>WNFM01016298.1_pt1 | contig 10445 bp, 9 predicted proteins | sample 5400271 | NCBI WGS metagenome assembly WNFM01 (sample SAMN13153352, study PRJNA577476) | soil metagenome | isolation source: 60 cm saprolite on Douglas fir-dominated hillslope | place: USA:California | collected 2013-09-17 | reverse complement strand
TCATCTGGTCCCTCCGGGACAAACACACCTGCGTCCTTATGTTGACGCGCATGCGCGGCCGCGGGAAGGCAGCGCTCCACAGCTGCGGCCACACGTCTATGATCGATTCAGAAAGGCGACCCGAATAAACGTCACCGCAATACGAAAAGCTGCGAGAATTGTTCCTCTAAAAGTTCCGGAAACTTTGGAGACACCACCCCGACGTCGGCGATGATCCACCGGAATTTCCAAGATGCGGGCTCGCCTCTGCGCGACCAGCATCTGCATTTCCAGATTCCAGCCGTACGTTTCCTCTCGCATCGGTAACGACTGCAACAGGCCCGACCGGATCGCTCGAAAAGGAGACATATCGGAAAAGGTGACGCCATAACGTATTCGAAGTAACCAACCGGCCATCCGAGCCGCAAAGATTTGCTGCGGGTTAAGACTGCCTGCCTCTCGTTTCCCCCGGGTTCGAGACCCGATCACAAAGTCGAAGCGATCTTCTTGAATAGGCCGGACCAATTGATCCATGAATTCAGGGCAGTCACTCCCATCACCGTCGATAAACACAACAATATCGGCGCCCGCTGTAATGGCGGCATTCATACCAGCTCGACAGGCCCTGCCATAGCCGCGCATCGGCTGGCTGACGACCATTGCGCCTGCTTCTCGCGCGACTTCTGCGGTGGCATCAGTGCTCCCATTATCAACCACCACAATCTGATTCACCACGGTTCGCGGAATCGAGCGAACAACTTCGGCGATAACTTCAGCCTCGTTCAATGCCGGAATAACCAAACAGACCATCTGGCCCGCAAACTGACATGCTGGATGAAATGAAGCCAGTCGTTTGCGGGCCAGGACGGCAAATAGCAAATAGCAGATAGAAAATAGCAAATGGGGATCCTCCCCCGGCGCTCTCAAACAGAGAATTTTGCTATCTGCTATTTGCTATCTGCTATTCTATCTCGGATCGCCCTCAACCTTTTGCAGAATGCCTTTCTGCCGAAGAATCGGCTCCGCAGCGGCAAAATATTCTTTGATGCTGCCTTGTTGGCGAATCCAGTCAAGATACCGAATGATCCCCTCTTCCAGAGTCACCGAGGGCAGGTAGCCCGCCTTGCTAATCAAGGTGGTATCCGATATCAGATGCCGCATTTCACCTGGCCGAAATTCCCGATTCATAATCGGCTCAAGCGGTATCTTCAGTGCATCGGAAATCAATTCAGCGATCCGTTTAATGGTTACCGCTTGCCCACTTCCGACATTCACCGCCCGGCCATCCAATTCGTCAGTAGTCGCAGCCAGAAGATTGGCGCGAGCAATATCTTCTACAAAACTGAAATCTCGCGTTTGCTCTCCATCTTCGTAGATAACCGGCCGCAGATGGTTAAGTAACCGCGTGCAGAAAATAGCGATGACGCCGGTGTACGGGTTAAATATCGATTGGCGTGGACCGAAGGTGCAGGAGTAGCGCAAGGCTACGGTGGGAATGCCAATCTGTCTTCCCCAGGTGAGCACAAGTTTTTCCTGGTCCACCTTGGTGATCGCGTAGACGGTTTCGCCACTAAGCGGTGTAGACTCCGGGGTTGGCACTGATTTTGTCGGGCGTTGGCATACCGGGCAATGGACTGAAAAATCGCCCCGTCGAAGTTGCTCAACCGGCCTAAGACCGGGAAAGACCATGGCATGTTCGGCGCATTCTGCAGCTCCTTCCGGGTAAACTACCTGTGACGAAGCTACAATAACTTTCCGGACGTCGAGGTTTTTCTCCCGAATAATTTCGAGAAGCTGAGCCGTCCCGAGGCTGTTTACGGCCACATACTTCGAAATCTCAGGCATATACCCACCGTAGGCCGCTTCATGAAACACCACATCGATTCCCTCTAGCGCAGACTCGACGATGTCTCGATCGCGAATGTCGCCATTCACGAACTCTGCCCCATTCTGGATCGCACCTTGCAGCCAAGGCGGCTTACCATCCCGATGGGTTTGCGGTTCGAGGTTGTCGAATACCCGGACCGACCACCCTCGCTTCAGCAGTAAATCAACAATGTGGGAACCGATAAGTCCGGCGCCGCCGGTAACCAGCGCCCGTTTTTTTTGACGGACTTGTGACATAAATCGCTTCTTGTTCGTGTCCATTCGCGTCCATTCGCGGTTTAACTTGCCGAGGCTGTTTTCGACCGGCGTTTGCCTAGTATCCATCCCAGAACGAGGAGCGCAAAAAATGGAAGAAAAAGCCGCGACTGGAATCGGAAGAGGTCATCCCCCGATTGCTCTAAAAGTGAGCGGTAAAGGGGCCAAGCGATCAGCGTTAGGGCCAGGACAGCGAAATTTGGTATGAAACAGAGGAAAAAAACTAACCAGGCATAATACCACGGATAAAAGGGAGAAAGCAGGACCGAAAATGTTAGCGCCAAGACAAACGCAGAGAAGATCCACCCGTGCTGGGTTTTGCCGATCTCTTTTCCTAAGGGGATCTGTCGATAAAATGCCCACACCGCTATCGCTGCTAGAGCGGCCAACGCGATCGCACTGAAGACGCGTGGCGGCAATTCGTGCGTCACACCACACCAATCTAATACATAATTAATCAAATCCAGCAGATAGTAACGAGCACCGCTCTCTAGTCCCTCTTCCTGGGCATATTTTGGCAGGAACCCAAGGACGCCCCCTCCTGCGCCGAGCACATAAGGGAGATAGCAGACGACCATGGTGATCACGAAGGCTATCGGCAATTTCTTATCCCATCTCCGGTAGATAGCCGGCAGTAGAACGATAGGAATGAACTTGACCAACGTTGCTGCCCCGAGCGCGACTCCAGCGATTCCGAATTTCTGATGCAGCCGTGCTAACATCGCGATAGCGATGAAGCATATCATGAGCGCGTCGATGTGCCCGGAAGCGCCAAATTCGAAGATTGGTAATGGATGCCAAGCGTACACAATCACCCGTTCTACCGGTTGACCGATCGCTCTAAGTATCGCCGCGACAATCCCCATCGTAGCGAGGTCTGCAAGCACGACAACCACTTTGAATCCAGGAACACTTTGGGTTACCCGGGTAACCACTAAGAAAAACATTTGCGCGACCGGGGGGTAGATCGTGTGGGCATAAGTCTTCCGGTTGATGTTAGGATAAATCTCATTGTCGCGCAGCTGGGCGAGCCTGGTATCAGCAGGTAGATAAAGATAGGGGTTGATGCCGGCTGCCTGGACTCGTCCGTCCCAGATATAACGATAAACATCAGTTGAGAGGCGCGGAGGATCCAGAGGGATAAGGATCACTCGAAACAGGGCGCCCCCGATCAGGATAATCACTAACGTTTTTGCTGGAAACTTCGTGCGCTGAAACGTCCACCAGATCGCTAGCACAAAAGGAATCCCAGAAATCAGGAGCCAAAAAAGAACCCAGTAGAAGTGGTTGTCACGATGCGCGCCAATAGCACAAACCTCGCAAATCAACAAAAGAACTTCCAATCCGATGAGTGTCAGTGGCCATCGGCTCTCATTCGAGTGTTGGATCGGTAGATGGCGCGCGCTCCCCTGATCACTCATAGCGCCTGGGACCCATTGGGCCATATTCGATCACTGCCTTGTCGCACCAATATGTCGTGTAGGTACGCCTTGGTGTTTGCGGCCGGTGCGCCTTTTGGCATCACCTCGTTGGCCCGCTCGGGGAATAATTCGGATAGGAGACGATTCAGTGAGAACTTATCATCCACATCGTACCAGGCCGGCAGTGTAACCGCCGGCAGAGCGATCTCCTTCGCCCTTTCGATGGTCTCATCGTAAACCCGGTCCGTGTTCCAGGTGATTTGCTCAAAAAGTCTCGGGTGTGCGTGGCGCATTCCAATCGCATAGTAGCCGCCATCCGAGCTCGGACCAATAACGACTCGATCCTGGGGCGCTTTGAGACAAGCAGCCAATTCTTGCAAGTAAGAAAACGGTAGAGTGGGACTGTCGGAGTTTATTAAACAAGCAGCTCCGAAACCCACGGAGAACAAGTCCTGAATTGCACCTGACAGGCGGTTACCAAAGTCGGTTTCACGCTGAGCAATCATTTTGAATCCGGGCGGCAAAAGTGGTTCCAGCTCACCCTCGGTTCCAACCGGAGTGTAAACCGCAACCCCGACCGCAAACGGATCTTCGTTCCGCAAAGCTTCTATCGTCGCGCTTGTATCTTTTAGAAAGCAACCACTAATTCCGGCCGCTTCTTCTGGTAAAAACGGAGGGCAAAGGCGGGTTTTCGAGAATCCGTTTCTGGGCGTCTTAATCATAATGCCCATTGCGCATTTCGCCGCTATGTCACGATTCCAGCAAGCTGCCGTTAATCTTTCAGGTTTCATTCAGGTACGCGTTTCAAAATAATCGCAGTCTGTCAGGACTGATTACTTCTTCAAAACCACCCGTGCATTCGCCTTGAGCAAATATTGGCCATCTACGACCACATCGTCGCCTTCACTAACACCGTTCTCAATCACAGTAGAACCATCCTCGCTGATTCCCACTTTGACCGCTCTGACTTCAGCGATGAGGTCCGGGCGGATAATATAAATAAACTCGCCGCTTGGTCCCTGATTCACCGCGCCTGAAGGAACTACCAGTTGTTGGCGGCGCGTATCGACCAGAAGACGGATGTTCACAAATTGTCCTGGCCACAGCTCAAATTGTCGGTTTTGGAATACCGCTTTCAGTTTAATCGTGCCGGTTGCTTCGTCGACCTGGTTATCCATTGCCCTTAGTTCTCCTTGGCCCAGGACTTGGTTATTCTGCGGGTCCAGCGCCGCGACCGCGAGCGATTCATCGGCTCCATTCGTTTTGAGCTTTTTCGTGATTTCGCGCAGGTTGCCTTCCGGAAGCGTAAAGACCGCTGAGATCGGTTGGAGCTGAGTAATCACCGCCAAGCCCGCTTGGTCGTTGGCATGAACGATATTGCCCTTATCAACCAGCCGCAGCCCAACTCGCCCATCAATCGGTGCAGTTATCTTAGTAAACTCCAATTGCACCTTGGCGTTGGCCACGGCCGCTTCATCCGCTTTCACTAATGCCTCGAGTTGGGCCGTCGTCGCTTGCTGCAGATCGAGTGACTGCCGATCGATTATTTTTTTATCGAACAATCCGGTATCGCGCTCGAGTACTTTCTGAGCGTAGCCAAGTTGCGCCTGATCTTGGTTCTGTTTAGCGATAGCTTGATCCAAAGCGGCTTGATACGGCCGAGGGTCAATCTGCAGCAGCAAATCACCGGCCCGAACATTTTGGCCTTCGTGGAACGCCGTCTCCATGATCTTGCCATCGATCTGCGCGCGAATCGTCACCGTATTCAACGCTTGGACCTTTCCCAATCCGTCTAGATATACCGGCACGTCCTCACGCCGGACCTTGGCCGTCGCTACGGGAACATTATCTTCACCCTCAGTTTTGGCTGGTGAAGTACGGGATGGATTTAACCAGATCGAACCTGCGATGACCACGGCGCCCAGAAATAAGATCAGCACCCAAATGAGACTTCGAATGCGCATCGACGACATGTCCTTCGTTAGTGCGTCATCATTTCCTCGAGACGACTTTTTCGCGCTGGCAATCCCTGGCCGCTTTGCCCAGGAGTACCTCGAGACCAATTGGTTAGTCTATCCATCGTCAGGAATATAATCGGCACAGTATAGAGGGTGACAAATTGTGAAACTAGAAGGCCACCAATGACTGCTACCCCAAGCGGACGGCGCAGCTCCGAGCCGGCACCGCTACTGATCAGCAAAGGGATAGCTCCAAGCAAAGCACACATTGTCGTCATCATAATCGGCCGAAATCGCAGCAGGCTGGCCTTGAAAATAGCGTCCTGGGCACTCATCGCTTGTTCGCGCTGCAGGCCCAGGGCGACATCCACCATCATGATCGCATTCTTTTTAACAATACCGACCAGCAAGATAAGTCCGATCAGGGTTATTACCGAGAGGTCATATTGAAACAGCCACATCGCCAAAAGCGCTCCAAATGTAGCCGAGGGCAACGATGAGAGGATCGTGATCGGATGAATGAAACTCTCATAAAGCACACCCAGGATAATGTAGACGACCAGAATCGCCGCGATAATCAAAATTGGCTGGCTACTAACTGAATCTTGAAACGCCCTGAGCTGAGCCCCGAAAAGAAGCAATAATACTGTTGGGCTTTTTTATTTCCGCTTCGACCTTCTGGATCGCGGTGACCGCATCGCTGAGAAACGCGCCGGGCGCCAGGTTGAATGAAAGGGTTACCGCAGGGAATGGCCCCAAATGATTAATAGCCAGGGGCGTGAACGAAGGATCCAGTCGGGCAATACTGCCCAATGGGATTTGCTGCCCAGTGCTGGGAGATTTGATACGGATAGCCTGCAAACTACTCTCGTCTAAATGCCAATTCGGCTGGAGTTCTAAAATGACCTTGTGCTGACTTAGAGGGCTAAAAATGGTCGCCACCTGACGCTGTCCAAAAGCGTCGTAGAGGATTTGGTCTACGCTGTCCGTTGAGATCCCGTATTTGGCAGCTTTGTCCCGGTCGACTACCACCATGGTGGAAGGAGCTGATGGGTTGAGATCGCTGGCGACATCCTGCAACTGAGGCAAAGATTCGAGTTTACTCGAATAGATTTGGGACCACTTATACAGCTCACCCAGGTCGCTCCCCTGCAACACGTACTGATATTGCGTCTTCCCGCCTCCTCCAATCTGAATCTCCTGAAGCGGTTTTAGAAAAACTCGAATTCCTGGAACCACTTCTTTGAGTTGAGCCCGAAGCCGCGCGACAACTTGCTTCGCCGTCGCTTTTCTTTCGCCGAACTGCTTCAGGAAAATCATGATCCGGCCATTGTTAGTCGCAGGATAAGGTTCGACAAAATGGTAAACATTATCCACGTCCGGGTCCCGCATCACAATCTCGGCTAGTTTCTGCTGTTTACGCGACATCTCGGAAAAAGAGATATCAGGGCTGGCTTCGGTTGAGGCGGTGATTAATCCGTTGTCGCCTTCTGGTACAAAACCTTTAGGTATGATGATAAACAGGTAAACTGATCCTAAGAACATTCCGATCGTGGCAATCAGTCCCCATCTTCGGTGCTTTAGTACCCAAGAGAGGCCATCTCGATAAAAATTTACAAACCATTGCTCCACTCGCTCCGCCATTAGATAGAGCCGTCCCCTTGAATCTTGTTGATGGCGGCTCAAGAAGAGGCGGCAGGCCACCGCCGTCTGCGTGATGGAGATTACTCCCGACAGGATGACGGCGACGCTAACCGTAACCGAGAACTCCCGAAAAACTCGACCGATGACGCCTCCCATCAAGAGCAGCGGCAGAAACACCGCAATCAAAGAAAGCGTCATCGATAGCAGAGTGAACCCTACCTCGCCGGCGCCGTCGATTGCCGCCTGCAGCCTGGGTTTCCCCATCTCGATATGGCGCATGACATTCTCCATGACCACGATCGCATCGTCGACCACGAACCCGACTGCGATCGTCAGCGCCATCAGCGAGATATTGTCGAGACTAAAGCCGAACGCGTACATGAAAATAAACGTGCCGACCAGAGATAGCGGGATTGAGATCGCAGGGATGAGCGTCGCTTTAGCGGTTCGCAAAAATAGGAAGATAACAAGAGCGACTAATCCAATCGTGATCAGGAGAGTCTTTTCCACCTCCGAAACCGATGCCCGGATCGTCTGCGTGCGGTCGGAAACCACCTTCAGTTTGATGGCTGGCGGCACCGAAGCCTCCAACGCCGGTAGAGCTGCCTTTATGCGATCGACAAGAACTGGGACGTTAACCTTGGCCCCGCTCTGTTTGTGGACATCGATGATGATGGCTCGGTTCGCTTGTGACCACGCCGCGATCTTTGATTCTTCGGCCCCGTCGATCGCTCGGCCCACATCGCGGACGCGAATCGGCGAACCGTTCCGCCAGGCGATGATTTGGTCGCTGTAGGAATTGGCATTAAGCAGCTGATCGTTCGCGCCAAGGACAATAGTTTTCTTGTCACTATCTAAAGTTCCTTTCGGGCGATCGACCGTCGCGCTGGCCAGAGCGGTGCGTACATCTTCCAGATCAAATCCATGAGCAGCCAGAGCGGTTGGATCTACTTGAACCCGTATGGCCGGCACCTGGTCTCCGTGGTAGTCAACGACACCGACCCCAGGAAACTGAGATAGAGCCCGGGAGATAACATTGTCGACATAGTCGTAGACCTGCGGAAGCGGCATGGTTTCGGAAGTCGCTGCCAGCGAAAGGATCGAGAAAGCGCTTGGATTAACCTTCTCGTACGCCGGCGGACTGGGCAGATCCTTCGGTAGACCGCTGGCCGAGTTTATCGCGGCTTGAACATCCTGCGCGGCCGCATCTATGTCCCGCTCCAAAGCAAACTGCAGGGTGATATTGGTTTGCGAGAAACTGCTCGTTGACGTCATCGAAGTGACGTTCGGCACATTCGAAAGCGCCCGTTCCAAGGGGCCGGCGATCGAACTGGCCACATTTTCCGCGCTCGCTCCAGGCATCGATGCCCAGACATTGATGGTGGGAAAGTCGACATCCGGCAAGGTCGAGATGGGCAACTGAAAGTAAGCCACCACTCCCAATACAAAAAAGCCCGTAACCAATAACATCGTCGCCTTCGGCCGCTCGATAAATGGTTTGGAAAGATTGGCCATACGCGGTGATTCCGACGTGAAACCCTAGAGAACCCGGCGAATATAGATCCCAGGGCGATCGCTGCTATCGCTTTTTTTTCGTTTAGAAATAGGATGGCAAGCTAGCAGACTTTTTTTTGTTGAGAATGTGATTCTGCTGGAGAGAATTCAAAGGCTGGCTGCTCGGCGTACAAAAACAGGGCTACAAAACACAGCTATATCACTCACCCTCCGAACTCGCTATGAACTCTCGTACCCGACTACTCTCGTTCGTTGGTCTAGCAATCCTGACGCAATCCTTGAGCGCGCAGCAGCAGGGCTCCAGCACCTCGCCCCAGGTCGCTTGGTCCGACATTCAGCAGCTTGTCCAAAACCTCGAAACTGCGGTTCAGTCGAAAAACTTGCATGGCATCCACGAGCCAAGTATGAAAATCCGGGCGCCAATCAGAACGCTGAAGAAGCACAGCAGCATGTTGGCCGGCGACGCCAGCAAGAACATGATCGCCGCGCTAAAACAACTAGATAGTGCCGTCACCGACCTGCACAGCGCCGCGGATGCAGGAGATCAAAAGGAAGCCGAATCAGCGTTAAAATCCGTCGAGGCGGCATTGGCTCAACTGAAGTCGCTGGACCCCGATGCTGCATTCAAAGACGCTCACTGAATCAGCCCATGACTCCCACGCTTGGCGGATCCAGTTTGAGCCTTCTTTAAGCCGGACGATGCGGGAGAAAACGGCACCCGGTTCTATCGCCTAACAATACTCGGAGTCGCGAGTGGCCCTCTGAGGCTCCTCTTCTGAATAACCATTTTTGTTGAGAAGAACCCGTTCATACGCAAGAGTCTCTCGATGCAGTTCCGGCCGCCGAGAATTCTAAAAGCAATAGCGGTACTCGTGATCGCTCTCGCTTGGTTTGCCGGAACTAACCACTGCTCGTTGGGTGCCGCCTTTGAGGGTACCGACGGTAAGGGTGCCGACGGTAACGGTACGTCTGCTCCGATATGCCATTGTGCGGAGCACGGCAAAACATCTGGCGCTCAAAGCCAGGGGGCCTCTGCCATGTTGACCTGCTGCCAGGGACTTCTCAGTCCGAGCGTGGAGCTTACCCAAGCCAAACTGAAGGTCAGCCTTACCTTTTTGGGGTTTCAGCCAGCTTTTCTTGATCGGCTCACCCTTTTCGAGGCCTTAGAGATTCAGAATTTGAGCGCTGAGTACGACACCGGTCCTCCCAAAGAGAACTGTTTCGTGTCAACGGTGTTAAAGCGCTCTCTGCCTGCGCACGCACCCCCCCTCTCGGTTTAGTCCCGGACACTCTTTAGTGTCTGGAGGCAAAGCCGTCATGCCAGTCTGATCTGCGCTCGCGCTGAGTCGAGTAATTTGCGAGTTAGGCATCCCAGTTGGACTGGCGGTGTGCTTCGTCAAAACGCTCGGATACGCCATCTAACCAAATGACCGAACTAGATCTTCTCAAACAGCCCGAATACCTGCATGTCGCTCTAAATCATTTACCGATTTATGGAACGATTTTAGGTGCCTTAGCCTTAGCTATTTCAATTATGTTGCGCAGCCGAGCAGCGCAGATAACCGCACTAGTAATCGCCTTGATTGCCGGTGTTTCCGCCTACCCCGTTTTGGTTAGTGGACAAAAGGCCTACAAAACGATTCGAAACCTATCGGATGATGCTGGAGCCGAAGCGCTTGATGAACATATGGACCGCGCCGAGAAGACCGTTAACGCTTTCTATTTACTCGCGCTCGTTGCTTTGGCTGGCCTCTTAGTTCCAATCAAATGGCCCAAGATGGGATTC
>WNFM01060611.1_pt1 | contig 10446 bp, 12 predicted proteins | sample 5400271 | NCBI WGS metagenome assembly WNFM01 (sample SAMN13153352, study PRJNA577476) | soil metagenome | isolation source: 60 cm saprolite on Douglas fir-dominated hillslope | place: USA:California | collected 2013-09-17 | reverse complement strand
AACAGAGAGGTCCATGATGCAACAGACCCAGTTAGAGGCCATCGCTCAAGCGGTCGTCCAGAGACAGGAGCGCTATCAGCGCAATACACACCTGTTTGATCAGCTTGTCCAGCTCTTAGTGCGAGGGAACTCTGTCGCCCCAGAGTTGCTTGTGAGCCTGCTCCATCGTGAGTTGGACGAGGTGCGCTCGATCCTGCGGGCGCACCCGGAACTGGAGTATGATGAACAGGGCAACCTGGTCGGCTCCGGGCTCACGCTTGTCCCGACCGTGCACCAGCTTCAGGTAGAGCAACGCACCCTGTTCGCCTGGTGCGCCTTCGATACCTTAACCTATCCGGTGGCGCTGCACCTCTCCGCTCAGGTCACCTCTCGCTGCCCGGTCACCGGGAGCAGCATTCACCTCATAGTCACGCCTGAACAGGTGCTTGATCTAGAGCCAGCAGAGGCTCAGGTCTCGCTCGTTGTTGATGTGGCGGCGGGGTGCCGCCACAATGTGCGGGAGGATGTCTGCAACTACGGGCATTTCTTTGCTTCACGCGAGGCAGCTTTCCGGTGGCAAGCGGCGCATCAAGAGGCGGTGATCCTTTCGGTGGAGAAGGCCTACCAGGTGGGCAAGCTGATCGAAGGCTCTCGCTTCGAGAAAGAAGCATGAGCGAGCAGATAGGAGAGCAAGCTCCTCTTCAACCGTTGACTCAAGAAAAGCCGGAGCGAAAAAGGAAGGAAGCAGTCCATGCATCACCCAGCACTCGAAACAATTGCTGAGCGCCTGTCGGGGCAGCTGCGCTGCGAGCAGGAAGATCTGTGTCGCCCCATTGTGCAGCAGGTCACGCGCGGCAAACCGGTGACGCCGGCCGCTCTTCGGGCCTCACTCCAGATGAGCCAGGACGAGCTGGAACAACGCCTGGCCAAGCTCCCACCAGATGTCGAGGTTGATCGGGCTGGCAATATCATCGGCCTGGGAGTCACCCTGGTACCTACCTCCCATCAAGCTGAACGCGATGGGAAGCTGCTCTACACCTGGTGCGCCTTTGATACGGTTCTGTTGCCCTCGTCGCTGCACGTCCAGGCACACATCCAGTCGACGTGTCCAGTCACCGGTCAGCCCATTACCTTTGTTGCCACACCTGAAGGGGTCGTCAGGGACCTGTCCCCTGCGAGCGGTGTGATGTCGCTCGTCGTGCCAGCCCAGCGCGGCAACTGTACGCGAACCACCTTCTGCCAGCAGTCGCTCTTCTTTCAGTCGAAGCAGGCGGCCTCGACCTTTCTGGTTGACCACCCGGAAGCGTTGCTCCTTTCGGTCGAGGATGCCGCCTACGTGGGACGCTTGGTGGCCCAAAGCTGCGCGAAAGACGCGGAATGAGAGAGCGGGAGTCAGCACCGATGGAGAAATGCCTCCGAGTCCTCACTGTCACGCTTGAGTACCCGCCTCCATCGTTTGGAGGGTACGAGGTGATGTGCGCTCAGGTCTGCACCTGGCTCAAACGGCGAGGGCATGAAGTGCTGGTGCTCACCGCGCTCCCCCAGGAGCCAGGGATCGTCTTAGCAGATGTCGATGAGGATGTGGGTACCATCCCGGTGCGCCGCATCCTGCGCAGCTACTGGGATGGATCGACCACCCTGGACCCGCCCTTTCAGGAGGCACTGGCCACCGAGCAGCACAACCAGTCGCAGATGCAGGAGGTGTTGGCCACCTATCACCCCGATGTCGTCGCCTTCTGGCACATGGGAGATATGTCGCTGGGCCTCATCACGACGACGGCGAGCCGGGGCTTCCCGCTCGTCTTCGTCATCGGGGATGACTGGCTCTGCTACGGCGGCTGGGCCGATGCCTGGCTGAGATGGTGTAACGAGCATTCCGAACAGGCGGCAGCGGTCGAACAGCGCACAGGACTTCCCACACGGCTGCCAGACCTGGGAGCACTGGGAGCTTTCTGCTTCGTGAGCGCCTGGACCAAAAGACGAGCCGAGCAGATCGGCGGATGGCACTTTCCTTGTACCCAAATCATCGCTCCAGGTCTCTCTCCCACCGAGTTCCCGCCACTGGTCCAGGCACCAGAACGCCTCTGGCGCTGGCGTTTACTTTGGGTGGGACGAGTGATCGAGGAAAAAGGCATTGAGACGGCCATCCACGCCCTGTCGTTCCTGCCACGAAACGCCACGCTGCAGATCGTCGGAATGGTTGACCCGGCGTATCGACAACATCTGGAAGCGCTGGCCGCAACGCTGGGGGTTGCCTCCAGTCTCTCTTTCTCCCTGGCATCGCGGCAGCAGGTGCACCAACACTACCAGCAGGCCGATGTCACCCTCTTCACAAGCATGATCAAGCACGAGGCCTTCGGGTTGGTGCCCCTGGAAGCGATGGCGAGCGGCTGCCCCGTGATCGCCACCGGTGTGGGGGGATCGAGTGAGTACTGTCTCGATGGCGTCAATTGCCTCCGCGTTCCCCCGGGAGACCCCGCGGCCCTGGCGCGTGCGGTGCAGCAGCTAGCTCAGAGCCGGGACCTGCGCCGGCGCTTGGTGGAAGGTGGGCTGCGGACCGCGAGCACATTCACGCTCGATCGTCAGGGGGCAGGCATCGAGCGCTTGCTTCTGGCCGCTTCAAGCGCTCCTCGTGTGTAACCAGAACCATCATTTTCACCACTATTCACTCATGGTTCGGTCAAATACTGACAACATTTTGAAATTGCGGTAAGCTTACTGCATGACAGAAAAGCTTACCATGACGACAGAACGAGTGGACGATATTCCGGTGTTGTTGGCGCAGAGCGAGAGAATGGGGATAGCAGAACTGCTGGATGCCTCCTTTCAGCCGCATGGCAACTGGGAGGGAACCAGCCTGGGCTTGACCACCACGATCTGGCTGACGCACATTTTGTCCGAGGGTGACCATCGAATGAATCAGGTCCAACCATGGGTAGCCGCTCGATTGCAAACGCTGCAGAAGTGTAGCGGACAAGCTGTCCGCGATCAGGAATGGAGCGATGATCGGTTGAGTATTGTGTTGGATGCCCTCAGCGATGACCAGCAGTGGCACCACTTCGAAACGGCCTTGATCCGGCAGATCGTGCGGGTGTACAACCTGAAGCCCAAACGCGTGCGGGTCGATAGCACGACGGCCAGCGGGTATTGGACGGTGACGGAGGAGGGACTGTTCCAATTGGGCTACAGCAAAGACCACCGCCCCGATCTGCCACAACTCAAGGTGATGCTTTCGGCGCTGGATCCGCTGGGCTTGCCGGTGGCGACGCAGATCGTGTCGGGGGAACGCGCAGACGATCTGCTGTATATGCCAGCGATTGAGCAGGTCAGCCAAAGCCTGAATGAGCATGGGCTGCTGTATGTGGGCGATTGCAAGATGGCGGCACTGGAAACGCGTGCGTTTGTGCAGGCCCAGCAGGACTACTATCTGTGTCCGCTGGCCAGCAAGCAACTGCCAGAAGCCGTCTTGGCAGCGTATTTGCAGCCAATCTGGGCAGGCACCCAACCCTTGACGGCAGTGACTCGTGAACGGGAAGCAGGGCAGCCTGAATTGATTGCAGAAGGATACCAACAGACAGTCACTGTCAGCGGCGAAGTGAAAGGAAAGACCATCACCTGGACCGAGAGACACCTGATCGTGCGTTCGCAGAAGCTCGCCAAAGCCACTACAGATGCGTTGCAAGCCCGTGTGGCCAAGGCCCAAGCTGAATTGGAACACCTCAATGAGCACAAGCAGGGCAAAAAGCGTTACCACGACGTCGCAGCCTTGCAGCAAGCCGCCCAAGCCATCCTCAAACAGCACCGGGTCGAAGGCTTGCTGAGGGTGACGATCGAAGAACAGGTGGAAGAACGCTGGGTACGTGCCTATGGGAACCGCCCTGCTGCGGTTCGGGTTGAACGAGCACTGAGCGTGCGCGCCGAGGTGGATACACACGCCGTGGAAGAAGCGATGCGCTGGTTTGGCTGGCGGGTGTATGCGACCAATCAAGCCCGAGAGGTGCTGCCGCTTGAGCAAGCGGTCTTGGCTTACCGCGAAGAATACCTGGTGGAGCGTGGGTTTGGACGCTTGAAGGGCAACCCGCTGTCGCTCTCGCCCATGTATGTGCAAAGTGATCAGCGAGCGACCGGCCTCGTTCGCTTGCTCTCGATTGGCTTGCGGGTCTTGGCCTTGCTGGAGTTCAGCGCTCGCCAGTGTCTGGCTGACACCAAAGCAATGGTGGCAGGATTGTATGCTGGCAACCCGAAAAGAACCACCAACCGTCCGACGGCTGAAGCTCTGTTGGGGGCGTTTCAGGGTATTCACTTGTCCTTGGTAACGATTGGGCACCAACTTCACCGCAATGTCACGCCGCTCTCGGAGGTGCAAAAGCACCTCTTAGCGCTCTTGGACTTGTCGCCAGAGCTGTATAACCAGCTCTGTGCTGATTTTTCAAAACCAACCTGAAAATGACCGAACCATGAGTATTCAATAGAAGAAAGGATGATACAGAGGCCCAACAATCACAACACGAGAGAAAGAGGAGGAAGGAGAAGCTTTTGCTATGACCAGCAATACACAGGATCAGTGGGCGCAATGGCTGCTGCACCGACGCTTTGGAGGAGATCTCCAACGTGGGCAAGCCATGTTGAAGGAGCTGTCTGTCTGGCGCGATCGCATTTTTGGGCATGCCACCATTGCCGAGGGAGAGACGGTGCTCGACGTGGGGTGTGGAGACGGGCTGATCGCCTTTGGGGCGCTCGATCGCGTGGGTGAGGAGGGATTTGTTAGACCACTGTCGCTCCCTCGCGGAGCAGATGCAGGCGCTGGACCGCTGCCGGTTCGTGCGCGCTCCTGCTGACGATCTGGCTGCCCTTGCACCCGGCTCGGTGGACGTGGTCACGACCCGCTCCGTCTTAATCTATGTGCAGGCGAAACAGCAGGCCTTGTACGAATTTTTCCGGGTCCTCAAGCCAGGCGGTCGGCTCTCCATCTTCGAACCAATCAACCGCTTCTGTTACCCGGAGCCTGCCCACCAGTTTCTGGGCTATGATGTGACCCCGATCGAGGAGATCGCCGGCAAAGTGCGCGCGGTCTTCGAGCGGATTCACGAGCCCGCGAGCAGCCCCCTGTTGAACTTTGACGAACGGGATCTGCTCACCTTTGCCGAGCGAGCCGGGTTCGCGGAGAACCACCTGGAACTCCAGGCCACCATCAAGCAGCCCAAGCCGCTCGATTCCGACGCTGAGACGAGCAGGCCGACGTGGGGAACGCTCTTGAAGTCGTCGGGCAATCCCCTGAATCCCACGCTGGAAGAGGCCATGGCGCAGGCGCTCTCCCCTCACGAAGCCGAACGCTTCACCGCCTATCTGCGCCCCCTGGTCCAGACGGTGCAGGGGTATGAGCGACAGGCGGTGGCCTATCTCTGGGCGGTGAAGCGCTAAGGTGGAGACGTTCAGACGCCGAGCCGTTCTCGAATATGGCAGGTGTCAATAGCGACGCGGAACACCCCTGGCAAATCCTGGGACCTGCTCATGTTCCCCGCTTATTTCGTCGCTCTTTCCATCCCTGAAACGTTGGGAAAGAATAGAGGCGTAGGCATATTTTGTTACCAATAGTCAGGAGGTCATATCTTGAGTATGCAATCACCACGAGAGAGCCGGGTGCGGTTCACCGGTGCGGTCCCTGTTCTGCCCACCACCGATCTCAACAGGGCGACCAGCTTCTATGGGCAACTGGGCTTCCAGGTCCTGCATCAAGAGGCTGAGTATGCGATTGTCACACGAGATGGCGTGGAACTCCACCTGTGGCTCTCCCCTGAGCGGTCCCTGGCCGAACAGAGTTCGTGCCGCATCCAGGTGACCGGACTTGAAGCGCTCTACGAGGAGTATGAAACCAGGGGACTGCTGGCGCCCGATGCGGCAGTGAGAGCCAAACCCTGGGGAACGAGGGAGCTGGTGGTCTTCGATCCAGACCGTGTCCTGATTACCTTTGTGGAGCGTGTTCCATAGGCACGAGGCAGCGTGTGACTGCTCCAACTCGCTCAACTTGTCACAGAAGCAACCTCGCTCGGGGGAGTTCGTCATGGGTCCAATGCGTCGTCCTCTTGCTTTGAACCTCGGAACGGCACTGGACTTTTTCCTCCTCGGAAAGCTTTTGCCTTCTTCCTTCCTCCGAGATCGGCCCGGCCATTATTGCCTGGTCACACCCGCTTATCCCTCTTGACTCTGGAGTATGGTACAGGGTATATATTACTCCCAAACGAACAACACACAGGGAGACCCTTTCACTTGAATACGTTGCATGAACAGCTGAAGAGAGGTGTGGAAACCGTTCGCGTCTCAGTCGGTTGCCATGCATTGCCGTTGAGCAACCCTGGCGATGCTCAGTCCTCCTATGTCAGAGAGGAAAGGTGGCGATATGTTACGATCAAATGCGATGACCATCGGGCAACTCTCCCGGCGCACTGGCGTGCCGATCAAAGTCCTGCGCCACTATGAGGACCTCGGGTTCCTCTACACGCTGGGTCGCAGCCAGAGCAACTACCGCCTGTTTGGCGAAGAAGCGCTGTGGTGTGTACAGATGATCGGGGGCCTGCGATCTCTCGGACTGACCCTCAAAGAGATCCAAACGCTCGTCGTGTGCTATCTTGAGTGTCCCGGCGAGCCGAGCAGTGTCCTGCTAGACGCACAACTGGCGCAGGCCCTCGCCCGTGTCGAGGCTCGCATCACCGCCCTCCAGGCACTGCGTCAACGCATCCAGGAGTTCCAGGCCGCATGGGCCGGCGCACCCGCCCCGCCCGCTGCCTCTTCGCTGGCGCAGTTGTTAGCACGAGACCCACGCCGTTGAGAGTGGCGCCGCGCCATCTGCCTCTTGACTCTCCTCCCAGGGGGAGAGTGTACACTCTGTCTGTGGCATTACTTGGCAATCCTGGCATGAAGGCTCCGTGAAGTCGCCACCGTATCAAGGGAATTACCAGGTGGCATGGCATGCTCACAAGGACATCTGAGCAACCATGTTGAAACCCTGTTCTTGAACACGACCAGTGGAGGTCGATTCCTATGTCATTCAACACTGAAAAGCGCGGCTTTGCCGTTGGTCAGGAGACAGGCGGGTGTGGACGCTGCACGCGTGTGGTGCTTGGCCTGCTGGGACTCGTCTATATCGGAACGTCGATTGCGCAGAGTGGACTATCCCTGGTGCTGATCGGACAGATAGCAGGCGGCTTGCTCCTGACCGCGATTCTGTACGTTGTCCTTTTCTGGCAGCTTGGCGAGAGGGTGCGCCATCCCTGGCTCCGCACAGTAATTTTCTGGCTACCCGCCGCGTTCATTCCTTTCCTTTTTCTCATCCCCTGGGGTTGGGGGTTCGGGGTTCTCCTGTACCTGTCCGTGTCCCTGATCGTCGCGGCGCTCTCGTCCTATGGCGGCTGCGAGGTGGTGGCGTTTCCCAGCCTCCTCTTCCGGCGACATTGCACGGTCTACTGCCCGCTCAACGCCATCGATCTCGTCGAGCGCCGCTACACGCAACGGTAAACGGATCAGCGGATCAAGACTCTCAAAGAGTTGGTTGTCTTCGATCCAGCACGTGTCCTGATTACCTTTGTCGAGCGTATGCCCTCAGCATGAGAGAGAGGCTTCCCTCTTTCTTGAGATGGTGCCATGCTCGGCTACGCGGGAGAGAACTTCTCATCGAAGCGCCTCATGCCAGTTTACAGAAAGAAAGGTGTGCGCGGAGCTATGCAGCATGTCGAGATGGTCAGCGTTGCTGGCGGCTCGCTCTGGACCGTTCGCCAGGGCCACGGACCCGCCTTGGACTGTTGCCACGGCGGTCCTGGATTGTGGGACTATCTGGAGCCCGTGGCAGCTATGCTTGATGACCTGGTGACCGTGTACCGCTACGATCAGCGCTCCTGTGGCCGATCCACAGGCGGCCCTCCCTACGACGTTGCCACCGCCGTCGCTGACCTGGATGCCTTGCGGGAGCATTGGGGGCTCTCGCAGTGGATCGTCCTGGGGCATTCCTGGGGAGCCACGCTCGCTTTGGCCTATGGCCTCACACATGCTGCCCGAACAAGGGCAGTGATGTATCTTTCCGGGACGGGCATTGACGCTTCCTGGCGCACTGAGTACCGTGCCAATCGAGCGGCATTGTTTCATCCTGATGAACTGCGCCAACTTGCTGACCTGCGAGCACGTCTCGCTTCCACGCAGGGGGCCGAATTTGACGAAGTCGAACGGGCCTACTGCGAGCTGGCCTGGACCACGGACATCGCTGACCACGCACATGCGCGAGAACTGGCCCGGCAGTTGTTGGTCGATGGCCTGCACGTCAATTTCCGGGTCAATGAGCTCCTTGGCGACGATGCCGAGCGCTTTACGCAGCGCAGTACGCTGTCCAAACAGCTTACCGCGCTGCGGATCCCCACGCTGGTTGTGCATGGTGAGCGCGATCCTCGCCCCGCCAGAGTCGCCCGGCAACTCGCTGAGATCATCCCGTCCGCCAGCTATGTTGAGCTTCCTCAGGTGGGCCACCTGCCGTGGCTCGAACAACCCGACTTCCTGAGGGGCATCCTCCGGCACTTTCTTGAACGTCTCTCCTAGCGGAAGAGAAGGACAATCTGCTCTTCTCAACAGAGGGGGAGCGAGCGTTCCGCATGGGCTAGCCCTGCAAAGTCGTTGGACTTGACAAAGAGGCATTTCGTTGGGCATAACAAATACAGTTAGATCTCCGCTGTCTGGTTTATGATAGAGAAGGGGGTGTTCGTGATGATTGAGCTTGTCAAGATGCACAACAAGAGACGAATGGTACGAAACGAGCAGAAGAGCACTTCCGTACAAGTAGCGCGGGAACTGCTCCGCATCCTCGTCGCGGATGTATGCATGGGATTCTCCAAAGCCTGGAACCCCCATCCCTCGTTCTTTAATGGCTGACCTTAGAGACCTGGCCCCTTGCCAGAGGCGGGGCCAAGTCTTCTCAACCATCCCGTGGCGTGTTCGCTCGAAGCCGCGCATGCCCACTCTTGCCAGGTAAACCGAGTTCCGTTTGCCCTCAACAACTTCATCGACACTGTGTCTCCGCGCAAAGGGAAGCGGCACCTTCTCTCTCTTGCCCTCCCGCTTGCGTAAGGATTGGCTGCGCAAAAAACGCGGCCATTTTCAGGGCACGCGCCCCTCCACGTGATGACGTTCTTGCTGCATCTCGCATCGATGCCCGTATGTGGGTTCACATGCTCATGGTCTTTTTTTCGGGAGAACGCATCTATGTGGAAGAATCTTTACCTTACATCATTTGGGCAAGGACTGGCTGGCACGGCACGCACCTGCTGGACGACGGTGAAACTGGCCTGGAAAGCCGCTCCTACCTTGCTGGTTGGCGTGCTGGTGCTCTTTGGGGTCGAGTCAGTACTTGCGTCGCTGCAGCTGGCGTTATCAAGAGCTGTCATCGATAAGCTGGCTGCTCCCCTGGGCCGCACAGCCGCGCTTGATCCCCTCGTTACCCATGTGCCGCTGGCCGCCTGGATTGTGCTCACGCTCGCGGTCGTGACGCTCGGACAGCTCGTTGCACCGCTGACGGCTCTGCTCCAGAGCCGGGCCAGTGACCGCTTGACCGGTTACGTTACCGAGCAGGTGATGCAGGCCGCGAATCGCTGGCAGGGACTGGAACGCTTTGAAGATCCGGGCTTCGCCGATGATCTGAAACGCGCGCGCGAGGCCGCAAACCGAGGTGTCGACCTGGCCTACTTCGGGGCCATCGTCGCGTTGGCGCTACTCACGGCTCTGGGCCTGTCGATTACCCTGGGAGGGCTGAACCCGCTGGTCCCCGTCTTGCTCATTCTAGCGACGTTGCCGCAGATGGCACGTGCTTTCGCCTATGACTGGTTTATCGGAGGGCATCTCTATGATTCGACACCCCAGACGCGCCGCCTGCAAGAGAGCCGTGAGATGCTGCTCTCGCCTGAGCCGGCCAAGGACGTGCGACTGTACGCGCTCTTCCCGGCCAGTCCATCAAGCCTTTAGCACAGGAGCGCCAGCGCATGATCCGTCCCATGTTGCTGGCCGGGACCCTGACGGCCAGCGCCTGCGGCGGGGTCTATCTCTACGTCATCTGGCTGGTGGCTCATGGCCAGCTCAGCGTCGGTGCGCTCGCGCTGTATGGCGGGGCTGCGACACTCTTGCAGGCAGAGCTGCTGCGTTTGAGTTACTTCACCGGCCTCTTCCCCATCCACCTCGGCTTCCTGCCCGGTCTGCTGCGGGTCATCGAGGCGCCTCCCGATCTGCAGGTCGCTCCCCATCCGAAGCCCGCGCCGGAGCAGATCCGCCAGGGCATTGTGTTTGAGCACGTGAGCTTCACCTATCCGGGCCAGACCACGCCGATTCTCTCGGATGTCTCGTTCCGCCTCGTGCCGGGGGAATGCGTGGCACTGGTAGGCCACAACGGCGCCGGAAAGACGACGATCGTCAAGCTGCTGCTGCGGCTCTATGATCCCA
>WNFM01068924.1_pt3 | contig 10447 bp, 10 predicted proteins | sample 5400271 | NCBI WGS metagenome assembly WNFM01 (sample SAMN13153352, study PRJNA577476) | soil metagenome | isolation source: 60 cm saprolite on Douglas fir-dominated hillslope | place: USA:California | collected 2013-09-17 | reverse complement strand
GGCCCGACTCGATCAGCGGCATCCCGTTCCTGCTGCCCACTACGTGCGACAGCTGCCGCACCGCCTTGCCCCGCGCCGCGGTCGATTCGTTGCGGCTGGGGGATCCCATGGAGGGGTTCTGGAAGACGGTCGGTCTCGTCGTCCTCGTCCCCGTCGCGATCCTCGCCGTCATCTGCGCCCAGCACGGCGGCACTTGCCTGGTAGGACCCGACTGAGGCTCCTCTATGGCGGCCTCACCGTGGGCGTGCTCGACGGGCTCGACGCGATCCTGTTCTACGGACTGCGCAGCGGCGTGAGTCCATTGCGAATCTTCAAGGGGATCGCCGGGGGACTCCTCGGCCCGGAGGCCGCCCTGGCCGGCGGCGTACTCACGGCACTCCTCGGCCTTGCGCTGCACTTCCTCGTAGCGACGACCATCGTCTCGGTGTTCTATCTGGCCAGCCGCCGCTTCTCGTTTCTCACAGAGCGGCCTTTTGTGTGGGGGCCGCTCTACGGCATTGCCGTCTACCTCGTGATGAATCTCGTCGTGGTGCCGCTCTCGGCGCTGCATGGGACCGGCCTGCCGCACGCGCTGCCGGTGCTGTTGAACGGCATCCTGATCCACATCATCGGCGTCGGTACGCCGAGCGCGCTGTTCGCGCGGGCGGGCAGGAGCGGGAGCCCGGCGTGACCGCGCCCGTCCTCTGCTACCACCGCATCGGCGGCCCGCCGGAGCTCGGCGTTACGCGCGTCGCGCGCTCTGTCTTCGAACGCCAGATGCGCTCGCTCGCCGAGGCGGGCTGGCGCGCGCTGAGCCTGGGCGATTTCGCCGCGCCAGGCCCCACGTCCCACGCCCCACGCACGTTTCTGTTGACCTTCGACGACGGGTATGCGTCGCTCGCCGAGCACGCCTATCCCGTGCTCGAGGACCTTGGATTCACGGCGACCACATTTGTGATTACCGATTTCATCGGGAGAGAGAACCGATGGGACGTACGCTACACTTGGCGCCGGTTGCAACACCTCGATTGGTCCGCCATCGAGCGCTGGCAGGCCCGAGGGTTCAGTTTCGCGTCACACGGAGCACGGCACCGCCGACTGACATGGGTCGATGACGTGACGGCCGCCGACGAGTTGGGCCGCGCCCGCGCAGCCCTCGTCGGCCGGCTAGGCACCGACGGGGGACGAGCGATCGCGTATCCCTTTGGCGCCGTTGACGACCGGGTCCAGCGTCTGGCGCGGGATGCCGGCTACGAGCTCGGGTTTGGCGGAGTCCGGGGGGACCACGGCTCGCGACTGCATCTGCCGCGCGTGCCGGTCTACCTGTGGGACGCCGCCGACACGCCGTTTGGGCTGCGGGAGGATGGCTTCGGTGCCGTGGGGCGATTCGTGGCGCACGTCGCGAACCGGTGCGCAGTCGGGACGTCGATGCTGCAGGCCGTTAGAGGAAGAATCGTGCGGCCACCGGAATCAGCTGCGGATGCTTGACGAGGGCGTGCGCGAAGATTCTCCCCAATGAGCGCTTTTCCTGGGGAATCCCGTTCACGGTCCGAGCCAAGCTGTTGAAGAACGCATCGTCGAGATTCTCGAGCGCTTGCTTGATGCGGTAGTACTTCAAATGGTCCTCGCCCAGTAGATCCATCCAGGCCTTGTGGTAGCTCGCCAGTCGCCGTTCGCTCGTATCGCCCGCGCGGATTGCCGCGGCGGCAGTGCACCCCGCGAGCCGGCCCGCCTTCATCGCGTTCACGATGCCACCACCCGACAGCGGATTGATCATGTGGGCGGCGTCCCCCGCGACGAGCACGCCGTCCGCGTAGGTGCGCTTGATCGTCGTGTGGACGATGACGCCCCCGACCGTGAGCGCCGTCCGCGCGGCCGCGGGATAGCGGCGCGCCACCCACGCGTCGAGATACTCGCGGGCGTTGCGCCCGTCTGCCTTCAGGGCGACGAGGCCGAGGCCGACGTTCGCGTTGCCGACGCTACGCGGGAAGATCCATGCGTAGCCACCCGGGGCGATGCGGTCCCCGAACTGCAAATAGATCGCGTCGGGGTCGCAGTCGATGCCCTGGAGGACGTATTGGGCGCACGACTCCATGTCCCGCGCCGGCACCCGCGTGTCGATGCCGGCCCAACGAGCCACCATCGCCTCGACGCCGTCGGCAGCGATCACAACACGCGCCCGATAAATCTCCTCCGCGCCCCGTTGCTTGACGCGCACATGCCAGCGGTCATCCGCCGCGCGCGTCATCCCGGTGGCCTCGGTGCCGACGAGGACCGCGGCGCCGGCGGCGGCGGCCTGCGCTGCCAGGTGGGGATCGAAGCGTGTGCGGTCGAGCACCCAACCCACGTCGCGCTCGGCGACCTTGACCTCCGTATCGTCCGGCGCGAGGAAGATCACCCGGGTGATCTTGCGGGCAGCCCAGTCAGCCCCGTCCGGGGTCGCGAACTCCCGCAGCCCCGCGTCGCCCACACCTTCGGCGCAGCGGACGGGTGCCCCCACGGCGCGGTCCCGCTCGAGCAGCGCCACATCCAGCTCGGGCGCCGCCCGTTTCGCTTGCCACGCGGCCACGGACCCGGCGGGTCCGGCACCCACGACCAAGACGTCGATGTCAGGCATTGGCCGCCATCGCCAGGGCTCCAACGGGGCAGGGGGCGATGCACTTCTCGCAGCCGGTGCATTCGTCCCGGTCCACGGTGAGCACATTCATTTCGAGGTGAATCGCCTCGGGGGGGCACAACGGCAGGCACAGCCCGCACCGATCGCAGACCGCGAGGTCGACCGCTGCGATTTCGGCGGGCGTGACGCGACGCATGGCGGAACGGTAGCGGCGGGGCGAAGGGGCGTCAAGCATCGGTCTTGCTTGGAGTTACAAGCATCGGTAGGTTCTCCGTGCGATGCGTGCTCCCAGCGCCGTCCTGTTACTCCTGTTTCCTCTGCTCGTGAGCGTTCCCGCCGCGCCCGCCGCGCAGCGCCGCGCGCCGGCCATCTCGACCGACTCACTTCGGGTTGCGCTGTACGCGTTGGCGCACGACTCGATGGGGGGTCGCCAGACCGGCGAGATCGGCGACTGGAAGGCGCAAGAATGGATCGCCGCACGGTTCCGGAGCTACGGGCTCCGGCCCGCGGGCGATGACGGCACCTTCTTCCAGGTGATTCCGTTCCAGCGTGTGTTCGCGGATACGAGTGCTCGCATAACGGTCGGCGAGATATCGCTCGCCGAGGGACGGGATTTCCTGCCGATCAGCGCCCTGGTCAACTGGCCAGTAACCGGCGTTCGCGCGGTCTTCGGCGGCTGGGTCGATCGACCCGAGACCTGGGTGGACTCGGCGACGGCGGCCGGGCGGCTACTCGTTCTCGGTGTTCCTGATGCGGCGCGGGATTTCCGAGGGATCTTTACCGCGCTCGCGCCTGCCCGCCAATCACCCGGCCTCCGTGCCGCCGCGGGCCTCGCGTTGATGGTGCTCGACCGAATCGCGCCTGACGTTATTCCCCAGGTCCTTGCCGGGCGCATCACGACGGACACGACGACGAGCGCGCCCCCGGGGTCACGCCCCTCCTTGCTCGTGACATCGAATGCGGCCCTCGCGCTCCTGGGCGTTGCCAACGCTCGCCCCGGCACCGTAGGTCCGGAGTTGGCAGGGGAGGTGCGCTTTCTCCGCGCGCCCCTCGCGTACCCGGCGCGCAATGTCGTCGCGGTCCTTCACGGTACTGACCGGACCCTCCGCGCTGAGTACGTCGCGATCAGCGCCCACCACGATCACGTCGGCTACACGGGCCATCCGGTGGATCACGATTCGACGTTCGCGTTCAACCGGGTCGTGCGGCCGAGTGGCGCCGACTCGCCGATGCGACCGCCGACGCCCCAAGAGGCCGGACGCGTCGCCGCATTGCGCGACAGCTTGCGCGCCCTCCGCCCGTCGCGGCCTGATTCCGTGTTCAACGGCGCGGACGACGACGGGTCGGGCACGGTGGCGATTCTCGAAATCGCGCGGACCCTCGCGGGGGGCGGGGGGGCGGGTCCGCGGCCGCGGCGATCGGTGCTGTTCATCTCGCATGCCGCCGAAGAGCGCGGGCTGCTCGGATCGGCGTGGTTTTCCGACCACCCGACCGTCGCGCGCGACTCGATCGTTGGGGAGATAGACCTGGACATGGTGGGCCGCGGCGGTGCCGCGGACCTGCCCAAGGGGGGACCGGGGTACCTTGAAGTCGTCGGTGCGCGGCGCCTCTCTAGGGCGTACGGTGATCTGCTCGAGCAGGTCAACGGGCGGCTGCCGCAGCCATTCACCTTCAACTATGAGTATGACGCTCCTGGGCATCCCCTCCAGTACTACTGCCGGGCCGACCATTACAGCTACGCCCGCTACGGGATTCCGTCCGTGTCCCTGTCGCGGGGTGAGCACGCCGACTACCACCAGGTCACCGACGAGCCCGCCTACATCGATTACGACGCCTTGGCCCGGGTGGCCTCGCTCACGCGGGACTTCGTGCTGGCGGTCGCCGACCTGGCCCAGCGCGCGCCGGTCGACGGGCCTCCCCCTACGAATCCCCACGCCCCCTGTCGCCAATGACCCCGGGAGGGCCGCCAAGCTTCATCCTTGTTTGAGGTTACGCATTTCATTACCTTGAGTTGCTCGCAGCGCCCGCTTCACCCTTTCAACTAGACGATACGAGACACGTGGCTTTTCGCTGGCCGAACTTCAGAATCGGAGCCTGGAGCCCGGCAAATGAAATTGCCGTGGATCTGGGTACCGCCAACACACTGATCTACGTGAAGGGCGAGGGCATCGTGCTGAACGAGCCCTCGGTCGTCGCGATCGAGAAGTCCACCGGCAAGATCAAGGGCATCGGGCTCGAAGCGAAGCGCATGCTCGGCCGTACGCCCGACGGGATTCTGGCCGTCCGGCCGCTCAAGGACGGCGTGATCGCCGATTTCGACGTGACCGAGAAGATGCTCCGCTTTTTCCTCAAGACGATCATCGACCGCCATCTCTTTCGCGTGAAGCCGAAGGTGATCGTGTGCGTGCCGTCGGGGATCACCGAAGTGGAGAAGCGCGCGGTGCGCGACTCGGCGCAATCCGCCGGCGCGAAAGAGGTGTACATGGTCGCCGAGCCGATGGCCGCGGCGATCGGCGTCGGGCTTCCCGTCGAAACGCCGACGGGCAATATGGTGATCGACATCGGCGGCGGCACGACGGAAATCGCGGTGATCGCGCTCTCGGGGATCGTGTCCGACACTTCTATCCGCACGGGGGGAGACGAACTGGACCAGGCCATCGTCCAGTTCATGCGGAAAAACTACAACCTCCTGATCGGCGAGCCGACGGCGGAGCAGATCAAGATCCAGATCGGCTCCGCGGCGCCCGTCGGCGAGGAGCGGGAGATGGAGGTGAAGGGTCGCGACCTCGTCTCCGGGATTCCCAAGATCGTGCGGGTGCATTCCAGCGAAATCCGTGAGGCGGTGCAGGAGCCGATTCAACAGATCGTGGACGCGGTGCGCCGCGCCCTCGAAATCACGCCCCCGGAGCTGGCGTCGGATATCGTGGACCGCGGCATCGTGATGACGGGCGGCGGCGCCCTGATCCGCGGCCTCGACGTGCTGCTGCAGCAGGAGACGGGCCTGCCGATCCACCTCGACGAAGACCCCATGACCTGCGTCGTCCGCGGCGTAGGGCGGATTCTCGACGACCCCGAGAAGTACCGCAACGTCCTGACGACGTAATCGCGACGAGCATGCCGCTCGGAGCCGATCGTTACGCATCGCGCGCCGACACGCTCCTCTTTCTGGGATGCGTCGCCCTGTCGGTCGCGGCGATGAGCCTCCCCGACACCTGGCGCGATCCCATCGCGCAGGGACTGCGCCAGACCGTCCTCGCGCCGTTCCTCGCCTTGCAGCAGCAGACCGAGTTACTCTCCGCGGCTCGCGCCCATTACGACGCCGTCGTCGCCCAGCGGGACTCGGCCGCGCTCGCCGCGACGTTCCTCCCGGAGCTCCGCAGTGAGAACGTGCGGCTGCGAAGCTTGATGGGCCTCGGCGCCCGGCTCGGGTGGGGCTACGTGCCCGCGGAAGTGCTGCACCAACCGGAGCCCACCAATCCGCTCACGTTCATCGTCTCCGCCGGGCGTCAAAAAGGCGTGCGGCCGCTCTCGGCTGTCGTGAGCGCCGAGGGCCTGGTCGGCATCGTCTCCACCGTGGATGCGCAGACGAGTGTCGTGCTGACGTGGGCACACCCCGAATTCCGGGCGAGCGCGATCGCCAGCGACGGCAGCGTGAGCGGCATCGTCGCCCCGCACGGCGCGGCGGGACCGGGCGTCTGGCTGCTCGAGCTCCAGGGCGTCCCGTATCGCCAGCAGGTGCCGGAAGGGACCGTCATCGTGACCTCGGGACTCGGGGGCGTGTACCCGCGCGGCATTCCTATTGGGACGGTCGTCGGACTCGCGGGCGAGGCGAAAGGATGGGAGCGGACCTATCTGATCCGGCCCGCGATTCATCCGTCGGCGCTGTCGCACGTGATGGTCCTCACCGCGACGCGCGGGTCCGGCGCCGACCTCCACAGCGCGTTTCAGCCCGACTCGGTGCACCCGTGAGGAAGACCGACCGCTACCGCTACATCTTCGTGCTGGTGGGGCTCGTGGTGCTGCACTTCACGGTGCGCGAGCGGCTGGGCGGGGATCGCGTCGCGCCGGATTTCCTGCTGCTCGCCCTCCTCATCTACACGGTCCGCGCGCAACCCGGTCGCAGCGCCGCGGCGGGATTCGTGATCGGGCTGCTGCGGGATGCCCTCACGCCCGCGAGTTTCGGAGCGGGCGCGCTGGCGCACACGCTGGTGGGGTATCTCTCGTCGTGGGCGAAAGCGGTGTTCTTCGCGGAGAACGTGTTCGTGAACGGCTGCCTCTTCTTTGCGGGGACGTGGGTCCGCAACCTGATCGTGCTCATCGCCTCGGGCCGCCTCGCCGGCGCGCAGCTGGGGTGGGAGCTGCTCGTGTGGTCGCCGCTCCAGAGTCTCACGACCGCGACGGTGGGGATCGTCGTGCTGTGGTTGTTCGGCCGCTGGGTGATTGTCCGGCGGGCTGAGGCATGAGCACCCTGCATCCGCACCTGCTCGACCGGCGGCTCCGCGCCGTGCGCATGTTCGTGTGGGCGGTGCTCGGCGTCCTGCTGGTCGCCTTCTTCCGCACGCAGATCCTGGGGCACGGCAAGTACCAGCTGCAGTCCGAATCGAACCGGTTGCGCCCGATTCCCCTCCCGGCGCCCCGTGGGATCATCTTCGACCGCAACGGCAAAGTCCTGGCCGACAATGTGCCGGGATACACGGTGTCGCTGCTGCCGGGCCCCCCCGCGAACCTCCGCGCGACGCTGGCGCGCATTGCGCCGATCGCGCACCTCGACAACGTCGCCATTCTGCGTGTGCTGCAGCGGGCGGCCCATGCCCCCTACCAGCCCGCACTCGTGATCGCCGACGTGCCGTTCGCGATCGTGTCGGCGCTGGAGGAGCGGCGGCTCGAGATTCCGGGCCTGCTCATCCAGTCGGAGCCGAAGCGCTACTACCCCGACACGACGATCGCCGCACACCTCGTGGGCTATCTCGGCGAGGTCACCGAAGGCGAACGCGCCACGCAGCGGTTCGGGACGGTACGGCTCGGCGGTCTGGTGGGGAAGGACGGTCTGGAGCGCCAGTACGACGACTCGCTGCGCGGCGCCGACGGCGTGCGGTTCGTGGAAGTGAGCGCGCTCGGACACCTCGTGCGCGAGGCGCAGGCGGTGCAAACCCTCGAGCCGGTCCCCGGCACCGAGCTGCACACGACGATCGACCTCGACCTGCAACGCTACATCGCGCAAATCTTTCCCAAGGGACAGCGCGGCGCCGTCCTCGCCCTCAATCCCAACACTGGCGAGGTGCTGGCGTTGTACAGCGCGCCCGGGTTTGATCCCAACGCGTTCGTCGGCGGCGTGACGAGCGCGTACTGGCGCTCCGTCAACGACAACCCCGCCACGCCGCTGCTCGACCGCGCGACCCAGACGCGCTATCCCCCCGGCTCCACCTGGAAGCTGGGCGTCGCGGCGATGGCGCTGAAGCGCGGCATCGTGACGTTCCGCACCCATATGCCGATTCCGTGCCGGGGCGGGTTGCAGTACGGCAACCGCTTCTTCCGTTGCTGGAAGGCCCAAGGGCACGGGGATCTGACGCTCACCGAGGCGATCGCGCAGAGCTGCGACGTCTACTTCTACCAGCTGGGCATCAAGCTCGGCGTGACCTCGCTCGTCGAGGACGGGAACGAGTGGGGCGCCCGCAGCCGCACCGGCATCGACCTGCCCAGCGAGATCCCCTCCGAGTTCCCCACGGGACCGGAGTACTACGATCGCTTGTACGGCGCGCGGCGCTGGACCTCGGCCGTCGCGCTGAACCTCGCGATCGGCCAGGGCGAGAACGCGCAAACGCTCGCGAATGTCGTGCGGCTGTTTCAGATGTTGGCGAGCGACGGCCACGTCCGCACCCCGTACGTCGTGCATCCGCCACGGACGCCGAGCGCCGTGTCGCTGGACCTGACGCCCGAGCAGCTCGCCGGGCTGCGCCAGGCGATGATCGCCGTGGTCGAGGAGGGGACGGCCCGCAGCGGTCGCCTCGCGGGACTCCAGATCGCGGGCAAGACCGGAACGGCGCAGAATCCGCACGGCGCGGCCCACGGCTGGTTCATCGGGTTCGCCCCGGCCGAGAAGCCGGAGATCGTCGTGGGGGCGATCCTCGAGTTCGCCCAGCACGGCACCGCCGCGATCCCGGTCGTCAGCCGCGCCATCGCGCACTACCTCGGCCTCGAGGAAGCGGCGGCTGCGAAACTGCGCGTGACGGTCCCGACCGACTCGGCGCCGCAGCCGTTCCAGCTGCCGGTGCTGCCGCCGCTACCTGACTCGCTGCGGCCGATTCCGCCGCCCATGGACACCCTGACGGACACGCTCCGTGTTATCCCGCCTCCGCCAACTCGATAGGCCGCTGCTCGGCGCGGTGACGGCGCTCGCCGTCTACGGCCTGGCGACGCTCTATTCGGCCGGCCAGACCGAGGTGCCGACGTTCGTCGCCACGATCTGGCACCGGCAGCTCATCTGGCTCACGCTTGGCGCCGTTGTCGTCTTTCTGATGTTCCGCACGTCGCCCCGGATGCTCGAGTGGGCCACGCCGTTCGTGTACGCCGTAGCGGTCTTTTTCCTCGCCCTGACGCTGCTGTTCGGGACCGGCGCGGGCACCGCGGCGGGGACAAAATCGTGGATCGCCGTCGGCGGCCTGCGTCTGGGGCAGCCGGCCGAGCTCGCCAAGCTCGCGGTGATCTTGATGCTGTCGCGCTGGCTCGCTGGCTTGCGCGAACCTCCGGCCACGCTCCGCGATCTCATTCCCCCCTGCGTCATCGCGGGCGTCCCGTGCCTCCTGGTGATGCTGCAGCCCGACCTGGGGAGCGCGATCGTCTTCATCGCCATCCTGTTCTGCATGCTGTTCTGGGCGGGCACGAAGCCGTCGTTGATGGTGCTGCTCGCCTCGCCGGCGATCGGCCTGGTGCTCGCCTTCTCCACCACGGCCTGGGGGATCTGGATCGCGGTGCTGGGCGGGTTGCTGCTGTGGTGGCGCCCGTACCTATGGGAGGGGCTCGCGGTCGTCGGCGCCAACGTCGCCATGGGCGTGTTCGCGCTGCCGTTCTGGAATCGGCTCGCCCCCTACCAACAGAACCGGCTGCTCGCATTCCTGAATCCCGAGGTCGATCCGCGGGCCACGGGGTGGCACGTCATCCAGTCCAAGGTGGCCGTCGGCTCGGGTGGCTTGTTTGGGAAAGGGTTCACGCTGGGCACTCAGAAGCGGCTGGCGTTCCTGCCCGCTCAGCACACCGACTTCATCTTCTCGGTCGTCGGCGAAGAGCTGGGGTTCATCGGCGTGGTGGCGGCGCTCGCACTTTTTGCGGCGTTGCTGTTCATCTTGCTGCGGATCGCCCGCAAGGCGACCGACCCGTTCTCGAGCCTGTGCGTTTTCGGGATCGCGGGAATGCTGTTCACGCACATCGTCGAGAACGTCGGCATGACGATCAACCTGATGCCCATCACCGGCATCCCGCTGCCGTTTTTCTCCTACGGTGGCTCCTTCCTGTTGGCGTGCTCGCTCGGCGTGGGGATCACGCTGCGCGTGGCGTGGGAGTCGCGGCAATCCGGCTACGCTGAGCTTTGACAACGAGTTAGCGCGTCGGGGCTAGCGTCTCTCGCCGGGCGCTCCCAAATTGTGCGCTTCGTCACCCTCCTATGGCGTTAATGGCCTGGTTCAAGAAGGAACGTAAGCCTCGCACCTCCGAACGAGTCCGGCTCGAGATTCCGGCCGATGCGTGGGAGAAGTGCGAGGAGTGCGGCCACATCGACATCAAAGAGCGCTTCATCCGCGCGCTCAACGTGTGCCCCAACTGCGGGCACCACCGCCGCATCTCGGCCCAGGAGTACAT
>WNFM01183287.1_pt1 | contig 10448 bp, 12 predicted proteins | sample 5400271 | NCBI WGS metagenome assembly WNFM01 (sample SAMN13153352, study PRJNA577476) | soil metagenome | isolation source: 60 cm saprolite on Douglas fir-dominated hillslope | place: USA:California | collected 2013-09-17 | reverse complement strand
CGCGAGGTCCGTGGGGCTGTATTCCTCGCCAAGCTCCTCCGCCATGACCATATAGGGTTCGAGGCCGCCCTGTGCGACGGTTTCGCGCAAGGTTTCCTTGAACGATTCCTGGCGGCGCCCCATCACATCCGCAATGGTGGGCAGACGCATCCGTTGAATCTTTGCCCCGGTCATGCGCTCGATTAGGCCGAGCAGCCGCCGTTCACGCGGTGTTACGAGCGTGATGGCGCAGCCAGTCTTTCCGGCGCGGCCGGTGCGCCCAATGCGATGCACATAGATTTCCGGGTCAAGCGGCATATCATAATTGATCACATGCGACACATTTTCGACGTCGAGGCCTCGTGCTGCCACGTCGGTTGCCACCAGAATCTCGACCTGTCCGCTGCGGAAGCGACCCATAACGCGGTCACGCTGCGGCTGGCTGAGGTCGCCGTGCAACGTTTCCGCCGGGTAAGCGCGCCCGGTCAGGCGTTCGCCCAGGCTATCCACTGCGCTCTTGGTGCGGCAAAAGATGATCGCAGAAGTGGGCGTTTCAAAATCGAGGATACGCCCGATCACCTCAAACTTGTCGCGCCCGCCGACCTCGTAATACACCTGACGGACGGCGGAGACGGTCATCTGCTCCGATTTTACGGTGATACGCTGCGCGTCGTGCATATACTTCTGCGCCAATTTTGCAATGGGCGCGGGCATGGTCGCAGAGAACAGCGCAGTTTGCCGATCCTCTGGAGTCTCTTGCAATATCGACTCGATGTCTTCGATGAAGCCCATCGCCAGCATTTCGTCGGCTTCGTCGAGAACCACAACCTTGACCTGTCCAAGTTCGAGCGTGCCACGCCGAATGTGATCGAGCAAGCGGCCCGGTGTTCCGACGATTACCTGTACGCCGCGATCCAGCGCGCGCAACTGGCGGTCAATCGGCTGACCACCGTACACGGGCAATACCGAGGTGTGGTGATATTTGCCGTAGGAGTGAAAAGCTTCCGCGACCTGCATGGCGAGTTCACGCGTGGGCGTCAAGACCAGTGCCTGGGGCGCGGTGCCACCTTTGACTAGCCGTTCGATGATGGGCAGCGCGAAGGCCGCCGTTTTGCCAGTGCCTGTTTGCGCCTGCGCGATGACGTCCTCGCCTGCCAGCAGCCGGGTAATGGTTTGCGCCTGGATTGGGGTTGGTTCCTCGTAGCCCAGGTCCTTGATGGCCTTGAGCATGTTTGTCCCCAGGCCTAGTTCTTCAAATGTAGGAATAGAATCCGTCCTTACTGTAGCCATTCAAACCTATCCATTCAAATGGGTATCCATAAATTCTGGCTTAATTGTAACAGGTCCTAGCAAGACTCGCGCCTACAGGACGTAACGAAGTTATGCCGGAAGGCAAACGCGCGTAAATACGACCTGCAATCTATCGCCGTCATTGATGCTGATCTGCTTTGTATAATTGGTTGAGGAGTTAGCCTGCCGTGGTCGCTGGATGGAAGAACGATACCAACAACTCGGATTGCTGTTTGCGTGACATTTCACGCTTCAACTCATTGAGCAATTTTTCGATGTCATTATTGAGCGTAGACCATTGACGTCTAATAATGCTGTTATCTACTGGAAGGTACATAGTCGTAAAAAGATAGTCAACAAATTCCTTGCAGCGTTCCAAAACTGGAATGGTTTTGGCCCAATCCCAAGCCTGGACACCATAATTTTGACGCGTATAGGTCAGATGAGAAAGTTTCTTGTTCAAAGAGTCTTTATTATGTGTTGAACCATTCCACGATGTAACAGGGAAATCATAGTCAGCAGCTAACACATCATCGTGCTTTCGAGTTCCAAGGTCTGTGTCAAAAAAATCAATGAGAGTTCTTTCATGCAAAAGCCATGATTCGAGTAGAGCATACTGAATCGTATGATACGGCTGCTCAAGATTCTCGTTAGCACGAATATGTTCAGGGAAATATTCTGTAATACAGTTTACGAACTGCCTAGTTTCATACCAAGCGTCGTTCAGGGCTTTCTTTTTCTGCTCGTCTGTTGGAACTATCTTGCTCATGTTATACCTAAATCTCTAAACCCTGTATTTAAGTCTAATACATCGCAACGTACTTGAGAAGGGTGGGTTATCACCTGAATAGCACGTATTTCCTGCGGTGCTGTGTTCCTTTGATTGGGGAGGCTGTGTTGGCACGACGCCCGTTTGGTTCGATACTCCGCATGGTGCTGCCGCTGTTCGGGGCAACTTATTACTTCTTTGTGCGTCCGCAAATGCTCAGGGCCGGAACCCGCCCCGGTGAAGCAGATCGTGATCTAGCGGGTGATGACCTCATCGCGTCGCCTAACTTTCAGGTCACGCGCGGGATCGATATTGACGCGCCGCCCGACGCAGTGTGGCCCTGGATTGAACAGATAGGCCGCGATGGAACCGGCTTCTACGGTGATGACCGGATCACCAACCGGGGCATTCCTAGCGCCGCGTACCTCCGTCAGGACTTACCAGTGTTGCAAGCAGGCAGCGCCCTTGATAGCGGCGCTCGTGTTTTGAAGGTCGAACCGAATCGATTGCTGCTGGTCGGTGGCTTCGACCTGCCCAGCCCGCTTGGTCTGACGACTGAGCGCACCACGTTGTTTCTGCTCGAACCGCGCAATCAGCGGCCCATAAATGGTACGCGGCTGCTGATCCGGACACGCGGCTACACCTACGGCATGTTTGGCCCGCTGTATAACCTCATCGCGGAAGTTGCGGATTACCTGAACGGGATGGCGCAACTTGACAACATCCGGCGTCGCGCCGAAACCCTGAACCAGTTACAGAAGCCCGTCAAAGTAAGTTCGGCAATGTGAAAAGCTGTTTTGTGACGGCTGCCGCAACCATGACTTGTTCAGCGGTTTCCAGAAATTGCAGTGCCTGTTGACGGCTAACAGTAGGGAAATCTTCCACGAAATCGTCCAGAGTATCGCCGCCGCTTAGGTAATCAATGAGCGTGCGGACGGGTACGCGTGTACCATGAAATACGGGCGTTCCGCTCAATATCTCGTCGGACTTGTCAATTAGGGGCGACTCCATAGCGAATTCCTCTAACTAAATGTCTCGACTCTATTATACGGGCACAAACTACACTCACCACATATAGAATGTCTTAACCGATAAAGTTTTCATCAGCGCTTTACTGGGCTTTTGTCGCGGTGGCGGCAGCACCAGCGCTTGCGCCCTGCACCGTAAACTGTATGGGTTGTGGGCTGAGGTTGCCCGCAGTCACCGTGACAGAATAGGTACCCGGCTGCAAGCCAAGCGTCGTCGGCACGATGTAGAAATGAACGCAAATCTGGGCGCCGTCCATAGTTGCCGTCCAATCGTTTTCATGGGTAAAGCTATCGCCCGCCCATTTGACGACGAACTTCGTCCCTTTCTTGAAGTTGCGCACATCCGCTACCACCCAGATGGCTGGTTCGGTGGGCAAAAAGGAATTCGATTCGTTGACGGCACAGCCACTGGCATCTTTGCCTCTGGCGGTCACGATCTTGGCGAAAGCGAAGTCAGCGCTGGCACTGTCTTGTGCGCCGGGCGTGGTGTTCAGTGCTGCTGCGGAAACTGTCGTCGGGGCTGCGGCACCCGCGTTGATCCGGGCGGTAAGGTCGCGTACCTGTCCTCGCGCCGTTGCGAGGTCCGATGTGACAGTAGACAAGCGGGACGTAATGGAGGTTGCCTGTGCCGTTACGGTCGCGCCAATGCTCTCATAGGAGGCCATCGTCGCGCGTAACGAGGTATTTTCGGTTTCCAACACATGCACCGCATCTGAGTTTGCATTGCAAGCCACACCCAGCAGGCACAGGGCCATGCCAAGCGCAGCTTTTAGGGTTCGCTGCATCTAAATCGACTCTCCAAATTGGACTGGTTCCCCGTTGCCGAGGGGATAGGATCATGCCTGCAATTGGCACAATCAGCAACCGTTTCTCATCAAGGACTTAGGCTTATTATCTCTCTATAATTCAGATTTTGAAACTATGTCGGATGTAATTGCGAAAGCGATGCCCCGGCGATCAATCGCCGGGCTAAATAATGGCTCAGAAAGCATGTTTTCAGTTAGCCCGGTCATTGATGACCGGGTACTAGGCGATAATTCACGGATAGATACTTATCGGAAAATTCGTTATTCCAACACCGACGGCGAGATCGTTCTGAGCGCGGCGGGCAGCACTTCGACACGAAGACTTCGTGTGCGCGATCTGAGTTCCGGCACAAGTTCGCCATCGAGGTGGAAGTGAAACGGTCGTTTGCAAGTGATCTCGATCTGCTTCGCGCACGCAATATCCACCACCGCCGTAGGCGTTGAATAACACTTGTGCGAGCTTCCACCACGTTGTCGGCTTGATCAGGCAAATGTCGAACTGACCATCATCGATCCGCGCCGCAGGTGTCAGGCGCACGCCGCCCGCGACGCCTGCCACGTTATTGATCGCGCCCACCAGCAGCCGTCGCGTTTGCGCTGGTTTCCCATCGAAGGACACGCGCACATCGCCGGGAACGCGATAGGTCAACAGCGTATTGATCACCGCTGGCACATGCGCCAAGCCGCGCCCGAAGCGGTGGCTGGCCTTCTGATATTGAAAGTTGGCCCAACTCGATAGGCCGATGCTGATGCTCAGGCACATATAGCGCACAAGATCGCCCGGATTGGCGAATGTGACCCGTCCAATATCCAACGGCTGCGTAAAATCGTTCGGCATTGGCTTTTGTTGTTCGGCGGCTTTGAGCGCCACATGGAAATCGTTGAGCGTCCCCAGTGGCAGCACCCCAAATATCGGGCGTGGTGACGAAGCAGCATCCGCCGACATGAGGCCATTGACCACTTCGCTGACGGTTCCATCGCCGCCACCTGCTAGCACGCAACCGACTCCCTGTTGTGCAGCGGTGCGCGCCAATTCTACGGCGTGGCGCGGATAGCGTGTTTCGACCCACTCCACGCGATCAACGTTCGCAACCTGCCGTAAGCATTTCTCGATATGCTGGTGGTAGTCAGTTGTTTGCTGCGATGTACCCTCGCCGGAGCGCGCACGCGGATTGATAATGATCAAAGCTCGGCTAGCTTGGTCAGCCACTAGATTGCCCACTTTCGTTAGCGCTTAACAGCGAGAGAGCAGCAAAGATCGCACCGCTTAGTTCGGCGAAGTTATTGGTGGGTGAAAAGGGGCGGAAACAGTATAGGAGTTACCACATAGTAAACAATAACGATTAAAATGCCAATCACGATGAGAACAATACCTATCCTGACGCGCCACCGATTCAGTCTTGCAGTGCGTTCGGAGATAACGAGGTTTGGCGAATGGATTAGTATTCGACCAACGGGGTTGTATACAGTTAATTCTTCGCCACCCGGACGATTGCGAGCGGCTCGCGCAATCTCTGCTCTTATCTTTTGTTGCTTCCGTGGGAGTATGTCTCCCATTGTGGCAATAAGGCCGCCAAGTATGATTAGAAGGAATGCTAACAGGAATAACAAGATGTCCATATTTGAATCCCTCGGCATTTCTAAATCGGAATTAGCTTCATGCCGCCCACTGCCGCATAAGAAACACTTTGTCGTAATCGTGATGGTCGCCCACTTCTATGTCAGTCGTGTTTGCGGATCTTTGCCAGCGCTCAACTGCAATAGAGAAACAAAGATTACTTGCAATGTACAGTGAAATCTTGCTGGAGGCCCATACTGGTTTGCGCATCAAAACGGTATTTTCCGGTTTTGGGAATCGTATACGACATCGACCTGTTATAGCTAGGTATTTCGATCTTACTATTAGTGCTTGAGTCGGAAACTGACACTACAAATGATCCAGTTGCATCTAACGTGATAGTTTCGCCCTTTTTGTACTCTGATGCCTCATCATCCATGCCGGGGAGCAAAGGCAAGTATTGAACATGGAATAGATAATACGAATCCAATTGGTTGATCGCGTTGCAACCAGAACTAATACTAGGATTTACCAGGTGTAGAGCGGTAGCGGTCGCATAGTCGGCTGCATAATTGTCACCCCGCATTGGAGTTATCACGTAGTAGACAACAGTCATCAGTATCCCGGCACTGAGGACAAGAATACCCATCCTGACGCGCTGTCGATTCAATCTTGCGGTGCGCTCAGAAATAATAACCTGATTTTCCACTTGCCGTATGTACATATATCGCGCCCAGCTATACCAGTCTTTAGTGCGATAAATGGCCCGAACTAGATGCGCCGTGGCCCGTTTTTCTGTCCTAGACAATGTTTTCCCTTTCAAGGCAAGGAAACCACCAAGGAAGAAGAAAACTAATGCTAACAGGAATATCGGAAAGGTATAAGCAGGTTCCACAGCATTTTTGAAAAAGGGTTGTTCGAGGGTTCGGAGAGGTTCGATAACGTAAGGAGCAAAGAAAGCAACCAGCGTTGATACTCCGACGGCCATGAGAATAAGGCCAATTCTGTTAAGCCAACGATTCAATTTTGCAGCTCCTTAACTCCGGGCTGTCCACTGGCGCAGGAAGGCAAAAACTTTGTCGTAATCGTGATGGTTGCCAGATTCGAGGTCGCCTGTGTTTTGCGAATGCAGCAGCGCGCCGTCTGCTTCCAGCACGAAGATGTGCGGATAGCCCGCCACAGGCGGATATTGCGAGAGAAACGGGATATTTTCGTGGTTGGGACTGTAATTCACTTTGACAGTAACGTAGTGTTGGTCGAGAAACTCAGCCGCGTCCGTATACTTCTCAAAGAAGTGTTCGAGCTTGTGGCACCAGATACACCACGCGCCGCCGACTTCAAGCAAGATGCGCTTGTGCGCGGAGTGTGCCGCTGTGATTGCCGCCGTCAGATCATCGGCAGGGTTGCGGGCTTCGTCGTATCCGGCTGTTGGGTCGCTCATAGGCACCTGATTCTTTTGCACTCAAACCTTGATTATAAATCCACCGATACGATTTTCCCGACCACCGGGGCAAGGCAATTGGCGCCGCTGCACGCCATATAGGTGAAGGATAGCGGTGTCTCCGTGCCGGGAGCAATTCCCGGCGGGCGTCTTACGGGCAAACGCAGCGTGACCGCGCCTTCCGGGTATACCATAAACGGCTCGTCAAACCCTTCAATGATTTCTGGTTCAGCCGCTACGCTTTCCGCAAGTTCGCCTGCCGCAGATAAACCACCCTTATCAGACGGCGCAATTTCGAGCAGGGTCGGCCTGCCTGCTCCGTTGATGCCAGTGCGCGGCAAATCCTTACTGTACAGGTGGTAGCCATTCTGAAGGGGCGTAAACGTCGCTGTCAGCACCAATCCGTGCTGCTCATCCCCTTCGAGCTGGACTTCAACAGTGACACCGTTTTGTGTAAAAGTAACCATTCGTCGATTGCCTATTGATAAGGCTGCATATTGAGCCGAGAATACCTGCCTTGTAACGGCTTTGTCAAAGGAATGCGCTGCTACTCTCTACTTCCGCTTAGTATGGTACATGGTACGTCTTTCGCCCCGCAAGCGTGTATTGGTAGCGACACACACGGTACGGTAAAATTCCCCAGTTTGGCTGGAAGTCAGGTAGAGGGTAGTAAACACAATGAGGCGTTGGCTCTTTCTCGCCGTGAGCATCGCGGTGAGCGTTTTCTTTCTGTATATTGGCTTGCAGGGCATGAACCTTGCCGAAGTGTGGAACCAGATCACCCACGCGAATTTCTGGTGGCTGATCCCCGGCGTGCTGGTTTATTTTTTGGCGGTGTGGGGCCGCACCTGGCGTTGGCACTATCTGTTGCGCCCGCTCAAAGAAGTGCCGCTTCGCAAGCTATTTCCAATCGTGGTTATCGGCTATATGGGCAATAACGTTTACCCATTCCGCGCTGGCGAGGTCATCCGCGCCTATGTGCTGCGGCGCAACGAAGGCGTCAAAATCACCGCCAGCCTTGCCACGATTATTGTCGAGCGTATTTTTGATGGGTTAGTGATGCTGATCTTTGTCTTTGTGGCGCTGCCGTTTGCCAACATTGAACAGGATTGGCTGCGCACCTGGATCATTCTGGGCACTGTCGCGTTCTTCGGAGCGCTGGCGGTTTTCTTCGTCATGGCGATGCGGCCTGTGCTGGCCCGTCGCGTGTATAGCGCCGTGATCACACGCACGCTCCCGCATCGCTTTCAGGCTTCGACCTTGCAAATGGCGGATCACTTCATGGGCGGGCTGGAAAGCTTGCGCAGCCCGCGTGACCTGTTGATGACACTCATCTCCTCGGTATTTATCTGGTTAACTGAGACCACAAAATACTGGTTTGTGATGCACGCCTTCAACTTTCAGGTCAGCTTTTTCGTCCTGATGCTGATGACGGCGGTGGTTAATCTCGCCACGACTCTGCCCGGCGCACCCGGCTATATCGGCACCTTCGATGGGCCGGGGATCAAGGTGCTGGAAGCGTTCAACGTCAATCACGAAGTCGCGGCGGGTTATACGCTGGTGCTGCACGCGGCGCTGTGGCTGCCGATCACGCTGCTGGGCTTCTTCTACCTGGCGCAGCAAGGGCTATCTTGGGGATCGTTTAGCGAGGCCACCGAAGTCGTGAACTCTGAAAAGCATAACAGCGCCGAAAACCTACCGGACTCTATATTAAAGGTCGAGGGCGAGGCGATGCCCTCATGAAGATTGCCATCATTGGAGCGGGTCCCGCAGGGCTGGCAGCGGCCTACGACCTGACCAAAGCGGGTCATCAGGTCACGATCTTTGAAGCAGCGGATCGCGTCGGCGGGTTGGCGGCGGGCTTCCGCGACGAGGGCTGGGAGTGGGAGCTTGAGAAGTATTATCACCACTGGTTCCAGAGCGATCACGCTATCCTGAGCCTGATCGCAGACATGGGCCTCAGCGATCAGGTGCTGTTCCCGCGTCCCAAAACGTCGATGTGGTCGCGCGGCAAAGCCTATCTGTTCGATAACCCGGTGTCGATGCTGATGTTCCCCAACCTGCCCTGGCTGCCCAAGATACGCTTCGGACTGGTGGGGCTGTACCTGCGCCTGACGAAGAACTGGCGGCCGATGGAAAAATACACTGCCGAAGCGTGGCTGACAAAGTATATGGGCAAAGCGGCGTATGACACGTTGTGGAAGCCCATGCTCATCGGCAAGTTCGGCGACCTGTACCGCGACGTGACAATGGCCTGGTTCTGGGCGCGTATCTATACGCGCACTGTTCGCCTGGGAACTTTCACGGGTGGCTTCCAGCGCTTTCTCGATTTGCTAGGTGAGCGCGTTCAGCAGCAAGGCGCGACGCTGTGCCTGAATACGCCTGTGCAGAATATCCGCCGCGAAGGTAACATGCTCAAAGTTACGGCGGGCGGGCAAGTACAGGATTTCGACGCTGCCATTAGCGCCAGTTCACCCGCCGCCATGCTCAAACTGGCCCCTGACCTTTCGGGCGAGTATGCTGATAAACTGCGAAACCTGCGTAGCATGGGCGCGGTGGTGCTGATTCTGGCACTCAAGCATCAACTGCTGACCGACGGCACATACTGGCTCAACCTGCCCGCCAGCAGCCCGGATAAATCCAGGAGCGAGTTCCCGTTTCTGGCAATGGTCGAGCATACGAACTATGTGGACAAGGCCCACTACGGTGGCGATCACATCATATATTGTGGCGATTACGTGCCAACTAATCACGAATACTTCAAGCTGAGTGATGATGAGCTTGCCGAGCGCTTCATCGGCGCGTTGAAGACGTTTAACCCGGACTTCACGCCCGACTGGATTCGCAAGCGGTGGGTGTTCCGCGCTGGCTATGCGCAGCCGATCCCGTTCGTCAATCACTCGCGGAATATCCCTGACCTCAAGACACCCATTCCGGGGCTGTATCTCGCCAGCATGAGTCAAGTCTATCCCTGGGATCGCGGCACCAACTATGCCGTTCAGATCGGGCAGCAGGCGGCGGCGCAGCTTTTGGCGGATATGAATATCCCAACGAAATGAAAGAATCCGTTCGTCTGTGCTATCCATATCTAGCCCGGCGATTGATCGCCGGGGCAGGCTCAACGTGTAATCATTGAGCGATCCGACGGGTCGCGGTACACTCAGCACAACCATGAAGGAGTCTTTCAGAAGATGAAGAATATTTGTGTGGTCGGCGTCGGCTACGTCGGCCTGGTAACGGGCGCGTGCTTCTCCGATCTTGGCAACCGCGTCACGGCGCTGGACATCAGCGAGAAGCGCATCGAGAACCTCAGGAACGGTATCCTGCCCATTTATGAACCTGGCCTCAAAGAGGTCGTGGACCGCAACATCAAAGCGCACCGTCTGTCGTTTACGACCGAATACACCGAGGCGCTAAAAGATGCGGATTTCGCCTTTATTTGCGTCGGGACGCCTTCCGGCGTTGATGGCGAGGCGGATTTGCAGTATGTCCGTATGGCTGCGGAATCCATCGCGCAGAATATGGATCAGCCGCTGATCATCATCAACAAGTCAACGGTGCCTGTAGGCACGGGCGA
>WNFM01075370.1_pt1 | contig 10448 bp, 8 predicted proteins | sample 5400271 | NCBI WGS metagenome assembly WNFM01 (sample SAMN13153352, study PRJNA577476) | soil metagenome | isolation source: 60 cm saprolite on Douglas fir-dominated hillslope | place: USA:California | collected 2013-09-17 | reverse complement strand
TTCACCCCCAATCGATCGCCCATGCCGGGCGTACTCTAAGTTCGGCGAAGCCGATCGCGTGCGACGGCAGGGAGCGACCTAGACGCGGTGGCCGGGAGCAGAACAATGGAGCGCCAGGAAGACGGCCAAGTGCAGCACTGGGTCGCGTGACGAGTGGCCTTGCTGATCAGTGGTGCTGCGCGGCCCAGCGCCGCGCAGCGGCGCCGCTTGATCTATCTATGGCGTAATTCGGCAATGCTGACCGTTAGCAGACTGGCCGGTAGCAGACGGATCGGCTTCGGTGCCGGTGAGAACTTTCTTCACGACTTCAAGGGCGCGCGCCGCGCGCCATCCGGCGTGTGATCCCGCGCGACGCAGCGTGTGCTGGCGGGCGAGGTTATGTGCGGGCGCGCTGGGCGGGGCTCTGGCGGTCACGCGGACCGACCCGCTGCGGGTGCCGTGACGCCGTAGCCCGGCTGCCTGAGGCGTGAGGTTGTCACCGACGGGTTCGCATCGCCGAGGCACGAGCCAACGGATGGCTCGGCGAAGTCCAGGGGCTACAGGTCAGCCTCGCCAAAGCGAAAGAAAAGCTCGCCAGCCTCGACCGCACCCTGGACCGAAACTCAAACCGTCAGACCGGACCCACCGACCTCGGCATGCCAATCATCACAAACCAGCGCTAACAGCAAGATCGCGTAGTCCGGAAAAGGCACCGACCACGACACCGCCGCCTTCGCGGTTGAGTCGATCCGCCGCTGGTGGAACGACGCGGGCCGGGCCGCCTACCCGGCCGCCACCCGGGCCTGGAAACATGAGCTCGCGGCGCTGGCCCTGCAGACCGGCCTGCAGATCACCGCCTGCCACTTCCCGCCCGGCACCTCCAAATGGAACAAGATCGAGCACCGGCTGTTCTCCCACATCACCATGAACTGGCGAGGCAGGCCCCTGACCAGCCACGAGGTCATCGTGGCGGCCATCGCCTCCACCACCACCGGCACCGGGCTAACCGTCCGCGCCGAGCTGGACACCGGGACCTACCCGACCGGCGTCCCGGTCAGCGACGAGCAGATGGCGGCACTTCCCCTGGAACGGCACGACTGGCATGGCGACTGGAACTACACCCTGCACCCCCGGCCGCCGGCGCCGCCGCCACCGCTCGCACCGCGACCCGGCCGGGGCGAGCGCCCCGGCTGGGCACACCCATGCCTGACCGGGATGACAGCCGCAGGCTGGGATCAGCTCACCACCGCGCTGACCCTCCCCTACCAGGCCCAGCGTGAAGCCGACATGCACATCGCCCGAGGCGGCCCGGCAACCCGCCGGCGCGCCGGCGGCCACCCCCAGGCCATGACCCTCGCCGAGAAAACCCTGGTCACCATCATGCGGCAGCGCCTGGCAGTACCCCGGCCCGTCCTGGCCGACCTGTTCGGCGTCTCCGCCGGCACCATCGCCACAGCCGAACGGCAGCTAAAGCCACGTCGGCGTTCAGGTAAATCTGCGTTGTGGTGACCGATTCATGACCCAACCAGAGAGCGATCACTGTGATGTCGACCCCGGCGTGCAGTAACGCCATGGCGTAGGTTATCTGTACTTGATCTTGTAAAAGTGCTGGTCGGCAGGCATTTTGTGGTCGAGGCACGTGAGTAACGTGGGGGACGTTGCGGGTGCTGCTGGCCAGGCGCAGCGCCGGTCACCGGTTGGCGTGCCGGATCGCGCGGCGCAGGCTTTCCCTGGCGGCGGTGAGCTCGTCTTCGAGTTCGCGGACCCGCAGCTGTGCGTGGCTGGCCTCGGCGGCGCGGGCGTCGCGCTCGGCGGCGAGCTGGCGGCCGGCGGCTTCGAGGGCGGCGAGCCGGGCGATCAGGTCGGCACGGTCGGGTCCGTCGATTTCTGCGCCGAGCTGGAGGCGCAAGCGACCGCGGAGCTTGTCTCTTTCGGCGCGGAGCCGGCGGATCTCGTTCCGGGCGACAGCGAGGTCGGCGCGCAGGCTGGCCTGGGTGACCGGTTCTCCGCGAGCCGGCGGGGGCGCAGGCTCGGGAGCGTGCCCGCGCTCGGTCTGGCGTTGCCGGGCGGCCTGGACGTGCTCGCGGACGCCGTCGGCGTAGACCAGCCAGGCGGACACCCCGGCGGCGGCGGCGACCGCGGCCGGGGTGACCGGAGTCCCGGCGGCTTCGAGGGCCTGCACGGCGGTCAGGACGCGCTGCCGTTTGTCGTGGCTGGCCTTCGCGCGGGCGGCCAGCATGGCCCGGGCGCGGCTGGGGGCGGCGGTCATGCGGTCTCGGTGGCGCGGGAGGTGATGTCGGTCAGCGGCAGGGTGCGGGCTGCGCGGGCCCGGCGCAGGAGCCGGCCGGCTTCCTCGACCTCGGCGCGCTCGGCGGGGTCCAGCCCGGCCAGCTTGCGGCGCATCGCCTCGGCGACCGCGGCGAACGCGTCGATCTGGGCGGTGAGGCTGGCCAGCACGTAGCCGGCGGCATCCATCGCCCGGGCGGTTTCCCGGTCGGCGCGCAGGCCGGCGATGTGCTGCTCGAGGGCGGGCAGGTAGGAGGGGTCGGGCCGGTAGAAGCCGCAGCCGGCGCACTGGAAGCGGATCGGGCAGGCACCGCCGCCGGCCTTGACGTTGGATGGCTCGGTGCAGTTGCCGAACGGCACCGCCACCGATGCCCGCTGGTAGGCGGTGGCGCTGGTGAACGGCGCGGGGTTGCCCGCCGCGTCGGTGGCCAGCGGGCCGACCGAGCGGATGGCCTGCTGCTTGCGCTTGAGGCTGACCTGGTAGTAGCCCATCGTGGTGGTCACCGACACGTGGTCCATGAGCTCTTTGAGCACGTCGACGGGGACCCCGGCGTCGGCGTGCCTTTGGGCGTAGGAATGGCGCAGCACGTACGGGGTGATCAGGGACGGTTCGAACGGGACCGGGGTGCCATCGGGTCCGGGCAGTTCGGAGTCGATGGTGCCGATCCGGGCGACCCAGACCCTGAACACCCGGGCGACGGCGGCCGGCGTGACGTGCCCGCGGGACTGGCGGGCACGCAGCAGCGGGCTGGGGAACAGCCACTGCCGCTGTGTGTCTGGTGCGGGCAGCCGGGTTCGCCGCCGCTGCCAGGATGTGATGATCTCGGCGGTGCCGGTGGTGATCGGCAGCCGGCGGCGCATCCGCCCGGCCTTGTGGTTGTCGTAGATCAGGTTGTGCTGGCCGCCGGTGACCTCGATGCAGCCGGTGCGCAGGCTGACCACTTCACCGGGGCGCCGCCCGGTGTCGCGCAGGATCTGGTAGATCGTCTGGTGCATCAGCTGCAGGTCGGCGGCCGCGATCGCCCCGGCCCGCCCGGCCGGGCCGAGCAGCTGCAGGTGGGTGTCGAGCTGGCGGATCACCGTGTCGGGCAGGGCCTTGCCCAGCTCGTCCTCGTTGGGGTCGTCGTGCACGCGGTGCCGGGTCGCGGGACGGAACGGGTCGGGCACCGTGGCCATCAGCCCGCTGGCCCGGCCGTACTCGATGACCTGGCAGAACTGGTAGATCATCAGGTTGCGGTGTGACGCCGAGTACGGGCTGCCGTCGGCTCGCCGCTGCGTGCTGATCGCGTCGAGGATGCGGGTGAAGTCCCCGGCGCCCAGGCCAGCCGGCTCAGTGCGCCCGGCTGCGGTCAGGGCGTGGGAGGCGGCCTGGCAGGCACGCAGCGTCTCCCGCAGCCGCTGCACATACGGGCGGGTGGTGCGGGCCCAGTCCCTGGCGATCTCGCGCAGCCAGTCCTGCCCGACGACGCCGAAGTCGATCACGCCCTGGGTGGCCGGCCAGCGCCGGGACGCATTAATGCACAGGTCAAGCAGGGCCACCTGCCACACGTCGCCGGCGAACGGGTCCGTGCCTGCGTACTGCGCCCGGGCCCGGTCCAGGTGCCGGCGCAGGCCGCGGAACAGGCCCCGGGTCGCCGCGTTGTAGACCATGCCGCCGGACTCGCAGACGACCTGCGGGTCGGCCTCACGCAGCGAGACTGCGTCGCCGAGGCGGGCGAGCAGGATCCGCACCTCGGTGGGATCCAGCGGCGGCGGCGCCTGGTCCCGCTGCTGCAGCGCGTAGAGCAGCTCTGAGCGCAGCAGCTCCGGCAGCCCGGCCAGGGAGAACTGGTGCACCCCGAGCCGGGGCCGCTCGCTGGCCACCCAGGCCGCCAGATCGTCACCGGTCAGCAGGCCCCGGCGGTGCAGCCGCTGGTCGTGGAAGCGGCACAACCCCCGCCGGGCGATGCTCTCGCGGTCGCAGCCGGCGACCCGGCATTCCGCGGCCCGGGCGAGCGGGCGGGCCCGGGCGATGAACGCCGCGACAGGCTCGGTCCTGTCCTTGCCCCAGGCGCGTTCATGCCGGAAACACAGGCCGGCACAATGCAGGTCGCCTTCACAGCCTGGCACCGCGCAGTTCCCGCGCTGCAGCGGGCGGGTGGCCCGCGGCGGCGGCGCGGCGTCGAACTCCGCCCAGGACAGGCCCGCGCTTACCCGGGCGCGGCGGCAGCCATCACAGCGCCCTGTCGTGCGGCGCGTCGCCGTCGGGCATCCCGGGGTGCGGCACGGCCACGCCGCGGTCCGCGCGCTGCCCAGGTCGCCGGTGAACAACAACGCTTCGCTGTCCCACTCCACGGCGCGCCAGGCCGGATCCAGCCGGGCGCGCAGCCACTCCAGCCAGACGTGCTCACCGGGCCGTTCCTGGCGGGCGTCAATGGACGCAGTCGCCTGCAGCGCCCGGCGGCTCACCGGTATCGCCTCCCCGCGGCAACGGCCTCCACCGCCCGGCGCTTGTCCTCGTCACGGGCGTGCAAGTACACGGTCGTCGACGCCAGGGATACATGGCCGAGCAGTGCCCGCACCACGTCAAGATCGGTTCCGGCCCGGACCCAGCCGGTGGCCGCCGTGTGCCGGAACATGTGCGGCCGCACCGCGAAACCGCAGTCCCTGGCCAGCCGTTCAAACAGCCGCTTGGCGGCGCGGTAGGTCATCGGCGCGCCCACGGGCTCGTGGTAGAGGTTGACGAACACCAGGTCGCAGTCGTCGTCGCCGAGGATCTCCGTCCGCTCGAACCCGTAGTCGGCATAGCTGGCCAGCACCGCGTCACTGGCCGGGACGGTGCGCGGGAACCGGGACTTGGCCAGCGCCCCGTTGGGGTTGGCCCGGTGCCGGACATGAACGTGGGCACCCAGCACGGCGCATCCCAGGCAGCGGGAGTCGGGGAGCAGGTGCAGGTCAGACCTGCGCAGCCCGAGGGCTTCCCCGATCCGCAGGCCACTGTCACGCAGCAGCGTCACCATGAAGCGTTCCCGCGGCCGCCGGCAACACGCCACGACCCGTCCGGCCTGCTCGGGAGTGAACGCCTCCGGGAACGGCGTCTCCGCCCTCGCCTTGAGCATCCGGGCCCGCACCATCCGGAACTGGCCGGACTCCCCGGCATCAAACCCAGGCGGGGCGAACCGCAGCCAGCGGGGCTCCGATAACTGGCTGGCGACGGACTGCTCGACTGCTCCGGTCCTGGCGCAGAACCGCAGGAACTCGCACACCGCGGTGAGCGTGGCGTTGACCGTAGTGCCCGAACGCAGCCGCCCGCCCCGGCCAGGGGTGGCCTCGGCGAAATGCTTGAACCGGGCCAGGGCCGCCAGGCTGATCGAGGACCACCCGACACCCTGGCTCGCACACCACCCCAGGAAGCTCGCCACCCGGCCGGCGTAGGCGCGGATCGTATGGGGCGAACGACCCGCGCCGTGCAGCGCCCGCAGGAACTCACTGGCCTCCCGGTGCGGGATGAGCTCAGGATCCAGCACCACCCACTGTTCGGATCCGTCCAGCGGAGACACTGCCCGCTCCGCCCGGAACCCCACGCTGGTCGGCGTTCAGGTAAATCTGCGTTGTGGTGACCGATTCATGACCCAACCAGAGAGCGATCACTGTGATGTCGACCCCGGCGTGCAGTAACGCCATGGCCGCCGAGTGCCGCAGGACGTGGGGAGTGATCTTCTTGCCGGCCAGGGCCGGGCAGGTGCGGGCGGCCTTGGCGGCGTAGACGGCGAGGCGCTGCTGCAGGGCGTCATTGCTGAGCGGACCGCGCCGGCTGGTGTCGAACAGCGGCTCGCCGGCCGTGCCGGCGCGTTCGGCGAGCCAGGCCCGCATCGTGATGACCGTGCCGGGGGCCAGCGGCGTGATCCGGTCCTTGCGGCCCTTGCCGTGGCAGGCCACGTAGGGCCCGGCGCCCAGGTGCACGTCGGCGCAGTTCAGGCCGGTGAGCTCGGAGGCCCGCAGGCCGGTCTGGACGGCCAGCTGGATCCAGGCGTGGTCGCGGCGGCCGGTGCGGGTGGCCCGGTCCGGTGCGGCGAGCAGCGCCTCGGCCTCATCGCTGGTGAGGAACGTGACGATCGTCTGGTCGGCCCGCTTGGGCGGGATGGCCAGGACCCGGGCGATGCCGGCGGCGTGCTCGGGGTGGCGCAGCGCCGCGAAGCCGAACAGGGAGTGGATCGCGGCCAGCCGTGCGTTGCGGCTGCGGACGCTGTTGCCGCGCTCGTGCTCGAGATGGTCGAGGAACGCGCTGATCACCGGGGCGTCCAGGTCGGCGAAGTCCAGTCGGCATGGGGGCTTGCCGGCTCGCTCGCGGGCATAGCCGAGCAGGAGCCGCAGGGTGTCGCGGTAGGCGGCGATCGTGTGCGGGCTGGCCCGGCGCTGGGCAATCAGCCGGTCAGTGAAGAACGCCTGCATGGTCGCGGCGATCGCGGTCACCGGGGTTCTCCCGGTGCGGTGCCGAGCCTGCGGGCGGCCTCGGCGAGCAGTTCCGGGGCGGCGTGCAGGTACCAGTAGGTGCCGGCCGGGTCGGCGTGGCCGAGGTAGGCCGACAGCAGCGGCATCCGCGAGGCGATGTTGCCGCCATCGCGGCACCAGTCCAGCAAGGTGGCGACCGCGAAGGAATGTCTCAGATCATGCGGCCGCGGCCGGCTGCCGCCGGAGCGGCGGGCCAGCCCGGCGCGGCGGGCCAGCCTGGCGAAGGTAATGCCGACGTTGTAATACAGCAGCCGGGTACCCGCGCTGGATACCAGCAGCGCTTCGCTGACCGGGCGCGGGAACCGCTGGTCACGCCGCTGCCGGTAGTCCTGCACGGCTGTCACCGTGGTGGGGTGCAGCGGGAGCAGCCGGTGCTTGCCGAGCTTGGCGTGACGCACCAGCAGCAGCCCGCGGCCGGCGTCGAAGTCCTCATCGTCGAGCGCGACCACCTCGCCGCCGCGCATGCCCGTGACCGTCATCAGGCCGATCAGCGTCTGGATGGTCGCCCGGCGCAGCGGCGTCTTCAGGTTCTCCGCCTGGGCGAGAAGCGCGGTGATGTCGGCGGGCGAATACAGGTAGGGCACCGCGCGGTGGGTTCCGCCGGGCAGCAGGCTGGCCGGGGGCACCTCGGCAGAGGGGTCGATGGTGGTGAGGTAGGCGGCGAAGCCGCGGACCACCGTCATCCGCATGCGCAGCCAGCCCGGGCTGCCGCCAGCGGGCTGCGTGGCCCAGGCCAGCGCGTCGGTCACGGTGATCGTGCTGGCCTGATGCTGCTCGAGGTAGGTGATGAACTGGTCCAGCAGCTTGGCGTCGCGGTCCAGCTTGAACCCCAGACTGCGCCGCAGGTTCAGGTAGCCGGCCAGCGCTTCCCGCAGCCCGGTCATGCCGCACCTGGCCACGGGCGAGCGAGCGAGCGCAGCGCCTCAACGTTGACCTTCGTGTATGCCGCCGTCGTGTGCGGCCGTCTGTGCCGCAGGACCTGGCCGATCTCGGCCAGCGACCCGCCTTCGGCCAGGATGGCTGTGGCAGCGCTGTGCCGCAGCCGGTGCGCGTAGATCGTGCCCAGACCGGCCCTCCGGGCGGCGGCAGCCACCGCCTGAGTGACCCCGCCTGAGGTCAGGCCCCGGTGCGGCGCCTTGATGCGGATGAACACGCCGCGGTCCAGCGCGGTGGAAGGCCGGCCGTGCCGCAGGTAGGCCGCGACAGCCTCACCCGCGTCGGCGGGCAACGGAAGCTTGTCGCGGCGGTTGCCCTTGCCGGCGATGGTGATCTCCCCGAGCCGCCAGTCAATGTCGTCCAGGCGCAGCCCGGCGACCTCGCCGGCCCGCAACCCCATCCGCGCGAGCAGCGTCAGCATCGCCAGATCACGGCGGCCATCCGCGGTCCCGCGGTCACATGAAGCCAGCAGGGCCTGCACCTGGCATGATTCCAGCGGCCGGGGAAGCCCCGGCCGGCGGTTGGCGACCTTGGGCACGGCCTGATCCAGCGGCCCGCTGACCAGGCCCTGCAGATGCCAGAACCGCAGCAGCGACCGCAGGGCAGTCGCCAGCCGCTGCACGGTCTTGGGCGCCAGCCGCCGCGACTCGGCGGTCAGGAACGCCGTGACATCACCGGCACCCAGATCCCGCAGCTCATCCTCGCCGCCTGCCGCGTGAGCGGCCACGAACGGCCTGACTGAGTCCACATAGCCACGGGCGACCTTCACCCCAAGGCCGCGCTCGGTCAGCAGCCAGCGGCGATAGGCGTCAACCAGCTCTTCCGCCCACGTCTGCGGCGCGGGAACCTCCGCCTGCGGAGCCACGCCCAGCCCACGCAGGTATCCCAGCAAAGGCGCCAGCGCCTTAGGCGTCAGATACGCGCTATACCCGGCCGCGCGCCGCGCCGCCAGATACGCGTCTACCACCCCAGTGGTCAGCGCCGCCGTGTCCAGGCCAGCTGCGGCCAGCCACCGGCTCAGATGCGCAGCCAGTCCAAGCTGGCACCGTGCCGAGAACTCCGTAAAGCCCAGCCGGGCCAGCTCACCGGCCAGTCCCCTTGCGTACTGCGCGAGCGGGCCCGTCATGCGGACCCCATACAGAACATCCATGTTCGCTGTCCTCTCCGGTCGTCGGAAAGGACAGCGTCACCCGGCAGTCCGCAAGATTATGCCGATACCGCCAGCCCGGTCACCCCCGTGACCAGCGGCGGCTGCCTGTGTATCGGCATAACCGCGGTATCGGGGTAATGCACAATGCAGGTTTGCACGATCGTCTTCTCCCAGACCGCGCTGACCGCATCGGGCAGGCCCTTCAGCCCGTCGCAGACCAGCATGCACACGTCCCGCACGCCGCGGTTCTTGATCTCCGACAAGACCCGCAGCCAGTACTTGGCTCCCTCGCCGTCGCCGTGCTCGCCGGCCCACAGTCCCAGCACGTCGCGCTCGCCGTCGACGGTGACGCCCAGGGCCAGGTAAACCGGCCGGTTGGCGACCTGGCCCTCGCGGATCTTCACGTTAATCGCGTCGATGAAGATCACCGCGTACACCCGGTCCAGCGGGCGGCTCTGCCAGTCCGCCATGCCGTCCATGACCCGGTCGGTGATCGTGGTGATCGTCTGCTTGGACACCTCCGCGCCGTAGACCTCGGCCAGGTGCGCGGCGATCTCCCCGTGCGTCAGCCCCTTGGCTGACAGAGAAATGACCAGATCCTCCACCCCGGTCAGCCGCCGCTGCCGCTTGGCGACGATCTTCGGCTCGAAACTGGAATCCCGGTCCCGCGGCACGCTGAGCTGCACCGGCCCGGCCTCGGTCAGCACCGTCTTGGCGCGGTGGCCATTCCGGGAATTGCCGCCATTACGGCCGGCCGGGTCATTCCAGGAATAGCCCAGGTGATCATCCAGCTCGCCTTCCAGCGCGCCCTCGACGACCATCTTCGTCAGCTTCCCGAGCAGGCCGCCCTCGCCGGTCAGCTGCAGCCCGCCCGTGCGGGCCCGGTCGGTCAGCTCCCGCAGCAGCTGCTCGTCGGCAGCCGACAGCTCCACGCGGTCCCGGTCCTGCATGTTTGTCACATCAGTCACTGGTGTCTCCCTGGTTGTCAGGAGTTACACCGTTAAAATTACAGTCCCTGGTCAGGCGGCGGCGGTGGGCGGGCTGTGGCTGTGCACTGTGCGGCCGTGGGGGCTGGTGGCGGTGGTGGTGCCGTCGGCGTGCAGGGTGATGGTCCAGCCCCACCGGTGGATCATGATCAGGTGATGGAAGCTGCAGAGCAGGATGCAGTTGGCCAGGCTGGTGGCGCCGCCCCGGCTGCGGGGCACGATGTGGTGCACGTGGCACGCGGCGGGGGGCTGGTCGCAGCCGGGGGCGGCGCAGTGCTTGTCCCGGGTGATGATGGCGCGGCGCAGGTGCGGCGGGATGAGGTCGGTGACGGTGCCGGCGTCGAGGGGCAGGCTGACCGAGGCGGCGGGCTTGGGGAGGGTGCCGGTGCGGAGCCAGGACGCCAGGCCGCCCGGCCCCGACAGCAGGGCGACGGCGTGGGCCAGGATCAGCTCGCGGGCGCAGCCGCGGGACAGCTCGCCGCCGGGGCCGTCGGGGCCGCCGCAGCCGGTGCCGCAGCCGGCCTGGCCGGGGCGGCAGCCGGTCCAGGGGCCGGGGGCGAGGCGGCGGGCGAGCCGGTCGAGGAGGTCGTGGTCGGCCCGGCCGGTGACGATGGGGGCGA
>WNFM01208501.1_pt1 | contig 10449 bp, 6 predicted proteins | sample 5400271 | NCBI WGS metagenome assembly WNFM01 (sample SAMN13153352, study PRJNA577476) | soil metagenome | isolation source: 60 cm saprolite on Douglas fir-dominated hillslope | place: USA:California | collected 2013-09-17 | reverse complement strand
GCCCAAGATGTTCGCCAATGGCCGTTCGGAAGCTGCACAAGCTCCCCCCAACGAATTGGCTTGATCGATGTCGCATCATACTCATGCATGGATCACCCGCCCATGTGGATTAATGACTCGCCAATCCATCGACATGTTGAGCCGAGCAAACGCCCTCCGACGCGAATACCGTCTCGGGAATACTGCTTCCCGTAATGGCGCCGGTATAGACACGACCTCCCGCCACCATGTTGTTATATCCAGATCGAGGCAGTCGTCCCATCAGTACTATTGTTTGTTCGGCGTGACGAAGTCCCAGCCCGTCCCCGTTCCTGGCTACCGCGCGGCCATCCTCTGGCTCCCCTCTCCGCGGAGCGGAGGGGCCGGGGTGAGGTCCGCCTACCCCGCTAGCTGGAACAGCTCCGCATTCTTGAAGGTGGAGCTGCCCTGCAGTGTGCAGAGTCCCACCCAGCCAGCGCCACCTATCGCGCTGTCGGTGAAGCTCTGCACCTGATTGCCGTTGACGTAGAGCGTGAACTGACTGCCCTTGAACTGCAGTCCCAGCGCGAAGTGTGGCGCAAGTGGCTTCGCGAACGTGCCGCCATTGCCCACCGGATGCGATTTTCCTTGCTTGTCTAGCTGAAACAGCTCGTACTGGATCACCTGCGCGGGATCATTCCCCGGGCTCAGCACGATGTAGTAGCCGGTGATGTTATTGCCGCTGCCGCTGCTGTCGCCGAGGCTCTCGCGAAAGCCCAGCGCCACGCTGCCCGTTCTGCGTGAGACGAGCACCGTCAGGAAGCCGTCGGTGGCGCTCACGCCGCGCGCATCCAGGCAAGCGAGATTGGTGGGGCCCGCCGCCGCGGTGGAGGTAATCTTCACCCCACCGTCGCTGGGGCACGCCACGTCGACAAAGCTCTCCTTCACCCAGCCAGCAGCACCACCAGCGCCGCCCGGGCAGGAGGGCGACGCCTCCGCCAGCACTACCTTGCCGACCCCGGCGGGTGGGCTGGGCAGGCACTGCATGTCGCTGCTGGCGTCCGGTTGCGTCCCGCCAGGTGGACACCCAGCCAGCGTAGGCACCGCCGTGGCGCCGATTGTCGCCGACGCGGTAATCGTTGGCGTCGACGTCGAGGATACGGCCGTTTGTGTCGGTGTGCCGCCGCCTGCCTGACCACTCAAGAGCCGAGCGCTCCCTAACACCCCAGCGAGCAGCAGTACGGCGGCAAGCAACGCCACCACCAAACGGCGCGGACCGGAGCTTGCGTGCTGGCGCGCCGGCGCGGCATAGATGGGCGCGCCCGCCTGCCCCTGAGTCGCGGCATCGGCGATCTCTGGCGGCAGCGGCGGCGGGGCGAGAACGACCGGCTGCGTGGCTGGCTCGGTCGGCGTGGCTGCTCCACTGGCGGCCTGGCGCAGGGCAGCCGCGAACGCCGCCACTGAGGGGTAGCGTTGCGCGGGATCTTTGGCAAGCGCACGCGTGAGCACGCCATCCAGCGCGGTCGGGAGGCGCGGATTCAAGGCGTGCAGCGAGGGCGGCGGCTCGTACATGTGGGCGCGTGTCAGCGAGGCGAGGTCGCCCTCGAAGGGCGTGCGCCCCGAGAGTAGCTGGAAGGTCATTACGGCGAGGGCATACTGGTCGCTGGCGGGAGAGAACTGGCCGCTGAACTGCTCGGGCGCCATGTAGGCGAACGTGCCGCTGATCTGCGAGCGCGCCGAGTTGGCCTCCATGTCGCGCGCGACGCCGTAGTCCGCCAGCAGCATGTGCCAGTGGCCATCGCGCTCGATGCGAATCAGCACGTTGCCGGGCTTGACGTCGCGGTGCACGACGCCGTGCTCGTGGGTGTATTCCAGGGCGGCGGCGATCTGGCCGACGATGTCGAGCACAGTCGGCACTGCGATGGGCAACGTGAGCTTCAGGTTCCCGACGCCGCGAATGGCGTCCGCCAGCGATCCCTCGGGCGCGTAATCCATCACGAGATAGAGCAGGTTCTGTTCGACGCCGCTGTCATGCACGGGCAGGATGTTGGGATGCGAAAGCTGGCCGAGCAGCGCCGCCTCGCGTTGGAAGCGGCGCGCCATGTCGTCGGCCACCTCCGGGTGGAAGCTCGCGTCGTCCGGGCTGACGACTTTGACGGCGACGAGGCGGTTTCCGAGCCGGCGCTGCTCGGCGAGATACACCTCGCCCATGCCGCCCGCGCCCAGTTTGCGGAGCAGCTTGCAGCCGCCCAGCTCGCGCCCTTCCAGATTCGGCATCGCGCCCCTCCCCAGGTCCCGGCGATCCACTCGCGGACGCACCCGCCCCAGCATGGTCGCTATCCGGCCGCATGCAGTATAGCAGAGTCTGCCAGCCGCGGGAACCGGCTCATTGGCGCACGAGATAGATCGCCGCCCAGGCGTCTGGGCTGAACCAGTACCACGCGGGCGTCGGGAACTCCGCTACAATGGGACGCGCCAGCCAGACAAGCTCCGGCCGGTAGACAGGCAGCACCACGGCTGAGTCGAGCACCCGCCGCTGCGCCTGCTCCTGGAGCCGCGCTCGTGCCGCCGGGTCGCCGCTGACGGCCGCCTGCCGCAGCCAGTCGCGTACCTGTGGGTCGAGCACGCAGTAGGGCGCGCGCTCCTGTGGCACTGCGAACGGCGCCAGCAGCGCCTGCGCGTCGGGTACATCGGCCGCGAGCGTGTGCGCCGTAACATTTGGCCGGAGGCAGCCGTCGACTTCACCTGCGAAGAAGCAATTCGGCGTGTCGTCAATGTAGCGGATGCGCAGCCCAGGCAGCGCGGCTTGCCACACGCCGCCGATCGCCTGCGCGACACTTGCGGGCATCGGATGTACGTTGCACGTCCGTTTGACGAGCGGCACCGCGGCACACTTCTCGGCCGCGCCGCCACAGCGATCGTGCACATAGCCCAGCCACAGCTCGCGCGCGTGCGCGGCATCTCCCGCATTCGAGCCTGATACTCCTCCGGCGATGGCGGATTGCGCAGCGACGCCAGGAATAGTCGATGGCAACAGCTCGGCCGCCGGCGACACGTTCGCAAGTCCCAGGAGCGTGCGATCCAGCGCGAGTGCGAGCGCCTGCCGCACGCGCAGGTCATCCAGCGGCGGATAGTAGGGATTCAGCGCGAGGGTAAACACCTCAGGCGAGGGCGTCTGGTGGCGTCCAGGCTGTGACTGAAACATGTGCGCGTCCAACGGCTGCGTGCGCAGTACCAGATCGACGCTGCCGCGCTCGTAGCCCAGCACGGCATGGCTCTCGTCTCGAAAATACGCAATGTCCACCTCGCGCAGCCGGGGCGCCGTGCCGCTGTAGTGCGCTTGGCGGGTGAGCACCAGTCCGGCTTCTGTGTCGAGGACCTGCCGCCAGGACTTGACGGCGTACATGCCGCTGGTGCCCTGGCCGCCGTTGTCTGCCAGGTGGCTAGTCCAGGCGTCGCCATAGCGCGCGATGACGGCGCGTTCCACGATAGAGGCGACGGGATGGGCCAGCGCGACCAGAAAGCCCGCGTCCGGGTGCGCCAACGTGATTGCCAGTGTCGTCGTGTCCATTGGCCGCAGCGAGTCGCCGATCAGGCTCTCGATCACCGGGCCGCGTTGCCCATACGCCGCCGCAACGGGCTTGCCGTCCTGGCCGCACCCCTCGGCGCTATAGGCAGAGGCGTCCTTGATGGACGCGAACACCTGGCTGAGCGGCGGATCGCTGCGCGGGGCATCGGCCCCTGGCTGGGTTGGGTCGGTTGGATCATGGCAAGGTCCGATCGCACGATCGAAACTGTAGGTGACATCGGTGGCCGTGATCGGCGTGCCGTCGCTGAAGCGCAGACCGGCGCGCAGCGTGAAGGTGTAGGTGAGTCCATCGTCACTGACCCTCAGGCTTGCGGCATCGGCCAGGCGCGGCGTGTTGTGCTGATCGAGCGCCACGAGGCCGCTATAGAGCAGCGCCAGCGGAAAGGCGCCCAAGTGGGTTAGCTCGCGTGCCGGATCGAGCGTATAGAGGTATTCCCGCGGCAGCTCGACCCGCAAGATCTGCTGCGCGTCCGGCAGCGACAGGCGCGGAGCGGGGGTCGTATCGCAGCCGGAGAGCACGAGCAGCAGTGACAGCGCGATCACCGCCGTCATTGCCGAATGCCCGCGACGCATGTGTGGCCGCGTGCATCGCTGCCGCCCCACGTTCATGGCTTGCCCTCCGCGCCGGAGTGGCCCACGAATGCTCTCTCGCTAGTCCTACGACGCGCCGGCGCGGCCTCTCACGACTCAGCTGTGCGGCTGGGCGGCCTTCCACCAATCTATCGTGATCTCGACATGGCCGAGGTGCAGCCCCAGGTGCTCGATGGTATGCGTCAGGCAGCGGCGCTTCATGCGGTCGCCCGCCGGATGCCGGCTGATAGCGGCCAGCTGCTCGGAGGTCTTGCCGGCCAGCAGCGCCTCCGCGCCGCTCAAGAACGCCGTGAAGCGCGGGCGCAGCTCCGCCCACGTCACCTGGGCGGCGAACTCGGCGTCGCGGTCGCGCTCGATCGGCCCGTCGCCGATGCAGCTCAGCACCCACCACTCCGCCGAGGCGATGGCATGCACGCAGATGGCCGCCAGCGAGTTGCCGTCGGGCGCGGGCGGCCGCCACACGAACGCTGCGGGCGGCAGCGGGTCAAGCGCTTCGAGATACCAGGTGATCAGCCGGAGCAGGTGATAGCGGTACACTGAGGCTTCGTCGGTCGGCTCCTCGCCCGGGCCGGTCGGCTTCGGCATCGGCATGGCTAGCCCTCCTTCGCGGCGACGATGGGATTGCGCAGCAGACCCAGCCGCTCGATCTCCAGCTCCACGACATCGCCCGGCTGCAGCCAGCGGTGCCGCTCGGTGCCCAGCTCCAGGATGCAGCCGGTGCCGCAGGTGCCAGAGCCGATGATGTCGCCGGGGCGCAGGCGCACGTGCTGCGCGGCGCGCTCGATCATCTGGGGGAAGCTGAAGTACATGTTCCGCGCGTTGTCGCTGCTCAGCTGGTCGCCGTTGATGCGCCCCGTCATCGCCAGGTCGTAGCGCTCGTCTTTGCCCGCACCGACACGCCTATCAGCCAGCTCGTCCGGCGTCACCAGCCAGGGGCCGAGCGATGTGGCGAAGTCTTTGCCTTTGGCTGGCCCCAGGTTCATCTTCATCTCGTGGCGTTGCAGGTCGCGAGCGCTCCAGTCGTTCATCACCATATAGCCGGCGATATAGCCGGGCGCATCGTCGGCGCGGATGTCGCTGCCCTCGCGTCCGATCACCGCCGCCATCTCCAGCTCGAAGTCGAGCTCCTTGCTCGCGCCTGGATAGGGCACCGGCTCATCGACGCCAAAGAGGGCGGACGTGTTGGAGAAGTAGAAGACGGCGATCTCGTACCACTCGGGGATCATATCCGCGTTGCGCAGGGCGCGCGCAGCCTTCACGTGCTGTTCGAAGGCATAGAAGTCGCGCAGGGTCGGGGGATTGGGCAGCGGCGTGCGCAGTGTGACAGCGCCCCGCGCCAGCGCTAGGTCGCTCTGTGCGCGCAGATCGTCCTCGCGGGCCGTTGCGGCGACCGCCAGCGCGGCGCGCAGCCCGACCATGCCCTCAGGCCCCAGCCGTATCAGCTCCAGCATCGTCGCCGGCAGCCCCCGCTCGGGCAACACGGCTCCTCCCCGTGCCGCCCAGCGCCCCAGCGTCTCGATATCCAGCAGCGTCTGGTCGCCGTGCAGCACCGCGGCGCGGCCATCGTCGCGGCCGGCGTTGGCAGACGTCACATAGGTTGCCAGTTTCATCCTAACTTGCGGCGCAGAGACCCCTGCCTTTAGGCAGAGGGAGGAAGCGCCGCCTCCCCTTTCTGGTCGGTGTAGCCAGTCTGATAGGTGTAGCCATCCCCACGCTGGAGCGGCTGACAATGGCGCACGTGGATGCCTTGCACGGTGCCTGTGCGCGTCTTGATGTTGCCATAGCCAGTGGCACGCACCGCCAGGCGCCCCACATAGACCCCCTCCTTGACCGAAGGCGGCGGCACCACTGCGCGCACGCTATCCCCCGTGCGCATCCCTGCCACCACACTCACCGCTTTGGGCGCTTTATCAGGGAATCCGAAGGCATTGGTCCGGCACATCTGCCGACTGTGCCGACCCATCGCCGTGATCTGCAGTGGCACTACACCCGCCCACTTGAGGTGGTCCGGCGTGCTCGCCCCCACGCAGGCGGCATCAATCCAGTGCGCCTTGGGCAGACCGCGTCGCGTCCGGTTCCACTTGGTGCGACCACCCGTGCCAACCTCAACCGGTAGTCCGGTCGCCACCAGCCGGTGGAACAGGGCCCAGCGGCTCGCGTTGACCGCAGCCGCGTCGTGCAGGGGCAGCCAGGCGCGCGCCTGCACCTCCGGATGGCCGAACTCCTCGGCCGTGCGGTCCCCCTTCGCCTGGTTGCACCGCCGACAGGCGGGCGCCAGGTTGCTCACCCGGTTCGACGTGCCCCGCCGGCTGCGGGGCACCAGGTGGTCGAGCTCCAAGGGCACGCCGGTCTGGTGGCAGTAGGCACACTCCCGTCCCCATTTCTCCAGCACGTATTCCCGTACCTCGTAGCCCGCCAGCTCGCCCTGCTGGTATTCCACTCCACTGATCTCGGCGTTTTGCAGGAGTTGAGTGTCGAAGCGCACTAGTTCCTGGGCGAGGGCGGTGATGGGGGCGAGACGGCGCAGGCGTGCCACCCAGGTGAGCAGATTGCTGAGGCGCGACTCCAGGGAGGGTGGCAGCCACCCCGCAGGACGCCGCCGATTGGCAAAGCGGGCGGGGCGATAGCGCGTGTGGCGCTGACGCCGCCCGCGGCGGACCGCCCGCCGGGCCAGGAGGGCAGCGTGGACCTGCTGGCCGCGATGCCTCAGCTCGGCTGCCCACACCACCTGACCGGAGGCATCGTTGACCAGCGCCAGTCCGCTCGTCCGGCTGCCTGGGTCGAGCTTCAGCCGGAGGGGCGGCGGCTGCAGCTGTGCGTCCGGCACAGCTCGCTTCAGGATGATGGTGAACGGGTAGCGCCGCCACTCCGCGGCCTTCCCTTGAGCGAGCAGCCGACGGGCCCGCGCCGGGTGGCAGGGGGCAAGCGGTCGCTTCTCTACGTCAACAACAAACACCATGATCGCTCCCTTTCGGGGCATCTCCGCTTGCGCGGGTAACGTTCCCCTCGCCCAGGATAGCCAGCGGTTTTGTATGACGGCGGCACTGGCTGCAACCCCGTGTGCCTGTTTAACCGCCGTCCGCAGCGCAGGGGACTGAGGTGCCATCCCCTGGTGCCTATGTATTCGCTGGTATCGTAGCCCCGTGCGGGACTCAGGCTGGTCAGATGCAGGCTCGCCGGATCGCTCCGCACAAGCCCCCGGCTTCAGCCGTGGGGTATCTGACCGCGCTCACCTCTTTGTGGCGACATCCCATGTTGCATGCGTGGGCACCCCGGCGTTCCCACCGTCGCCCGGTTGAGAGTATAACATCGTGCCGCAGGCACAGCCTGTGCGCACAGCTTCCCATGCTATACTGCACGTGATGCGCGCCGGACGGGAAGCGGTGGCGCGCGCTAGCGGGAGGAGCCGGAGCAATGCGACTTTCAGGCAAGACAGTGGGCGTATTCGTCGCGCCGGAGTTCGAGGATCTCGAGTTCTGGGTGCCGGTGATGCGTCTACGTGAAGAGGGCGCGCGCGTGATCATCATCGGCCTCAGCCACGAAACGGTGACGGGCAAGCACTGCCTGACCGCCGCGCCCGATATCGTCGCCGGCGAGGTGCGCCCCGATGCGCTGGACGCTGTCGTGGTGCCCGGCGGCTGGGCGCCGGATAAGCTGCGGCGTGACGCCGACGTGCTGCGGCTCGTGCGCGATCTACATGGCGCGGGCAAGACGGTTGCCTTCATCTGCCACGCTGGCTGGGTCGCCGCGTCGGCGGGTATCCTGCGCGGCATGCGCTGCACCGGCTCGCGCGGCATCAAAGACGACCTCGAAAACGCTGGCGGCACCTGGGTGGACGCGCCGGCCTTCCGCGAGGGCAACGTGGTCTGGGGCCGCGTCGTCGAGGACATCCCAGATTTTTGCCGCGAGCTGGTGGCGGCGCTCGAAGAAAACCAACGCTGAGCGGGACTGCCTGCTAAAACTCCACACGTAAACCGTCACCCGCAGCGCCGCCCGGAGACATGTCTGAGGCGCGCTCGCGACCAGGCCAGGCACCTCTTCGTTCGTGGGATTGGCTGCCGCGATCAACATGCTCTGGACCGCAAGCGACAGCCACTCGCGCGCGGACCCCTCGCTTTAACCGTCTACATGATGCGCTGGATGACGTCGCAGTGTATTATGCACTGGTGCGCGCACGGGCGCGAAGACACGGGCGACGCGACAGCGAAGGGCAGGTCCATGGCAACTACAAGCCGCTATTTGGAAGAAATACGCAACCGGATACTCGTCTATGACGGAGCCATGGGCACGCAGATCCTCGATCTCAACCTGGCCGCGGCGGATTATGGCGGCCCAACGCAGGATGGCTGCCCCGAGATCCTGGCCGTCACCCGGCCGGACGCCATTCGCGACATCCACCGTGCCTACCTCGACGCCGGCGCCGACATCCTCGAGACCGACACCTTCACCGGCACGCGCCTCAAGCTGGATGATTATGCGCTGGGCGCGCGGACGTATGAGATCAACCACGCGGCCGCACGCGTGGCCCGTGAGGCGGCGGACAGCTTCTCCACCCCAGAGCGCCCGCGCTTCGTCGCCGGCTCGATGGGCCCCACTGGCATGCTGCCCTCCTCGGACGATCCCTCACTCAGCAACATCACCTACCAGCAGCTTGCCGAGTTGTACCGCGAACAGGCCGTCGCCTTGATCGAGGGCGGCGTCGATCTGCTCTTGATCGAGACCAGCCAGGACATCCTGGAGGTGCGCGCCGCCATCACTGGCATCCGCCGCGCCTGGGCCGAGACCGGCCGCCGTGTGGCACTCCAGGCGCAGGTCACACTCGATACCAGCGGACGCATGCTGCTGGGCACCGACATTGCCGCCGCCGCCGCCATCGTGTTCCACCTGGGTGTGGACGTGATCGGCCTCAACTGCTCCACCGGCCCGGAGCACATGCGCGAATCCGTGCGCTGGCTGACGGAGAACATCCCGCTGCCGATCTCGACCATCCCCAACGCCGGCCTGCCACTCAATGTCGGCGGCAAGGCGGTGTACCCCATGAAGCCCGATCCGCTGGCGGCAGCGCTGGCAGAGTTTGCCGGCGAGCTCGGCGTCAACGCCGTCGGCGGCTGCTGCGGCACCACCCCGGAGCACATCCGCCGCATCGTCGCACACCTGGCCGAGCTCCCGCCGGAGCACCTGCGGCGCCCGCACGAGCGCCTGGCGCACTTCGATCCCGCAGCCGCGCGCCGCACCAGGCTGCTCGTGGCCTCGGCGGTGCGCGCCACCTCGCTGGCGCAGGATCCCGCGCCCTTGCTGGTAGGCGAGCGGGTCAACTCGCAGGGCAGCCGCAAGGTCAAGCAGGCGCTGCTTGGCGACGACTACGACACGCTCTTGCAGGTCGCGCGCGAGCAGGTGGAGGGCGGCGCTCATGTGCTGGATGTGTGCGTGGCGCTGACGGAGCGCGGCGACGAGGCCGAGCAGATGGGCCGCGCCGTCAAGCTGCTGGAGATGGGCATCGAGGCGCCGCTGGTGCTGGACTCGACCGAGGCGAGTGTGCTGCAGCACGCCCTCGAGACGTATCCCGGCCGCGCCGTCATCAACTCGATCAATCTCGAGAACGGCCGCCAGCGTGTGGATGCCGTGCTGCCGCTGGCGCGCGAGCACGGCTCCGCGGTCGTCGCGCTCACGATCGACGAAGAGGGCATGGCCAAGACCGCCGAGCGCAAGATCGCCATCGCCCAGCGCATCTACGATATCGCCACGAGCGAGTTCAATCTGCTGCCCGAGGCGCTGCTCTTCGACGCGCTCACCTTCCCCGTCACCACCGGCCAGGAAGAGCTGCGCGACAGCGCCGTGCAGACGCTCGACGGCATCCGCGGCATCAAGGCGGCGCTGCCGGGCGTGCTGACGATTCTCGGCGTCAGCAACGTCTCGTTCGGTGTGGCGGCGCACGCGCGCGCCGCACTCAACAGCGTCTTCCTGTACCACGCCGTGGAGGCAGGGTTGGACGCCGCCATCGTCAACCCGGCGCACATCACGCCCTACGCCGAGATCCCGGCGGAGGAGCGCATCCTCTGCGACGACCTGCTCTTCAATCGCGATGTTGACGCCCTGCCGCGCTTCATCGCGTTCTACGAGGAGCACGGCGGCACGGCTAAGCGCGAGGAGCAGGCCGACCCGACGGCCGGCATGACGGTGGATCAGCGCCTGCACTTCCAGATCTTGCACCGCAAGAAGGAGGGCATCGAGGCGCTGATCGACGCGGCGGTGGCCTATCGTGTCGCCGGCATGGCGGCCGAAGACGCCGACGCGACGCTGCGGGCGCCCGG
>WNFM01301469.1_pt2 | contig 10451 bp, 11 predicted proteins | sample 5400271 | NCBI WGS metagenome assembly WNFM01 (sample SAMN13153352, study PRJNA577476) | soil metagenome | isolation source: 60 cm saprolite on Douglas fir-dominated hillslope | place: USA:California | collected 2013-09-17 | reverse complement strand
CGTCTGCGATTGCCAGCAGTCGGGACCCACTCCGGAATGATCTGAATGGGCGCGCGCATTTTCTCGCTGGTTTCCTCCAGCAGAACAGTCAGTGCGGCCCCGATGCGGTTTGCTTCGCGCTCGATGTCGGCGTTAAACATGGTCCGGGCGACGACGCTCAGTGTCAGCCGCATCATGTCGCGGTTGATGTCGCGGATCGTTCCCGGCTGCCATTCATTCATCATTCTCGTGGTGTAGTCGACCATCACCTGACCGTAGGTGTGAATGCGCTTCGAGTGAAATGCTGGTTGCGCGAGCTTGCGCTGGCGTCGCCAGAAATCGCCGTCGCTGGTGAGCAGGCCATTGCCCAGAAACTGTGAAAGCAAGTTGCGATAGATAGGCGCTTTATTGAATTTATCGGCATCGTCAACCAGAACCTGTTGGATATCGTCTGGATTGCTGATAAGATAAGCATGGCGATTAAGCCAGCGAATATGGACAACATCACCATACGTCCTGGCGAGTTGTTTCTCATAACCGAGCATGTCTTCCTGATAACCGCTAATATGTCCGAGTAGAAAATGCCCTTTGGGCGTAGGCGGTTGTTGCGTAGCCATAGGTGACCCCTTCCATTGACATCGCGTACTATTATTGACGCCGTGTACGCCAACTACTATAATCTGGTTGCAAATGGAGTCAATAAGCAATTAGATCGTTGTGTACGTTAGTAGACACATGTTTATGAACGGAGCATTTGAATGAAGAAGTTGGACCCGCGTGTAGTTCGTACGCGTCAGATGCTGCGCGATGCACTGGTAGCTACCATTCTGGACAAAGGCTACGACGCTACCAATATTCAGGACATCACGGAGCGGGCGGGGCTGCGCCGGGCGACGTTTTATCTGCACTATCGCGACAAAGAGGAATTACTGCTGAGCATGTTGCACGATACAGTCGATGAGCTGATCGAACAAATGAAGTTATCGCCGTCGGATGTGTTGACACCATCAGTGCAGCGTATTGCCGATGCCACGACGTTCGTGCATGTGCAGGCCAATGCTAATCTGTACCGCGCCATCCTGAGCGGGCAGGGTGCAGCCGAAATTACACGCGGCATCTGCGATCATCTTGCAGGGCGCATCCGGGAACAGTGTCTGGCAGAACAGCCAGCACTTGAGCTTCCGATACCGATTGAGGTGCTGGCGAATTATATTGCTGGTGTGAAACTGAATATGATCATCTGGTGGCTGGAAAATGGAATGCCCTATTCACCACAACATATGGCGGAAATGTGTACACAGCTAACGCTTAACGGCACGGCAGGTGTGCTGAACATCAGGCCATCCGCACCAGCATATACCTAGCGATGTGACGGACGCTGCATAGAAATATTCTGTAAAAAATTAACAAAAAATCAGTGCAGAGCATGGCATTATTATTAAATACGCCGATAATTGTTAAGCTGAGAGCGTATTTTGAGGACCGTGCATTATGTCTGCTCGTGTTGCCTGGTATCAGGAGGGAAGCATCATCCTCTTTGAGGTGAGCGATCCGCTCCTGCTGGAAGAAATAAAGGGTGCGTCAGAAGAAGTCTGGGCACTTGCCAAAGAAGTCCGTGAGCCTGTGGATATGATTTTCGATTACCGGAGCGTGACCCATTTCCCACGGGGAATCCTACCTGTCGTGCGTGATGGTCATTTCACCTTACCCACGCTGGAACGAGTTGCCCTGGTAGGTTACGAGGCTCTCATCGAGATGATGTTCGTTACACTAACACGGGCCACCTATCGACCCGATCCCACAATTCACTCGACGGTTGAAGAGGCCGCAGAAACCTTACGCCAGATCGCCGAGGATGACCGAAACCGCTGATTGCCCGCTCAGTCTATCAAAGTGTCCCATACTGGCAAGAAAATGTAGGTTTGAGGATGAGGCTCGGTGTGCGCCACGTATTCCATACGCAGGTCGCTTTCTCCGGAGCGGATAAGGTGCGCCTTGACCGGGAAAAGTTTGCGGAACGGGTCGGGATCGTCGTGGCGGGCTGGCTCAAGCTCCATCCACAGCGCACGGACACCTTCAGGAAGCTGTTTAAAAGACTCTGCGATGTTATTCTTGAGCGTCGTGAAGTCTTCATCAGTCATATACATCGTCACTGAACTGTTGTAGACGACCAGCAGTTTCGTTTCTGGCGCGATCTGCTCGTGGAGATTGCGCGTAACGTCGAGGATATTGTTTGCATGGATTTGAGGCGTTGGAACGGCGCTTTGAAAGGTCTCCAGCGCCCGGTCCAGGCGCTCAAGCCGAACTTTTTGATCGCCCCAGACACACGCCCGCAGCGCCAACACATCCGCCGGGTCACTCGTATTCGGCGGGTTGAGATCGTACCCAATCCGCTTAGCCACATTGAGCTTTGGCTGTTCGCCGGGCTGCATTGTCCGTTCCGCTTCAGATTCGACACCAAAATCGAGCCACATCGTCATGAGCGGCGTGCTGCCATCCGAGACGTTGAGCGTGCGATCCGGGCCGTCAATTACTTTCCAGCGCCAGGGCTGTGTATCGGACACAAGGTTCAATCCGGCGGAGCAACCCAGATCGACAAGTGTGATCGGCAGATTGGCAGTCCGGCAGGTCAGGAGAATCGCCGGGATCAGCCACAGCACACCCCGGCTCACTTCGTTTGTCTGCAAGTTGCGTTCGCGCAGAAAATTGCGCAGTATCACACTCGGATTTTTAAAGAGTCCGTCGAGCGCCTGATACAGCGCCGCCCGATCCTGAGCGGGGTTGTACTTACCGCCAGCAGTTTCATAAAATCGGGCAACTGCTTTGGCCTCAACATCGCCCGCCAGCACTGTGGCATGAATCGCCGCCGCCCACAGCAAAGCCGCATAGGTTCCAGTGAAAAGTTTGCGATCTGCCCATTCACTTTCCAGAAGGTCAACGAATGCTTTTTCGTTGGGGGCGAGGGGCTGACCTGCTGCACGTTTGGTGGCTATAGGCGCAGCATAACCGAAAAGCGCCTCATAAAGTGGCGAATAGCCATTACTGAAATCCCGTTGATCCAAGAATGCTACCGAGAGGGCATCCCAGCTTAAATACATGTTTCCTCAACTTTGTGCGGATAGATAGGTGATTAGCAGGCGAAATGGATGCCTATTCTTTGGCTTTAGAGTCCGGCTTGGTTCCCTTTGCGGACTTCGGTGTGCTGCTCGCAATGGATTTGCGATCAGGCGTAGGCCGGTAGTGATTGGGGGGCGGACCTGCCTGTCCAACAAGCAACTCAATGCGCTGAACTGAGGTCGGATCAAATTGCCGATGGTGACAGACATCACACTCCCAGGCTGGCGTATTGGGGACGTTGACCAATGTTTCGCCAAACTGGCGAACATAAACCGCCATCCGGGGACGCATATGGCCCAGGTGGCAGTACGGACAAATAACCTGATCACTAGCGATAGCGTGTAGCATACAATAAATTTCCTTCCTGCATCACACAATTATAGTACCCCTGAATGTCAGCGCAATGCCGAGAAAGGGTTAACCTCACCCCCTGCCCCCCTCTCCGTTCGCGGAGAGGGGGAACTGGTGGGCAACCACACAGGGTTTTACCCTGCGGTTTAATCTGGGTGAAGGATTAATAGCCTTTCCTGCGATCCACGCGATTCAGCAGGTCGCGCTTGTTCAGATATCGTTCCAGATTCTCCATGAAGACTTCGGCAGATTTCTCGTTATATTGATTCATATTTCCCGCCACATGAGGGCTGATAATGACATTTTCGAGCTTCCAGAGTGGACTGGATGCTGGCAGTGGCTCCTGGGTGAAAACATCTAGCCCCGCCCCCGCGATCTGACCGGACTGCAAAGCCTTGATCACAGCGTCCTCGTCGATGACTGCGCCGCGACCCACATTGACGAGATAGGCCGTTCTTTTCATGCCCGCCAGCACTTCCTGATTGATAGCGCCGCGTGTCTCCGGCGTCAATGGGACAGTCACAACGACAAAATCACACAATGTCACCATCGACCTGGTGGCTTCCGGCGGATAGAGTCGCGAGACAAGCGTACCCGACGGATCGCCTGTACCTGGCTCCATGTATTCATTGACCGAGGCCGGGTGCATCACATCGCGCTTGGTCGCCAGAACCTCCATCCCAAAGGCATGGGCGAGGCGGGCTATCTCCCGCCCCAGGCTGCCGTATCCGACGATGCCCAGAGTCGCGCGGCGCAGTTCCACGGGCATCAATACATTTCCACGGTCTGCAAGCCACTCAGATTTCTGTTGATTACGAAACATCTGGGGAAGTTTGCGGGCCAATGCCAGCATCATTGCGAACGTGAATTCGGCGATGGTGGTCGCGTGAATCCCACTGCTTGTCGTCACAATAATGTCTTCAGCGGCCAGCAGTGGCTGCGTCAGAATAGAATCGACACCTGCCGAAGCGGTTTGTATCCAGCGTAATCGCGGCGCGCTATCCGGCTCCGGCACAATATGCGTTGTGTAGAGAATATCGACAGTGGCCCATACATCGGCTGGAATCTCATTTGCGGCTTTGACCACTCTGCGTGTGAACCGGAGACGGGGTAAGACTGTCTTGAGCTTATCCATCAGAGCATCGCTAAAATCCGCCAAGACCAGGACATTTAGCGTATCTTCCATCAGCCACGCTGCTTTCTATGTATCAAGGAACCAGTGCAATCATAACGCAATTTCACCGGGCCGTGGATCAGTGCCTCATTAACAATGTCGTGCGTCTGCGCAACTCCGGTTTGTGATATTGATCAGCCTGCTTTTAGCAATAATACTGCCAACGGAATCGTGAAGCAGGCTTTGTGTGCCTAAAACTGGCGCAAAAGTGTCGCAGTTTTGGCGCAAAAATACTTCATTTCGCGATCAGCAAATGTCATTGTGGTCCTTGATAGTTGCTATCACTTGTCAGCAGCGCTGTGGGAATGGTCAGGCCAGCCATCGACGCACGCCGAAAGAGGACCAAACAAAATGCTTAAACGCAAGATTCTCATGCTTGCCCTGCTCAGCGCTCTTGCGTTGGCAGCGGTAGGAATTCATGGGGCAACTTCTTTCCATACTCAGCTTGCTGGCCCAGTTTTACCACCCATTGGACCGCCACCCTATTAATCGGTAAATGCTAGGACCCGGCCTCGCAAACTAACGCGGGTCGGGCCTTTTTTGATCCTCGGATTCCCCCGTCTTGCCCGCATCAGGTACACTTTCTGCGTGTTATATCAAGACAATTGTTCTATCCAGTCAAAGGAGTCTCGATGCTTGGGCAAGTCATGAGCCGCCAGTATCCCGCCTGGGTGCTGCGCGTCGCACGAATTATCCTGTTTACCGTGCTAATTGTCATCTCGGCAAAGATCGCGATCCCAATTCCAGGTACGCCTGTGCCGATTACAACGCAAACACTGGCGATCCTGCTCACGGGCATGGTGTTGGGGCCAGTTGAAGGCGTCATCAGCGTCGTCGTCTATTTGGGCATGATCGCTGTTGGTCTACCTCTGGATGCCTTCAGTAGAGGCGCAGCGGCGTTTGCTGGTCCCACGGCAGGCTATCTGATCGGGTTCCTGCCCGCAGCGTTTATCGCGGGGCTAGCGTGGCGCGCGAAAGAAAAATATAAACTGCTTTTCAATATTGTTTTGGGCATTCTCGGCGCAGCTACGATTGAACTTTGCGGCATGGTGGGCTTGTACCTGTTGGGAATCACGCACGGATCATGGATTGGTGCATTTTCCATTGGGGTTGTGCCGTTTGTCTTCGTCGATTCGGGGAAGGCTATTCTGGCGGCAACGCTGGTCAATTTAGGGCGGCTGGCCTGGTTGCGCTGGATCATGCCGCAGACTTCGAGCGATGCTCGCGGACAGTAATTGGGCAAAGTGAACCCCCACCCCGTAAAGAGGGAGGAGCTTAAAGACAATTTCCCTGTTTACTGACTTGGGATCGGGGAAAATGAGGTTCCCGACAGGCTATTGTTCGATCCAATAGTGAAAGATCGCGTGGCAGATCATGGCCCCGATTGCTTATCATTGATTTGAATACAAAAGAGGAATCTGCAACTGTGGCGAATCAGACTTACACTCCCAAGCGAGTTATGGTGATTGTGGCTCATCCCGATGATATTGAGTTCTCATGCAGCGGCACGATTGCCCGTTGGGTGCAGGAAGGCGCAGAAGCCTGTTACGTCCTATGTACCAGCGGCGATGTTGGCATTCTCGACCCGAAAATAACGAAGGCAGAAGCAGCCGCCATCCGCGAGGCTGAACAGACCGCAGCCGCGAAAGTGGTAGGTGTAACCAATGTGGTTTATCTGCGTGAGCCGGATGGAATGCTTGAACCGACGATGGCCCTTCGCAAACGGCTCGTTCGCGAGATACGCAAGTTCCGACCCGACACCCTGATTACGGGTGATCCACAGGTGTTGTGGGCTGGTGACGACTATATCAATCACCCGGATCACCGGGCAGCCGCGACAGCAGCCATCGACGCGGTATTTCCCGCAGCCGGGATGCCGACCCTGTTTAAAGAACTCGAAGCTGAGGGGCTAACGGCTCACAAAACCTACAAGGTCTACGTTCAGGCGTGGGACAATGCCACGACATGGATCAATATTTCGAGCACCATTGATCTTAAGATCGCGGCGCTGAAGGCACACAAAAGCCAGTTGGGTGATTGGAATCCAGAGGAAAACGTAAAGAAGTGGGCTGCCGAAGCTGCCCAAGGCAAAGAGATGGAATACGCTGAGGCCTATCGGGTGATCACGTTTGAGGACGCTTTGCCGAAAGCCGAACCGGTGCCTGCTGCTGCCGAGGGCGCGACGGCGATGCCTGAGCCAGCGTCTGATTAAGGTTCTGGCCCCACCCCAAACCCCTCCCCCGTAAAGAGGGAGGGTCTTCCAGACAGTCTTTCTCCGGCGTCTCTAAATGAATGAGTGACCGGGTTGCAGGCAAGGGGAGTTGAGTTTGCACACAGACTCTCGAATGACGATGATCCGCCGGGTACTGATCGCGAACCGGGGCGAGATTGCAGTTCGGATTATTCGGGCTTGCCATGAGCTGGGAATCGAGACGGTTGTTGTCTATTCTGAGTCCGATGCCGACTCGATTCCCGTGAATATGGCGGATCAAGCGATATTGATCGGACCGCCAGCGCCATCCGAGTCGTACCTTCGCGCTGACAAGATTGTTGAGGCCGCGGTCAAAACTGGCTGCGATGCGGTGCATCCTGGCTTCGGCTTTCTGTCGGAGAACGCGGATTTTGCGGCGGCGGTGCAGGCGGCTGGCCTGACTTTTATTGGCCCTGACCCCGACTCGATCCGCTCAATGGGCCTCAAAACGACTGCGCTGGCGCTGGTCCAGACCGCAGGCGTGCCAACGCTGCCGGGTTATGAGGGGGGCGGCACTGACGCGGATTATCAGCGAGCGGCGCAGCAGATTGGCTATCCGGTGCTAGTCAAGGCAGCGGCTGGCGGCGGTGGCAAAGGAATGCGCATCGTTCGCGAGGATGATGATTTGCTGGATGCCATCCAATCCGCGCAGCGTGAAGCCGAGAAAGCCTTATGCCCGCCACATCGAGTTTCAGGTGTTCGCGGATCGGCATGGCAACACGGTTCATCTCTTCGAGCGCGAATGCTCGATCCAGCGCCGCCACCAAAAGATTATCGAGGAATCCCCGTCGCCTTATCTGGATGACGCGCTACGGAGTCAAATGGGCGAAGCGGCAGTTAACGCCGCCATAGCCGTAAATTACGTCAACGCCGGAACAATAGAGTTTATTGTGGATGCGACTACTGGCAATTTCTATTTCCTCGAAATGAACACGCGCTTGCAGGTCGAGCATCCGGTAACGGAATTTGTAACCGGGCTGGACCTGGTCAAGCTACAACTTCGGGTTGCGCAAGGTGAAGCGCTACCTTTTTCCCAGCGCGATCTTTCCCAGCGCGGTCATGCGATTGAATGCCGCATCTATGCGGAAGACCCCGCCAATGACTTTTTGCCAGCCATCGGAACTATTCTGCGCATTGTCGAACCGCAAGGACCGGGCATTCGAGTCGATTCCGGCGTTGGTGCAGGCGACGCGATCACGATCCATTACGATCCGATGGTTGCCAAATTGATCGTCTATGGACAGGATCGCGCGGATGCGATTCGCCGCATGGATAGCGCTCTATCGCAATACATCATCATCGGCCTGACCACGAATATACATTTTCTGCGCGATGTGCTACATAACCCTGATTTTATGAATGGCAAGGCTACCACTTCGCTGATTGAACGCGCTTTTAGCGATTGGCAACCGCCTGTGACGCCAACCCCTGATAGCGCCTATATCGCTGCCGCGTTGTCTGAGATGCTGGCTGAACAAGGGCCGGTGATGCAGGAAGATGGTAATTCGGACAGTGACGCTTTTAGTCCGTGGCTAAGGCGTGATGGGTTTCGGCTGGGGTAGGCGGGATAACCTCACCCCGTCCTTTGGGGTCGCTTGACGGTTTGTTAACCTGATCAATAGTCGACCCCAAAGGCGACCCCTCTCCGCAAACAGGAGGGGGGAACTGGTACACAACCATACTGTCCTAGCTGTTGCCAATGTTTCATGAAGTTGGCAAGAATGAGGGCTTGACATTGGTTAGTATATGCAATAGCATATATATGCTCACGAATGTATGCAACTATGTCACTTCAACATTTGATTCTTGGTTTGTTGAAATACGGCCCGATGTCAGGCTATGACCTGAATAAAGCATTTCAATCGTCGGTCACGCATTTTTGGGAGACTGACCAAAGCCTGATTTACCGTGCGCTGTACAAGATGCACGAGGCCGAATGGGTCGAGACCGATGTGGTCAATCAGGAGAGTTTGCCCGCGAAGAAGCTATATCGGCTGACAGACAAAGGGCAGCAAGAACTACTCGATTGGCTGCGAACACCAATAATCATGCCGGGATTTCATGAGGCGTGGTTGGGACAGCTATTCTTTGGAGCGGAACTGAGCAAAGCGGATATTCAGAAGCTGCTGGAATCGCGGATTGCTCAACTCAAGGAGATTCTGGCTACCTATGAAAACGATGTGCCGCCCAGTGCCGTACATTACGCCGATCTTTTCAATGCGCACGACGACATGCGATACTGGCTGCTAGCCCTGCAATATGGCATCGAACGGATGCGCTTCGAATTGAAGTGGGCGGAAACAACTTTGCAGAATTTGCAGCAAAACAGTACGTTTCCCTGAGATGAGAGAGAAAGGATAAACGCCATGTATCACAGAATAGTGAAGCAGATTGTACGTGATGGATTTGAACGTCTGGGCCAGGGCGACTATAGCGCCATTGTGTCCAAGTTTGCGCCGGGTGCTCGCTTTAATTTTGCTGGCAGCCACGCAATGGGAGCCGATCTACGTGATGTGGCATCGATCCGCCGGTGGTTCGAGCGGTTGCTGCGGCTATTTCCTGGTATCAAGTTTGAGGTCGGATACGCTGGTCGCGACGCAGTTGATAATTCGCGCCTCACTGCCGGATGGTCGCCCGTATACGAACCGCGCTTTGCAAGTCGTCCGGTTGAAGTGGGGCCACATTGTCGAGGATTACGTGTACGAGGACACCTATGTGCTGGTCAACGCGCTCGAAAAAATGGCTCAGCAGGGGGTGGCTGAGGCTAAGGCCGCGCCGATTGCAGCTTAGACTGCCTTTTTATTGCAACTCGCAGCCAATAATCCCCTGATGGCTCATTAATTGCTTTTATTCCTTTCCAAGGCACTTGCATCGCGACATGAAAACGGTTTGCGAGGGAAAGGATCATGAACCACTTACTCAAAGTATGCCTTGCCATACTTCTCCTGTTAGTTTTAGCCATTGGTACAACCTCGCCAGCTTTTGCGATGACTGGCACGGTTGAGATCACGGGCTTCACCTTTACCGGTACCCCAACAGACGCAGGATGCAATTCTGTTGATGTGCAACTGAACACTGTCCTCACCGGTACTGTTGACGATCTTGGTGGCTATGACCGCTACGGGATTGTAATGTACGATGATAATGACACGCCGCTGTTCGCTCTAGTCGATACTATCTTTGTCGGAACCTCGGTAACTAACGAGGCAAGACACATCCAGATCAACAGCATCGAGCCAAATAAAATCACAACACGAACGGTAACAGTAGATCTATACGACACTCCAACCCCGCCGGATGATCCCAGTTACGCGCAAAATACACAGAAGTTGTTCGATTTCATTCGGCAGGGAACACTGCTCGATTCGGTGACGGACGACATCGGCGTAATCCCACAGTGTGCAAGTCTCCCACTTGAATCTAGCACGCCTACACCAACATTTGCCCCTCCAGTGAGTACCAATAGTCCATCTATTCCATCACCGAACATTGCGTCACTTGTTGCTCAGTGCGTATCGCATAAAGGAACGTACAAATCCCTCATTGCCAAGCTGAATAAGGGTGATTTGAAAGCCTTTA
>WNFM01004322.1_pt1 | contig 10452 bp, 15 predicted proteins | sample 5400271 | NCBI WGS metagenome assembly WNFM01 (sample SAMN13153352, study PRJNA577476) | soil metagenome | isolation source: 60 cm saprolite on Douglas fir-dominated hillslope | place: USA:California | collected 2013-09-17 | reverse complement strand
CGCCGCCGTAATGACCGGCGCGATTGTTACGCCTCTAAACGCCTGGTGGACTGGCCCAGAACTCGAATACGGCCTCAACGACTCTGGCGCCAAAGTGGCGATCTTTGACTCGGAGCGCTATGAGCGTCTCGCTGCTCATCTTGGAAGCTGCACAAGTCTCAGTCGTGTCTATGTGGCTCGTCAAGCGGCTTCAGACGCCGCGAGAGGCTTCGACGATCCGAGGGCCATGCGGTTCGAAGATGTCATCGGACCGGTGGCCGCGTGGGAAGCGTTGCCACTGGGCGTCGTTCCTGACGTACCGATCGAGCCCGATGATGAGGTCTCAATTTTCTACACCTCGGGGACGACCGGCAGCCCGAAGGGCGCCCTCGCCACGCACCGCAGTATTTGCACACACATCGGCACCAGCGGCTTCGTCAGTGCTCGGACCTATCTGCGTCGCGGAGAGGAACCGCCGGAGCCCGATCCGACCCAACAGCGGGCTACTCTGCTTGTCGTGCCTTTGTTCCACGTCACCGGCTGCATAGCGATCCTGGCGCCGCTCGTGGCGCAAGGCTCAAAACTGGTTCTAATGCGCCGGTGGGACGCCGAAGGCGCAATGAAGCTGATTGAACAGGAGAAGGTTGATGCGACTGGCGGCGTTCCGACCATCGCTTGGCAGCTTGTCGAGCATCCTCAGCGAACCCGGTACGATCTCTCCTCGCTCAAGAATATGTCCTATGGCGGCGCGCCCTCTGCGCCGGAACTGGTGCGCAAGATAAAGGAAGTATTTCCCGCGGCCGCGCCAGGGAATGGCTGGGGTATGAGCGAGACCTCAGCGACGTTCACGGGCCATTTAGCGGAGGAGTATGAAGCTCACCCTGAGAGCTGCGGGCCGGCCGTGGCGGTTGGCGAGCTCAAGATCGCAGGGCCCGATGGCGAGACTTTGGACGTCAATGCTGTTGGCGAACTCTGGGTCAAGGGCCCGCAGGTGGTGAAGGGCTATTGGAACAAACCTGATGAAACAGCGAAAACCTTCGTCGACGGCTGGGTGAAAACGGGCGATCTCGCGCGCCTCGATGAAGAGGGTTTCTGTTATATCGTCGACCGGGCCAAGGATATGCTCATCCGTGGCGGCGAGAATATCTACTGCGTCGAGGTCGAAAACATCCTCTATGAGCACCCGGCGGTGGTCGACGCAGCGCTCGTGGGAATACCGCATCGGACACTGGGGGAGGTGCCGGCTGCGGTCGTAACTTTGGGACACGAGGCGACCGCCAGCGAGGATCAACTCCGCGGGTTCGTGGCGTCCCGCCTCGCGGCGTACAAGGTGCCGGTGGCTGTCGCGTTTTGGCCAGAACCTCTGCCGCGCAACGCCAGTGGCAAAATACTCAAAGGCGAACTGAAAAAGCTCTTCGCCGCCCACAGTTAGCGCAATTATTACTAGGTAGGAGGTGAGGATATGCTGTTGAAAGGCAAGACTGCCCTGATCACGGGCGGGAACAGCGGAATTGGCCTTGCGACTGCACGGCGGTTTGTTGCCGAAGGCGCTCGTGTTGCAATTACAGGCCGCGATGCGGCAACGCTCGCCGCGGCCGCGAATGAGTTGGGTGTGACGGCCATCAGATCGGATGTTCTGGATGCACAGGCGCGCTCTAGTCTTTTCGACCGGTTGAAGGACGAATTCGGCCATCTCGACATACTCAAAATTCAGTCCTATCGAGGAGACCCTGGAAAAGGATTTCGATGACGTCTTGCGCACCAACGTCACCGCGGTTTTCCTGACCGTCCAAGCTGCTTTGAGGCTGATGGGCGCGGGCGCGTCGATTATACTGAACGGGTCGATGGCTGCGACCACCGGTAGTAGCCAATCTTCAGCCTACGCAGCCAGCAAAGCGGGCGTGCGGGCGATGTGCCGCTCGCTCGCAGGTGAGCTCTCACCGCGCGGTATCAGGGTCAACGCCGTCGTTCCCGGCGTTATCGAAACGCCGATCTGGGGGCGAACGGCCGTACCGCCCGAAGCGGCTGCGGCACGCGAGCGCCGCCTCCAAGCGATGATTCCACTCAATCGCGTCGGTAGGGCCGAAGATATAGCCAGCGCCGTCCTCTTTCTCGCATCGGATGAGGCAACGTACATCCAGGGAACAGAGCTTGTCGTCGATGGGGGCGTTCTTGGATCGGCGGCCTCAGCACCTGCGCATCGCCGCTGATGGCTTGCTGCTTCGTAGCACACGAAATCTCGGCACGATAATCGGGATTTCACGGCTCGTCCGGCTTTAGGCGTTGGATGGTTGATTTCTGTCAGCAACTCGCGAGTAAAAGACATGTACAAGGGGTTCGATCTCTCTGGCAAAGTTGCCGCTCTCACCGGTTCCACCGCCGGAATGGGCTTTGCGATTGCGCGAGGTCTCGCTCAGTGCGGCGCCAAGATTGTGGTCTCCAGCAATGCGCAGGAAGACACTGATCAAGCGGTGCATGCGCTGCTTAATGAAGGCTTCGACGTTGCTGGCGTGCGATGTGATATCACCGATAGACGAGATATCGGGCAGTTCGGCGCGGAGGCGAAACGAGCGTTCGGCAAGGTGGACATTCTGTTCTGCAATGCGGTGGGCCCCGTGCCCGTCGGGCCCGTGCAGGACGTCGATTTAGATGCGCTGGATAAGCTGCTGATCTCTACGGTCAGTAATAATCTCGTACTTGCCCGACAGTTCCTGCCGGAAATGGCGGAACGCCGGTACGGAAGCATCGTGATGATGTCGAGCATCGCGTCGCAGCGCCCGAGCGGGATCTTGGGTGGATATGGCGCCGCGAAGGCGGCCTTGAATGGAATCGTTCGTAGCATTGCGGTCGAATGGGGTGCCTCGAACGTCAGGGCGAACGCGATCGCGCCATCGTTCGTTCGGACCGCTTTCTCCAAGGATTTCTGGAGCGATCCACAGCGGGAGAAAGCGCTCATCGCGAGAACTCCAGCGGGCCGAATCGCCGAGGTCGAGGAAGTTGTGGGCGCGGCGATCCTGCTTGCTTCTCCCGCGGGCGCGTACATTTCGGGCCAGGTCCTGCTCATCGACGGAGCTCGCTCCGTCACCTAGTCGCGCCCGACGGCCCAGGGTTCGAGAACCTTCAGAACCACCTTGCCAAGGTGCTCTTGGGCTCAAGATAAACCTGAAGTCAACTTGAGTGCGCGAGCCGGACTGATAACTCCGCCGATCGCAATCGCGCGCATGCTTTTTGGAAAGGGCAGCCGCCCGAAACGCGGAGAAGGCTCCTGGATTGTTGAGAGCAATCTCATCGATCGTGTATCGTGACGTTGAGGTAATCCAGGAAAACGGCAGTTATGCCCGTTAGCCTTGGGCCGGCTGGCGTCCGCTGCACCACTCTGCGTCGAGTCGGAACGATGAGGCCTGCATAGTTCTTCGGGTCATACAGGTAGTGGGAGGCCACGCCGCCGAGCACATCGGTCGTGTAGTCCATTCGCTTTAGTATTCCGTTGCTGTCGAAATAGAACTCTTGCGTGTTGCAGTGCGTGGGTATGCTTTTCGGATAGCGCACCTCTTCGTCGTGGGGCTCGAGCTCTTCGGTTTCGAAGCCCTCCCGAACGAAAATGAAGGGCGTCGCGAGATAGTTCCACATCGCGTAGCCGAGAAAATACAGACGTTGAAGCTGACTCCATTTAGTATCGCGGACGTGCCCGGTAAAAGAAGCACGCGGTTCTCTGAGCTCCGTGATCTCCCGACCATCACCACTTGACTCCACCCAGACGCGGCCCGGCGTGTAAATTCCTCGTGCGTTTTCCTGACTATAGGGCTCCATAACCGTTCGGGGCTGATCTGTGTCGATAGTTACTTTGGTGTGTTGATGCTCGGGAAAGCCCTTCACTTCGAGTAACTGACCGGAAATGATAAGAGAGACATCAATCGACCTGATGCGCTTCCACCTTTCCAACCCTCCATGGGCGGACAACGCGAGTTCGAGTAGTTCGTTCATTGTGTAGTCTCCTGCGTGTTTCCCATCGCCGATATTGCGTCCAAAAGCTTATTGCTGGTTCGACACTGGCTTGATCAGCTCGCTGCTATTGGCTTGATAAGCTGAACTCGGCTGGGCATCGAGTTCGAACCTTCAGTTTTTATGGCGAGCAGGGAATTCCCAGAGAGTTGCTCGTCACTTCAGCCAACCCGCCCATTGCGTTCGCGCGGATGAGTGCTTTGGGAATACGGGCACCGAACCGAGCACGTGCGCCTATCGAGGATGGCCACAAAGTTTCATTCGAGGAAGATGTTTGCGTGGGCGACGAAGAGTTCCGGAAACTGGAACAGTGAACCGTGTCCCGAATCCGGATAGATGATGAGTTGAGCATTCGGAATTTTCTGAGACAGCGTGAAAGAATTGACCGTCGGAACCACAATGTCGTTGATGCCATTCACCACTAGCGTCGGCTGAGTGATGCTCTTGAGCTCCGCAAACCTTTCGCCGCGCAGCTGCCGCCATTCAGTGATTGCGGCCCGCTGCGCTGCGATCGTTTGCGGGGATTCGGACACGTCAACGTCGTGCGTGCGCGCGTGCCGTCGCGCCCAGAACGTTTTTGCAGCTGATTGACTCGTGTCAGACGGGCTGAAAAACATATAAAGAAATGCCTCGAGTGGGTTCTGCCCGGTCTTCGGATCGGTTAAGCCGCCGTACTTGGCGTAGTTGGGGTCTTGTGGCGGTTCGCCCGCCCGTGGTCCGGTGCCGACGAGGACGAGACGGCGGATCAATTCGGGACGCCATATTGTAAGTGCCTGCGCGATGTAGCCCCCGATGGAGAATCCGAGCAAGTCGACCTTAGAAAGTCCCAGTGCCTGGATGAAATCAGCCGCGTGCTCTGCCATCTCATCGATCGTGTCGGGAGTTTGGCCACTCGATGACGCGACTCCTGCATTGTCGAACAGAATAACAGGCCGATTTTCGGCCAGTCCGTCGATGACCGCGGGATCCCAATGATCCATTCCGCCCCGAAAATGCTGCATAAAAAGAAGAGGCGTACCATCTTCCCGTCCAAAGCGACGGAATGCGAAGCGAATCCCGCTGGATTCGACAAACTGCGTGGGGGCCGTCGCGTGTCGGGATGTCATGCTTCGTTAGTCCTTTTCTTCATCCTACTCGCCAACTCGATTATTCCGGGGACTGGTGCTCGGGGAAGCGCTCCGCGCTCCGAGGATTTGATGAGTTTAGCGCCAGTTGCTAGGTGATGTGAGGACGAAAACCCATCAAAAACGGACGCGACGAAACTGCGTCAGGTACGATTGCCGACAATTGATGCGCGCCGCGGATAACTCGCATCTCGATCGAGCGCCATTGAGATTCGCGCCGTCGTCCCGAGCGTCTTCGGTGCAGGTGTTTTACGGGCACGGCCGCGCGCCATAGGCTGTTATGAACATCATCCAGACCGACGCAGCTTCGACAAATGAAAGCGATTCTGGGTGCTTCACGACGGCATGGTCGGGCGCGAGAATGACTTCGCCGTAAGTGAAGTATTTGTTGAGCGAGTAGGCTGGAATCGTACTGACTGCGTCGCCTACAGCGACGTCGGCAACATCATTCCCCTCGGCATCGACAATCGCGGCAGCATCATATCCCAGACCTGCTGGGAATTTTACCGGTTCAGTATATTTATCATTGCGCCACATTGAATCGGCACGGTTGATGCCGATTGCTTTTACTTTGATACGAACTTCGTGCGGACCAGGGGCGGGGACTTCCATTTCGATGAATTCGAGGACTTCTGGCCCTCCGGCCAGTGCGAATTTGATCGGGCGGGACATGATGCCTCCGTTAAGTCGGGTTGAGGGTGTGATATTCGGCACGAGCTCTAACGGTGGTCTGCGCAGAGCTGGTTGCCGGGCGTTTCGAGACGCTGTCCGGAAAGGTGGGGGGCCTATTCTATTCCGATCAGGAGGCACACGAACCCATTGCTGGCGTTTAGCCGGATCGGCTGCACCACCTCGTATGCGTCAGAGTAATAGAATGTCTTCACGGCCTCAGGGCTGTCGAACTCGACAACCCGGCGCCGGTGCGGCATGACGCCATCCAACGGTTGCGGGTATCCGCCGCGCACGAGGATCTTGCCTCCATGAGCTGAGATGATATCTGGAGCTTGCGTGCGGTAAGCCTCAGAGGCCGCCGGATCAGTGATCTCGACTTCAACAAAGAAATATCCTTTGGCCATGGTCCATTTCCCCTAAGTTTGTCCCTCAAGCGCTTTGACGTCGTTGGGAACAGGAACCCAGCCCTGCGCACTCTTCATCCAGATGAAGAGTTCTGGTCGGAGCCAACTTGTGTCATCAAGAGTGCCGGGTTTGAGGGAAAGCACGTCCGGCGCTGACTTCAGAACATGATAGATGCGGACTCCGCACTCCGGACAGAACACGCCGGTAACCTCGTTGCCACTGTCGGCGACACGCGTAACTTGCTTCGTCAGGCCGGTCACTGTCAGGCTGTCCTTCTTCACCGGCATGAACATGCCGAAGGCGCTGCCGGATTGGCGCTGGCATTCCTTGCAGTGGCAGGCGCCCAAGCGTATTGGTTCCGTCGTCAATAGATAACGCACGGAGCCGCATTGGCATCCGCCAGTGTAGGGTGTGGGCATGTCGTCAACTCCTGTATCCATTTCCGCAGATCAGCGACGGTTAGACTTGCGCTCTGCCGCCATCGGCGAACAGTTCGATCCCCGTGACGAAGCTGGAGTCATCCGAGCCCAGAAAGAGCGCGACCTTGGCGATCTCTTCGGGCTCAGCCATGCGGCCCATGGGGACGGTGGACACGATGCGCGCGATGGCCTCAGGCGGCTGCAGCGCCACCTGCGGCGTAACGACAGGTCCAGGACTAAGAACGTTTGAGCGGATGCGCCGGTCCTTCAGTTCCGCGGTCCAGGTTCGCACGAATGAGCGAATGGCCGCTTTGCTCGCGGCGTAGACGCCGAAGCTCGGCGTGCCCTTGGCGGCCGCGGCCGAACCGGTCAGAATGATGGAAGCACCATCGTTCAGAAACGGGAGCGCCTTTTGGACCGTGAAGAGCAGCCCCTTGACGTTCGTGTCGAAGGTCTTGCCGTAATACTCCTCGGTGATGCTTCCCAACGGGACAAATCCGCCCAGTCCGACATTGGCGAAGAGGACATCAATTCGGCCCTTCGCTTTGACGCACTCATAGAGACGATCGAGGTCAGCCAGGTTCGCGACGTCACCCTGAACGCCGGTGACGTTGCTGCCAATTGCAGCTACAGCTTCTTCAAGCTCCCTCTGGCGACGGCCAGTAATAAAAACATAAGCCCCCTCATTGGCGAAGAGTTTTGCCGTGGCGAGGCCAATACCTTGAGTGCCGCCAGTAATGACAGCCACTTTCCCCTGCAATTTACTCATCGTGCATTTTCTCTCTGCTGGTCGCGTAACTCGTCCCTGATGTTTTCGTTGCGGGCCTTCCTATCAAGCGCCGATTGGTATGCATTCGATCGGCATTTCCGATCGATCGGCTCGCGGCCTGGCGCCGGCGAACATAGGTGGCTATGCGCGAAACGAGATTTCGGCCGCACCGTGATCATCGATATTGCGACTCCCCATTCCCGAGGCGTAGGCTTGGCTCCAATCGGAGGGGCCGATTAATCGGTTGACGCGGGGATCGGCATGGAGCTACGGCAGATCGACTGCTTCCTGGCGGTCGCTACAGATCTACATTTCGGAAAAGCGGCGAAGAGATTGTCTCTCGCTCAGTCCTCCATCTCCGAAGCGATAAATTCATTAGAGAAAGAGGTGGGAGGGCAGCTCTTCGTAAGAACGAGCAGGCGTGTCCAACTGACGCCCCTCGGCGAGAAGTTTCGTCTCGGCGTAGAACCCGCCGCCCTGGTCCTCCGCGCCACGCTGGACGATTGCAGGAAGACCGCCCTTGGTCAGGCAAACCGGCTGAGGATCGGTTTCCTCGGTGGCGGACTTTATGAGTTGACCTTACCATTTGTCAGGCATCTCAGGAGCAAATTCCATATCGATGTCGAATGGGTGGAACTTTCGCTGCTTGACCAGTTTGAGGCGGTCGCAGTAGGCAAGGTGGATGCCGCGATCTGCAGACTTCCGCTTTCCCATGACGGCTTGGTGCAATGCACGGTCCTGCTTGAGGAGAAGAAGAAGCTGGTGGTGCCTGCCGGTCACAGACTGTCAGATAGGGAATTGATCGATCCGGAGGAGCTCGCGCGTGAGACGTTGCCGACATTGCCCGACAATCATCAGTTGGGGGCATGGGCGGCGATCCATTTCCCCGACCACACCCCTTCGGGACGGCCGATCGCGCGAGGGCCAGTCGTAACAACGATCCGGGAATGTCTTGCGGTCGTCGAATCCGGCGAGGCCGTTGTCATAGTGGGTGCGCGAGCGGAGCACTACTATTCCAACCCCCGCATCAGATTTATCGAGATCGGCGTTCCTCCCGTGGCAACCGCGCTGGTCAGACGTCGAGCGGATCGGCGGCGTGCGATACAAGACCTCGAAGAATGCTCACGCGACCTCGCAGCTGGGTTGGTCGATACCGTAGAGCATTGAGGGTTAGCCGACTAGGCGGAAGCGGGAGTCAAGGGCGGCGTCGCGAATATCCAGCAGAGCTTGATAGGCCGGCGAATTGTACCAAACCAAAGCGGTGTCCTTATCCGGAAAACGGATAATCATGCCGTTGTGATAGGCAGGCTCGCCAAAGAGCAATTGCCATGGTCCGAACGCAAGGATCTCTCCGCCGAATTGCTTCAGCACGGGGCCAATTTGCGAGCCGTAGCGATCACGAGCCTCTGGGTCACGAACGGTTGCTTCAACAACGACATATGCGCTCATAGCAGTGTCCTTTCTGTCTCGTGGTGGTGCTTCCTCGATAAGCTTGATGATTGACGATGCTGGAAGAGAACTCTCGACGGCCTCAGCTCCGGTAGTCTGGGGGGACCGAGAAGATCACTTTCTCCGGATCGGGCAGATCCTTGACGCCGCCGGACAGGAGAGCCTGGGCCACGGCGAACGGGTTGAGAGATTCCCGCAGCAGCTTGATCTGGCCGTTCTCGGCCACGAGACGGCCAGCAAACAGGTGATGGACGGTGCGCCCGGTCGCCGCCGCCGTCGGGTGGGCCATGTATTCGGCGAACACCTGCTCCGGAGTGTCGATCAGGACGTGGGTGTCTTCGGGCTGGAAGGCGAAGTCCCGATAGAGCCCGGCGAGAGAGGCTTGGAGCTCGCTGATCGCCTGGCGACCCCGATGGCGCCAGGGGATGCCCACCGAATGCAGGAACGGCAGTTCGACCGCCCCGTCCTCGGCGAACAGGGCGGCGGCGTTTTGGCCGCGCGTGACGGCAGCGAGGAATTCGAGCAGCAGGGTCTTGGCGTCTTTCATGGTGATGGGCCTTTCGGAATACCAATCTTGTAGTTATTCGCGAGCCCGCCACGTTGCAGGGCAACGCGCCGTCATTCGGCGAATTTCTCGCCGAACATCGGCAAACCGCTTTGCGATTCGGCCCTGGTCGCTTCGTCCTGCAGCACATCCCAATGTTCGGCGAAGACGCCATCAGCGATTCGCACAATGTCCACACCAATCCAGTTTTTCGGTCGGCCGAGGTTCGAGAACCGACCATGGACAATAACGTAGTCGCCATTGGCAACGATTAGGCCGGGCTCGTAGCGCATATTGGGGGGGACGCTCCTGATCAGATTGAGGAGGCCATCGCGTCCCGGCGGAATATGGGCGCTATGCTGAATGTAGTTCGGCGACCAGTACTTCTCCGCCGCTTCGTAGTTCCTTTTATTGAAAAGCGTATCGAACGCCTCGAGAACCAACTTTTTGTTCTTCTCTTCCAAGTCCGTGGTCATTGCGTGCTCCATCGTGTGTGCGTTCGCCGGCGTCGCTTGGTTTTGCTTCCGGCTGCGAGGTTCTGCGGATCCGCGAAGTCTTGGACCGCCCTAACCATATAAAACGCGACCGATGTCGATCAAGGTTATTTTGAACCGATCGGTTCAAAATAATGTTACTACTTCTCCATCAAAGCTCTTTGCGATCTCGCACGCTAAGTGGTCTTATTATGGCTAGTCGAAAATCGGCGGGTTTGAACTATGGGACGACCCAAGCAATTCACACGAGACGACGTGCTCCGGAAGGCCCTTCCTGTATTCTGGAAAAAAGGTTTTGCCCGCGCGAGTTTGCCGGATCTCGAGCACGCAACCGGCGTGAACAAATCAGGGCTCTATGCGGAGTTCGACAACAAGGAAAAGCTATACCTGGAATGTCTACGATATTATCTCAATGGACGTGACGGCGCAGACCTCCTCGCGGGGGAGCCGCTCGGTTGGGATAACATTCAAAGATTCTTGGAAGAAGGGCCAAGCAGGTTGCGCGGACAGCGCGGCTGTTTTGCCGTGAGCTCAATGCGCGAATTGGAATGCTTGCCGCGCGAAGTCCGCAACGTGATCCTTGAAGGCCGGCAAA
>WNFM01076900.1_pt1 | contig 10453 bp, 11 predicted proteins | sample 5400271 | NCBI WGS metagenome assembly WNFM01 (sample SAMN13153352, study PRJNA577476) | soil metagenome | isolation source: 60 cm saprolite on Douglas fir-dominated hillslope | place: USA:California | collected 2013-09-17 | reverse complement strand
CTGGCAGATCGTCAAACAGGAAGAGGGCTTCACGACCATCCCGCCTCCCTACCGGATCGACGAGTGGGCGAGAGCGCCCGGCCGCGACTGGGTGGCCTAAGCCGCTCCCAGCTGGGCCAACGCGTCCTTGGCGGATTCCTGCTCGGCGGCCTGCTTGGTGCCGCCGTTGCCCTTCCCCAAAGGCTCCGAGCCGGCGTAGACGACCGCCAGGTACTCGCGCCGGTGGCCGGGGCCCTGGCTGGCGACGATGTCGTAGTAGGGGGTCGTGCCGTAGCGCTCCTGGACCACCTGCTGGAGGCGGCCCTTGAAGTTCTCGTCCTGGACCGGCGCCGGGAGGACCCTGAAGCGGCCCAGGTAGAAGTGGTAGGCGGCGTCGTAGCCGGCGTCGAGGAAGATGGCGCCCAGGGTCGCCTCGAAGGCGTTGGCGAGGAGCGACTTCTGGCCTCGCCCGCCGGTCCGCGCGACGCCCTTGCCGAGGTAGAGGTAGTTGCCCAGCTCGAGGTCGGCCGCCAGGCTCGCCAGGGTGTTGGTGTTCACCATCGCCGAGCGGGTCTGGGTGAGCTCCCCCTCGTGGGCGGAGGGGCGGATCTTGTACAGATACTCGGCGGTCACCAGCTGGAGGACGGCGTCGCCGAGGTACTCGAGGCGTTCGTTGTCCCGCCGGCCGAGGGACGGGTACTCGTTGGCATAGGAGCTGTGGGTCATCGCCTCCTCGAGCAGCGTCGGATCCCGAAAGGCGATGCCGATCTTCTGCTCGAGCTCCTGGAGTCCCTGGAGCGGGACGGGGGCGGCCTTCACTGGCCGCCGGTCAGCTGGATTTCTCCGTGATGTACTCCCACGCCTGGCCGACGGTGGTGATCTTCTCGGCGTCCTCGTCGGGGATCTCGAGGCCGGTGTTCTCCTCGAACGCGTAGATCAGCTCGACCAGGTCGAGCGAGTCGGCGTTGAGGTCCTCCTGGAATGACGCATCCATCGTCACCTGTTCGGGCTCGCACCCGAGGCGCTCGACGATGATGTTCTTGAAGTCGTCGAAATTGAGCTTCTGAGTTTCCAACCTACGGCCTCCAATGGAGCGTAAAAACGCTCGTTACTCTACCAGTCCGACAAGTTCTGAGATGGCCGCCGGGGTACCCGCAGGGTGGGCTCCGGCGCCCGGGACTAGCTCTTTCATCATGCCCCGCAGCGCGCGCCCCGGGCCGACCTCGACGAAGTCGGTCACTCCCCGCTCAGAGAGCGAGCGTACACAGTCCGACCAGCGTACCGGGGACTTCAGCTGTCGTTCCAGCACCGCGGCGAAGTCGGCGCCCGTCGGGTAAGGCGCGCCGGTCAGGTTGGCGGCCACCGGCACCCGGGTGTCGCTCCAGGCGAGGCGGCCGACGACCTGGCGCAGGCGGTCCGCGGCAGGGGCGACGAAGGGAGTGTGGAAGGCCGCGCTGACGTTTAGCCGGACGACCTTGCGGGCGCCTGCAGCGGTCAGCGCCTCGGCCGCCGCGGCGAGGGCCGCCAGGCTGCCGCCGATCACGGTCTGGGTCGGCGTGTTGTAGTTGGCGGGCCAGCAGCTGGCGATCCCGGCGATGGCCTCCTCGACCGCCTCGGGGGCGAGACCGAGCACGGCCGCCATCGACGTCTCACCCGCCGGAACCGCCTCCGCCATCGCCCGGCCGCGGTGGACGACGGCGTAGATCGCCTCCTCCGCGCTCAGGGCGCCGCCGGCGACGAGGGCCGCGTACTCGCCTACCGAGTGGCCGGCCGCGGCCGCCGGCTCGAGGCCCGCGCGGCGGAGGAGCAGGGTGAGGCCGACGCCCAGGAAGCAGAGGGCTGGCTGGGCGTTCTGGGTGAGCTTGAGCTCCTCCTCGTCCGCCTCGATCAAGAGATGGCGGAGGTCGACCTCGCCGCTGCAATGCTCGCAGAGGGGGCGCCTGGGAGCCCTGGCCGGGAAAGAGGAAGGCGAGCTTGCTAATCCGTCTTGATGACTTCGCGGCCGGCGTAGTAGCCGCAGTTCGGACAGATCGTGTGCTGGAGCCGCGGGCGCTTGCACTGCGGGCAGGGTTGCAGGTTGGGCAGGTGCAGCGCGAGGTGCGAGCGCCGGCGACCCTTGCGTCCCTTCGACAGTTTTACCTTCGGAAGTCCCATGGCCGATCGGGAAGTTTACAAGATCAGGCGTCGGAGTCGGATTCGGCGCTGTCGCCGCCCGACTCACGAGTGGCGCCGACGGCCGCCCGGGCCGGCACCGGACCCCCACCGGCGGGCTGGAGCGCCTCGACGCCGCGCTTCACGGTCGCCAGCGTCCGGCTCAGGTGCGCCTCCAGCTGCTGGAGCTGCTCGAGCGCGTAGTTCTCGGCCTCGCGGACGATCTGCTCGGACCGGCTCTGGGCGTCGCGGACGACCTGCTGCGCCTGCCGCTCGGCGCGGCGGAGAACCTCCTGCTCGGAGACGATCGCCTCCGCCTTCTCGTTCGCGCGGGAGACGATCCGGCCCGCCTCGCTGTGCGCCTCGGCGATCAGCCGCTGCTGCTCGGAAACCGTCCAGTTGGCCTGCTTGATCTCCTCCGGCAGGTTGAAGCGGAGCTGGTCGACGATGTCCATGACGTCGTCCTCGTTGACCGACACGCTGGCCGTGAAGGGGATCCGGCGGGCGTCGTGGACCAGGGTTTCCAGCCGATCGAGCAGCTCGTCGACCTTTATTGGAACTTCTCCTTCAGGCGCCTTGCCACGGCAGGTGGGACGAAGTCGCTGACATCCCTGCCGTAGCTTGCGATGTCCTTGATGGTACTGGAGCTCACGAAGATGTGAGTGAAGCTGGACATCAGGAAGATGGTCTGCACGTCGGGCGCCAGCTTGCGGTTCATGAGGGCCTGCTGGAGCTCGACGTCGAAGTCGGAGTAGGAGCGCAGGCCGCGCACCAGGGTGGTCGCCCCGATCGCCCGGGCGTACTCGACGGTGAGGCCGTGGAAGGGGCTGACCTCGACCTGCTCCCGGCCGGCCATCGTCTCCCGGATCATCTCCAGCCGCTCCTCCTCGCTGAAGAGCGGGTTCTTGGCGGGGTTCTTGAGGACCCCCACGACCACCCTGTCGAAGATCAGCAGCGCCCGTTCCAGCACGTCCAAGTGGCCGTTGGTGAAAGGGTCGAAGGTGGCCGGGTAGAGGGCCAGGCTCATGGAGGACGGACTCATCTGGGCGTGAGGATTGTAAGGCGGGTCGCGCCGTAGCCCTTGTCCCGCCGGACCTCGAGCCGGGCCAGCACGGGCAGCGTCTCGCGCCCCGACCACTCGACCACCACCGTTCCCAGGGCGGCCCTGTCGAGCGCCAGCAGCACCTCGCCCAGGATCGGGTCCCGGTAGGGCGGGTCGAGGAAGACGATGTCGGCCTTCCCCACCTCGCCCGGGTGCAGCTCGACCCAGCGGGCCGCCTCCGCCTGGTGGACGGAGGCTTTGCTGAGCAGCCCGAGCTCGGCGAGGTTGCGCTTGAGCACGGCGATGACGCGGTAGTCGTTCTCGATGAAGGTCGCGTGGACGGCTCCCCGGCTCAGGGCTTCGATCCCGAGTGCGCCCGACCCCGCGCAGAGGTCGATGACGCGGGTGCCCTCGAGCTGGGCGGCGAGAACGTTGAAGACCGCCTCCTTGACGACCCCCTGGCTGGGCCGCACGCCTTTCGGCGTCAGCAGCCGGCGACCGCCCAGCTCGCCGCCGTGGACTCGGAGGTTGCTCGTCAAGAGATGACTTTGATGCGGTCGCCGGGCGTCACCGAGCCGATCACGACGGCCTTCGGGCAGGCGGCGCGAAAGCTGTCCGCCGACGCCGGCGGGATCGCCACCAGGAGGCCGCCGCTGGTCTGGGCGTCGCTGAGCAGGAGCTGCTCGACCTCGGGCAGGTCGTCCCAGTCCACCACGGCGTCCAGCGCGGCGTGGTTGCGGCGGCTCCCGTCCGGGAAGAGGTCGAGGCCGGCGAGCTCCCGCACGCCGAACAGGTAGGGCACCGCCCGGGAGTCGATCTCCGCCCCCACGGCGAAGTTGCGGAGGTGGCCGAGCAGGCCGTAGCCGGTGACGTCGGTGGCGGCGGTGACGCCCGCCGCCAGCATGGCCAGCGACGCCTCCCGGTTCAGCTGCGCCATGACAGCGATCGCGGCCTCGGCGAGCTCCTCCGGGCAGAGGCCGCGCTTGATCGCGGTCGCCACCAGGCCCATGCCGAGCGGCTTGGTCAGGAAGAGCAGGTCACCCGGCTGGGCGCCCTGGTTGGTGACCATCCGGTCGGGGTGGACCTCCCCGGTCACGGCGTAGCCGAACTTGGGCTCCGGGTCGTCGACGGAGTGGCCGCCGACGACGGGCACCCCTGCCTCGGCGAGCTTCGCGGCCCCGCCCGCCACGATCTGGGCCAGCAGCCCGGTGTCAAGGCGGTCGCGCGGGAAGCCGACGATGCTGAGCGCGAAGAGCGGCATGGCGCCCATCGCGTAGATGTCGCTGAGGGCGTTGGCGGCGGCGATCGCGCCGTAGGCGGCCGGGTCGTCGACGATGGGCGTGAAGAAGTCGACCGTGGCGACCAGCGCCCGGTCGGGGGCGATCCGGTAGACCGCTGCGTCGTCCCGCGTGCCGGTGCCGACCAGCACGTTGGGGTCGGTCAGCGGCGGGAGCGCCTCAAGGACCTGCCCAAGCTCCACCGGGCTGAGCTTGCAGGCTCAACCCGCGCCGTGGCTGTACTCGGTCAGGCGAATCCGGTCGATCTGGGCCATGGCCAGATCGTAGCTTCAGCCGCGTCAGCACTCCCCGGAAGAGAAGGTGTAGGCGACGCCCGTCTGCGGCTCCGGGTAGTGAGTGCAGTCGAGGTTGCGCCGGTTCTGGACCGGGACCTCCCAGGTCACCCCGGTCGGGTCGGGGTTGATCACGGTCGTTCCAGCGGAGGCGAGGAAGGTGATCACCTGGAGCTGGCCCTGGGCGCGGCCGGCGAGGCGCGGGTCGAGGAGGAAGCCGTGGGGGTCGAGGGTGGCGCTCGCCGTCCGGTCGTTGCGGTAGTAGCTCACCAGGTCGAAGAGCTGCCCCGCGCGGTACATCTCGCCCGCCGTCGGGTTGGGCACGGTGTGGTCGCCGAAGGCGCTTTGGAAGATCACGTGCTTGGCCGGTGCACCCGCCGGCGGGCGGAGCCGGAAGAGCGGCGTGAAGGCGACCGGGTCGCCCGCCCGCTCCTGCCAGTTGGCGTCGTTGAAGTAGCGCTGGATGGTGGTCGCGCCGGGGTAGGGCGCAACCATCGGCGGGTCGAGGCGGAGGGGCATCGACTCCGTGAAGCCGTTCAGCCCAGGCCCACCGTTGAGCAGGGTTGGGCGGCTCACCCGGAGCTGGTCGGCGAGCAGGTTGCGGAAGCCGGACAGCCGGGCGATCTCGACGATCGGACCGCCGGGAACGTTGAGCACGCCGACGGTCAGGTGGGTGTCGGTCGCCATCAGCATCGTCCCGTAGATGCCGCCGAAGCTCTGGCCGTAGTAGCCGAGGACGTGGCGGGCCAGGGTGACCGAGCCGTCGCCGAGCAGGTCGACACCGCCCTCGACCATGCGCACCAGCGCCATCAGGTTGACGGTGCTCTGGAGGAGGCCGTCGCGGAGCCCGACGGTGGCGTAGTGGGAGGGGGTGTCGGAGACCAGGTTGCCGCTCCCGTCGAACGCCTTGTGGTCGGTCGGGCCGACCCCCTCGCTGGCCGTGATGTCGCCGTCGCCGTCGAGGTCGCCGCCCTGGCCGTAGCCACTGAAGGTGGCGGCGGACAGGCCCTGCTTCACGGTCACCACGCTGTGGGGGCCGAAAGAATGGCCGGCGGGGTCGGTCGCGATGGTCGCGATCCCCCTCGCGGCATTCTGGTCGGCGGCCAGGAAGAGGTCGTACTTGCTGCGCGGCGGGCGGCGTCCCCGCCGGGACGATGAGCGCGAAGCCGACCCGCTGGTTGCCGATGGGCTGCGCCGTGGCGCTGCTGGGGACGTGCGCGATAACGGCGTCGGCGTAGGTCTGGTAGCGGGGCACCAGGAAGCTGCCGAAGGCGAAGTAGCCGGCCGCCGTCAGGGCGCTGTTGGGGACTGTCGAGAAGGAGAGCGGCCTGGTCGGGTCGGCGTAGACCTGGTCGCCGCGGTCGATCTCGGTCACCGTGGCGGCCGGGAACACGTCCCGGGTCCCGCCCTGGACGAAGGTCGCGCCACGGGCGGAGGCGGCGATCCCGGCTGCGGTGTAGGCGGCGCCGCTGTCCAGAGCGGCCCGCAGGTGGGCCAGCTCGGGCGTCGCCGTCTCGGTCGTGAAGGGGCTCGAGCACTGGTTTCCGCAGGTGTTGACGGCCTGCCCGCCGGCGTCCCGGATGCCGCTGCCGACCACCACCCGGTAGCGGGTCGCCTCGGCCAGGAAGTCGGCCGGCTCGCCGGCCAGGAGGTTGGTCTTGGGGTCCCAGACCAGCTGGGTGATGGGCGTCTGGAAGCCGTTCGGGCCGGCGAGGAAGAAGTCGGCGGCGGTGACCGAGGTGAGGTCGATCGGGCCGCTGAAGGGGACGGTGACCCGGGGCCGGAGGTCGAACCCGTCCTGCCGGTTCAGGAGGCCGAGGTCATCGCAGATCGAGTAGTTGGTGCTGTCGCAGGCCGGCACCGGGAGGTTCACCCGGAGGCCGGTCAGCTGGGCGGGATCGTCAACGGTGAAGGTGTCGCTCGGCATGACGCGGGTGTCGGGACTGTTCCCGGTCAGGACCTTGACCCCGGGCGCCGCGCCGGCCGGCAAGGGAGCCAGCGCGCCGACGACGGCGGCGGCCAGCAGCAGGGGACGGAACTTCAGCAGCAAGTGGCGGCCTCCTGGAGTTGAAGATTGGGTACTTCATGATATGACGAGTCGCGGCTCTTAGTGCAAGTGCACTATCACCTAGTCAGCTGAGCGAGATCTTGTCCAGGACTCGCTCCACGGCCGCCGCCAGCGCCGGGCTGCGCTCGAGGTCGGGGTCCGCCTCGACCAGCTGGGCGGCCTCGTCGCGCGCCTCGTTCAAGAGCGTCGGATGGCGCAACTGCTCCATGGCGAGGTCGGAGATGCCGTGCTGCCGGGTGCCGATGAGCTCGCCGGCGCCTCTCAGCTGGAGGTCCTCCTCCGCCAGCCGGAAGCCGTCGTGCTCGCGCGCCACCAGGTTGAGCCGGTAGCGGGCCGCCTCGCTCGGCTCGTCCGCCAGCAGCAGGCAGTGGGAGCGATGGGCGCCCCGGCCGACCCGGCCCCGGAACTGGTGGAGCTGGGCGAGGCCGAAGCGGTCGGCGCCCTCGATCAGCATCACCGTCGCGTTGGGCACGTCGACCCCGACCTCCACCACCGGCGTGGCGACGAGCACGTCGCTCTCCCCCGCGGCGAAGCTCCGCATCACCTGGTCCTTGTCCTTCAGCTTGCCGTGGACCAGGGCCAGCCGGAGGTCCGGGAAGACGTCCTTGCGGAGCCGTTCGAACTCGATCGTCGCCGCCTTGGCCTCGAGCTTCTCAGATTCCTCGATCAGAGGGCAGATCACGAACGCCTGGCGGCCGGCCGCCACCTCCGCCCGGACCAGCCGGTAGGCAGCCTCTCGTTCGTCCGGCCAGACGACCGTGGTCGTGACCGGCGTCCGGCCCGGCGGGAGCTCGCGGATCTCCGACACCTGCATCTCGCCGTACATGGTCAGGATGAGCGTCCGCGGGATGGGCGTCGCCGTCATCGCCAGGAAGTGGGGCCGGCCGCTGCCCTTGGCGCGCAGCAGCTCGCGCTGCCGGGTGCCGAAGCGGTGCTGCTCGTCGACCACGGCGAGGCCCAGGTTGAGGATGGAGACGGTCTCCTCGATGAGGGCGTGGGTGCCGACCAGGAGCGCGGTCTGGCCGGACGCCACCGACATCGTCACCCGCCTCCTCTCCGCCGCCGGCAGCCCGCTGACCAGGAGGTCGACCCGGAGGTCCGGGAAGCTGTCCTCCAGGTAGGCGCGAAACTTCCCCAGGTGCTGACGGGCGAGGATCTCGGTCGGCGCCATCACCATCGACTGGAGGCCGGCCGCGTGCGTCATGGCGACCGCCGCCGCGGCGACCGCCGTCTTGCCGGAGCCGACGTCGCCGTTCAGGAGGCGGTTCATGGGGACCGGCTTGGCGATGTCCTGGAAGACCTCCCAGGTCGCCCGCCGCTGGGCGTTGGTCAGCTCGAAGCCGACGCCCTCCTTGAAGCGGTCGATCACCGCCTGGACGTAGGGGACCGGGGTCGCCTCCTCGCTCTCCAGCTTGCGCCGGTTCCGGAGCAGGTAGACCTGGATGGCCAGCAGGTCGGTGAAGACCATCCGGTTGCGCGCCCGTTCCCACTGTTCCTCGCTGGTCGGCCGGTGGCCCTCACGGACCGCCTCGGTGATGCCGGGAAGCCCGTTGCGCAGCCGCGTCTCGGCCGGCAGCGGGTCCTCCAGCTCGCCCGCCAGGTGGAGCAGGGATTCGGCAAGCTCGGCGAGCTTCTTGTTGGAGACGCCGTCGCTGAGGTGGTACTTGGGCATCAGCCCGCCGACCCGCCGCGGGCCTCCCGGGCCGGTCACCCGTTCGTGGAGCGGGTTGCGCATCTCCCACGACCTGCCGTAGCTGAGCTTGGCCTCACCGGCGACCGCGATCCGGTCGCCTTCCTGGAGCTGCTTGGCGATCCAGGGCATCCGGAACCAGACGATCTTGAGCCTGCCGCCGGCGTCGTCGTCGAGGGTCGCCTCGGTCAGCGCCAGGCGCTTGTACTTGGACTTTCGGGCGCCGATCGAGGTCAGGGTGCCGACGACGGTGGACTTGACATCCGGCTGGAGGTCGCGCACGCGAAGGGGGTCGCCGAATGTCTCCAGGCTGTAGGGCAGGTTGAGGAGCAGGTCGCGCACGGTCCGCAGCCCGAGCTTTCCGAGAGCCTTCTGCTCCGCCGGTTTGACCTTCGAAAGCTCCGCCAGGGGACTGTCGAGGGAGGTCACCCGCCGCAGTATAGGATTCGAGTCTTGACCCTCCAACCACCCTTTACGCGCGTCCGGGAAACCGTCGACACCGTCCACGGCGTCGAGGTCCGCGACCCCTACCGCTGGCTCGAGGAGGTCGACTCGGCGGAGGTCCGCAAATGGACCGGCGAGCAGCGCGAGTACACCCGCTCGGTGCTCGACGGATACGCGTCGCGGCACGCGCTGGAGCGGCGGCTGGCGGAGGCGCACGCCGGCGGCAAGCTGGGTCCCAGCGTCCCCCGCGGCGGTCACCGCTTCTTCACCCGGCGGACGGGAGCGATGGACCAGTCCGCCCTCTACGTCAGCGTGGAGGGACGCGAGCGGGTCCTGCTCGACCCGTTCGAGCTGAGCGGCGACACCACCGGCGCCCTCGATTGGTACTTCCCTTCCCGGGACGGCGAGCTGGTCGCCGCGGGCGTCTCCACGGGCGGTGAGGAGCGGTCCCTGCTCCACTTCGTCCGGACGGCCGACGGACTGCTGCTGCCGGACCGGATCCCCAACTGCCAGTGGGGCTTCGCCGAGTTCGAGCCGGGCGGGTCCTCGATCCTCTACGCGGTCTACCCGGAGGGCGAGTTCTACGGCCAGCACGTCCGCCGCCACGTCTTCGGCCGCCCGGTCGAGGAGGACGAGGTCGTCTTCCAACCGGAGGACCGGACCGAGTCACCGGAGCCGATCTCGGTCAGCCCCGACGGCCGCTGGACGGCGATCAACGTCAACCGGGGTTGGGGTGAGAGCTCGCTCTGGCTGGCCGACGACGAGGGGCCCTTCCGGGAGGTGTTCCGGGGCGCTGGGGAGAGTGTCCGGGCCTGGTTCAGCGGAGGCCGGCTGGTCGCGCTGACGAACGCCGGCGCGCCCAATTGGCGCTTCGTCGAGATCGACCCTGAACGCCCTGACCGATCCGACTGGATCGAACTCGTCGGGGAGACCGAGAACGTGCTCCTCGACGTCGAGTCGAGCTCCGACCGGCTGCTCGTCCATCACCTGGTCGAGGCCTGCTCCTGGGTCTCCGTCCACAGCCTGGCGGGGGAGTTCGAAGGGATCGTGGACCTGCCGCCGCTGGCGACGGTGACGGGCCTCGGCGCGCACCCGTCGGCCACCGAGGTGTTCCTGACCGTGGAGACCTTCACCCGGCCGGCGTTCGTCATCGCCGTCGACCCGGCGACCGGCCACTTCACGCCGCTCGGCGGCCTCGAGCCACCGGCCGGCTTCGACCCCGCCGCCCACCCGGTGCGGCAGGTCCGCTTCACCTCCCGCGACGGGACGGGCTCAGTGCTGTTCCTGGTCGGCCGCCAGGAGGGTCCGGGCCCGACCGTGCTGACCGGGTACGGCGGCTTCAACCTCTCCTGGACGCCGGCCTGGAGCCCGAACGCGGTCCCCTTCCTGGAGGCCGGGGGGCTTCTCGCGGTCGCGGTCCTGCGCGGTGGCGGCGAGTTCGGCGAGGCCTGGCACCGGGCCGGGATGCGGGGCGGCAAGCAGAACGTGTTCGACGACTTCATCGCCGCG
>WNFM01041671.1_pt1 | contig 10453 bp, 11 predicted proteins | sample 5400271 | NCBI WGS metagenome assembly WNFM01 (sample SAMN13153352, study PRJNA577476) | soil metagenome | isolation source: 60 cm saprolite on Douglas fir-dominated hillslope | place: USA:California | collected 2013-09-17 | reverse complement strand
TCTGATGGCGCGCAAACGCGCCGTCATTGTCGACGCGGCCCTGAAAGCATTTCTGGACGCAGGCTACGCGGAGGCTTCGGTCAATCAGATCGCCGCGACCGCCGGGGTATCGATCAAGACGCTTTACCGGCATTTCGAGAGCAAGGACGACCTGTTCAGCGCCGTGATGGAAGCGGCTTGCGGCAAGATGCCGGGTGCCGACGTCCCCGAAGACGATGAGCCGCCGCCGGCCTGGTACGACACGCCACCGGCCGCTGCGCTGCCGAAGGCCGGGGCGGAATATCTCCGTCATGTGTTGTCGCCGGATCAGTTGGCGCTCTACCGCGTCGTTAACCGCGATGCACACCGGTTTCCTGAACTCGGTCGGCGCTACCACGAAGAGACGACCGGCACCCGCGACGCCAAGTTCGCCGGCTATCTCGATCGATGGGCGAAGCGCGAGGGCTGGCGCGTGCGTGACAAGCGCGCCGCAGCCGAGGTGTTTGCCGGATTGCTGAAGGCCCGCATCTTCGAAGAGGCGCTGTTGGGCCTGCGCCAGCCTACGGAGGCCGAGATCGTCGCCAAGGCGGCGCAAGCCGCGAAGCACATGCTCCTACTTCTGAACGATGGACGTTTCTGAGAGTGGCGGACATGCGCGACGGTAGCTCTGTCCCATCCCGCCGCGATCAAGTTGAAGGGTTTTGAGGATGACGACAGACGCCAAGGATCGAGTTGCGCTGGTAGCCGGAGCCGGCGGCATCATCGGCCACGCTGTAACCCATGAGCTGAATTGCCGGGGCTGGAGGGTGCGAGCGCTGGCGCACTGATCTGGATGAAGTCGTCGCCCAACATCTCGTCGCGCGCGTCATCGGCACCGCCGTCTTCTCATTCTCCTGGTGACCGCTCATGGTGACGGTCTTTTGTTGTGACGTCATTGTCGCGGTGAGCCTGCGCCGCGAGGTTCGCGACCGCCGTCAACTCACGCTGACCGCACCCATTGAGCCGCGGCAGCGATACCTCGACCTGAAACCCCCTGCCTGAACGATCCTTGAAAGAGATATCGCCGCCATGCGCCCGAACGATCGAGCGAGCGATCGAGAGCCCAAGGCCCGTGCCGCCGGTATTCCGGTTGCGCGAGGCTTCGACCCTGAAGAACGGCGCGAAAGCGGCTTCGCGAAACTCGACTGGAATTCCAGGTCCGTCATCGATGACCCGGATGAGCCATTCGGACTCGCGCTGCTCGAGCTCGACCACAGCGCGTTTCCCGTAGACGATGGCGTTCTCGATCAGGTTGCCGACGGCGCGGCGCAGCGCCAAAGGGCGGCCGGTGAAGCCGCCGTGGCGCGGTCCGGTAAAGCTCACCGGTCGGCCGGTGTCGGAGATGTCGTCGACGAGGCTGTGGACAAGAACCGGAAGGTCGAAGCTCGTCCACGCCTCTTCGGCCATGTCGTCTCGCACGAAGGCGAGCGTCGATTCGATCATCGCTTCCATTTCATCGAGATCCGCGCGCATCTTTTGTTGCGCCTCGGTATCGTCGACGAATTCGCTGCGCAGGCGAAGCCGCGTCAGCGGGGTGCGCAAATCATGCGAGATGGCGGCGATCATCTGGGTCCGATCTTCGACGAATTTCTGAATCCGCTTCTGCATCGCGTTGAACGCCCGGATCGCGGCCCGGATCTCGCGCGGACCTTGCTCGGTCATCTCGCGCGCCTGCGGATCGGTGCCGAACCGCTCCGCCGCCAAGGCGAACGACCCGATCGGCGCGGCGAACAGCCGCGACGACCACAGGCATACGGCAACGATCGAGATCGCCAGGATCGCGATCCTGAGGCCGACGCGGACCGGTTCCGGCGGACCGAGCATGGACTTGTCGACGGTGAAGACGAGCCAGCTCGCATCGGCGAGCGGCAATGCCATGTAACGCGCCGCGGCGATCGGGTGACCGGCGAAATCGAGCAAGGGCGAACCGGCCGCCAGCCACTCGCCGCTGAAGAATAGGATCGGGCGGTCGGGATCGCTGAGCTCCGTGCGGATCCATTGGCGAATGCCGGCATTCTCGTCGTCCTCGATCTTGGCGATTGCCGGCAGCTCGGGATACCAGGTCACGAAATAGCGCTCGCCATTGAACGCCGCGGCGAGATCGGCGCGATCGCCTGGGCGGGCGCGATCGAGAAACCGGATCGTCGTGACGGCCTGGGGCAGCAAGGCGCTCCGTTCGGCGGGCGGCAGCGAAAGCGGTCCGCCGGTGAAAAGCAGCAATCCGTTGAGACACAACGTCATCAAGATCACGCCGAACACGACCAGCGCGATGCGCGTGGCCAAGGTATCCTTCGGCGCCCAGGGCAACGACTGCGCCAGGCGGCGGTGCAGCGCGAGCGGCGTCATTGCCGGGTGACCGGCGCCGCGAGCTGATAGCCGCCGTTGCGCACCGTTCGAATGAGCGTCGGCTCCTTCGGCTCGGTCTCCATCTTGCGGCGCAGGCGGCTCACTTGAACGTCGACGCTGCGGTCGAACGGATTGGCCGAGCGTCCCCGTGAAATGTCGAGAAGCTGATCCCGCGTCAGGACCCGGGGCGCGCGATCGGCAAGCGCCACCAGCAAGTCGAACTCACCCGGCGTCAGATGGATCAGCAGGCCTTCTTGCGACCGCAGCTCGCGCAGGGTCACGTCGAGTCGCCAGCCGGCGAAACTCATGACGACGCCGTCGTGCGCGCTCGCTCCCCTTGGCTGCGTTCCCGTCCGGCGCAGCACCGCCCTGATGCGGGCGAGCAGTTCGCGGGCATTGAACGGCTTCCCGAGATAGTCGTCGGCGCCGATCTCGAGGCCGACGATGCGGTCCGTCTCCGTGTGCATCGCCGTCAGCATGATCAATGGAACATGCGACTTCTGACGCAGACGCCGGCACAGGCTCAGGCCATCCTCGCCGGGCAGCATGAGGTCGAGGATGACGAGGTCGACCGTGCTGGCCGCGATCGCCTGGAACATTGCCGTCCCGCTATGCGCGTCGGTGACCCGGTAGTCGTGCCGTTTCAGGAATTTCGACAGAAGTCCGCAGATTTCGGGGTCATCGTCGACAATGAGGATGTGTTCGGTGGGCATCTCTGCGGTCGCCGTATCGGAATTCCGTGGAAACCGGCGAGGCCGCCATCTCCAAGTTGCGATCATCGTGGGCTCGCACCGCAAGTTCAAGGCTTCGATCGCCCGTCAAAGCGCTGTGAGCATTGTTACGCCGCTGCCGGGCGACGCTAGGGACCGAATTTGTAAATGCACATTTCAATCCAGGCATTTTGAAACCTTGAGCAACAAAACGACGGCCTCTCGCAATCAGCCGGTTACACCGGCTCGCTACCACCCTGGCGTCGGAATCACCGCGCAGGGAAGTTCGAATGACTTGCGAAATGACGGGTCGGAGCGATGCTCGCGCGGCACGGCGTCGGCGCAGTTGCTGGGTCGCTCTTGCGATCCTGCAAGCCGGCGCGACGGGCGCCTTGGCACAAGATGTCGAGGACCAGCAGCTCGAAAGCCACGGCTTGGCCCGGCCCAACGTCGAGGGCTGGCAATTCACCATCGGCGGCGGGGTCGGCGTCGGCCCCAAATATGAAGGGTCCAGATCGTACGGTCCCGTTCCGGTGCCGTTCGTTTCGATCGCCTATGATCAGCGCTTCTCTCTCAGCACGGAGGGGCTGAAGGCAAACCTTCTGCCCTCAGGCAATTTCAAAGCCGGCCCGCTGATCAGCTATATCGGCGGCCGCAGGGAGTCGGACGATTCCGCGGCGCTGCACGGGCTGGGCAATATTCAGCCGAGCCTCACGGCCGGCGCGTTCGCCAGCTACGAATTGCGGCCGTTCGAGATCTCGGGGACGGTCCGGCAGGCGGTTATCCACACCGGAAACGGATTTGAGGCCGAGCTCGCCGGGTCCTATGGGTTGAAGCTGTCCGATCGGCTGGGCGTCAAGGTCGGACCCGAAATCACTTTTGCCGACGACACGTACACGAAGACCTTCTTCGGCGTCACGCCAGCACAGTCCACGCGCTCGGGCTTGCACGTCTTCACGCCGCGCGGGGGCGTCAAGGATGTCGGCATCAACCTGGGCGGCAACTACGACCTCACCGATCACTGGCTGCTCCGCGGCATCGCCAGCATCAAGGAGCTTGTCGGCGACGCCGGAAGCAGCCCGATTGTCCATTCCAGGACCGAAGTGTTCGCCGGATTCGGAATAGCCTATCGGTTCTAACCCGGATCGGCTTCCGCCGCGCATCGGTATGGAACAAGCCGCCCTAATCTCGATTTATGAGGTGACGCCCGCGCTTGGATAAACTTGCTTGCGGCGTCTCGGCATTACGCTAACTTCACCCCGCATGAGCGATTTTCTCATCCTTGGCGGCGGCATGGCCGGCGCTTCCGCCGGCTTCTTCCTGGCCGATCACGGCAGCATCACCCTCCTCGAAAAGGAGGATGCGCTCGGCTATCACTCGACCGGACGGTCGGCCGCTCTCTTCACCGAGAATTATGGCTCGCCACCGATCCGTGCGCTCAGCGTCGGAACGAGGCCGTTTCTCGAGGCGCCGCCGACGGGCTTCACCGACCATCCGCTGCTCGGGCCGCGCGGCGTCATGATGCTGGCACTGCCAAGCGAGGATGCGGCCTTCGCCGCGGCGCTCGCCGAGGGCAGGAAGACGGCGCCCGAGCTACGCGAGACCGGCATGGACGAGGCGCTGCGTCTCTGCCCGGCGCTGCGCCCCGGCCGGTTCGCCCGCGCGATGGTCGAGCCGACGGCGATGGACATGGATGTGCACGCCATCCACCAGGGGTTCCTGCGCGGGCTCAGAGCCAAGGGCGGGACGGTCGTCACCGGCGCGGCGAGCGATGGGCTCGCGTATCGCGACGGTCTCTGGCATGTGCGCACGCCAGTGGGCGAGTTCACCGCGCGCGTGCTGATCAATGCCGGCGGCGCCTGGGCCGACGAGATCGCCGATCTCGCCGGGGTCAGGCGGATCGGGCTGGTGCCGAAGCGGCGCACCGCCTTCACCTCCGCCGATCTCGGCGAGAGCTTCTATTTCAAGCCCGAGGCCGGCCGCATCCTCGCCTCGCCGGCCGACGAGACGCCGATGCCGCCTTGCGATGTCCAGCCCGACGAGATCGACGTCGCCACCGCCGCGGCGCGGGTCGAGGAGGCGACGACCCTGACGATCCGCCGCATCACCCATAAATGGGCGGGCTTGCGCAGCTTCGTCGCTGACAAGACGCCTGTCGTTGGTTTCGACCCTGCTGCACCGGGGTTCTTCTGGCTCGCCGGCCAGGGCGGCTACGGCATCCAGACCTCGGCAGGGATGGGACGGCTTGCCTGCGCGCTGGCGACCTCCGGCGAGGTGCCGGCGGATCTGGCGAAGCTCGGCGTCCGCAAGCGGGATCTCGCGCCCGAGCGGCTCCGGTAAACAGGACGACCCGCTTACGGTCGCTGCCGGAATCGCCGCCACGCATGAATGCCGAGCGTGGCCCAGCCGAGGATGAAGGCGATGCCGCCGAAGGGCGTGACCCAGACAAGGGCGTGGATTTCGGTCAGGGCGAGGAGATAGAGACTCGCCGAGAACAGCACGGTGCCGACGATGAAGAGCCAGGCAGCGGTGGCGAGGAAGCGGTCCCCCTTGGCGTTCGGCTTGCCGGCGAGCCCAGCGAGAGCGAGCAGCGCCAACGCGTGAAAGATCGCGTATTGCGCGCCGGTGGTCATCAGCGCGAGGCGGCGCGGCTCGTCGGCGAATAGATGGGTCGCGGCGGCGCCGACGGCGACGGCGAGAAAGCCGTTGACCGAAGCGACGAGTATCCAGATCGGGATCGTCATGCTGTTGCCTCGAGCCGATATTGGGGCAGTATCCCTTTACCATGAGGAGCCGCCGCAGGCGGCGTCTCGAATGGCGACTTCGCTCAGGATGAGGTGTGCTTTGCATCCGCATCTCCTCTCGTCCTGAGCGAAGTCGAAGGACGGAGCCCGCGCCGCGATCCGGCCAGCGAGGCGCATGTCGATTTCGCCTCGACGATGAGCTACGGCGACTATCTGCATCTCGACCGGCTGCTCGATTGCCAACATCGCGTTTCCGACCAGCATGACGAGATGCTGTTCATCATCATCCATCAGGCGACCGAATTGTGGATGAAGCTGGCGCTGCACGAGCTCGGCGCGGCGACGGCGCAGCTGCGCGCCGACAATCTCGCCGCCGCCTTCAAGGGGATGGCACGGGTCAGTCGTATCCAGGCGCAGCTCATCCAGTCGTGGGACGTGCTGTCGACCTTGACGCCGGCTGATTATCTCAGCTTCCGCGACAGTCTCGGCCGCTCCTCCGGGTTTCAATCCTATCAATACCGGCTCATCGAGTTCGCCCTCGGCAACAAGAACGCGGCGATGCTCGAGCCGCACCGCCATCGCGGCGAACTCGTGGCGACGCTCGAGGCGGCGCTCAACGAGCCGAGCCTCTACGACGAGGCGATCGCGCTGTTGGCGCGGCGCGGTTTCGCCATCGCCCCCGCATTGCTTGCGCGCGATTTCGCGACGCCGCACCGGAGCGACGCGAGCGTGCGCGGCGCCTGGCTGGCGATCTACCGGGATACCGCGCGGTACTGGGATCTCTACGAGCTCGCCGAGGAGCTCGTCGATCTCGAGGATTGGTTCCAGCAATGGCGCTTCCGTCACGTCACCACCGTCGAGCGCATCATCGGACGCAAGCGAGGCACCGGCGGAACCGCGGGCGTCGCCTATCTGCGCCAGGCTCTCGACATCCGCTTCTTCCCGGAATTGTGGGAGGTGCGCACCGATTTGTGAGCAAAAAATGGCATCGGATGAAACCGGGGGATGAACGCGGGGATAGTTACGAACGCGCCGACTTATCACCTCTCAGCGGCCGGTCAAGCGTCGCTTTGGAGGAGACCACGATGATTACGCGAATTTCACTCATGGCCACAGTTTGCAGTCTCACCCTGGCGGGTGGCGCCTTCGCCCAGACGGTCGGTAGCGAGGTCGAGCGCAACGTCGACCAGCAGCAGCGCATCGAGCAGGGGCTGAAATCGGGTCAGCTCTCGACCGGCGAGGCGGCCCGGCTGGAGAGCGGCCAAGCACGCATCGACCGGATGGAATCGAATGCGCTGAAGGACGGTAATCTCTCGCCCGCCGAGAAGGCGCGCATCCAGCGTGCGCAAAACCAGGAGAGCAGGCGTATCTACGCCGATAAGCATAACGGCATTACCGGCAATCCCGAGAGTGCGTCGAGCGAGCGCATGCAGAACGACGTGCAGCGCAACATCAACCAGCAGAAGCGCATCGATCAAGGCATCCAGTCCGGCTCGCTGAGCCGCCGGGACGTCGGCCAGCTCGAGCGCGGCCAGGCCAACGTCACCCGCCGCGAGGCGCGAGCCGGCGCCGACGGCAACATCAATGCGCGCGAGCAGCGGCGCATCAATCGCCAAAGCCGCCACATCTACCACGAAAAACACGAGTAGGTTCGCCGCGGCGGGAGAGGGCGCGAGACCCTCTCCCGTCAGGTTTTCTTCGCCCGCACCCGCTCGCCGCTCGCCGCAGCTTCCCGCGGCCGACGAGGTTGAGAAAGCCGCGGCGCGTCGCCGGTGGGCTGGCTCACGTCACCGCCGCACGGCGGCGAAATTCAGGCCGGTCCCATTGGCGCGTCGTCAGCACCTCGCGCAAGGTTTCGACGGCGTCCCAGACATCGACGAAGCTGGTATAGAGCGGGGTGAAGCCGAAGCGCAGAATGTCGGGGGCGCGGAAATCGCCGATGACGCCGCGTGCGATGAGTGCCTGCATGACGGCGTAGCCTTCGGCATGGGCGTAGCAGATCTGGCTGCCGCGCTCGGCCTCGCGCGCTGGCGACGCCAGCGTCAGGCCGAGCCCGGCACAGGTCTGAACGACGCGCTCGGCGAAGAGCCGGCCGAGCGCCAGCGATTTCGCGCGCACCGCGGCAAGGTCCGCCTCGAGGGCGAGATCGATGCCGATTTCCAGCGCGGCGAGGCTGAGGATGGGCGGTGTGCCGACGATCGCCGAGGCGATCCCCGGCGCCGGGCGGTAATCCGGATCGAAGGCGAATGGTGCGGCGTGGCCGAGCCAGCCGGTGAGCGGCGAGCGGAACTCGGGCTGCAGCCGCTCGGCGACGTAGAGGAAGGAAGGCGCCCCCGGCCCGCCATTGAGATACTTGTAGCCGCAGCCAACGGCGAGATCGGCATCGCAGGCAGAGAGATCGACCGGCAGAGCGCCGGCGCTGTGCGCGAGATCCCAGAGGGTGAGCGCGCCGGCATCATGCGCCTGGCGTGTCACCGCCGCCATGTCGTGCATGCGGCCGCTGCGGTAGTTGACATGGGTGAGAAGGACGAGCGCGACGTCCTCGTCGAGCGCGGCCGCGAGCGTCTCCGGCGTGACGAGGCGCAGCTCATGCCGTCCGCCGAGCAGGGCGATCAGGCCCTGCGCGACATAGAGATCGGTCGGGAAATTCTCGCTCTCCGAGACGATGATTCGCCGCTTCGCCCGCAGGCGCAATGCCGCCGCGATCAGCTTGAAGAGATTGACCGACGTCGAATCGGCGGCGACGACCTCGCCGGGGCGGGCGCCGATCAGCCGGCCGATCTTGTCGCCGACGCGGCGCGGCAGGTCGATCCAGCCATGCAGGTTCCAGCTGCGGATGAGATCTCGTCCCCATTCGGTTTCGATCAATCCGGCGAGCCGCGCCGGCGTCGCCTTCGGCAACGCGCCGAGCGAGTTGCCGTCGAGATAGACGATGCCGTCGGGCAGCGCGAAGCGCTCGCGGAACGCGGCGAGCCGGTCGGCGCGGTCGAGCGCCAACGCGCCGTCTCGATTCATTGGTCGGGTCATCGGCTGGGTCATTGCGGCAGCGTCCGCAGCACGGCGCGCACCGGCGCCGCATCGAGATCGGCGAGGGCGAGGGGCAGGGCGATCAGCTCGTAGTCGCCCGGCGCCACAGCGTCGAGCACGAGACCTTCGAGGATCGATAGCCCGTGACGTCTGATTGCGTGGTGCGCGTCCATTGTCTTCGACTCCTGCGGATCGAGCGACGGCGTGTCGATGCCGATGAGGAAAACGCCGCGCGCCGCCAGCGCTTCGACCGAGGCCGGCGCGATGGCGGTGAAATCCGGGTCCCACCGTTCCTGCGGCACCCGCGCATAGGTGCGGATGAGGACGCGCCGGATGCCGGGCGAAAGCTGGCCGATTATGTCATCGGGCTCGACGAGCGGGCGAACCCCGCCGCATCGTAGTGCAGCGGCGCGTCGGCGTGGGCGCCGCTATGGGTGGAAAGGGTGACGCGCGAGACATTGACCGGGCAGGCATCGGCGAGATGCCAGGTGCGCTCGGCCGCGAACGCCGTGTCGCCGGGCCATACCGGGAGGCCCTGCCGCAGCGGCGGCGAAATGTCCCACAGCGCCATCGTGCCAGTATAGGCGAGGCCCGGCCGGCGATCCTCCCGAAATTGCCAAGCCGAAACGCCAGGATTGTCGACTGGGCGTACTTGCCCGTGACGCGGTGCCGGCTCCGGCCCCTTGGAAGCCAACACCGGAAACGACCGCGGCCGCTCGACGGGTTCGTCCCCACGGGCGGCCGCGCCCATTCAGCTAGGTTCCGATGTTACTTGCGGATTTCTCCGGTGCCATGGCTTTGACCGGGCTTCTCGCCCGGCTGCACGACCTTGCCGTCGCCGTCAGTGTCCTGGCCGACCCAGTCTTGACCCGGCGGCGGGCCCATCCCCGGCTTGTTGCCCATTCGCGACTTGTCGCGCTCGAAATCCGGCTTTCCGCCTGGCTGGGTCTGCCGGCCGCCAGTCTGTTGGCGTGGCATCTGATCCCGGCCGCGGTCTTGACCGTCTGACCGCCTTGCCTTTGCTGTTTGTCACCCATGGTTTGCATCCTCCTTCAGTCCAGACAGCAACCCTGCCGTCCTTCCGACAACAAAGTCCTGCCCGGCATAGTCCCGAATGCGCTTTCTTGGCCGGAATCGGCTGGTTTTCGCGCATTGATCGCGCGGGGCTCTACCGCTCGGGGAAACAAACGCCGTCAAGGTGCGTTTAAGAGCCGAGAATTCTGTGCAGGAGACGGAGATGACGGAGGCCGAAGCGAAGCTCGACTTCAAGAAAGCTGTGCTCGACCCGGCCGGAACCTTCGCCGAGCCCGATGACATCGTGCGGCGTCGCGACCTGACGCGCAGCGCGAAACTTCGACTTCTCGAGCAATGGGAGCGCGAAGCGCGGGCGCTCGCCGTCGCCGAGGAGGAAGGCATGATCGGCGGCGAGGAAAGCATGTTGAGCCGGGTACGCCGGGCAATCGCGGCGCTCGGCGGCAGCGAGACCGAGCGGCCGGGTCCCTCGACAAAACACGGTTGATTGGGTGAAGGATCGCCAAACGCTGCGCCAAACGCTGCAAGGAGCTGCCACGATGAAATTCCCTGTCATGACGATTGCCGGCGTCGTTG
>WNFM01010157.1_pt1 | contig 10453 bp, 12 predicted proteins | sample 5400271 | NCBI WGS metagenome assembly WNFM01 (sample SAMN13153352, study PRJNA577476) | soil metagenome | isolation source: 60 cm saprolite on Douglas fir-dominated hillslope | place: USA:California | collected 2013-09-17 | reverse complement strand
AGCATCGAGGTCACCGTGTCCTGCTCGAGGCCTCCGAGTTCCTCCGCGATGTCGAGGCCGAGCAAGCCCACCTCGCCCGCCTTGCCGAGCAACTCGCGCAAGAGCGCGTTGTCCTTCTGCTCGAGCTTCTCCGCGCGCGGGAGGACTTCCGCCTTGAGAAACTCGTCGCCCGTCCTGAAGAACTGGCGCTGCTCGTCGGAGAACTTCTCCGGAGTCATGAACGGCTTCGCGCCGACCGGCTGGAAGAGGAATGAGCCGCCGCGCGAGGGCAGGTCGGCAGAGGGGAGAGCGTGAACCTGCTCGGCCATGAAAGCCTCCGGATGACGCACTGCATTCAGGACTCTAGGCCCTGATGACGCTGTGCGCAATGAAAATCCGAAGCCTCCGGGGCACCCCGATCCCACCCCCGGCAAAAACAATTATTTTTTTGCGGGCCCTACTTCTTCGCGAGGCGCCGGTGCAGGTGCGCGTCGATGGCGGCGAGGGCCAGACGCTCCTGCGCGTCGTACGATCGCTCGGTCGATTTTTGCATCGCCGCCCGGATCGCGGAGGACCGCGCGCCGAGCGAAAGCAGGCAGAGGATGACGGCCAGAGCGGTGGCGATGGTCAGCTTCATGGTTCTCCCCTCTCGGAGTAGGCAGCGCCACCGTCGCACCGCCGTGCGTTCCGTCAACTTTCCTGCCAGCGCTTCGCGATTCCCGCCTTGCGCGCTCACCCTGCGTGCGATACGCGAGAAGCGTCATGTCAAGCAAACCCCAGGAGCCCGTGATCGGCGACGGCACCCTGCACGTCGGCGATCGCGTCGTCTATCCGAACCAGGGGATCTGCCGCATCACCGGCGTCGAAACCAAGCAGATCGCCGGGCAGACCTGGGAAGTGGTCACGCTCTCGCGCGAGGAGGACGGCGCGACAGTGATGGTCCCGCGCGCCAAAGTGATGGGCATCGGTCTGCGCAAGGTGGCCAACGTCGCCGCCATCGACAGGGTCTTCGACGAGCTGGCCTCGCCTGCGAACGATCCGCAGCTGGACTGGAAGGTGCGGCATCGCGAGAACGCCGAACGCATGTCGGGCGGCGGCCTCTTCGGCACGGTCGAGGTGCTGCGCGGCCTGCACGCGCTCTCCCGCGTGCGCCCGCTTCCGCCCAAGGAGCGCGAGTTGTACGACGGCGCGCGGCATCTCTTAGTCAGCGAGATCGCGGCGGCAATGAACATTCCGCTGCACGTCGCGGAGGACAACCTCGACTACGCGCTCTGGCCGCCAGCCGGAATGAAGCGCAAAGGACACGTCCTGCCGCCGGCGACGCTGGGGCCGCCGGCTCCGCTGCGAGCCGCGGGCGACGACGATCTCGGCTTCGAAGACGACGAGGCCGAGGAGACGCCGGCAGCCGCGCCGGCCGCGGCCGTCGAGACGGACGACGAGGAAGGGGCCGCCGCGCCCGCGCCAGCGCCGAAATCTGCTCCGGCCAGGCCCGCCGCCGCTTCGAAGCCGGCCGCGTCGAAGCCCGCGCACGCCGCAAAACCTGCCGCCGCGAAGAAGGCCGCGCCTGCGAAGAAGAAGCCCGCCCACGCTCCTGCAAAGAAAGCGCCCGCTGCGAAGAAATCCCACGCAGCCAAGAAGCCCGCAGCGAAGAAGGCTCCGAAGGCGAAAGCCAAGGGGAAGAGATGATCCGCATCGTCACGCTGTCGGAGTTTCCGCCCGACATCATCGACCACGTCTCGCGCCGCATCCATGCCGCTTACGGAATGGGCTGCGAGCTGGAGGGCGATGGAAGGATCCCCAAGGGCGCGTTCGACCAGGAGCACGCGGCCTTCGACGCGGTCAAGGTGGTCCACGACATCGACGACGACGTGACGCTCTACGCCGACGACAAGATCGTCTATCTGACCTCGGAGCCGCTGACCGCGCCCGAAGGACCGATGGGCCGCGGACCCGTCGATGGATACGCGCAGTACGGCGGAGGCAAAGCCGTCGCCACATCGCACGGCCTCGGCGAAAAAGGCATGCCCATGCTGGACGCCGGCCTCGCCAAGCGCGCCGCGCACTACGTCGGCCATCTCTGGGATCTGCACCACTGCTACGATCCGCGCTGCGCCATGCACCCGGGCTGGTCGCCGGGATTCGCGCAGTATCCGGAAGTCGCGCTCTGCCTCTTCTGCCGCGAGAAGAGCGAGCGCAAGATCAAGCTGGGCTCCGGCTGACCCCGCGATGAGGGCGGGGCTCCCGCTGGCAGTGATCGCGCTCGTCGGCGCGGGATCTCTCGCCTTCGATCTGACGCTCTCCACGCGGCTGCCGTCGGACGCCGACTGGGCCGAGGCCGCCGGCGCGCTGCGGGCGCGTGCGCAATCGGGCGATGCCGTGCAACTCTGGCCCGTCTGGGCCGAGCGCGCGCGGCTTTTCGTCGATGCGATGCCGGTGCTCGCCGAGGAGGATCTTGCGCACGCGGACTTCGCCGGAGTGCAGCGGCTCTGGATCCTCTCGCTGCCGCGCGCGCCGCGCTTTTCCGCGCCTGACGATGCGCTGCGATCGCGCGGAGCCACGCCCATGGCCGGCGAGCAGCGCTTCGGGGCCAACGCGCTGCGGCCGTGGGATCTGCACGCGCCGCCCGTCGCCGCCGATCTCACGCGCTCGCCCGAGGAACACGAGGTGGACTACGTCGCGCGGCGCTGCCTGCGCGTGCCCATCGGATCGCGCTTCACCGCGCGCGGGGGAGGCAGCGCTCTGCACGTGCGCGCGGGTGTGATCGGCGAGCGCGCCTACGCCGCCGATCGGCCGCCCGTCGCCGTGCAGATCTTTGCCGACGGCGCGCCGCTCGGCACCCTGGATGTCCCGCGCACCGAGCGCGACGGAACCGGATGGCGCAGGCTCGATCTGCCGCTGCCGGCATTGGAGGAGCGCAACTTCGTCTTCGCGATCTCGTCCGCCGACGCCGGGCGCCCCTTTTGCCTGCAGGCCTGGACCACGCGATGAAACCTCTCGCGCGCACGCTGGGCCTCTGCACCGCGGCGGCGATGACGCTGACGCAGTCGCAGGTCGGCTTCGTCCGCGACGAGGGCTACTACTTCACCGCTGCGCAGAGCATCGAGACCTGGCTGCGGCTGTTCCTCGGCTCTCCGCTCCAGGCCATCGCGCAGACGGAGAAGTATTGGTCGTACAACTTCGAGCACCCTGGCCTGACCAAGCTGCTCTTTGCGATCTCGCATCTCTTGTTCTCGACGTGGCTGAAGGTGCTGCCCGATGCGCTCGCGTGGCGGCTGCCGGCGTTCGCCTTCGCGGGATTGCTCAGCTACTGGCTCTGCATCCTGGGGAGCAGGCGATCGCGCGCGGCCGGGTTCCTCGCGCCGCTCCTCTTCTGGTGCGCGGAGCGGACCTTCTTCCACGGGCACCTCGCGTGCTTCGACATCCCCATCTGCGCGATGTGGGCCGGCGCGGGCGTCGCGTGGCTGAAAGCGATCGAGGCGGAGGACCGGCGCTCTGCCGGGCTGTGGCTCGCGCTTGTGTATGGAGTTTCACTGGCAGTGAAACACAACGCGTGGTTCCTGCCGCCGGTGCTGCTGGTGCACGCGTTGCTGCTGCCTCCGGATTTGCGCAAGCGCTCTCTGCGCACCCTGCCGTGGCTCCTGCTCTCGCCGCTGGTGCTCTTCGCGGCCTGGCCGCTCCTCTGGCACGATCCCATCCGCCACCTCGGCGACTGGATCGCCTTCCACACGCACCACGTGCACTACGCCTGGTGGTACCTGGGCGAGGTCCTGCGCGCGCCGCCCTTCCCCGTCGTCTATCCGCTCGCGATCGACGCGCTCGCGCTGCCGCTTCCGCTGGTTGCGCTGCTCGCCGCGGCGAGCGTGCGGCTCCTCTTCGATTTCGCGCGCCGCCACATCGATGCGCAGCGCCTGCTCGAGCTGGGACTCGCGGCCTCGTCGCTCTTGCCGTTCCTCCTCACCACAACGCCCATCTTCGGCGGCCTCAAGCACTGGCTCGCCTTCGTCGCGCTGCTGACGCCGGAAGCGGCGGCGCTCCTGGTGCGCGCTGCGGAGCTCGCTCCCTGGCCGCGATCGCGCGCGCTCGCTCTGGGCGCGGCCGCGGCGCTGCTCCCCGGCCTCTGGCAGATCGTTCACGTCCACCCATACGGGACCAGCGCTTACGGCGAGTTGGCGGGTGGAATCCCCGGCGCGGCCTCGCTCGGCATGCAGCGGCAGTACTGGTCGAACAACGTCACCGCCGTGCTGCCGTGGCTCAACGCGCATTGCCCACCGGGCGCGCGCGTCTACTTTCACGAGGTGAACGTCGAGAGTTATAGGACCTATATCCTGAGCGGAATGCTCCGCTCCGACATCCGCTACGCGCCGGGTCCCGCCGAGTCCGACTACGCCGCGCTCCAGTGGCACCGCGAGTTTCGCGATCGCGAGCCCGAGACCTGGAACGCATTCGGCACGCACCGCCCCGCGACCGGGCTCTATCTCGACGAAGTTCCGCAGATCGTCGTCTACGCCCGCCCCGGCCTGCCCGGCGCGCCGTAAGATGCGTCCATGGCCTCGTCCCGCTGGGATCGAATCCTCGATCAGAAGCCCCAGGAGCTTCGCGACTTCGTCCTCGAGAAGGTCGCCGACCAGCTCGCCGACGACCTGCGCAACTTTCCGCCGCCCATCGGCGAGTGGCTCGACGACGCGATGAAGGCGCGCTACGAGCGCGTGCTCGCGCGGCTAGGGAAGCCAGAGTTGGAGACGTTTCGCGTCGCCTGCGAGCTGGCGCGCGAGGAGATGCTGCACGAGTACGAATTGATCGACGCCTTTTGCCGAAGCCCCGAGTACAAGCGGCTCCTTCCCAACGAGCTCGAGGAGCAGTCCGCGCACTTCATGACGCGGTATCTGGTCGACGCGGCGCTGGCGTTCCAGGAATCGGCGCAGGGAAAGTTTCGCAGGCGCGATCTCGTCGCGCTGATGGAGAAAGTCGAAGATCGGCTGCTGCTCGGATATCGCCTGCGGCTCTGATCGCGCGCGCCAACTAATGCGATGGCGCCTGATACCAGTCTTCCTGCCCGGGCTCCTGCGCTTGATCGTCCCCGGCCTGCGTCGGCTCGCTGCCCGCCATGAAGACTTCGCGCACGGCATAAGGATCGCCTTCTTTCGCGATCAGCCCGGTATTGCGATTCACCTGCACCACCGTCACACCCGGCGGAGGCGGCGGCCACTCCTCCTTCGGCGTGTTGAGCGTCGCGGCGCGCATCCAGTTGAGCCAGATGGGTCCGGCGCAATGTCCGCCCGTCTCGAGGCTGCCCATCATGTCGTGCGTGTCGAATCCGACCCAGCCGCCCGCGATGATCGACGGCGTGAAGCCCACGAACCAGCCGTCGCGGTGCTCGCTCGCGGTGCCCGTCTTGCCCGCGGCGGGGCGGCCCAGCGCCGAGAGCGAGTGCGCGGTGCCGGAAGGATCGTCGATCACCGAGCGCATCAGATCCGCGGTCAGATATGCCGTCTCCGGTTTGACCGCCTGCTCGGCGTTTCCCTGCGCAGTGAAGAGCGTGTTCCCGTCGCGCGAGAGCACCTTACGGATCAGCACCGGCTCGGTCCGCTTCCCCTCGGACGCGAGCGTCGCGTAGGCGTTCACTTCCTCGAGGATGCCCACTTCGCCTGTGCCGAGTGTGCGCTTCCGAGCGCACCTTGTCGATGCCCACGTCGATGAGCAGCTTCACCGCCACCGTGTTCTTCGACGCCGCCAGCGCATTGCGCAGCGTGATCGGCCCGTCGAACTCGTCCTTCTCGAAGTTCTGCGGCTTCCACGCTTTGCCGGTCCACGGGTCGGTGATCACTTCCGGCGAGTCGTCCATCTTGGTGATGGGCGTGTACTTCCCCGTGTCGAGCGCGGCCGCGTAGAGGAACGGCTTGAACGACGAGCCCGGCTGCCGCTTCGCTTGCGTGGCGCGGTTGAACGATGAGGTGAGCGTGTCGTAGCCGCCGACCAGGGCCAGCACGCCGCGCGACTTCAGATCCATTCCGACGAACGCGCCCTGCACTTTCGGCGTCTGCTCCAGAGACAGATCGATGCGCTGCACGCGCGTCCCGCTCGAGTACCTCTGCGTCACCATGTGCGCGATGCGGACCGGCACCACGTCACCGACCGAGAGCACGTCCGACGGCGCGCGCGGCGCCGGCGTCGATCGCGCCGGCGAGAAGGGCCGCGCCCACGACATGCCGGAGAAGGAGAGGCCGCCCGAAATACCGGGCGCCAGCTCGACGGTCGCGTCGTTGCGTCCCACGAAAGTGACGATGCCCGCGTAGATCTCGTTGGGGATCAGCGGACGCACCCGGGCCGCGCGCGCCACCACGTCGGGCGGAAGCGATCCCACCGGCGCGTCCATGTCGACATCGGCGGCGTCGCTCTCGTCGCTGTCGTCGGCGGCCACCTTCTTCTTGCCGGCCTTCTTCGGCGCGGCCTTGCGCACCGCCGCGGTGTGGATGCCTTCGAGATCGAGGACCCACGCCGAGTCGGGCGACTGCGCCACCGAGGCGAGCTTGCGCCCAAGCGCGGATCGATAGGCATCGAGGCGATCGGCGTCGAGCTTCACTTCCGGCCCGCGCCAGCCCTGCCGCTTGTCCACCGCGCGCAGGCCCTCCTGCACGGCGACCTCGGCGGCATACTGTCGCCGAACTGCGCGACCAATTGGCGGCGCACTTCGTCGAGGTACCAGGCGCCGGGCGGATCGGGCGGCGCCGGCGGCAGCACGATGGGCCGCTCCACTTCGCGGTCGTGGTCGTCCTGCGAGATGTAGTGATTGGCCAGCATGCGATCGAGCCCGTAGATCTGCCGCTTCTTGGCGCGCTCCGGATGCCGCCGCGGATTGATGCGCGAAGGATTCTGCGGCAGCCCGGCGAGGATGGCGGCCTCGCCCAATTCGATATCCTGCACGTGCTTATTGAAGTAATAGAGCGACGCCTCTTCGACGCCATAGTGCGCCTTACCAAAGTTGATTTGATTCAAATAGAGATAAAGGATGTCGTCCTTGGAGAGATTGTGCTCCAGGCGCGCGGAGAGAAGGATCTCTTTCAGTTTTCGCTTCCACTTCTTCTCCGAGCTGAGGAAGAAGTTCTTCACCACCTGCTGCGTGATGGTCGAGGCGCCCAACCGCTTGCGGCCCGAGATCGCGTCCACCACCATCGCGCGCCCGAGCGCAAGCACGTTGAAGCCAGGGTGCTTGTAGAAGTCCTTGTCCTCGGCGCTGGTGACGGCCTGGGTGAGGACGCGCGGGATCTGATCCATCGGCACGACCGTGCGGCGCTCCCGATAGAACTGCCCGACCACCGTGCCGTCGGAAGCGACCACTTTGCTGGCGACGAACGGGTGGTAGTCGCGGACGGTATCGAAGGTGGGGATCTCGCGGGCGATATAGATGTAGCCCCCGAGACCGCGCGCCGCGTCCACACCTTCCATGGCGGCGGTCCAGGGGTTTCGTGACCGCCGTAGTCGTCGGCCATCACCGGGCGGTAGGCCTCGATTTCGACTTCCGGTTCCGGCGGCGGCTTCGGCTTCGGCACCTGCACGAACGCGGTCGCGCCCGCGACGTCGTCCTCAGGAGGTTCGGGCTCGGGCGGCGGAGGCGGCGGCTCCTCCTCTTTCTCCTCCTTGGCGTCCCACCAATTCCCGCGGCGGCCCTTCTTGTCCGGCGGCGGCGCGACCACTTTCTTCGGAGCAGGAGCAGGCGCCGGCTCGTCGTCGGGAATTGAAACCTGCAAGCCCTTCTTGGGCGCGGAGGGCTGCGGCGGCGCCCGGCGTTGCGGAATCGGCGCGGACTTGCCCGCGGGCGCGGCGCCGTCGAGGCGCACGAACGCGGTGGCTCCCGGATTCTCGTCGGCGGCGGGCTCGGCCGGCACCTGATCGACCCGCACGAAAGCGGTGGCGCCCGGATTCTCGTCCTCGGCAGGCGGAGTCACCTTGAGCGAGCCGGTGGTGATCGCGTCTTCGTCGCGGACGGTGTTGTCGTTGTCGTCGTCTCCGAAGAGAACGTTGCCGGACTGATCCGGAGGCTTCGGCTTGGCCATGGCTGCTCGCGAGTATTCAACAGACGGCACCTCGCGTCCATGCCGCTTGCGGCTCCGCGGCAGCAATCTTGCGCGAGCCGATTCGCTTCGCCATTGTGGCGTTCGTGCGCTGGTGCGTCTATCTGCTTCGCTGCGGCGATGGCACGCTCTACGCGGGCATGACCAACGATCTGGAAAGGCGTCTGGCAGCCCACCGGAGCGGCCGCGGCGCGCGCTACACCCGCGGCCGCGGTCCTCTGGAAGTGGTGCATGTCGAACAGAAACGCACGCGCTCTGCGGCGCTCAGGCGCGAGGCGGCCTTGAAGCGGCTGGAGCGCAGCGAGAAGCTCTCGCTCCTTGACACTCGCGTGCGGCGCGGATAACTCACGCGCGGATCATGCGCTACCACTTCGCACTCCTCGCAGCCGCTGTGCTGCTCGCCGGCTGCCCGTCCAAACCAAACTATCCCGAGTGCAAGATCGATCGGGACTGCGCCGAGCACGGCCAGGTCTGCCTGAACGGCTTCTGCAAGGAGTGCCGCGACGACTCGAACTGCAAGGCGCCCGAGAAGCCGCTCTGCAAGGACGCCATCTGCGTCGAGAAGCCGCAGTGCGCGAAGAGCGAAGATTGCCACGCCGGAGAGAAGTGCACGCCCGCCGGCAAGTGCGCGCCCGAGTGCGCCGCCGAGTCGTCCGCGCAGGACTGCGGACAGGGACGCAAGTGCATCGCGGGCCGCTGCGCCGCCGAGGAGGAGTGCCTCGCCGACGCCGACTGCACGAACGGCGGCGCCTGCGTCGACAAAGTGTGCAAGCCGCAGGGCAGCGTGATCAACTCGAGCGGCTCGCAGAAGCTGGGCGGGTGCGAATTGAAGGCGGTCTTTTTCGGATTCGACGATGCCACGCTGACGCCGGAGAGCCGCAAGCAGCTCGACGCGGACTTCCAGTGTCTTCAAGACTCGATCTTCAAGCGGGCGCTCGTCTCGGGCCACACCGACGAGCGCGGCACCACCGAGTACAACGTCGCGCTGGGCGAGCGCCGCGCCGGCGCGGTGCGAAAATATCTGGTCTCGCTCGGCCTCGATGGGCCGCGCGTGAAGGCCATCTCCTTCGGCAAGGAGCGGCCGCTCGACCCCGGTCACGACGAGGCGGCCTGGTCGCGCAACCGCCGCGTCGAGATCGTGACGGAACAGTGATGGCAACCGCAACTGCACACCGCGAAGGCGCGAAGTTCGCGAAGGGCCGCGAAGAATTGCGTTTACAAACCCCCAAAACCTTCGCGCACCTTCGCGTTCTTCGCGCCTTCGCGGTGTGTTTTTGCTCTTCGCTTTTTCTGGCGGCGGGATGCGTGACCACCGCGCAGGAAGGCGAGCAGATGCGGCAGGACATCGCCGGGTTGCGGACCGATCTGAAGAAGGAAGTCGAGGCCTCGACGCAGGAGCGGCAGAAGCTCGCCGACGAGCAGACCGCGCGGGCCAAGGCGCTGCAGGACGCGCTCGATCAGCTCTCGCACGCGGCGCGCAAGAGCGGCGCCGACCTGGCCGTCGATCTGGAGAAGGCGCAGAACGACATCACCGCGCTGCGCGGGCAGATCGAAGTCCTGCAGCATCGCCTCGACGCGCTGGAGAAGGCGCAGGCCGATCAGCAGAAGGGCCTCGAGGCCGCGAACCAGCTGGTGGCGCAGCGGCAGAAGGAGCTGGAGAAGGCCGAGCACCCGACCGACCGGATGGGGATCTACAATCTCGCGCGGCAGAAGATGGACGCAGGCCTCATGCCCCGCGCCCGCGAGCTGCTCACCGATTTCCTCACGCGCTATCCGAAGGACGAGCTGTCGCCCAACGCGCAGTACTGGCTGGGCGAGACATATTACTCGGAGAAGAAGTGGAACGACTCCATCGTGGAGTTTCAGAAAGTTCTGAAGGAGCACAAGAACTCCGACAAGGTGCCCGACGCTTTGCTGAAGATCGGCATGGCCTTCCAGGCCCAGGGCGACTGCCAGAACGCGACCCTCTTCTTCGAGGAAGTGACCCAAAGCCACCGAAACTCGGCCGCGGCGAAGACGGCGCGCGAGAGGGTGGCCGCCTGCCGCAAGGCCGGCAAGGGCGGGAAGTGAGGGTGACTGATTGACGTTGCCGCGCAGCGCACGGTAGGCGTAAGCCATGCTCAGGAAGTGCGCGTGGGTTGCGCTGGCCGTCGCGCTGGCAGCCTGCAAGAACAGCACGCCGGCGGCTCCTCCGGCCGCGCTGCCCGACACCTGCTCGAGCGACGCCGAGTGCGCAACGAACTTCCGCTGCGATCACGAGATGCGCCGCTGCGTCTGCACCGGCGACAACGCCTGCGCCGCGGGCAAGTTCTGCAACGCCTACACCGGCAAGTGCGACTCGTCGGTGTCCGGCTGCAGCACGGTCCCCGACGCGGGCACCGTGCAGTGCGGCGCCAGCCAGTACT
>WNFM01176654.1_pt4 | contig 10457 bp, 11 predicted proteins | sample 5400271 | NCBI WGS metagenome assembly WNFM01 (sample SAMN13153352, study PRJNA577476) | soil metagenome | isolation source: 60 cm saprolite on Douglas fir-dominated hillslope | place: USA:California | collected 2013-09-17 | reverse complement strand
TGAAGCGATAGGCCTGCTCGCTGCCGCCGCGGTCGTCTTCGGCTTCGCCGATGCCGTCAGGCGTCAATGTCGCGGCGTGGTCGTTGATGAAGAGCTGGCCCTGACGAAGCTGGTTGCGATCGCCGGGCAGGCCGACGACGCGCTTGACCCAGGCCTGCGAGCGGTCGCCCGGCCAGCGGAACACGACGACGTCGCCGCGCTTCGGCGTCTCGCCGAACAGCCGGCCGGTTTCGGGCAGCGTGATCTGGATCGGCAACGAGGCTGCGCCATAGCCATACGGGAATTTCGACGCCAGCAGGGCGTCGCCGATCAGGAGCGTTGGTTCCATCGAGCCGGACGGAACATAAAACGGCTCGGCGAGCGCGCCCTTGGCGATGAATACGACGGCGACGATCGCCGCGAGTTGGACGGCCTGGCCGCGCCAGCTTATCGGCTTGGCAGCCGCCGTTTCCTGTTCCGTCACTAGCCTGTTCCTCCGACCGTAATCCGTTCCATCCGCAGCGTCGGCTGGCCGACGCCGACCGGCACGCCCTGGCCATTCTTGCCGCAGGTGCCGATTCCGGTATCCAGCGCAAGATCGTTGCCGATCATGGTTATTCTGTGCAGGTCGGTCGGCCCGTTGCCGATCAGCATCGCGCCCTTCAGGGGGGCGCCGAGCTTGCCGTTCTCGATCTTGTAGGCCTCGGTGCACTGGAACACGTATTTGCCCGAGGTGATGTCGACCTGCCCGCCACCGAAATTCGCGGCATAGATGCCGTTCTTCACCGACGCCAGGATCTCTGCGGGGTCGCGCTGACCGGCCAGCATGTAGGTGTTGGTCATCCGCGGCATCGGCACATGGGCATAACTTTGACGTCGCCCGTTGCCGGTCGGTTTCATGTTCATCAGCCGCGCGTTCTGGCGGTCCTGCATATAGCCGACCAGAATGCCGTCCTCGATCAAAACCGTGCGGTTGGTCGGCGTGCCCTCGTCGTCGATCGAGAGCGAGCCGCGCCGCGAGGCCATGGTGCCGTCGTCCACAACAGTGACGCCCTTGGCCGCGACCTGCTTGCCCATCAATCCTGCGAACGCCGAGGTCTGCTTGCGGTTGAAGTCGCCTTCGAGGCCGTGGCCGACCGCTTCATGCAGCATCACGCCGGGCCAGCCGGCCCCTAACACCACGTCCATCTCGCCGGCGGGGGCGGGGATCGATTCAAGGTTGACCAGCGCTTCGCGGATCGCGCCGTCAGCGGCCTCGCGCCACGCTTTCGTCTCGATGAAGCGCGCATAGCCCTCGCGGCCGCCATAGCCCTTGCTGCCGCTTTCCTGCCGGTCGCCCTGGCCGGCAACGACGGAAATATTGACCCGCACCAGCGGGCGGATGTCGCGATAGCTCTCGCCGTCCGGCCGCAGGATTTCGACCACCTGCCAGGTGGCCCCCAGGCTGATCGAGGCCTGCCGCACCCGCGGATCCTTGTCGCGCACGTAAGCGTCGATCTCGGCCAGCAGTTTGACTTTTGCTTCAAAGCCCGGTGCATCCAGCGGATTGTCGTCGCCATAGAGCCTCACATTGGTGTGGGCCGGGGCGGGGGCGAATTGCCCGCTGTAACCGCCGCGCACGGCGGCGACTGCATCGGCGGCGCGGATCAGCGCCGGCAGCGACACGTCGGAGGAATGCGCATAGCCGACCGCATCGTCCTTGACCGCCCGCAGGCCGAACCCTTGGCTGGTGTCATACGTGGCCTGCTTGAGCCGGCCATTGTCGAAGGCCAAGGCTTCGGTCTGGCCATATTCCAGAAACAGCTCGCCATCGTCGGCACCCTCCAACCCGCGCGCGATCTCGCGGCGGACGGAATCGCGGTCGAGGTTGGCGCGGTCGATCAGAGAGGTTGTGGCGAGATTGGTCATTCAATCGGTCCGTTGTCGGAGGGGCGCATCCAAGATAGGGGTTTCCTGAGCATTCCGCGAGGGGCGGGACCAACACGTTGCCGAGACGATGCCCATCGAAATTGTTCCGATAACGCAAGAACATACCGAGGGCTTTCACCGCGCCCTCGATTTCGTCGCGCGGGAGCGACGCTATCTGGCGTTTCTGGAGGCGCCGCCGCCCGAATCGGCGCGGGCCTTCGTTCTCAACAATATTGCCCAAGGCTATCCGCAACTGGTCGTGTTGTCCGCGGGTGAGGTCGTCGGCTGGTGCGATGTCCTGCCCAAATCGCGGCCGGTTCATGCCCATGTCGGCGTTCTCGGCGTGGCGCTGCTGCCGGAATTCCGGGGCTGCGGATTAGGCGGGCGCCTGATACGGCAGACACTCGACGCCGCGCGGGCGTTCGGGCTGCATCGGGTCGAGCTGACGGTGCGGGAAGACGACAGAAGCGCAATCGCGGGCCGGGTCCATCAGCGTCATTGCGAGCGTAGCGAAGCAATCCATTGCGCCACAAAGCAAGTGTGGATTGCTTCGCTGCGCTCGCAATGACGAACAGGCCTACGGCAGCTTGTCATATCCCTCGCCGAGCCCATTCAGGCTGAGCGGAAAGCCGATGCCCTCTTCGGGGGTCTCGAAGATAATGAAGGTTGCGGTCTTGGCGGTGCGGAGCTGGCCGAGCAGCTTTTCGTCCATCACCACCTCGGCGACGCAGCCGTTGGGCAGGCAGCGGACGAAACCGGCGCGGCCGACGTCCTGGTTATCGAGCTTGAGGCCGAGGCCGGAGGGCAGCAGGACACCCAGGGGGGCGACCACCCGCATCAGCTTGCTCTTCTGGTCGGCGGTTTTCAGCACGATCACGGTGAGGCCGGCATTGGAACGGTCTTCGGCTACCACGCTCTGGATCAGGGCGCATTGTTCGCCCTGCGCGCCCGGCGGGGTGTCGCAGCGGATCTGCCAGTCGCCATGGACCGACCGCACCGCGCCCTGGGCATTTGCCGCCCCGGTCAGGCCGAGCAAACATGCCGCCGCGAGCAGGCGGCCAAGCCAGAAGCGGCCAAAATCACGTCTCACCTGATCTGTCGAACGCCCCATCCGGGTCGATCCTCTGACATTTGCCGGCACCTGCCGTAGATATATCCCCGGCGGAAGCCGGATGCACGCGCACCAAACTGGTTTGACCCGGACTGATACCGCAATGACGGCACCTTGAAGGCGGTTCTGGCGCCGGAACCGCCGTCACGGCAGGCGAATCAGGCACCCCGGGAGCGCCCCGCCTGTGCCTACATCCGGCAATCCGCCTGTCAAGCGTAGCCGGGCGGCAAACCGGAAGGTTTGGCCTGATTTAGCGGGAAAACCTGACATCCAGCGAATAGAGGGTGACGCATGGCTTGGCGTCTCACTACTGCATTGCGAGAGCCCTAGAATTATGGTTTGAGAGGCTTGATTTCGACGCGTTCTAACGATCTGGCCCAAGAACTGTCGCAACGTACTGTGGCAACGACTGTTGCTGGTACTTTTGCAAGGTACTTTTGCAAGACACCTTTCAAGGTGTACTTCTGAAGTACCTCCGGTTGGCCGTTTGTCAGAGCGGATCGTGCGGCATTTCCGGCTATCCGGCGGGAGTGCTTTGGGGATTTATCAAGGGAGCGCGAGCGGCATGAAGATGTCGAAGGGCCAGATCGGCCGTCGGTTGCTGGGATTGACGGTGGCAGGCATGGCGCTTGTCGCCGGTGGAACGGCATTCGCCGAACTGGGACAGCCTGCGCCGTGGGAATACAAGCTGCAGGAAGCGGCCTCCCCGGTGATGGAAAACATCACCTGGTTCCATAACTTCCTGTTCGTGCTGATCACCGTGATCACGCTGTTCGTGCTGGCGCTGCTCGTCATCGTGGTGGTGAAGTTCAACGCCAAGGCCAATCCGGTCCCCTCCAAGACCACCCACCACACGCTGATCGAAGTGGCGTGGACGCTGATTCCGGTGTTGATTCTGGTCGGCATCGCGGTGCCGTCGTTCCGCCTCCTGTTCCAGGAACTCGACATTCCCAAGGCCGACCTGACCATCAAGGCCACCGGCAACCAGTGGAACTGGACCTACGCCTATCCTGACGACAAGATCGAATACACCTCCATCATCCTGAGCGAGGAGGACCGCGCGAAACTGGGCTCGCCCCCGCCGCGCCTGCTCGGTGTCGACCATGCACTGGTCGTGCCCGTGAACAAGGTAGTCCGGGTCCAGACCACCGGCGCCGATGTCATCCACTCCTTCGCGGTGCCGGCCTTCGGCATCAAGATCGACTCGGTGCCCGGCCGTCTCAACGAAACCTGGTTCAAGGCTACCAAGGAGGGCATCTATTACGGCCAATGCTCCGAATTGTGCGGTAAGGACCACGCCTTCATGCCGATCGTGGTCAAGGTCGTGAACGATCAGGTCTATAACGATTGGAAGAAGTGCGTTCAATCGAACAAGGACGATTGCATCGATCAGCCGCAAGGCGGCAAGGCAAAGCAATCAAGCTAAGAGCGACGGGACTGCAGAGTCCCAACACGACCGCAAGACACGACTGCAAGGCAGGATTTGAACATGGCAACGACGACACACGACGATCACGCCCATGACGATCACGAGCACGCCCATCCGACCGGATGGCGGCGCTTCGTCTATTCGACGAACCACAAGGACATCGGCACGATGTACCTGGTGTTCGCGATTATCGCGGGTGTCATCGGCGCGGCGATGTCGATCGCGATCCGCATCGAGCTGATGTATCCCGGCGTCCAGCTATTCCACGAAACCCACACCTACAATGTGTTCGTGACCTCGCACGGCCTGATCATGATCTTCTTCATGGTGATGCCGGCGATGATCGGCGGCTTCGGCAACTGGTTCGTGCCGTTGATGATCGGCGCGCCCGACATGGCGTTCCCGCGCATGAACAACATCTCGTTCTGGCTGCTGCCGGCCTCCTTCGCGCTGCTTTTGATGTCCACCTTCGTCGAGGGTGAGCCGGGCGCCAACGGCGTCGGTGCGGGCTGGACCATCTACGCGCCGCTGTCGACGTCAGGCCATCCGGGACCCGCGGTCGATTTCGCGATTCTGTCGATCCATCTGGCCGGCGCTTCGTCGATCCTCGGTGCCATCAACTTCATCACCACGATCTTCAACATGCGCGCGCCGGGCATGACCCTGCACAAGATGCCGCTGTTCGTCTGGTCGATCCTGGTGACGGTGTTCCTGCTGCTGCTGTCGCATCACCATGCTGCTCACCGACCGCAATTTCGGCACCACCTTCTTCTCCGCCGACGGCGGCGGCGATCCGGTGCTGTTCCAGCATCTGTTCTGGTTCTTCGGCCACCCCGAAGTGTACATCCTGATCCTGCCCGCGTTCGGCATGGTCAGCCAGATCGTCTCCACCTTCTCGAAGAAGCCCGTGTTCGGCTATCTCGGCATGGCCTACGCCATGGTTGCGATCGGCGGCATCGGCTTCGTGGTGTGGGCGCACCACATGTACACCGTCGGCATGTCCTCGGCGACGCAGGCCTATTTCGTCGCCGCCACCATGGTGATCGCGGTGCCGACCGGCGTGAAGATCTTCTCCTGGATCGCCACGATGTGGGGCGGTTCGATCGAGTTCAAGACACCGATGCTGTGGGCGATCGGGTTCATCTTCCTGTTCACGCTCGGTGGCGTCACCGGCGTCGTGCTGGCCAATGCCGGCGTCGATCGCGTGCTGCAGGACACCTACTATGTCGTCGCGCACTTCCACTACGTGCTGTCGCTCGGCGCCGTGTTCGGCATCTTCGCCGGCTGGTACTACTGGTTCCCGAAGATGTTCGGCTACATGTACTCCGAGCGGATCGGCAAGCTGCACTTCTGGTTCACCTTCATCGGCGTGAATCTCGTGTTCTTCCCGCAGCATTTCCTCGGTCTCTCCGGCATGCCGCGCCGCTATGTCGACTATCCCGACGCCTTCGCCGGCTGGAACCTGGTGTCTTCGCTCGGCTCCTACATCTCGGGCTTCGGCGTGCTGATCTTCATCTATGGTGTGATCGACGCCTTCGTCCGCAAGGAGCAGGCGGCCAACAATCCGTGGGGCGCGGGCGCCACCACGCTGGAATGGACGCTGTCGTCACCGCCTCCGTTCCATCAGTTCGAAGTGCTGCCGAAGGTGCAGTAACGCTTAATTCGCGACGCGTTTCATCGCGCGCCGCGGTCTTTGCAACCAAGCGAGATCGATCTTGTCGGTAGTCGACCACAGTACCATCGAGTTTCCGCGGATTTCCGAGGCGGAGGTCGGCGACTACCTCGCGCTGCTGAAGCCGCGGGTGATGTCGCTCGTGGTGTTCACCGCGCTGGTCGGCCTCGTGATCGCGCCCGGCCATTTCCACCCCATTCTCGCCTTCACCTCGATCCTCTGCATCGCGGTCGGCGCCGGCGCCTCGGGTGCGATGAACATGGCCTATGAGGCCGACATCGACGCGTTGATGTCGCGCACCGCCAATCGGCCGATCCCGCGCGGACGCATCACCTCGCCGGAAGCGATGGCCTTCGGCATGGTGCTGGCGTTCTTCTCGGTGATGACGCTCGGCATCCTGGTCAACTGGGTGGCGGGCGCGCTGCTCGCCTTCACGATCTTCTTCTATGTCGTGATCTACACCATCTGCCTGAAGCGCTGGACCGCGCAGAACATCGTGTCTGGGCGCTGGCGCTGTTCCGCAACGACGACTATGCGCGCGCGGGCGTGCCGATGCTGCCGGTTGTCGCCGGACCCGATGCGACGCGGCTGCAGATCCTGCTCTATACCATCGTGCTGGTCGCGGTCGCGGTGGCGCCCTGGCCGCTCGGCTATTTCGACGCGATCTACGGTATCGCCTCGCTGGTGCTCGGCGCCGGCATGATGGCGCTGGCGATCAACGTCTACCGTCACCGCGAGGGCAAGGAAGCGGGCCGCGCCACGCGCCGGCTGTTCGCCTTCTCGATCTTCTATCTGTTCGCGCACAATGACCTCAAGCAGGAGCGTCGCAAACAGCGCGAACAGATAGAAGATCAAGGAAGCGGGCCGCGCCACGCGCCGGCTGTTCGCCTTCTCGATCTTCTATCTGTTCGCGCTGTTTGCGACGCTCCTGCTTGAGGTCATTGTGCGCGCGGTCGCACCCGCGATCCGCGCCGTCATACCCGTGTTCGGGTAGGGGGCGCATGGCGAAGGCATGGATAACCAGAAACCAGAAGGAATTGTCCTCACCGAGGCGCAAAAGCGAAGCCGCCGTTCCCGCTCGGTCGCCATCGCGCTCGCGCCGACGATGCATGAGGATCCGACCGCGAGCCCCAAGACGACATCCAAGCCGGCTTCGCGTCGCGGCCTGACGCGCGATGCGGTGGTGGCGTCGATCTGCGGTTTCGTCGTGGTGCTGATGCTCGGCGCCGCCTATGCCGCGGTTCCCTTCTACAACTGGTTCTGCCGCGCCACCGGCTTTAACGGCACCACCCAGGTCGCGACCTCGGCGCCGTCGGGCGCACCATTGGAACGCAAGATCGCAGTGCGGTTCGACGCCAATGTCGCGCCGGGCCTGCCCTGGAAGTTCGAACCCGAGCAGACCGAGATCGAGGTCAAGATCGGCGAAGTCGTCACCGTGTTCTACAACGTGACCAACCAGTCGGCGCGGACCACCGCGGGCCAGGCCGCCTACAACGTGGCGCCGCTGACGGTCGGGGCGTATTTCCAGAAGCTCAACTGCTTCTGCTTCACCGAACAAACCATGGCGCCGGGCGAAAAGCGCGAGATGCCGGTCGTGTTCTATGTCGATCCGTCGCTGGCCGCGGATTCCGAAAACGACGGCCTCAAGACCATCACGCTGTCCTACACCTTCTATGCCGTGCGCGATCCGGCGCCGAAGCCTCTGGCTGCGAGCGAATCGGACAAGCGCAAAGGAAACCTGTAACCTCAGCGAATTCCGCGAATGCGGAATTTCGCGAGTTTTTTTGAGACGAAGATGTGCCGAAGAACCCGGCACCGCTAACGGAGAGACCGCAATGTCCACGGCGCAAGTCAAGCACCACGACTACCACCTCGTCGATCCGAGCCCGTGGCCGATCGTCGGCTCGATTTCGGCCTTCATCTTGGCTGTGGGTGCCATCACCTGGATGCACCACATGTTTGCGGCCGCGCCGATCATCTTTGGCGCCGGCACCGTCGGCGTGCTCTACACCATGGCGAGCTGGTGGGGCGACGTGATCCGCGAAGCCCAGTACAAGGGCGACCACACCCGCGTGGTCCAGATCAGCCACCGCTACGGCATGATCCTGTTCATCGCCTCCGAAGTGATGTTCTTCGTCGCCTGGTTCTGGGCCTTCTTCAACTCCGCGCTGTTTCCCGCCGACGCAGTCCACGCCACCCGCGACGCCGTGTTCGGCTGCGGCGCCGGCACCGCGATGGGCGCCTGCAGCGTGCCGGGCACCTGGCCGCCGAAGGGCATCGAGACCTTCGATCCCTGGCATCTGCCGCTGCTCAACACGCTCTTGCTTTTGACCTCGGGCACTACAGTCACCTGGGCGCATCACGCGCTGCTGGAAGGCGACCGCAAGGGCCTGAAGTACGGCCTGATCCTCACCGTCATCCTCGGCGCCTGCTTCACCTGTGTGCAGGCCTATGAATACGGCCACGCCGCGTTCCACTTCTCCGGCAACATCTACGGCGCGACCTTCTTCATGGCGACCGGCTTCCACGGCTTCCACGTGCTGGCCCGACCCAGCATCTCGGCTTCGAATTCGCCGCCTGGTACTGGCACTTCGTCGACGTGGTGTGGCTGTTCCTGTTCATCTGCATCTACGTCTGGTTCCGCGGCCCCGAAGGCCTCGCGCACGGCGCCCACTGATCGCAGCTTTAAGTGCTACAAGGGGGCGGTCTTTGGGACCGCTCCCTTTTCATTTGCGAAGGCAAGCCAGGTTGGATGAGCATGTCGGATGAGGCCGTACCCACCCTGTCCCAGAGCGCGCTGCGCGGCATCGCCTGCCGCTGCCCGCGTTGCGGCAAGGGCAAGCTCTATGCGGGCTTCCTCGATCTGCGGCCGAACTGCGAGGCCTGCGGGCTCGATTACACCTTCATCGACACCGGCGATGGCCCGGCGATCTTCCTGATCATGCTGGCCGGTGCCATCGTGGTCACCGCCGCCTTGATCGTGGAGGTCAAATACCAGCCGCCGTTCTGGGTTCACGCTGCGCTCTGGCTGCCGCTGATTCTTGCGACCACGCTGCTGCCGATGCGCTCGATGAAGTCGCTCTTGATCGCGCTGCAGTTTCATCACAAGGCGGCGCCCGGCCGGCTGATCGACCGCGAGCCGAAATGACCGGCGCGCCTGCACGACCGCGGGGCAAAGCCGGCTTTGCCATCTTCACGCTGGTCATGGTGGCGGTCTGCATCGGCCTCGGCCTCTGGCAGTTGCAGCGCAGGCTTGAGAAGCACGCGCTGATCGCAGCCCTCGACGAACGGCTCGCCACATCGCCCGAAGCGCTGCCGAAGCCGTCGCAATGGCGCGCGCTCACCCCAGCAAGAGATGAATTCCGCCGCGTCAGTTTCACCGCCACCTATGCGCGGTTGCCGGATGCGATGGTCTATTCTTCCGGCTCCGCCGTTCGCGACGATGTCTCCGGTCCCGGCACCTGGGCGTTTTTGCCGGCGCAACTGCCGGGCGGCGAGACCGTCGTGGTCAACACCGGCTTCGTGCAGAACACGATGCAGAACCGCGCCCAGGAAGATCGCGCGGTGGGCCGGCTCATCACCGGCCAGCCCTCGAAGCTCGCCGGCTATCTCCGCTTTCCCGAAGCCGCGGGCGCGCTGACGCCGCGGGAGGACAGCGTGAAGCGGCTGTGGTTCACCCGGGATCATCAGGCGATGGCACGCGCGCTCGGCTGGAACGCGGACGGCAAGATATCGGCGCCGTTCTATATCGATCTGGAAAGCCCGGCGCCCGAAAGCGGCATTCCAAAGCCCGGCCCGCTCTCGGTCCATCTCAAGGACGACCATCTGCAATATGCCGTCACCTGGTTCGCCCTCGCGGCCGTGATGGGAATCGCGTTTGCGGTGTGGTGGCGGGCGCAGCGGCGGGCGGCGTAGTCCTGAATGCATGCGCGGAGGGTGTCGCAGCCGCGTCAGAATACAATTTTGGGTAGGGTGGCGTTCAATTTTCGCTTTAGTACGCTTCGTGGTTGACGCTATATTTGGTGCCTGCTTGGAGCAGCTGATGATCGTACCATGGCGTTGGTAACGGACAACTCAGACATCCTCTCGGCGGTATGACGGGTCACAATGGATGAACTGCACAAACAGGAGTTGAACAGACTGCTCGCAGAGCCGGGCAATCAGGTCCCGATGCGCCTGTTGTTGGAGGCGACGCAGTCGGACCGATCTCCTGTCTTGGTGATAGGGGCGACCCGAAATCCTTACGTTAGGTTGCCAGGCTGGTCGGAGTTTCTCGCGCGCCAAGCACAGGAAATGGCAATTCCTTACGAGCCAGGTGCCGACGCTGCCATGGAAGCTGCCTTCGTTTCAGCTACCAG
>WNFM01025753.1_pt1 | contig 10457 bp, 13 predicted proteins | sample 5400271 | NCBI WGS metagenome assembly WNFM01 (sample SAMN13153352, study PRJNA577476) | soil metagenome | isolation source: 60 cm saprolite on Douglas fir-dominated hillslope | place: USA:California | collected 2013-09-17 | reverse complement strand
ATGCATTCTTGGGCTGCATGAGCGTCCCCTGCGGCATCTACGCAGCCGGCTGCAGGCTGGACGCGCGCCCGGTCCCTTTGGCGGAGAAGCCCGCGCGGGTTACGATCTGCCTTTACGTCCCGCGAGATGCGCGATGTTCAAGATCGAAGTCGAAGACGCCAAAGGCATCTGGAGCGACGTGTTCGCCAGCGACGGCAAGCTGCTGATGTTCGAGACCGAGAGCGCCGCGCGCGCGGCGCTTGCGGAGCGGTATCCGATCCTCGTGCAGATGGAAAAGTACGCGGGCGGCAAGCGCACGCGCGTGATCAGGATCCTCGAGGACGAGGACGACTGGCCGAAGCGGAAATAGCGGGGGCTGCTACATCGGCGGGACGAGCCCGTCCTTGCCGACGTTGACGCGGGCGGCCGTCAGCGTGCCGTCGGGCTGTTTGGTCGCACCGAACATCACGTGCGCGCCCGGAACGAGCATCGCGCGGTCGCCGGGCTCGAACGTGACGATGGGTGCGTCCGGAGGAACGAGAACGACCTTGCGACGACTTCGGAGACCGTGGCGTTGGTCATCATGCTGCCCGGCTGCAGGTCCCACGGATAGTGGCCCTCGTTGCTGCCGCGTGCGGCTTCGGGAAAGATCAACACTTCGAGCGCCTGCAGCGTGCCGTCGGGACGCGCCATCGTCGCGGTGCCGATGAATGCGCCGGGAACCACGTTCGCCAAGTCCCGTTTGGCAATCGCGCTCACGGCGAAATTGTCGGCAAGCTTGACGGTCAACGTCTCGCCCGTGCGCGACTTCACCTGCAGCGTGTTGCCGTCGAGCGCCATAACGTCGCCGCGAATGCGCTGGGCCGGCGCCTGGGCAGACGCCACCGAAACGAACCCGGCAACGGCGACGAAAAATACGAACATCAATACCCGCATGCCGGCCTCCTGATTTTTGTTGGGCCAAATTCTCAGGGAACAGCGTATGCGGCAGGATTGTTCCGCAACACGAAGACGTTATGTCTAGGGCCTTCAGCGCGGTGTTTCGCGAAACAGCCGGTATTCGCCGTACTTGCCGATCTCGACCAGCCCGGCGCGGTCGGCGTCGGACCACTTTCGCAGGTCGCCGTCGCGGACGGCAAAGAAATCGGCTTCGGGACTGGCCCGGTATTCGGCAAGCGCTTTGGCGTCGTTGACCTTGACGGCCTTTCCGCGTGCATAGAACTCGGCCGAGATCGGGCGCTGGCCGACGTAGACGAGCCGGTCGCCTTCGGACGCGCGCGTCGCCTCATATGTTCGAACGAGCGCGCGGTGCGAGAACTCCATGTCGAACCGCTGCCGCTGCGACGTGAGCACTCCGAGAAAAACCAGTAGCAACGCGATGCCGCACGCAAGCATCAAGCGCACGGCAAGGCGCAGGGCGCGCGGGTCCGTGGTCTTCGGTCGCCAGAATTCCGCCAGCAGCAGCGCAAATGCCGGCAGCCCGGGCAGCACGTAGGTCGCGAGCACGTTGCCCGAAACCGTGAAGAACAGCATGGGGGCGAGTGTCCACAGCAGAAGGTAGGCGCACCACGGATCGCGCAGCAGCCGCTGCGCCGTGTCGCGCCGGGTAGTGACGGTGCGGCCGAACCAGCCCACCGCCATCGGTGACCACGGCAGGGCGGCCGCAAGCCAGAAGAGCCAGATCGTTCCCCATGGACGGGCGTGCGCCTGTCCGTAGAGATCGCCCTTCCATCCGGGCTCGACGAATCGCTGCCAATGTTCGCCGATCAGGAAGTAGTCCAGGAATCCCGGCGATGCGCGCTCGGCCGCCCAGTACCACGGCACGACCAGTGCGAGCGTCAGCAGCGTTCCCGCAATCCAGGGAATGCGCGTCCACGCCGTGCGCCACCGGCGCGTCCACAGCGTCCACACGACGACAGGAAGCATCGTGAGCACCACGGCCACCGGGCCTTTCGCCAGCAGCCCGACGGCGAGCCCGACGAAGAAGGCGAAGCCTGCCGGCCGCCGCGTGGCTTCGCGACCTTGCAGCGCGCCCCAGAAACCGGCCATCGACAGCGTCGTCGCAAACGCGAGCGCGGGATCCGTCATGACGGCACCCGCGCTGATGAACACGAGGCCGGTGGTCGCAAACGCGGCCAACGCCCACAGTGCTGCGTCGGCACCGGCGCGCTGTGCCTGCATCCGGTAGACCAGTGCGCCGCAGCCGGCGAGAAGGATCAGCGACGGCAACCGGGCAGCGAACTCGTTGACGCCGAACATCGCCATCGTGGCCGCCGACAGCCAGGTGGACAGCGGCGGCTTGCCCCAGAAGGGGACGCCGTAGTCGACTTGCGGCACCAGCCACTGGCCCGTCTCGAACATCTTGCGGGCGATCTCGGCGTAGCGCGATTCCGTCGGGTCGAGAAGCGGGTACGCGCCGAGTGTGGCGAGACGCACGGCAACCACGACGACCAGCAACAGCAGCAGGGCGCGGCGCTCCCTAGCCGTGAGCACCCATCCAGTCATCGGTCGGCGGACGCGTCGAGTTCCGGCGCGGGCAGAGGTTTCCGCGGTGGAAGCGCTTGCTGGACCAAGTAAAGCGGGCGCTGCTTGACCTCGATGAACATGCGCGCCAGGTATTCGCCGATGATGCCCAGCGCCATCAGTTGCAACCCTCCCAGGAACAGCACGACGACGATCAGTGTCGGGTAGCCGCGCACCGGGTCGCCGAAGAGAAGCGTCTTGCCGATCACGTATACGCCGTAGGCAAAGGCGACGAGCGCGGTGACGAAGCCGACGTAGCTTGCGGCCTTGAGCGGCACGACGGAGAACGACGTGATGCCTTCCAGCGCGAAGTTCCACAGGCGCCAGTAATTCCACTTGGTCTCGCCGGCGTGGCGGCCTTCGCGGTCGTATTCCAGCTCGCGGCACGGAAAGCCGATCCACGCGAACAGGCCCTTCATGAACCGGCTGCGCTCGGGAAAGCGGCGCAGCGCGGCGACTGCGCGGCGCGACAGGAGCCGGAAATCGCCGACGTTTTCCGGAATATCGATCGTGCCCATCCGGCCGATTGCGCTGTAGAACGCATGCGCCGTGGCGCGCTTGACCCAGCTTTCCTGCGCGCGGCTCTTGCGCCGCATCAGCACGACATCGAATCCTTCGCGCCAGGCGCGCATCATGTCCGGAATGAGCTCGGGCGGGTCCTGCAGGTCGGCGTCGATGACGATCACCGCGTCGCCGTGCGCGTGGTCGAGTCCCGCGCTCATCGCGATCTCCTTGCCGAAATTGCGCGACAGGTCGATGACCGCGACACGTGGGTCGGCCTCGCGCAACGCAATGAGCTGTGCGCGCGAATCGTCGCGGCTGCCGTCGTTGACATAGACGATCTCGGCATCGGCAGCAAGCGCATCCAGCACGGCGGCCAACCGCCGATGGAATTCGGGGAGCACCGCCTCCTCGTCATAGACAGGAACGACGACCGACAACGACGAATGCGCCGCAACGGGACGGGGCGCGGCGACGGCGGGTGTGCTCAGAACGTCCATGCGCGATTAGCGAGATAGCCCGCCACGAGCACGGCGAGCGTGGCCACGACCTGAGCGACGAGATAATGCGGGCCGACCAGCGCCAGCATCGCCGCGAGAACGAGACCATTCAGCACAATGCCGGCAGCCGCGACCGCCGCGAAACGCGGCAACGCGCGACGATGCAATTCGCGGCTCGCGAAAGTGAAGCGATGGTTGAGCGCGTAATTGATGCCGGCACCGGCAATGGCGCCCACCGTCGACGCGATGACGACGTCCATCGAGAGTCCCTGCACGAGCACCACCAGCACCGCGTAGTGCGCGGCGGTGCCGATGAGTCCGGCACCGGCATAGCGGATGAATTGGAATGGCATCGGCGCTGACTCTGGCGTGGCCACAAATGATACGGCCGGCGAGGCGCAGCGGGTGCGCGTGCCGGCCGTTACGGCGCAATGCTTCGCGCCGGACATGAGAGCGTCGCCTATTTGAGGTGATTCGAAACGAGTTTCGTCATCTCGAACATCGACACCTTGCCCTTGCCGCCGAAGACGGCACGGAGCTTTTCGTCCGCATTGATCAAGCGCCGGTTGACGGCATCCTGCAGCTTGTTCTTCTTGATGTAGTCCCAGATTTTCTTGGTGACTTCGGTGCGCGGCAGCGGATTGCTGCCCACGACCATCGCGAGCATCGCGGACGGCATCAGCGGCTTCATGAACGCCGCATTGGGCTTGCGCTTTGCGCCGGACTTCTTTGCGGCGGGTTTCTTCTTCGGCGCGGCTTTCTTCGGGGCCGCCTTCTTGGCCGCGGGTTTCTTGGCCGGCTTTTTCGCGGCGGACTTCTTCGCGGCGGGTTTCTTCGCGGGCTTCTTCGCAGCTTTCTTGGTTGCCATAGGTCTCCTTCCCTTCCTGTCGGATGATGCGAGCGGACGATGCCGTTCGGTCTGAAGCGGTCCGTCCTGTCACGGGATACCACTCCATCGGCGGCGACTATACCGCATTTTCTTAAGGAAGCGAACGCTTGGCATAGAGGAATTCGCGCCGTTGTTGCGGAAACACAAACGGAGCCGAAATGCCTGCCGCGGGGTGATTACCCTCCGAGCACCTTGACGAACGCTTGCAGGACGATCGCGTTGGAGATGTCCACGAAGAATGCGCCGACCAGCGGCACGACCAGGAATGAGCGGGGCGAGGCCCCGTACTTCTTGGTCGTCGCGGTCATGATGGCGATGGCCGTCGGCGTCGCGCCCAGGGCGAGCCCGAAGTAGCCCGCGGACGTCACGGCGGCATCGTAGGTGCCCCCCAGCAGGCGGAATACGACGTGGGAGACCAGGAGCCAGCAGACGATGGTTTGCGCCGCCAGGATGACAAAGAGGGGAAGCGCGGCGCTGGCGAGCGACGCCAAGTTCAGCGTCATCAACGACATGGCGAGGAAGAGACCGAGCGAAACTTCGGCAATGAGCGCCAGGGGCGGCGAGCAAGTGGGCCAGCCGAGCTTGGGGGCAACGCGCGGGACGGTATTGGACAGGACCATGCCCGAGAAGAGTGCGGTGACGAATTTTGGGAGAGTGAAGCCGACCTTTGCTAAGAGATCGCTCAGCTCGTCGGAGACGGCGATCGCGATCCGGCTTCGCTTCCTGGTCGTAGCTGACGCCGACGGTGAGCTCCTCCGCGTCCTTGCCGGACAAGCCATGGCGTGCGATCAGCCGGTGGCCGAGCGGGCCGCCCAGCAGACCGCCGACGATCAGTCCGCAGGTTGCCGCCGCCGCACCCATCGCCGAGGCGCCAGGGACGCCGAATTGCGCGCCGATGATCGGACCCCACGCAAGGACGGTGCCGTGTCCTCCCGACAACGCAGCCGAACCCGCGATCAGTCCCGCCCCCGGCGGATAGCCCATCAGCGCGGCCAGGCCCACGCCGACCAAGTTCTGGATCACGAGGTTGCCGACCGCGACCAGAGTGAGCACAACGAGCATCACGCCGCCCATGGCCAGCAGCCTCAAGTTCGCCGAAAGTCCAACGGTCGTGAAGAAAACGATCAGCAGCGTGTCGCGCGCCGACAGGTCGAACTTGACGTCCACTCCGGCCACGAGAATCAGAACGGAGATCACGATGGAGGCAATGAGACCTCCGGTGACGGGCTCGGGGATCCCGTATTCGCGAAGCCACGGGATGCGCTTGTTGACGAAGCGCCCGAGGAACAGGACGAGAATCGCCAGGATCAGCGTGTGGTGGTCGTCGAGTGTCACGGCAATGCTTGGCGTTCAAGCGGGAGCCCAGTGTAGTGCCAATCCGCGGTTGCCCCAAGGGAGGCGCGGTGCGAAACTTCCGCGATGTGGTTCCGCGTCTTCCTCGCCGTGCTGGCTCTTGCGAACGGCCCGCCCTCCCTCGCGCAGGCGCCGCCGGAGCTCTTCGATGTCCATCTGCACTACAACGACGAGGCCACCGGCGCGTTTCCGGTCGCGGATGTATTGCGGATCTTCCGCGCCAACGGCGTGACCGCCATCGTCGCCACCAGCCGCCCCAACGATGGCACACGCATGCTCGTCGCTGCCGCGCGCGAGAATCCCGACGCAGCGCCCCGCGTCGTGCCGTTCATCCGTCCCTATCGTACGCACGCCGACCGGCAAACGTGGTTCAGCGATCCGGAAATCTACACGCTGATCGAGACCGAGCTCGCGCGCGGAATCGGCTATCGCGGCATCGGCGAATTCCACGTCTTCGGTGCCGTCGATGCGGGCACCGCGCAGGTCGGAAAAATCGTCGCGCTGGCCGTCGCGCGCGACTTGTGGCTGCACGCCCACTGCGACGAGGCGGCGCTCGAGGCGCTCTATGCGCATAACCCGAAGGTCAAGGTGATCTGGGCGCATTCGGGGTTCACCACGCGGCCCGAGGCGCTTGCCGGCTACTTTGCGCGGCACCCCACGCTCATCGGCGAACTGTCGTATCGCTACGACGTCACGCAGGATGGCCAGCTGACACCGGCATGGCGAACGCTCTTTGCGGCGTTTCCCGAGCGCTTCGTCGTCGGTTCCGACACCTGGGTGAACCCGCGCTGGGAACAGTACGGGGAGATCATGGCCTGGTATCGGGGCTGGCTCGCGCAACTGCCGGCTGACACAGCGCGCCGGATTGCCTTCACCAATGCCGCGGGACTCTTCGCGAGCGCGCCCGGCCGATGAAAGAGTTCAAAAGGTAGAGAGTAAAATGTAGAGAGTAAGGTGATGACGCGGCGCGTGTGGGCCGCTTGTCGCCGCAGTCATTCGCATGAGCGCTCCCCCTACGAATCCCGCCGACCTGCGAGTCGAATACAAGCTTGCCTCGCTCGACGAGCGCGATGTCGATCGCGATCCGTTTCGCCAGTTCGCGCGCTGGTTCGACGAGGCGGTGGCGGTCAGGAGTCCGGAGCCCAATGCGATGACGTTGGCCACCTCCGATCGGTCGGGGCGCCCCTCCGCACGCATCGTGCTTCTGAAAGCGGTGGACAACCGCGGATTCACGTTCTACACGAACTTCGAAAGCCGCAAGGCGCGGGAACTCGACGCCGGCGCGCCGGCCGCGCTCCTTTTTTTCTGGGCCGAACTCGAGCGGCAGGTCCGCATCGAAGGGGTGGTCGAGAAGGTCGACGCGGCCACCGCCGACGCGTACTGGGCGAGCCGCCCGCGGTTGTCGCAGGTCGGGGCGTGGGCGTCGCCGCAAAGCACGCCGCTGCCCGACCGCGCGACGCTCGAAGCGCGCGTTGCCAACGTCGAGGCGCGTTTCCCGGGCGCGGTGCCGCGCCCGCCGCATTGGGGAGGCTATCGGCTCGTCCCCGAAACGTTCGAATTCTGGCAGGGCCGCGCATCGAGGCTGCATGACCGGCTCATCTACGATCGCGACGACCAAGGCGAGGAAACAGGCTGGCGTATCGGGCGGCTCGCCCCTTGACTGCGCTTCGTGTGCGAAACCCGACGCTGTACGCGCTGATCGCGCTCGGGATCGCCAATCACGTCGTCCTGACCGGCAACCGCGTCACGGTGACGCTGCAGGCGATCAAGCAGGGCCACTCGACCGCGGTGGTGGGCCTGCTCGTGGCGCTCTATGCGTTCCTGCCGATGTTGTGCGCGGTCGCCGCCGGGCGGATCTCCGATCGCGTCGGCGTGCGCCGGCCGATGCTGGCGGGCTCGATTGGCCTGGCCGCAGGGGCGCTGATACCGGTCCTCGTGCCCGGATTGTTCGCGCTGTTCGCGAGCGCCGCGCTCGTCGGCGTCGCGTTCATGGCGTTCCAGGTTGCCGCGCAAAACGCCACCGGCGAACTCGGCGACGCGACCGTGCGGCTCCACAACTTCAGCCTTTTGGCGCTGGGGTATTCGATTTCCGGACTGCTGGGCCCGCTCATCGCCGGGTTCACGATCGACCATGCCGGATTCCCGGCGTCGTTTGCCGTGCTCGCGGCCATTCCGCTGGTGCCGATTGCGGTGCTTGCCGCAGACAGGCTGGCGTTGCCCGGTCCGCATCCGGCGCGCATGGGAGCGCCGCCGGGCAGCGCGTTCGAGCTCATTGCACATCGGAAGCTGCGCCGCGTCTTTGCGGTGAATGTACTGCTGGCCATGGGCTGGGATTTGCACACGATCGTGATCCCGGTCTACGGCGCCGCGATCGAATTGTCCGCGTCGCAGATCGGTTTGGTCCTGGCATCCTTTTCCGCGGCGACCTTCGTCGTGCGCCTCGGGATGCGCTTCATCGTGCGTCGCGCCACCGAGCATCAGGTGCTGACCATTGCGCTCTTCATCGCGGGTGGCGTGTACATGCTCTTCCCGTTCGTCCATACGGCGCCCGCGCTGATGGCCATGTCGTTCACGCTGGGTTTGGGACTCGGAATGAGTCAGCCGATGGTCATGTCGCTGCTGCACAGCCATGCGCCGCCGGGACGGATGGGCGAGGCGGCGGGCGTTCGCATGTCGCTCGTGCAGTCGATGGCGTGCGCCGTGCCGCTCGTATTCGGCGCTCTGGGCGCGACCGTCGGACTCACACCCGTGTTCTGGTCGGTGGGGCTGTGCCTTGCGACCGGCGGCTGGCTGACGAAGCGCGCCGGTTAACCTCTAGGCCACAGTGCGCTTGAGGCGTTGCGCGAACGCCTTCCGGAACTTTGCCACCTTGGGCGCGACCACGAACATGCAGTACGGCTGGTTCGTGTTCTGCTCGAAGTAATCCTGATGGTAGGTTTCCGCCGGATAGAACGGCGCATCGCCGGCCACTTCCGTGACGATGGGCGCCGGCCAGAGTTTTTCGCGATTGAGCGTCGCGATCACCTCCTGCGTCGCCACGCGCTGTTCGTGCGACTGCGGGAAGACCACCGATCGGTATTGCGTCCCCACGTCGTTGCCCTGGCGATCCTTCGTCGTCGGGTCGTGGATCGTGAAGAAGACCGTCAGCAGATCCCGAAACGACAGCACGGAGGGGTCGAACGTCACCCGGACGACCTCGGCGTGCCCTGTGCGTCCGGTGCATACGTCCTCGTAGCTCGGACTCGCCGAGTTGCCGCCCGCATAGCCGGATTCCACGGCCGTCACGCCATTGAGCTCGCGGAAGACCGCGTCGAGACACCAGAAACAGCCGCCGCCGAACACGGCGACTTCGGTCGGGGTGGATGGGGGGGCCGATGCGTTCATTGGATTCTCCTTTCGAGCAGCGTTAGTCGCCGGAAGGGCGCGCACCTTACGTCTGCGATAATCGTACAACGTTGAGCCGGCAGTCACCGTCACACAGTCGTCATATCCCTTGGGTCCCGTCAGTTTCTTTCGCCGCGCTGCGGCGCGCCTGAACAGCATCGGCTGGTTTCGCGCGGCGGGCAGCTTGTCGTTCGTCACGCTGCTGGGGTTGGTGCCGCTCGCCACCGTCGCGTTCGCATTCGTGGCGAACTTCCCGATCTTCCAGGATTTTCTCAGGGTACTCGAGACATTCCTGCTCCGCCACTTGCTGCCGGTGTCCGCGTCGGCGATCGTCCATGAATACGTCGTGGTGCTGGCCGAGGGTGCGGCGAACGTGGTCGGCCCGTCGATCATCTTTGTCGCGATCACCGGGGTCCTGGTCGTCGATACGATCGAATCGGAGATCAACGAAATCTGGGAAATCCGCAAAAAGCGCCCCATCGCGCGGCGCATCCTGGTCTACATGGCCGGCATCACGGCGGGGCCTGTCATGGTCGGCGCCGCGATCTCGCTCTTTCGCTGGACGCTCACCGAGGTCGTCGCCGCGGTGCCGGTGCAGAAGGCTTTCACCGACGCCGTATGGCAGGTCGTGCCGTTGGTGCTCATCGTCGTCGGATTGACGCTCGTCTACCGCTACGCGCCTGCGCGGCCCGTGCTCTGGCGCTTCGCCGTCGCCAGTGGCGTGCTTGCCGGCATTGCGATCGAAGTGACGAAGCGCGCGTTCACCTGGTATCTGACGCGCTTCCCGAGTTACCAAATGCTTTATGGCGCGGTGGCGGCGTTCCCGGCGCTGCTCGTCTGGATTTACCTGTGCTGGCTGATTGTGCTTGCGGGCGCGGCGTTGAACGCCACGCTCGAGGAAGCCTTCGACGGCGGCAAGCCATAGCCCCTGGCCCACCTCGCCTTGCCGAATCGGGACCGGCAGGCTACATTTCACGCGTTCCGATCAAGGAGTTCCTCTCGTGTGGTCCCTGATACAAGCTGCGGGTTGGCCGATCTGGCCGCTGATTTTCGCGTCCATCGTGGCGCTTGCACTGATATTCGAGCGCCTTTGGTCGTTGCGGCAGTCCGTCGTCGCGCCCACCGGCATGGTCGACCGGGTGCTGGTCGATTTCCGGCAAACCGGCGCCACGCCGGAGTTGCTGGCGCGTACCGCGTCGCAGGGTCCGCTCGGACGCATTCTCGCGGCGGGCCTGGCCAACGTAAAGGCGCCGAGGCCCGTGATGAAGGAGGCGATCGAAGAAGTCGGCCGCGTGGTAACGCACGACCTCGATCGTTTCCTGACGACA
>WNFM01212595.1_pt1 | contig 10458 bp, 10 predicted proteins | sample 5400271 | NCBI WGS metagenome assembly WNFM01 (sample SAMN13153352, study PRJNA577476) | soil metagenome | isolation source: 60 cm saprolite on Douglas fir-dominated hillslope | place: USA:California | collected 2013-09-17 | reverse complement strand
CAAGCCAATTCTGGCACGATATCGTGCGCTGGGATTGTACGCTGTTCCAGTATATCGGCGAGCTTTGCCGCTATCTCCTGAAGGCGCCGCCGTCCGAATATGAAACCATCCATCGGCTTCGGCTCGCATGCGGCAACGGCTTGCGCGGTGATATCTGGGAAGCTTTTCAGGCGCGTTTTGCGATCCCGCAGATCCTCGAATTCTATGCCGCGACCGAAGGCAATTTCTCGCTCTACAATGTCGAGGGCAGGCCGGGCGCGATCGGTCGGATTCCGCCGCTCTTGGCGCACCGTTTTCCGGCGGCGATCGTCCAGGTCGGCATGGAAGCGGGCACGCCGCTCCGCACCGCGGACGGGCTTTGCATTCGCTGCAGCAGCGGCGAGGTCGGCGAGGCCATCGGCCGGATCGGGACCGCCGACGATGGCGGCGGCCGTTTCGAGGGTTACACCGACGCAAGCGAAACCGAAAAGAAAATCCTGCGCAATGTCCTTGCGCAAGGCGATGCCTGGTTTCGCACCGGCGATCTGATGCGGTGCGACGAGGCCGGCTATTTCCGCTTCGTCGACCGGGTCGGCGACACTTTTCGTTGGAAAGGCGAGAATGTCGCGACGTCTGAAGTGAACGAAGCCGTCATCGATTGCCCTGGCGTTATCGACGCTACGATTTATGGCGTGGAAATTCCCGGCGCCGACGGCCGCGCGGGAATGGCCGCGATCGTGATTGACGATGATTTTGATTTCGGAGCATTACAAAACCATCTGTCGCGCCGTCTGCCGGCCTATGCGCAGCCGGTCTTCGTCCGCATTTGCGCTTCTCTCGATACCACCGAAACCTTCAAGCAAAAAAAGCATCAGCTGGTTCGCGAGGGATTCGATCCGCGGCTCGTGAAGGATCCGCTGTTTTATAAGGATCCCAAGTCCGGCGCTTATCATCCGATCGATGCCGCCGATCATGCGCGCATCCTGGATGGCTCGATCAGGCTGTAGGCTCGCAATTAACAAATGGGGCGGCGCTGGACGCCACCCCGTTGACTATTGCATCCTAAGGCCTGTTCGATGCCTAGTGGTGCATCATCATCATGCCGCCGGGTCGACCCATCGGCTGGATCGCAGGTCCATGAAACTGCGCCGTACGGAAGCTGTTACCCGTGTTCGTGATGACCGGCTGCTGATGGAACCGGATCGGCGGCTGATCGGCGTGGAGTGGCGAGAACGATTTCACAGGCCGGTCTTCCGTGTGGATGACCTCTCCACTCAGCTTCGAATTCGACAACGTGCCAAGCTTCGAGCTCTGCAACGTGCCGGTCCTGTTCAAACCACTCGGCGGCAGTTCAACGATCTTGCCGGTGTTGTTGCTCCCGGCTGCGTTTGTACCTGATGACGGAAGCGTGACGATCTTGCCGCCCTCGCCGATCTTGTCCACGCCGATTTTACCGGCGTTGTTGCCGCCAGATGCGTTTGTCCCTGACGAGGGCAGGGTGACGATCTTGCCGTCGCCGAGCTTGTCGACGCCGATCTTGCCGACATTGTTACCGCCAGACGCGTTGGTGCCTGACGGCAGCGTGACGGCCTTTCCGCCTTCGCCGAGCTTGTCCAAGCCAATCTTGCCGTTAGACACGCCACCAAGCCCACCCTGCGGCAGGTTCGGACCACCGGTCTTGATCGAGGACAGCGCAAAAATCTGTTTCGGCTGCGAAAGCGGGATCATCTTCGGCTGCGAGGCCAGCTTCAGGGCACTCTGCGCATAGGGACTGTTTGAGTATTTGGCATAGAACGATTGGTAGGCGAGGGGAGAATTCGCCAGCACCGCGTTGTGCCATGCCTGTGCCAGCATCAGGCCCGCCAGCAGCGCGCGGATGCGGTCGCACAGCGGGTCGTGAGGATAAAGCCGGATGAACTCCTGATAATTGTCGACGGAATTTTCAGCCAGCACGTAGTCATAGGCCTGATGCACGGCCCGCGACGGCAGATCGTCGGCCACAAAAGTGGGCTTGAACTGCGCCGGCGGGCGCGTTGCCGCGACCGCGGTATCGCCGAAGAAATAGAAGTCGCTGGTCAGCGACGAGCTCTCCCAGGGCGTCTGTTGCCCATCGGTTGAATTGTTCACGTCGAGACGGACACGCTTGAACAATTGCTCGATCGGCAGGTTTTTCTCATGCGCCTCCCGCAGGAATGCCTGGGTGTACGGACTATGGTTGCCGCTGCCGTCGAGGGCTTCGGTGCCGGGCGCGGTCGAATAACCGACGATGGAGCCGTTCGGCGCGTCGACGATCGCAAGCCCGCGCCCGGCATCGTTGAGTGTGGGGAACGGATTGTTCCGGCAGGCATCGAGAACGACGATCCGCATGCGGCTCGGGATCCCTTCCAGCGTCGCCATCACGTCGACCAGCCGCACCGAACCATTGATCAGGTCAGGCTCGGAGGAAATCCTGGCATCCACCGGAACCAGGTAATTCTCGCCCGCGATCTGCACGCCATGGCCGGCATAATACACCATCGCCACCGTGTTCTGGCCGTGGCCGGCAATCTTGGCGGAGAAATCCTGGATCACCTGGATCATCTGACTGTGATTGAGATCGGTGGCCGCGATCACCTCAAAGCCCGCCGAATTGAGCAGCTCGGCGACCGCCTTCGCGTCATTTGCTGGATTTGGAAGCTGCGTGACGTTTTGATAGTTCGAATTTCCGATCACCAGCGCGACGCGCTGTTCCGGACCGCTCAGGCCCACCGGATTGCCCGCGTTGGGCATCGTCTCGGCACGAACCGACCTTGTCGGCCCGATCGCCAGCAAACTGACCAGAAGAAAAGCACTTAATAAGGTTCCCTTGAAAAGGCTCATGACGTTCTCCCACAAGAAATCTCGGCGTGAGATTGGTTGCGGGCACGCTAATGCCGGTTCATGCGGAGTATGTGATCCAGGTCACGACCGGTTATCGGCTCGCTGGTTGCGCCCGCGCTGGCGGCAATCGCGATCGCACGCTTTGGGGGCGACGGGAATTATCCCGCGGCGGTTGCCGAGCGGAAGGCAAAATCCCCCGGCCGGCAGATCGCCGATGGCGTCCAGATCGCTTTTCGATATCTCTGCTAATCCAAACTTAACGGCCAGCATCATATTTACCAATCAACGCAAAAGTTCGGCGAGCCGCTGAGTTATTTCACGTTTGCGCTCTATCATGCCCTCGCAGGATTAGACGGGAAGGCAAAAGAACAGCCATGTCGATAAGGTTAAAAATTATCTCTGAGATGCAACGCATCGCCGCGGAACAGCAGGTCACCCTGCCGCCGCTCAATGACGATCTGTCGCTGCACGAGACCGGCTTCGATTCGCTCGGCTTTGCGATCCTGGTGGCGCGGCTCGAGGACGATCTCGGCATCGACCCGTTTACCATATCGGAGGATGCGGCGTTTCCGCTGACGGTGGGCGACTTCGTCAGGGCCTACGAAAATGTCCCCGCGTGAAATCTTCACGCTCCGCGATTATCTCGGTCCGGAGCTGAAGGGCCGCACGATTTCGGACGCGCGACAGGTCGTGTCGCTGACGGATATTTTGGGGAAATCCTGCCTGGTAGGCCGCTTTCGCGAACTCTCTGGGCGTTCGGTGCTGCTTGCCGTCACCGACCAGCTGATATCGGCCATCGCGATGACGGAGATCGATGGCGTGGCCCGGCGCATGCTGCTGTGCCCGCCCGATCTCAACGCCGATCATGTCAAAACCCTGATCGAAGATGCCGAGATCGATGCCGTGGTTACCGACCAGCCGCCACGCTGGGCAGACGCCGAAGAATATCTGGTGATGGCGGCTCGCGCTCCGGTGCCCGCGGGGACCAAGGCAAAGACCGAGCGGGCGACCGAATGGTTGATGCTGACGTCAGGTACCTCAGGCGTGCCGAAGATCGTCGGCCATACGCTGGAGGGATTGACCGGCGCGATTGTCGCCGACGGTCCGGCGCGCGGCGCGCCACCGGTATGGGCGACGTTCTATGATATCAGGCGCTACGGCGGCCTTCAGATCTTCTTGCGCGCCATCATCGGCGGCGGTTCGATGGTGTTGTCGGAACCCGGCGAGCCGATCGCCGACTATGTCGCGCGCCTGAACGCGAGAGGCGTCACGCACATCTCGGGCACGCCGTCGCATTGGCGCAAGCTCTTGATGAGCGGCGCGGCCTCCGGATTTTCGCCACGGTATGTTCGCTTGTCGGGCGAGATCGCCGACCAGGCGGTGCTCGATGGCTTGAGCCGGGCGTTTCCCGAAGCCTCGATCGGCCATGCCTACGCGTCGACCGAAGCCGGCGTCGGTTTTGCCGTGAACGATGGGCTGGAAGGCTTTCCCGCATCGATGCTCGGCACCAACCGCGATGGCGTCGAAATGAAAGTCGAGGACGGATCGCTGCGGATCCGTTCGACGCGGACGGCGCACGCCTACGTCGGCCGCGACGCAGCCGCTTTGACCGACAGCGATGGATTCGTCGACACCGGCGACATGCTCGAATTGCGCGGCGACCGCTATCACTTCGTGGGCCGGCGCGGCGGCATCATCAATATCGGGGGCTTGAAGGTTCACCCCGAGGAGATCGAAGCCGTGATCAACCGGCATGCGGAGGTGCGTATGTCGCGCGCGAGATCGCGGCGCAGCCCGATCACCGGTTCGATCGTGGTTGCCGATGTCATTCTGGCCGATGGCTGCGACCCAAGCCGCAGCGACGAGATCCGCGAAAAAATCCTCACCGATTGCAGGGCGCAGCTGGCGTCTCACAAAGTGCCCGCCATGATCAAATTCGTCACCTCGCTCGACATCACGGCGGCGGGAAAGCTGGCGCGACACGATGCATAATGTTGTGGTCACCGGGGGAAGCCGCGGCATCGGCCTCGCGATTTCGCGAAGGCTGGCGGCGGCCGGCTATAATTTGATCGCGGTGGCGCGGCGCGAGAGCGGCGAATTGCGCGAGGCGATCGGTGAAGTCGTGAAGCAAGGCAGCGGCGGCCTCCACTTCCGGGCGTTCGATCTCAGCGATGTCGACGCCATCCCTTCCTTCGTCAAGGCGCTGCGCGACGAATTCGGCGCCATCTATGGCCTTGTCAACAATGCCGGGATCGGCACCGAGGGCCTGCTCGCCACCATGCACAACACCGAGATCGAAGCGCTGGTGCGCCTCAACGTCACCTCGCCCATCATTCTGACAAAATATATCGCGCGGCACATGATGGCCGACGGCGCCGGCGGCCGTATCATCAACATGTCCTCGATCATTGCGACTACCGGCTATAACGGCCTGTCGGTCTACGGCGCGACCAAGGCCGCGGCGTCAGGCTTCACCCGATCGCTGGCGCGCGAGGTCGGCAAGCTCGGGATCACCGTCAATGCGATTGCGCCGGGTTTCGTCGATACCGAATTGACGCAAAGCCTTTCGGAAGATCAGCGCAAACGTATCGCCGGCCGCAGCGCCTTGCGCCGGCTGCCGGAGACCGACGATGTCGCCCGCATGGTCGAATACCTCCTGGGTGACGGCGGCCGCAACATCACCGGCAGCGTGCTGACCATCGACGCCGGCAACACGGCGTGAGCTGACCGACCTGGAAGCCACGGCAACAACAGAACCGGGTCATGATCCTGCCCCGGGAGAAGATCATTCTGCTAATCTTTGTCGGCGCAGCAAATATTCCGGGGAGAATGGCGTGAAAATACCGGGAAGGCACACGGGATACCTGAGCCCCGCGCTCGGAGTTGTGTCAGCGCTCGTCCTGGCGACCGCGATCTCTGCTTTTCAGTCCCCCGCCTTTGCACAAGTCAAGCCGCCAAAGCAATTTGCCGCAATCCCGCCGAACAAGGATACCGACCTCAAATTCTATTCTGCCGATGGAACGATTCAGAAAGGGGTCGAGGCGCTTGAACACATGACATCCGGCGCTGATCTTGTTCTGTGGGTTGCCGGGAATCAGTTTTTTGCGATGGATGAGGTGGTCGGTGCCTTTCAGAAAACCCATCCCGGTCTGACGATTGGACTGATCACGCTTCCGCCCGGCTTGATTGTTTCAGCTATTGAGGGCGGCGGCTGGATTTACAACGGCAAGGAATATCGCGGCACTCCCGACATCTATGCATCCGTCAATCTCGGACACCTGCGGCAGCTCAACGCTGCCGGCGTCATGAGCCAATACGCCATCTACATGCACAACGAGTTGCAGATCATGGTCGCAAAGGGCAACCCGAAGAAGATAACCGGGATCGACGACCTTGTTCGATCCGACGTCCGAACGTCGCTGCCGAACCCGGTCGATGAAGGCATCATGCAGTTTTATGCGCGCAAAGTGCTTGAGCGGCATGGCATATGGTCGGAGATTGCGAACGGTCAGGAGTGCGTATCCTGTCAAACGACCGAGCGTAATTGGTTCACCGCCGTCCATCACCGCGAGACCCCGGAACGCATTCGCGACAACAAGTCAGATGCGGGCATCGTCTGGAAAACCGAAGTAATGGAAGCCCTGCGTCAGGGTGCTCAGGTTGAAGCCGTGGAACTACCGTCGGCGGACAGTCTGCGGGACGAAGTCTCCTATGCGATCGGGGCGTTGGAGAACAGTCGGCACAAGGACAATGCTTATTCGTACCTGGCTTTCCTTGCCACCCCGGGTGCTCAACAGGCTTACGAAAAATTCGGATTCGTAAAAGCTCGACCGGATGAGCTTACGCTTAAGCCAATCGATTGAGTTCGATCGCTCGCCGACGGAACCCGCTCACCGGAGGAACCCTGGCGTTGTGCCCTGCAGAGTGCAGACAGGTTCGAGATCGTGGGCGCAATTGCATAGGATATCCGGGGCTGGTCGCGCCTGAATTTGATCCGGATCAATTGGTTCCGGTGGATTCAGTTCTATGGCCTTTGTGGTGCGGTCGATCGGTTCTGTCGCGCCAGTCGCCTTGGCAAGCGAGGGAGCGCTCCATGATTCCTTCAAAAATGCGCCCGGTGTCCCCTGAACCACCGCAACAGACAGATCTGATCGCCGACGGCGGCGCCCAATCCCCGATGTCGCAGCAAGACGTTGGCGATTGTCACGGCCACGACATGCACCCGCAAGAACTGGTGCGGCTGGTCGGCTGTCACGACCCGCATGCCGGTAAGCATGAAGACACTCCCTAGCGCGTCCCCCGCATGCCACTGCAGTCAGACGTCAAGAACTCGCTGCATGAAGACCAGGTCGAGCCACCGTCCGAACTTGAATCCGACTTCGCGGAAATGCGCGACCTCCCGAAAACCTAATCGGCCATGGAATTTGATAGAGGCGTCGTTCGAGGCGTCGATCGCGCCGATCATGACGTGCTTGTCGAGCGCAACCGCGTACGGGAAGATTGCCTCGACCAGCTTTCGCCCGATGCCGGCGCCGCGGCGATCGGACCGGACGTGCACCGAGTGCTCGACGGTAAAGCGATAGCCCGGCCAGGCGCCGCGCCAGTCGCCGAACGAACAAAAGCCTGCGATATCGCCGCTGCCCTGATCCGCGACCAATACGGGGTAGCCGCGCTTCATTTGCTCACGCAGCCATGCTTCCCTGTTATCGAGCGTGACCGGATTATCGATGTAGATGGCTGTCGAGGAAGCGATCACCTCGTTGTAGATCCGCAAGATGCCGGGGATATCGTCGATGCACGCTTGCCGGATTGCCATTTCTTCCTCCCGACCGGACATGTTCTGCTCCAAATCATTTGTTTCGTACGATGACGATGTATTTTGCCGTCACATCGCCGGGATTTTCAAACGTCACCGCCCGCATCACGTCGAAATCCAGGCAGTCGCCCTCGCTCAAATCAAACCGCTTCAGATCGATGTGGACGGTCAGTTTTCCCGCCAGCACCAGCAATTGTTGCGTATAGGCCCTCCGGCCCCAGGGGCTATACGGAACGCGGGCGCCGCCGGGCAAATCCACCACGATGATCTCGATCCCGCTGGCGACATTTTGGGCCGAAGCATGCCGGCGACGATATCCGGTCTCGGGATCGCGCCAGATCGGCTGGTCGGCGAGGCGGGCAAGACGTTCGGGCGGACGGTCGCTTAGTCCGATGACAGAGCTCAAGGTCACATCGAGCGCCGAACAAACCTTGCCCAATAAAACCGCGGTGGCACTGCTCTCACCGCGTTCGACCCGTCCGATCATCGCCCGGCTGACACCCGAGCGCGCGGCGAGCTCATTCAAGCTGAGACCCGCCGTCGCCCGTAGTACCTTGAGTCGGTTTCCGATGGCCCTGTCGAGCTCCTTTTGACCCATTGCAAATTCCCGCGCGCCCCGATTTCGGGAGCTTCGATATTTCGGAGCTCCCGAATTATCTCTAGGCTTTGCGCGAGAGAAGCTCAACGAAACGGTCGGACGAGATCACCGGCGCAAAGAAATTATTGATGCGCTCCATCGCCGCAGCCTCCTGCTCCGGCTTTTGGCAGGCACAGGCGTCGCCGATCACGATGGGCAGATACCCCGCATCGCGCGCTGCCCGTGCATTGCCCTCGATGCACCAATCGAGATGAATGCCGGTCAAGACGATGGTCTGGATTCGCTTGCGGTTGAGTTCGAGCGGCAGCTGGGTGCCGGCAAAAGCCGTCTGCAGCGCCAGCTCGTTGAACTCGTTATCCCCGGGCTGGACCATCGCGCGCAGCTCGCCGACCAGCTCACCGTCTTTCTTCTTCATCTCCGGCGCAAAGTTCAATCCCTTGACCCAGCTTGCATACTGGACCCGGTCGAAATCGCTCTGCGGATAGTTCTCCCTGAAAACCTCGTAGCCGATCCAGTTGAACGATTTGAAATTCGGCGCTTTGCGCGCCGCTGTCACGACTTTGACGGTGGCGGGCAGGCTGCCGCGTTCGCGGTGTTTTTCACCTGCCTGTACGCCGCCGGGATCGTAAAGCGACTTGTTTTGGCTGACCGACATGTAGGCGGCGGGCCGCGAAAGAATCTCGGCAAGATCGAGTTCCTTCCATTGCGGTGCAAGTTCGGGGATCGCATTGATCCCGCCCACACCGGAGGCAGCGCTGGCTGATTTATCGGCAACCAGCACCGAAGCCGCGGCAACGCTGGCGGCGCCGACCAGCGCTTCTCTTCGCGAGGCAAGTGGAAAATTCATCTGTTAACTCCTGCATATGTTTGACCATGGACGATTTCGGTTGATCACTCAATCGGTGACCATTTCCCGAAATCGCTCAAAATACGCAGCAAGCGATGTGCCCTTAAGGCAGGGCTGGCGGTCAATATATTGGAATCGCAAATAAAGTGGCGCGCGCGTCTTTAGCGAAATCGCCGTCGCTAATGCCCCCTGCGGGCGTAAATCTCATAGAACGTGATGACGATTTCGAACGCGATCAAAAACACTATGATGATCTCCAGCCGCAGCGAACGTTGTGTATCGATGATGTCGGCGAGTGTGGTTGCGGTCTCTGCGATGACCTCAAGCTTTCGGTTCAACGTCTCGGCGCGTTCGCTGAGTTCATATTCGTCTTCGAGGCGCGCATAGAGCCGCTCGAGGTCGGGCCGGTCCCAAAGCACGTCCGGCTTCTCGCCAACAGCGACGCGGCCCGACAGCCGATGCTGAACCAAAAGCGCATTGCCCATCAGTTTGAGCAGATCGGTTCTGTTTCGCGAAGTTTTCCCGCGGGTGGCGAGTTCGCGGGCGAACGGCTCGATGGTGTCGAAGACGTTCGCGACTTCCCGCTCATCGCGTCCGAGCACGACGCTTTTGGCCAGCGCGTCGGCTACCAACAACAGCCGTTCCAGCGAGAATTCCCGGACCAGAATAGGTCCGCCCACGGGAATCGGTTCCTCGGCTTCTTTTGCAATCTGTTCGTGGGGCGTGATCTTGCCGAAGGTGCGAGCTTGTAGCCGCTCGAGAAACTCCGCCTCCTCGTCAGCCGTCAGCCCGATAAACACCACGACGCCATAGCGAAACACTACCGCCGTTCCGTTTGCTCCGATGCGCAACGCGAGAGGGGTGCTCGACAACACCTGGCCCTCGAAGCCGGCCGTGTTGATGCGGTCGCCGATCAGGAGGGCGTGTGCGGTCAGTTGCTGGGCAGTTGGATTGGAATCCGTCATCCTCTACAAGTATCCAGCTGATCGTGAGTTTTCTCGGCTCGCATCATAACGGAGCGCAGCCTGTGAGTAACCCTTCTGCAGCGCCAGGCCATCCATTGCGTATCGTCGATGCCCACGTTCATTTCTACGATTCCGACGTCAATCGGCACAGCTTTCTGGTTGAGAAAGACGACGTCTATGAGGCGCTGGTGGGAGACTATTCGTCGCTGCCGAAGACGTATCTGCTTGAATCCTATTTAAAGGACAGCAAATCCTGTCACGTCGATGGCATCATCTGGCACGAATATCTCTCCGACGATGCAGTCCAGGAGACCCGATGGGCGCAGCGCCTGGCGGAGTCTTCCGCAGTGCCTTTGGCCTTGGTCGCTCTGGTCGATTTCCTCGACCCTCGCCT
>WNFM01179835.1_pt11 | contig 10458 bp, 10 predicted proteins | sample 5400271 | NCBI WGS metagenome assembly WNFM01 (sample SAMN13153352, study PRJNA577476) | soil metagenome | isolation source: 60 cm saprolite on Douglas fir-dominated hillslope | place: USA:California | collected 2013-09-17 | reverse complement strand
CACAAGCCACCCGCGCGCACCGCCAATGATCGGTCACGCCGCGATGGCCTGACGGCCGTTGTGTCGGCCAAAGCCGGCCTTCTGTTCGTGTGGTCGGCCATGCCAAGATTATTCACATGAAATTCGACATCTGCTGCCTCGGCGATCTGAGGAGAGATGTTCCATGTTCCGGAGATATCCATGCGTTACCAGATGATTGTTCCCGTTGCCGCGCTGCTGATAGTCAGTTCTGCCGGCGCCGCTTTCGCCCATGCCGAGTTGAAGACCTCGGTGCCTGAGAAGAATGCGACCGTGAAGACGGCGCCCGCGGACGTCACCATCGAGTTCAGCGAAAACCTTAACCCAAAGCTCAGCCACATCATCGTCCAGGATGTCAAAGGCAAGCATGTCGACAAGGCCGACAGCCATGTCGGCACCGATGACCCGAAGCATCTCAGTGTCGATCTGACACCGCTGAGCGCCGGTATCTACAAGGTGACCTGGACATCGGTCGCCGCCGATGACGGCCACAAGCTGAGCGGTAGCTTCAAATTCACGGTCGCGCCGTGATCATCGTCCTCTGATCGTAGTCCTCTGATCATGGCTCTTTGACTCATGACTGGCGCCGAACTGGTACACGGTCTGGTGCGTGGCACGCATGTTGCCGCCACGATGTCGATTTTCGGATCGATATTGTTCCAAACCGTGATCGCCGGTTCGGCGCTGCGCGATTCATCGGATCCGACGATGCGGTTGCTGCGGCGCCACCTCGCCAAGCTGATCTGGTGGAGCCTGGCGATCGCCGTGATCGCAGCAGGCCTCTGGCTGCCTTTGGAAGCAGCAGCGGTTGCCGAGGAAGACGGGATTGATCAGATCCTGGCAACCTTGCCGATCGTGTTGTGGGAGAGCCAGTTCGGCTTTCTGCTGATCTGGCGTCTTGGGCTGCTGGTACTGGCCTGCCTGATCCTGGGGCGGGCTTGGCCGCAATGGCGATGCCTCATCGGCCTGATCATAACCGGCATCGCGCTGAGTTTGCAGGTCGGCCTTGGCCATGGCCTGTCGATGGATGGCAACTTGGGCCTTCTCTTGATACTGGCCGAGGCTATTCATCTGCTGGCCGCCGGGGCCTGGCTCGGCGGCTTGCTGCCGCTGTTCCTGCTGATCGGTTTGCTGCCGGTCGATCTGGCATTGCCGGCCATCCGGCGGTTTTCGCATCTCGGCCTTCTCTGCGTCCTACTGCTTGCTGCGACGATCATGATCCAGAGCTGGGTGTTGATCGGCGGTGTGCCGGGCCTGATTGGCACCGATTACGGCCGGCTGGCGCTGCTGAAGGCGGCGATCTTTATCGTGCTGCTCACGCTTGCGGCGCTCAATCGCTGGCGCTTCGTGCCGCGCCTCGCGAACCGGCCCGATACGCGGACGCAACGCCGCTTGCGCGCGAGCGTTGCCGCCGAAGTCGTGTTCGGGTTCATGGTGGTGCTAGCAGCCGGTGTTCTCTTGACCCAGCCACCGGCGATGCACCAGCAGGCTGACTGGCCGTTTCCGCTGCAACCCAGTCTGGTCACGTTGCAAGATCCTGATCTGCGGGCGGAAGTGCTGCTGGGTGCCGGGCAGGCGCTGGCGGGATTGCTGCTGCTCGTTGGCGCCGTCTTCTGGCGGCGGCTGCGCTGGCCGGCACTGATCGGATCAGCTGTCGCCTTGTGGTGGTCGACCGCACATCTCGGCCTGCTACTGGTGCCGGCTTATCCCACCAGCTTCTATCAATCGCCAACCGGTTTCACGGCGGCGGCGATTGCCAATGGTGCCACGTTGTTTCAGGCCAATTGCACCGGTTGCCATGGATCCGAGGGGCGCGGTGACGGACCATTGGCGAAAGGCCTCGCCGTGGCGCCCGCAGATCTGACGGCCGAGCATCTCTTCGCCCACGCCGATGGCGAGCTGTTCTGGTGGCTGAGCCATGGCATCGAGGGACCGCAAGGCGGCCTGGTGATGCCGGGCTTTGCCAGCCAACTTGAGGTCGATGATCGCTGGGATCTGATCGATTATATCCGCGCCCATAATGCCGGGCTGACGCTGCGCGCAAGCGGGCAGTTTCCGCAGCCGATGCAGGCGCCGGATGTCACCGTGACGATCAAGGACAAGCAGAGCGCCTTGAGTATTCATCGCGGCCAGGTCGTGGTTCTGGCCGCTGCCGGCAGCGGCATGGAATCCGTGCCGGCATTACCACCAACATCGCTGTCGATCGCGGTCAGCAATCTGGAACCGGATTCCGATGCCTGGAAGGCCTATGCGATCATGGCCGGTGTCGCGCCAGACAAGTTGACAGGGACGGAATTTCTGATTGATGCCGATGGCTGGCTGCGGGCCACCTTCCGGCCGATGACGCCAGGTACTTGGCCCGACCCGACGGCGATTGTCGGGGCGGCGGAGGTAATCGCGGCCGAGCGCATCGCCGGTCCCGGCGGTAGCATGCATCACCATCACTGACACTGCTATTGTTACCGCGTGATCACTGGCGTGAAGGTGAGGCCGACCGTCAGCGTCTCGTCCCGCGACAAAAGGTGGAGATCGCCGCCATCAACCTGCTGATGCGCATCGACCGGATGGCTGACCGGCTCGAAGCAGAAGAAATCGGCGGCGCCATCCGGTGAATAGAGCAAATAGAACGGCAATCCATGCGAGGCACTGATGTCGCAAGAGAGATGGCGGTCCGGCCAGTCGATGCGCGCGCGACCGGGCCAACCACTGAAGCAGTTGTTAATCCAATCCGGCGGCAAGGCACGCGGCATGGAAAAATCCCAATCTACGCGCGCGGCGATCGATAGATGGCCTGCTGGCAGATGATCCGGTGTTTCCAGCCAGACGCCCTTTACTGGTGCCGTCAGTGTCGTTGCAGCACGACGTGGGAACCAGGGATGGAAGCCGGCGCCATAGGGTAGGGGATATAAGCCGCAATGCGTGAGGCTGAGACTGACGTCGAGCGACGATCCCGTCAGCTGATAGCGCAAGGCCGCCACATAATCGAACGGCCCCGGACCTTTGGACCGCAGGGACAAGTCGATCGCTGTGTCACTTTGTTTCTTGATCTGCCACGCTGATTGAAAGGCGTTGCCGTGGATCGGATGGGGCTGACCGGCGAGATTGGGTGACAGGACATGAAAGCGTCCAGCATGGTGAAACCCACCGCCGGAAATCCGGTTCGACCAGGGGGCCAGCACGATCATTGCTGCGTCGAAGGGATCCGCCGAGTGCTGCAACATCGGCCGCAGGACAGGCTGCCAGTCATCCGCGCGCCGGATATCGTAATAGGCAAGCGCCCCGCCAAGCTCAGGCAGAAGGCCGAGCCGTGCGGTTGGCGTGCGGAGTTCGATCAGCGGACCGCGCGCCGTCACCATGATTGCGCGGCCCTGCCTAGCCGCTGTGCCGGATCAGCGGGCGAGGGCGGCGATATCGGCCTTTTCACGGCTGCTCGCATGTTCCTCCTCGGCGGCATGAGCGAGGTCATGGGCGGCAAGCTCCAGAATGCCAAAGGCTGCGCGCCGCGCCTCTTCCTTGTTGCGCAGACGCAAGGCATCGACCAGGGCGTAATGCGCCTGCAAGGCCTTGCCGTGATCGGGTGCCGCACGATTGGAGGTTCCCAAAGCCCGCGACAGCGCGGCATGGATGATACCGGATAATTGGGCGAAGACGCGATTGTGGCTGGCCTTCAGCAAGGTCGTGTGAAAGATCACATCGGCATCATTGAAGGCGTCGAAACTTTTTGCATCGCGCATCTGCCGCCAGGCCTCTTCCATATCGGCGACATCCTGGGTTGTCGCCCGCATGGCCGCGAGTTCGGCGGCGGCCGGTTCGATGGTGCGGCGGGCTTCCAGGATCGAGGCCAGCATGCTGAAATCGAAGAAATCGGGACCCAGCCAATCGATGACATCGGGGTCGAGCACGTTCCAGTCTTCGCGGTCCCGCACCGTGGTGCCGACCCGTGGGCGCACCCGCACGATGCCTTTCGATTCCAGCACTTTCAGGACCTCGCGGATCACCGTGCGGCTGACGCCGAATTCGATACAGAGATCATTCTCGCGCGGCAAGGTGGCGTCGGACGGGTAACGGCCGACCGCGATCGCCTGCGTCAAGGCAGCGATAATTTCCTTTTGTACCCGTGGCTTGCCGCGCTTCAGCGCAGCCGGTTGCCCCTTGCTGGTCACAATACTCCCCGCGCTTGCCAAGACTGCCGGTCTCGCCCGCAGCCATGCGTCTCCAAACGTCCTGCTTTCTCAGCTGGCCTATTTTCTGCGGCCATTTCCTAGAGCGCGATCGTCTTAGATGGAAGCACTATTGCTTCCATCTAAGACGTGAATCGCCCTCTATCATATTGAAGAGAGGCGGATTCACGCCTTAAACGGAATCGCAAAGCGTTTCCGCTTAAGACGATCCGACTCTCGGCAGCGATGGCTGGCCGAGCAAGATTCTTTGAAGTCCTAAGATCATACAACACCCATTGACTGGTATGATCAATGAATTTATCGTTTTGGCACCGTCGCTGATGAATGGCGGATTTAGTGAGGCCCAAAATCGGGCAAATCAACGGGGAGGCAGCAGATGCGCTTGTGGAAAAGTGCCGTCATGGCAAGCGCTGCGATGATCGTCGCGGCGACCGCAGTCACCACCATGGCTCAGGCCGAAGACGTGAAGATCGGTTTTCTGGTGAAACAGCCGGAAGAACCGTGGTTCCAGGATGAATGGAAATTTGCCGAACAGGCCGCCAAGGAAAAAGGCTTCACCCTGGTCAAGATCGGCGCCACCGATGGCGAAAAAGTGCAGTCGGCGATCGATAATCTGGGCGCCCAGGGTGCCCAGGGCTTCATCATCTGCACCCCCGATGTGAAGCTCGGGCCGGGCATCGTCGCCAAGGCCGCCGCCAATAACCTGAAGCTGATGACGGTGGATGACCGCCTGGTCGGGGCCGATGGGAAGCCCATCGAAAATGTCCCGCATATGGGCATCTCCGCCACCAAGATCGGTGAATCGGTGGGCCAGGCGATTGCCGATGAGATCAAGAAGCGCGGCTGGGACCCCAAGGAAGTGGGCGCCATTCGCGTCTCCTATGATCAGTTGCCGACCGCTGTCGATCGGGTCGAAGGCGCCATTGCCTCACTGAAGGCAGCCGGCTTCCCGGCGGCGAATATCTTCGACGCGCCGCAGGCCAAGACCGATACCGAGGCGGCCCTCAATGCCGCCACCGTGGTCTTGAACAAGCATGCGGATATCAAGAAATGGGTGGCCTTCGGCCTCAATGACGAGGCCGTCCTTGGCGCTGTGCGCGCCACGGAAAGTGTCAGCATTCCGGCCGCCAACGTGATCGGCGTCGGCATCGGTGGCTCGGATTCGGCAATCAACGAATTCAAGAAGCCACAGGCGACGGGCTTCTTCGGCACCGTGATCATTTCGCCGAAGCGCCATGGCTATGAGACCAGCCTCAACATGTATGAGTGGATTGCCAATAACAAGGCGCCGGAACCGCTGATCCTGACCTCCGGTCAGCTGGCCCTGCGTGATACCTATCACGACGTCCGTAAGCAGCTCGGAATCGAGTAAGCTCAGCCACAAATCCAGATCCGGGATGATCTTTGTCCTCCCGGATCCGGATGGTTGCGCTGGCAGGTTTCATCCAGTCCCGCTGGGTCCCGTCCCGGTGTGAGCGCGGATAGGTGGCGGTCGATGTCCTTGCTTGAGTTTTCGCATATCTCGAAATTCTATCCCGGCGTCCGGGCCCTGTCGGATGTCTCGTTTGCCGTGCGACCGGGGACGGTGCATGGCTTGCTGGGCGAGAATGGCGCCGGCAAATCGACGCTGATCCGCATTCTCTCCGGCGACACACTCGCCGACGAAGGCGAGATCCGTCTTGATGGCCAGGTGCAGCATTTCACGGCGCCGCGCGATGCCTTCCAGGCAGGCGTCGCCGTGGTCCACCAGGAACTGCAATTGGTGTCGGGTTTGACGGTCGCCGAGAATTTGCAGCTCGGTCGCTTTCCCGCCAAGGCCGGCGTCATCGATTTCCGTCGCATGACGGAAGAGGTCGGCGCCAAATTGAAAGCCATCGGCATCGATGTCGATCCCGGCGCCAAGGTCCAGAGCCTGTCGATCGGTACGCGCCAGATGATCGAGATCGCCAAGGCGGTGATGCTCGATGCCCAGGTGGTGGCGCTCGACGAGCCGACCTCGTCCTTGTCCTCGCACGAAAGCGAAGTGCTGTTCGCACTGATCGATCGGTTGCGCACTGCCGGCAAGGTCATTCTCTATATCTCGCATCGCCTGGATGAGATCTTCCGTCTCTGCGATGGCTGCACGGTGTTGCGCGACGGCAAGCTCGCCGCCCATCATGACAGCATGGAGGGCATCACGCGCGAGAAGATCGTCACTGAGATGATCGGTCGCGAGATCAGCGATATCTGGGGCTGGCGCGGTCGTTCTGCCGGTGTCATGCGTCTCGCCGTTGCCGATGTCTGCGGCGAGAAACTGCCAAAGCCCGTCAGCTTCACGGCACAGGCCGGCGAGATTGTCGGCTTCTTCGGCCTGGTCGGCGCCGGGCGCAGCGAATTGATGCGGCTTATCTATGGTGCCGATCCGCGTTTCGGCGGCACCGTCACTGTCGATGGCGGCGCTATAGGCTCCAGCGATCCCCGCCAATCGATTCGCTCTGGACTGGTGCTCTGTTCCGAGGATCGAAAATTCGACGGCATCATTCATGGCCGCTCGGTGACCGAGAATATCCTGATTTCCTCGCGCCGTCATTTTGCCGGCTTTGGCCTGCTGAAGCTCGGCCGGGAGGGCGAGATCGCCGATGGTTTCATCAAGAGTCTGAAAATTCGCACACCCTCGCGCCATCAGGACATCGTCAATCTCTCCGGTGGAAATCAGCAGAAGGTCATCCTGGCGCGCTGGTTGTCGGAGCCGGATGTCAAGGTGCTGATCGTCGATGAGCCGACCCGCGGCATTGATGTGGGTGCCAAATCGGAAATCTACGAGCTGCTCTATGCCCTGGCTGAGCGCGGTCTCGCCATCGTCGTCGTCTCCAGCGAGCTGCCGGAGGTGATGGGGATTTCCGACCGCATCATCGTCATGTGCGGTGGTCGCATCTCGACCAGCTTCGCGCGATCCGATTTCGACGAACATGCCATTCTTACCGCCGCCTTGCCGGATGCCGCCAACGGCATTGCTGCCGGCGCGGTGGATGCATCTATCCAGAAGGTTTCCTGATGACTGTGTCCTTGAAGCGGATCTTGCTGGGCGAGCAGGGGCTCGTCGTGATTTTCGCCATCGCCTTTGCCGTCGTGTCGCTGACCGTTCCGAACTTCCTGACTGAGCGCAACATGCTGGGGCTGCTGCAATCGGTGGTGACGATCGGCATCGTCGCCTGCACCATGATGTTCTGCCTGGCTTCGCGCGATTTCGATCTCTCGGTCGGTTCCACTGTCGCCTTCACCGGCATGATCGCGGTGATGGCCTCAAATGCCACCGGCTCGATCACCTTGGGCCTCATCTGCGCCATTTTCTGCGGCACCGTGGTCGGCATCATCAATGGCGCGGTGATCGCCAAGCTCAAGATCAATGCCTTGATCACCACGCTGGCCACCATGCAGATCGTGCGCGGCCTTGCCTTGATCACCTCAGAGGGCCGCGCCGTCGGCATCGATGACCCGAATTTCTATCAGCTGGCGCTGTCGAAATCCCTCGGCGTGCCGACACCGATCTGGGTCATGGGGCTGCTCTTTGCCGCTTTCGGTTTCGTCCTCAACCGCACGGTGTTCGGTCGTAATACCCTGGCGATCGGCGGCAATCCGGAGGCCTCGCGTCTCGCCGGCGTCAATGTCGATGCCATGCGGATCTGGATCTTCACCTTGCAGGGCATCGTCTGCGCCGTCGCCGGCATTCTGCTGGCCTCGCGCATCACCTCGGGGCAACCCAATGCCGCCAACGGGCTGGAACTGTCGGTGATCTCGGCCTGTGTGCTCGGTGGCGTATCATTGGCGGGGGGGCGGGCGGCGATGAGCGGCGTCATCGTCGGCGTGCTGATCATGGGCATCGCCGAAAATGTGATGAATCTCCTCAATATCCAGGCCTTCTACCAATATGTCGTGCGCGGCCTTATCCTGTTGATGGCGGTGCTGCTCGATAATCTGCGCTCGCAGGGGCTGGGGCGCCAACGTTGAGAATGCTGACATGAAGATCACCGGGATCGAGACCCATATCGTCAATGCGGAGATGCGGAACTGGGTCTTTGTTCGGGTCCTGACCGATCAGGCTGGTCTCTATGGCTGGGGCGAGGCGACCTTGGAATGGAAGGCGCGGGCGATCGTCGGCGCCATCGAGGATCTGACACCCATCGTCATCGGCCGCGATCCCCGCGATATCGAACAGGCCGTGCGGGCGATGAAGAAGCAGGGCTTCTGGCAGCCGCTCGGCGTCATCGGCATGACGGCCTTGTCCGGCATCGAGATGGCGCTGTGGGATATTCTGGGGAAGTCGCTCAGCGTGCCGGTCTGGCGCCTGCTGGGCGGCAAGGTGCGCGAGCGGGTGCCGGTCTATACCCATCTTGGCCTTGGTCAGATGGATGCGGTCTATAACTCGATGGATGCAAGTTCGCTGGTCGAGCGCGGCCTCGCGGTCAAGGAACAGGGCTATACGGCGATGAAGGTCGTCAATGTGCCCTATACCCATTACACCGCGACGACGAAGGCGGTGGATGAGTTTACCCGCAGCATGGCGGCCTTGCGCGCGGCCCTCGGTCCCGAGATCGAATTGATGGTGGACTTCCATGGTCGCTGTGCCTCGGCCGGTGCAGCCCTCGCTTATCTTCGCGCCCTGGAACCGTTCAACGTGATGTTTGCCGAGGAGCCGATCCTGCCCGGCGATGTCGCGTCGATGAAGGTGATTGCCGATGCGTCACCCGTGCCGATTGCGCATGGTGAGCGCCTGACCTCGGCGGCGGAATTCGCCCCCTATATCGAGGCCCGCACCATGACGGTGGCACAGCCCGATCTTTGCCATTGTGGTGGCTTCACGGAAGCGCGCCGTATTGCCGCCTTGACGGAAGTGGCGGGGATTGGTCTCGCCCCGCATAATCCGCTGGGACCAATCGCCGGCGTGGCGGCCCTGCATTTCGACATCGCCACGCCGAATGTCATCATCCAGGAAGAGATGACCGGTGCCGTCCCCTGGTATTTCGAGGTGGTGCAGGGGCCGATCCGCCGGGTCGATGGCGCCTGGCAGATCCCCGAGGCGCCCGGCCTCGGCGTCGAGGTCGATCTTAAGGTCGCCGCCCAGCATCCTTACAAACAGGAGCCTTTCCCGACCCGCGATGCCGTCATGCCTGACGGCACCATTGTCGATTGGTGATCAGATAATGGCGGGGCGGCTGCAGGACAAGGTCGTCATCGTCACCGGTGCCGCGCGCGGCATTGGTGCGGCGATCGCGCGGCTTTTCGCCCAGGAAGGTGCCTATCTCGGCCTGATCGATATCGATCAGGCGGCGCTGCAACCGCTGTTCCTGGAATTGGCGGCGGCGGGAACCGATACGATCGGCGCCACGGCCGACATCGCTCGACGCGACGAGGTCGAGGCGGCGGTGCAGGCGGTGCTCAAGCATTTCGGCCGGGTCGATTGCCTGATCAACAATGCCGGCATCAATGTCTTTGCCGATCCCCTGCAGATGAGTGATGACGACTGGCGGCGCTGCATGGCGGTCAATCTGGAAGGTGCCTGGCTTATGATCCGCGCTGTGCTGCCCGGCATGCTCACAGCAAGGCGGGGATCGGTGGTCAATATCGCTTCCACCCATGCCTTCGCCATCATCCCCGGCTGCTTTCCCTATCCGGTCGCCAAGCACGGATTGATTGGTCTGACGCGGTCCCTGGCCGTTGAATACGCGCCCCAGGGCATCCGCATCAATGCCGTCGCCCCCGGTTATATCGAGACCGACAAGATCAAGGATTGGCAGGATGATCCGGCGGCAGCACGGGCGCGCATTGAGGGCCTCATTCCTTTGCGCCGCATCGGCTCACCGGAAGAAGTCGCCTATGCCAGCCTCTATCTCGCCAGTGATGAAGCCGGCTTCACCACCGGCTCGATCCTGACCATGGATGGTGGCAGGTCGGTCGTGTATCACGACTGAGCCGGATCACCCCGCCTGCCGCTCGTAGCACAGCATCACCGCACCGGTATCCAGTGGCCGCGCTTTGATCAGCTTCAGCTTCTTTTCGGCATAGCCGCCCTTGAAGAGATGCGTGCCGGTGCCTTGCAAATGCGGGATCAAGAGCAGGCGATATTCGTCGACAACATCGAGACCGATCAGGGTGGCCGCAAGATTAGCGCCGCCGAAACTCATCAGCGCCTTGCCCGGCTCGCGTTTCAATCGGTTGATCTCCTCGGCGATATTGTCTTTGACGACACGGCCGTTCCAGCCGACCTCGCTCTTGGTGCGCG
>WNFM01309644.1_pt2 | contig 10459 bp, 7 predicted proteins | sample 5400271 | NCBI WGS metagenome assembly WNFM01 (sample SAMN13153352, study PRJNA577476) | soil metagenome | isolation source: 60 cm saprolite on Douglas fir-dominated hillslope | place: USA:California | collected 2013-09-17 | reverse complement strand
ATTTGACTCCCGACCTTTCGCCGCGTCAGGCAGGGCTCGGTTTCGTTCCCCTCTATTTCAAGTTCATCCATGTCATTGGGGCACTTGCGGCCGGACGCCTATCCGCCATTGCGAATTGGGCCGAGAGCGAACGAGCATTGTGTGCGCGATACGCCGCAGTCCAGATTGACCGGCGCTTGCAGTCGAATATGGCTCTGGCCGCGGCGATGCGGTCCTGCTAAATGTCCGCCGCAGTTCGATCCCGTGGGCTCGAATCACTTTAAAAGTTTCAAGCTAAGAAGCAAAGCAGGTGACCGGCCGGCAAGGTTCCTCGGCAAATTCTGCTCCGGAGAAGCTGGCCTCGCTGGAGCGATTTCTTTGCCCGAGTTCAGTGACAGGACTTCGTTAATAGGCCCAGCGCAGCAGCACGCTGCCCGTGGTGTATCCGGCGCCCACCGCCATCAACAGCACCAAGTCACCCTTTTTCAACTTCTTTTGATCCACCGCGTCGCGCAATCCGAGCGGAATGGTGCCGCCAGTGGTGTTTCCATAGCGGTCTATATTGACCATCACCCGCTCGTCGGGCAGGCCTAGCCGCTCCTGCATGGCGCGGATAATGCGCAGGTTGGCCTGATGCGGGACTACCAGCGTGATGTCTTCGCTCTTCAGACCATTGCGCTCCACCATGTGCGCGGCAAGTTCGGCCATGCGACGAACCGCGTACTTGAAGACCGCCGACCCTTCCTGGTGTACGTAGTGCATTTTCTTCTCGACCGTCTCGTGCGTCGGCGGATGAAGCGATCCACCCCCGGGCATATAGAGATATTGCCCACCAGAGCCGTCCACATCGTGTTCAAAGTCCAGAATGCCTTCGCCGCCTGCCGCCGGTTCCAGCAACACCGCTCCAGCGCCATCCCCAAACAGAACGCAAGTCGCCCGATCCTGGTAATTGAGAATGGTGGTCATGGCGTCGCTGCCAATGGCTAGCACTTTCTTGTGTGCACCCGAGCCGACAAACTGGGCAGCGACCGTAAGCGCATATACGAATCCGGAACAGGCGGCCGAGAGATCGAAGCCCCACGCTTTTTTTGCGCCGATGCGATCCTGCACCAGGCATGCGGTCGCCGGAAACAGCATGTCCGGTGTCACGCTGGCCACGATGATCAGGTCGATCTCTGCCGGGTCGGTGTTGGTTTTTGCCAGCAACTGTTTCGCCGCTTCGGTGGCCATGTGTGAGGAGGCCATGCCCTCGTCCACCACATGCCGCTCCCGTATGCCGGTGCGCGTGCGGATCCATTCGTCGTTGGTGTCGACGATTTTTTCCAGGTCGGCGTTGGTCATCACTCTGGGCGGCAGATAGCCGGCCACGCCGGTAATTTTCGCTGCGATCCGATGCGACATGATGCTCCTTGCGGGCGGGTTCCAGGGTCTCGAGGGCCTGTACTTACCGACCCTGCGATGAAGACGTTGTACTTACAAACCCTGACATGACACTCGTCCGTCCAACGAAAGAAAGGGAAGTTTATGCGATGCTGCGCACCGCGCACAAGTTATGTGTCGGCAGGATCCTGCGCGCGAATTCTAGAATCGAGGGACAGCTAATTTTCACGAACATCAGCTGGATTAATCTTTTGCCGGGAGTATTTCGTAGCGCCACGTCAATTCCGCGCTCTTTTTCAAGGTGGCGGAAACCGAGCAGTATTTCTCTTCGCTGAGCTGGATCGCCTGTTTGACTCCGCGGTCTTCCAGCTTGCCGCGCAGCCGGAACAAAATGTCCAGCTTCGTCCACACCCGCGGCGGGTCGGCTGCGCGCTCGCCCGAACAGAACACCTCCAGCGAATCGAGGCGCTGGCGTTTTTTCTCGAGAATGATCACGATGTCGGTTGCGGTGCACGCGCCCAGCGCCATCAACAGCAACTCCATTGGGCTGGGTGCGGTATTCGTCTCGCGGTCGGAATCCAGCGCCAGGGTCACCGCCACAAATTTTTGTTCGCCAATCCACTGCACCTTCGCGGTTTGCATTGTGCTGCTCCTGTGGGTTCAGGATAGCAGTGTCTGGTCTGAGCGGTGGGGGCTACCAGCTGATTCGATCTGGCTTAGCTGTTTGGCGCTGGGGTCAGCGATGCGACTTCGATGATCGGATTGGCCTGTTGTTTCATCACCCGAACGAACACTTCCACAATGCGAGCGTCAAACTGTGCGTTTGCACAGCGTTCCAATTCCGCCAGCGCATCCTCGGCGGTGCGCCCCTTCTTGTAAGTACGGTCGCTGGTGATGGTGTCGTAGGCATCGGCGACCGCGATGACCCGAGCGCCAAGAGGAATATCCTCTCCACGCAATGCGTGCGGATAGCCCGATCCGTCAAAATATTCGTGATGGTGATGAACCATATCCCGGACCCGTGCCAACGGCGTCAGCGGCTCCAGAATTTTCGCGCCAAACACCACGTGCGACTTCATGGTCTCCCACTCGTCGGGATTTAATGGGCCGGATTTATTCAGAATCTGTTCCGGAATTCCGACTTTGCCGATATCATGCAGCACCGCGCCAAGGCGGATCTCGTCAATCTCCGCTTCGCTCATTTCCATGGCCTCGGCAATCAACGCCGCGTAAGCCGCTACTTTCTGCGAGTGGCCCTGCGTGTAATGGTCCTTGGCGTCGATCGCGAAGGCTAGCGACGTCACCGTATCCAGAACTGCTTGCGGCAATGACTGCGGTCCCACCCCCTCCGGAATTTCCGGAGCCACCGTCACGCCGTTGCCCGCTTCGGTCGCCGCCAGCGATTCGGTGAACTGTTTCAGCCGCTGGTAAATCTCCTCAAAAGCCTCCGGGCCGGTCGAGAACAGCCGCTTCAGCGTCACGCCCAGATACGCTTCCAAAACGTCTTTCTTCCACTTTTTTGCTTCGCCCGGATCGAAATGGTCGGCGGTGGAAACGGCGTTCCCGCCTTGATGCTTCGACAAATACATCGAAGCGTCAGCGACCTGGATCAATTCTTGTGGCGATGACCCATGCAGCGGGTAGCACGCAATGCCGAAGCTCGCAGACACGTTCTTCTCTCTTAGCAAAGTATCCGCGCAAACCCAGCTGCGAAGTTTCGAAGCCAGTTGCCGCGCCTGCTCCATCGAAGTTTCCGGCATCAGAATCACAAATTCGTCGCCGCCGTAGCGTGCAACCACGTCCGAGCGCCGGCAATTCGCTTCCAGAATGTGGCCAACGCGCTGCAACACCATGTCGCCTTCCAGGTGTCCGTAAAAATCGTTCACGAACTTAAAGCGGTCCAGATCCATCAGCACCAGCGCAAACGCCCGCCCTGCGCGAGTGGACCGTTTCCACTCCGCGGACAGCGCTTCCATGAAGAAGCGATGGGTCTTCACGCCAGTCAGACCGTCGGTGATCGCCTGTTCCTGAGCTTTCTGGAAACTCAACGCATTGTGCAGCGCGCCGGCAATCAAATCGGCCAGCGTGCCCAATAGCAGCATCTCTTCTTCCGAGAATTCCACCAGCTCAGTGGACTCAACGTACAAAACGCCGTGCAATTGCTCCGCGAAAAAAATCGGCAGACCGACAGCCGAAACAGTGTCGGCCATCATCGGTTTCATTGCTGCATCGTGCGCATGTGCCGAGCGGAAAGAAGCCATGTTGCCGTTACGCGCCACGTTTCCCACCAGCCCGATCCCCAGTGGAATACGCTGTCCGAGCGCCCCGCGCCGCATCCCAGCCTCCGCCTGAATCACAATTTCGCGCGTCGCGTAATCCAGTACGCCCACGCCGATGTGATCGTAGGTCAGCCCGTTTTCCAGCTCTTCGGTCATCTTCGCCAGCATTTCGTCCGGATTCAGGGTTCCGATCGCGTGCCGCGAAATGGTATTCAGCAGCGTCAGGTGCCGCGCCTTGGTGCGCTCCTCCTGAAACAGTCGCGCATTTTCGATAGCAATGCTCGCTTCGCTGGCCAGCACCCGCAGCAACTCCAGGTGCCCTTCGTCAAACGCTTTCTCCTGATCGGAATACACCGCCATCGCACCGATGGCGCGGTCATATGCCACCAGCGGGACGCAGCAGAAGCACCCTTGCGTCCGGATCGGGTCGACCCCAAGCTTGCGCACTTCTTCAACGAAATTGTCCCGGATCAAAACCGGCTGCCGCGAGCGAATCACGTATTCCGTAAGGAAGTTTCCCGCCGGCCGGGCCCGATTTGGCAGGCGAACGCCGTCTACGATTTCCAGGTCGAACTGCATTTCGTCGCGAACCGTGTCCAGCGAACCGATATAGAAATTCTCCACATCGAATAGCCGCCGCAGCTCTTCCCAAATTTTGCGAAGCAGTCAACACGTGCAGCTCTTCCGAGCGCCGTGAAGTCTGCTGAATCAGCAGGCTGTTCTCCACCGCCATGCCGATCTGATGGCCCAACGCCAGCAGCAGCCGCAACTCCGCCGGAGTAAATCGCCGCGGGTCCGGCGAACCAAGCAGCAACACGCCAAACGCCTGCTCCTTCGCCTGCAAACTTATGGCGACCACGCTGCGCAGTTGCTGATCGAGCGCCAGCTTCCGGAATCGCCTGATCTGATCCTCTTTCTCCAAAGCCATCAGCGAATCGTCCCGCAAGTCGCGGAAACCCATCAGCCCGCCGAGGCGAGACACCAGCGTCACCAGGTAATCGTCCAGGCCCTCTTCCTGTGCCACCTTGCAGAATTCGTCTTTCAGTCCAACCGCTACCACCGAAGTCGGCCCTTGCGTATCGCCGTGGTTCAAGAACAACGCACCGGCTGGCAATCGAACCACCCCGAGCACCCGATCCAGCGCTTGCGACAACATGCGGTGAATTTCCCCGCCCGCAAAACTCGACGCCGCAAGATTCAGGTTTGACAGCGCCAGCATGTTCCGCTCGATACGCCGCTTTTCTTCTTCATACAGCGCCATCACCATCAGCATCGCCGCGAATGTAGCAGGCAGCGCCGAAAGCGGTTCGAGCGTGATGTTGAGATTGGTCAACGACCGTTGGAAGAAATAGAAAATCAGTCCCAGCGCGCCCCAGCCGAAAAACACGATCGTCAGCAGCCAGTCCGCCAGGGTTTCCTGCACCCTGCTTTCCACCCAGAATTCCACGCCAACCGCGCCGTATATCACCGTGCTGGCCAGCAGCACCGGCACCGGAAGAATTCCAATTGCATTTGCAGCGGTCCACGCTAGCACTACCACACCCGCGCCGATCGCGCCGCTCATGCGCAACGGCCGGTGCGTGTACTGCCGCGCCCCGAGGAAAAAGAAAATCCCCGCTCCGGCAAACAGCCCTTGCCCGAACGCCGCTTGCACCGAAAGCGTGCCCACTCCGCCACTCAGCCCCGCGCCCAAATAGTGCAGCGCCAGAAAGCTCCAGCCCGCTGTCCAGTACAGCAGGTACGACTGCCGCTTCAAATCAAATATGTAAGCGAAATACCCGGCCACAAGGGCAGTGGCCACCAGCAACGCCAGCGAAATGAAACTCGGATTGATCAACGACCTATCGCCTCTCCGCCTGTTTTGCAGACGGCCGCGCTAGATCCGCGAACAACACGAATCAGCGTGTGCGGTCGGGGGCAAATGGCCACTCGCGAGGACTTGGGTGAACCTTCGCCTAACCCATAACTGCACAAAACAAAGTACTTGCGATTATGAGTCACGGAATTTTAACAGTGCAAGCGTACTAGCGTACTGGTTACGTAAGCGATAGCAGGGGTTCCCCGTGCCCATCCGAGCTGGCATCCTTGGAAGCCGTTGACCCTATGAGGTATAGCCCGGTTGGACGCTCCCACACGCTTCCATTACACTGTCCTACTGCACTTGTGGAAAAGGTCAAGAAATCGCACATGCCCCAACAGACAGGCAATTCACATCCGGCAATTCGCGTACGCTTCGCCCCATCTCCAACCGGTTATCTGCACGTCGGCGGCGCTCGTACCGCGTTATTTAACTGGCTCTACGCCCGTGCCCGCGGCGGCACCATGATCCTACGCATCGAAGATACCGACGCCGAACGCAACAAACCCGAACTGGTCGAAGGCATCCTCGACGGCCTGAAATGGCTCGGCGTCGATTGGGATGAAGGCCCGTTTTACCAGTCGCAGCGCACCGCGTTGTACCTCGAAGCCGCCAAAAAGTGCCTGGCCAACCGAACCGCCTTCCTCTGCTACTGCGCCGCCGAAAAATATGTCGGTGGCGATCACGCGGAAGAAGGCGCCGAAACACAAAAAGTTCGCCGCGTCACTCGCTGCTCCTGCCGCGATGGCCACCCCTCCAATCCCGGTGTAAAGCCCGCGGTGCGCTTCAAAGTTCCCCTCGGGGCCACCACCAAATTTCTTGACGCGGTTTTTGGTGAACGCGAATTCTCCAACGACGAAATCGAGGACTTCGTGCTGGTGCGCTCCGGTAAAGGTGACCACGACTTCGGCCAGGCCATGTACCAGATGAGCGTGGTGGTCGACGACATCGACATGCGCATCACCCACGTGATTCGCGGCGCCGACCACATCTCCAACACTCCCAAGCAGGTTTTACTTTATCGCGCTCTGGGAGCGGAGATTCCGATCTTTGCGCACGTCCCGCTGATTCTCGGCGCCGATAAATCCCGCCTTTCCAAGCGCCACGGCGCCACCGACGTCAACATGTACCGCACCGAAGGTTTTCTGCCGGAAGCCTTCCGCAATTTTCTGGCGCTCCTCGGATGGGCACCCGGTGGCGATGAGGAATTTCTCCGTACCAGCCAGCTCATCGAAAAATTTTCCCTCGAGGGTGTCAGCCGCACCAACGGCGTTTTCGATCGTCCCAAGCTCGAGTGGTTCAACACTCAATATTTGCAGAAGCTGCCGATTGAAGAACTCTTGCCGCAAGTCGAAGTGCAGCTCAAAAACAGTGGCTTGTGGAAACAAGAGTGGACTGCCGCCGCCGGGCACGAGTGGTTCTCGAAAACCGTTGACCTGCTGCGCCCCCGCGTTCGCCTGCTGCCCGATTTTGCTTCCTGGTCCCGCGCGTTTTTTACCGATGACTTTGTTCGCGATCCCGCCGCAAAGGAAAAATTCTGGAAAGAGCCGGCCAAAATCAAAGATCTCCTCGCGAAAACTGGCGATGCGCTCGCAGCTCTTCCGGAATGGAATCACGATGCCTGCGATCACGCATCCCGCGCGGTTGCCGAAGCTGCCGGCCTCAAGGCCGGTCTGCTCATCAACGCCATTCGCGTCGCCATCGTCGGACAAGCCGTCGCTCCGCCGCTCTTTGACACCATGGTCGCTCTCGGCCAGCAGCGCGTGGTGCGCCGCCTCCGCGACGCGGTCGTTGAACTCGGATAAAGTTTGCCTAACGGAGGCCGGTGTGGCGGCTTCGCGACGAAGATTTCTAGGAACNCGACCGCTGCCGATGCGAAACTCAAGGCACTCAAATTCTTAAGCGCCGCCGCCGACCTCGAGGCCCGCCACGCCGCCGATCCGCTTCGCCCGCAATTTCATCTGCTTCCCGCCAAGAATTGGATGAACGATCCCAACGGCCCCATTTTCTGGAACGGCCGCTACCACATGTTTTTCCAGTACAACCCGAACGCCGCGGTCTGGGGCGACATGCATTGGGCGCACGCCGTCAGCCCCGACATGATTCATTGGAAGCATCTCCCAATTGCTCTCGCTCCTACTCCTGGCTGGGATGACGCTGACGGCTGCTTCACCGGAAGCGCGGTCAACGATCACGGCACCGCAACGTTCATCTACACCGGCGTGAAAAAAAGCACTCCCGAGCTGGCCACGCTGCGCGATGGTCACAGCAATCTTCGCGAAGTTCAGTGCCTCGCCACTTCCAGCGATGCTGATCTGCGCACCTGGACCAAATGGAAAACGCCGGTCATCGAGCCTCCCTCCGATCCGCTGCTCACCGGTTTTCGTGATCCGTTTCTCTGGCGTGACGGCGACCTCTGGTATCTCGGCGTTGGCTCCGGCATACGCCAGCAGGGCGGACGCGTGCTCCTCTACCGTTCGACCGATTTGCGCCAATGGGAATATTTGCATCCGCTCGCGACCGGACAATGGGCCGGGCAGGAGAAAATCAATCCCGTAGATTCCGGCGAAATGTGGGAGTGTCCCGATTTCTTTCCGCTCGGTTCAAAGCACGTGCTCCTTTATTCTACTGCGGGAAAAGTCGCCTGGGAAACCGGCGAGCTCGATCCCCACGAACTCGTCTTTCATCCGCAGCGCAGCGGCGTGCTCGATTACGGCGCTTACTACGCGCAAAAAACCCAGATCGACGCCAGAGGCAATCGCATCCTGTGGGGCTGGATCACGGAAAAACGTCCCGACTCGGAACTAATCGCCGCAGGCTGGGCCGGGTGCATGGCCCTGCCACGGGTTCTTTCGCTCAACGCACCAGGCGATCTGGAGATGAGAGTTGCTCGGCAGGCAAGATCGCTTCGTCCCGGAAAAATGTTTTTGTCTTCGTCAAAATCTTCCACTGAGGAACGTTCGCTGGCACTTCGCTCCTTGGAAATCAAGGAGCTTTGTGCAGAATTGCGTTGGACCGCCGCTGCCGGCCCCTGTTCGCTGACCCTCGAGGATTCCGCGGGACCCTGGTGGTCGCTCAATCTGACGCCTGCAGCCAATGGCTTTGCCCTTCAGATAAACGATCAGTTGATTCAACTGCCATCGCAGCCCGGCGCCGCCTGGCACTTCCATCTCTTCCTGGATGGTTCCGTAGCGGAATTTTTCTGCAACCACCTTCACGTCGTTACCTCCAGGATTTACCGCAATCCCGCTGGCCCGCTTCACCTGCGAACCGCCGCTCTCGATCTTAAATCGCTCGGCGATTTCGAATCGTGGCAATTGCGCCCCATCTCCCCCAACCGCCTGACGACCTGACCGTCCGCTACCTTTGCTCGCACCCTCATCTGGACGGAATACCCACCCTTAACTGGTCATCCTCTAGCGGCCCGACTCCTGTCGGGGCGCGAAGGGTCTCAACCGATCACTTCTGCGCGACGAAATCAGTCGCCACCCACCCTCCAGGCGCGGCGCTGGTCGTTACTTACTACACGAACCCTGCATCCCCATCCGCTTCTCGAACTTCTTGTGCAATGCCGTTACTCCCAGTACCGGATTCTCTTGCGTCCCGGTAATGGTGATCGGCAATTCCGTGCCCGCCCCGTTTTTTGAAAACAGCGGGTCAATCGCCTTCATGAAAAATGACTTCGCCCCGGTCATCGTTTGTGAGAGCTTCGCCTGCATTTTCAAATGCCCTTGCATATCGATTTTTTGCGTCTCAATCTCATAAGTTCCGGCAAGTTCCACCCGCGCACCCGGAACTGAAAACGACAGCTCGGAAAAACGCAGTACAGTGCCCTGCATAACAAAAGTTCCTTGCAGATTGGTCACCGCGCTGCCCGCATCCTCGTCCCCCGGCTGGCCCTGCGCTCGTCTGCTGAAGCCCTCCAGCTTCTCCCGCATTTCCGAACTGCTCCACCGCGCATCCATCACCGCGAAACTGCCGGTAAGCCCAAGTCTGTTCAGCACATTCTGTTTGCCCGGCGGCAAAGTGAGTTTCGCATTGATCAGCACCGGCCCGCGCAAAAATGGTTTTTCCGAATTGATGGCCAGCTGCAAAATGTCATCAATACGCGCCTTCGGCGTGGTCACATCCAGTGTGATCTGGTGGCCCTTTCCCGGCACGTCAATAACGCCACCATTGGTCACAATCACCGACTGCCCAAGCACCGCCCGCACCGGGTGCAACAACGTGTCACCGTTCGTTCCGTCCACCGTCGCCGAAAATTCAGTGTGCAGTGGCACCGGCTTTCCGATTTTGTCCAAAGAAAAATTCGGGGTGGTCGTTTCTCCGCTTACGTCCAGTTGATCCAGTTGGCCTTCAAACTTGCCGCGCGACGACAGTATTCCCGCAATCCCCGGAAATGGTCCGAGGTCCGCTTGCGCAAATCCGTAACTCCCGGAAATCGGCGTAGCCCCGGGGTCGTCGAGGTCCCATGGGCCAAACCGCCCTTGCGTGGCGATTTCACCCTTCGGCTTGGCGTTGGTCAGCGTTCCGTGAAAAGCAAAGGGCTTGTTCGGTTCCACATCTCTCAACACCAGGTCGTGAATCTGCCAATCCAGAGTTTGCGCGCCGGGCTTGGAGGGAATAATCAACAGTGCAGCGTCCTCGCACTCGATTTCAGCCGCCGTCACCTTCAATAATTCCTTCGCCTTGATCGGGCTTGGCGGGATCGCCTGTTTTGGCGGAACGGTGATCACCATGCGTTGCACGTGTACATAGTGAATGCGGTGCGGCCTCTGAAAAATGCTCCACCATCCCAATGCGAAGGAAAACTTCCGCACCTGGAGCATCGGCGCAACGTCTGGCCTGCCGCGGTAACGAATCGTCAGCCCCTCTCCGCTTACTTCCATGTTCGGGAAAGCGTCCACGTGAAGGTCCTTGAGTTCGACTTCGCTCTGGAATCTTTGCTCCAGCACCTTCACGA
>WNFM01207401.1_pt1 | contig 10460 bp, 9 predicted proteins | sample 5400271 | NCBI WGS metagenome assembly WNFM01 (sample SAMN13153352, study PRJNA577476) | soil metagenome | isolation source: 60 cm saprolite on Douglas fir-dominated hillslope | place: USA:California | collected 2013-09-17 | reverse complement strand
GTTCGCGCACAAACAGATTGAAGTGGCGAGGGAAGTGATATCCGCCCCAGTACCGCCGCTTAAACAGGCGGAAGTCCAGACCAATTCGTGGACGGAGTCTCGATCATAACACGCCCGCCGGGCCGCAGCATGCGGGCAATCTTCTCAACCGCGCTGCGAGGGTCGCTCAGATGCTCCAGCACCTGGATCAGAAAGATGAGGTCGAACGAGTCCGGTGGAAACGTCAGGGATTCGAAGCTGCCGACCTGGATGTCGTATCCTTTCTTTCGCGCGTGCAGTCCACCAACGTAGCCTGTCAACCGAGAAACCGGAGAATTCGCAAATGACAACGGGGGTTCGGCCTCAATCCTCGGGGGTTGAGCTTGCACCCCGCGATGCCACTCTTCAAACCAGAGAGAACCCACGGCCCGCACAAACCTGCGCAACGTTGCGGATACGGGCGAAGGGGGAGGGCAACCGCTGCTGTCAACGAAACGCGCCCTCGGAGTTGGGGCAGAAAGGAACTGGCTCCCCGGCATGGATTCGAACCACGGTTTTCCTGACTTACGTGTATTCAGTAAGTTACTGATTACACAATGCAGTAGCTGTCCTGAATGTCGTAGATGTAATGCCATCGGTACGTGATCGGTACGCGGTGAATAGACAATAATGCAACGACGTGAATGATAAAGGTTGACTCGGCTTGAATTTCTCAGCAACGCAACGCGTGGCCTGACTTGACTTGCGGCGCAAAGGAGTGGTTGATTCCGTAGAACAGGCCGGGACGATTTGCCCTGAACGACGGGCTTCACCATGGCCAGCGCAGGAGAGCTTCCGGAACCGGAACAAGAAGGCCAGAAACCCGGAGTCGGTAGCGTGATGCCGACGTTCCACACGATCTCTTTCCTCCGAAACAGGGGTTACGATTGGACGGAATGATGGACTGCAAGGAAGCTAGCGCGCAGGCCGCTTGAGAAACGGCCCCTTGCGATACGGGAACTTTTCCCAGTCGGGACTCGCCAACCCATCCAGGTCCCATACGACCTGCCCTTTGCGCAGAGTCATTGCGCAAAGAATTCTCCAGGTCCCGGATTTGCGGGCGCCTGCCGAATCGACGAAGCCGAAGCGCCCTTCCTCCAGCCGCAGCACGGCGATATCGGCTTCCGAGCCTACGTCCAGATTCCCCAGTTGCGGGCGCTTGATTTCCTGCGCCGGATTCCACGTCGACATCCGCACGACATCCGCCAAAGAAGAGCCCAAGGTCATCAGGTCCGACATCACGTTGTCCAGATTTTTCATTCCGGCATTCATGCTGCCGCTATGCAAATCTGTCGACACCGAATCGGGATAGAAGCCCGCCCGGTAAGCAGGGACGCCCACGTACCAGTAAAAACTTGCCGATCCGTGGCCGATGTCGAAGAAGATACCCCGTTTTCGCCCTGCCGTCATAGCCGGATTCAATTTGCCATCCTCGAGCACTTCCTCGCGATGCCCCGAAAAGCAGTGCGTGTAGATATCGCCCGGACGCAGTTTGTCGCGCAGCAATGTGCTCAGATCTCGCTCCTGGGTGATCTGCCCGAAGTCCACCATGACCGGAAGTTGGGCCAGGGCGCCGGCCTTGACGGCGCCGTCCACCGACGGCCATCCTGGACCCTGATAGTGCGCCGACTTGAATCCCACGATCGCGCCGGCATTGGCCTTGGCGGCCTGCGCCGCGGCCTCCGCGTCGAATTCAGCGGGATCGTTCTCTTTACCCGTGCCCATCCCGGCGCCGGCGATATTCAGAAACGCCAGCACGCGAGTGCGCGCGCGATCGATCACGCGGCTGCGGAAATCGGGGAATTCGCGCCAGCCCACGCTGCCGGCGTCCACCACGGTGGTTACGCCGGTGCGAAATGAAAACGCGTCCGGATCGACGCCGAGATTCCTCCCTGGCGCGAGTGTTTGAGGCAAGCGCGGATAAATATGGACGTGAATATCGAGTAGCCCCGGCGTGACATATAACCCCGAGACGTCGACGACCTGGCGAGATTGGGAAACGTCGATGCTCTCAGCCACGCGGGCAATGCGTCCACCGGTGATAGCCACGTCGCGTATGCTATCCACGCGGTTTTTCGGATCGATGACATGTCCACCTTTGAGTAACAGGTCGTATTGCTGGCCGGGCAGAGCGGTAACAGCGAGCAGTAAGATGGGAGCCAGTCTCATAATAATTTCATCGAGGCATTGGTTAGCCCTGCGTGGAGCGGCCTTCCAGGCGGCAATGCCCGCTGTCCAGCGGGCATTGCTTTTGAGTCCGGTCGCGGAACACGCCGGCCAGAAGGCCGTCGTTGCCGGCTGAAAGCCTGCTCCACAAGACCCCTCAGTCGCGCAACGGGGCAAGCACGGCCTTGCTGATTTTGGCGACGATGTGCACCTGCGGATCGACAATTTCGGCGATGTCGTAGCGAATGGACGTGCCCAGCACGATGGCGGATTCATTGGCCGTCAAATGATAATCGCTTTCGATCCACCTCGCGAGCGAGGTAGTGGCCTGCCGCAGCGCCTCCGGGAGTGAATTGGCGATACCCATCGACATGATGTACTCGTCACTCTCGGCGCGAGGTCCGTTGACGCCCTTTCCGGATATCACGTTCACCGTGAACTCGACGTCCATGGAGGTTTCGAGCGCGTCGCCGGTGAGCTCGCCGTCGCCTTGCGCGGCGTGGCCGTCGCCCACAAACAGCAGGGCGCCTGGCTGGTACACGGGAAGATAGAGCGTGACGCCTTCCCGCAGCCCGTTGTAGTCCATGTTGCCGCCCCACGAACCGAGCCAGCCCGTGCGAAGCGACTGCTTATCGGGCGGCGCCACTGCGACGCATCCGAGCATGGGCTGCAACTTGACCCGGAAGTTCTTGAGGCGATTGGTCGGCTTGGCGAGCATGGCGAATCCATTCTGCCGGTCGAGCTTCCACTCGCTGCTGAACTTGTCGTCGTACTTGGCGTCGCGGACATAGCCCGCGTTCAGGGCATCGGAAGCGAGCCTGTCGCCGCTGCCGGCCGAATCCCGGTTCAGCCGGATGCGGTTGAACTTGACGGCCAGCGTATCGCCGGGCATGGCGCCTTCCACGTAGAAGGGACCCGTTTCCGGATTGCCGCCGTTTGAGCGGCGGACGTTCTGCGCGTCCCTGCCGCCGGCGTCGACGGTTGTGGTGCGAACCGTATCATTGATATGCAGGACCGGCGAGATGGTTCCCGAAAACAGCCGGTGGAACGCGGTCGGCTCGAAGGTGCGCGTCTGCGGCGCGGCGGTGGGAAGCACGGACCGGCGAGCGATCCATTCCAGGTTCTCCGTGCCGATGCGAGCGGTTCCCGCCAGCTCGGAACCGTTGATGCGGCCCTCGAAGGTGGCTAATCGGTCGCCGCTCGGCCGCGTTCCGGTAAACTTCAGGATGCCGTTGTCGATTGTGCCATCGATCTTGAACTCATTCAGTGTCCCGGTAAGCTTGTTTCCATCCACCTTGATTTCGAGTGTGGCGGGCGCCACCTCCTCGCCGAAGCTGATGATATTCAAGTGCCAGACACCGGCGATATCCGCCGCAGCCAGGGTGGTGGTGAGGGCGAGCAAAAGCACGGGGAGTCTTGTCATGGGATTCTCCTCAACATCTTACTGCCGATTGTTCTTCAGCCAGTTATCGTACGAGTGCTTGCGCGGACCGGTGTACTCGATCGTGTCGAAAAAATCCGCCCTGCCAAGCATGCGCGGATCTCCTTCGCTTCGTAGCGTCTCCTCCATCTTGTCCCGAAGCTGCCGTTTGGTCAGAGCGTATTTGGGGTCCGTGGCCAGGTTCTTCATGCAGTCGGGATCGGTCTTGACCAGGTAGAGCGCCTCGGGCGGCCGCTTGCCGAATGACGCTTTGTAGTACTCGTCGAAACCGGAGAGCAGGAACTCCTTGGTGGGGCCGTCGTCCACGTTGCGGTACCCGGTTTCCGGATCGCCCGCCGGCCAGCGGTCCGGCTCGTAGTTGCGCACGTACAGAAAATCGCCCGTTCGAATGGCGCGGACAGGGTATCCCCAATCGTGCGGACGTCCCAGGTCGTGACGCTCCTTGGCGATGAGCATCACATTGCGGGACACATCCACGACGCCGGATTTGCCCGACTTCAGAATGTCGAGGAAACTGCGTCCCGTCATGGTTCCGGCCGGCTCGACTCCGGCCAGTTCCAGAAAGGTGGGAGCGAAATCCCGCGTGTTGATGAAGTCGTCGATGGCGCGGCCCGGCGCGATGTTCTTGCCCCAGCGGATGGCCAGCGGAATATGGAACCCGTGCTCGTAGATCTGGCCCTTGACGCGCGGGAAGGGCATGCCGTGGTCGGAGGTGACCACGATCACGGTGTTGTCCAGCTCGCCGATCTGCTCGAGCTTCTTCATCGCCCGGCCCAGGTGCTCGTCGAACCACTCGACTTCGAGGGCGTAATCCAGCATGTCGCTGCGGATGATGCGGTTGTCGGGATAATACTTGGGCAGCACGACATCGGCCAGCTTCTTGCCTGCGCGCAGACCCGAGCCCGGCTCGTAGGCGCGATGCGGCTCGTGCCCGCCCAGCCAGAAGCAGAAGGATTTGTCCTTGGGCTTCTGCTCCAGAAAGTACTCGAAGTTCCGGGCGTAGTCCTTGGGCGAGATGCCCGACGCCGGCGGCTTCAGCGTGTACTTCTGGAACTCGCGTCCGGCCGGGTTGGGCTCGAATCCAGTCGATTGAAAGTCGCCCGGCCCCCATCCCTTTCCGGTAAATCCCACGAAGTAGCCGGCCTTTTCGAGCAGATCCGGATACACCGGGAAATCGTTGGGGAAGATGCTGTAGTGATTGATGGCTTCCTTCAATTGCCAGGAATTGCGCCCGGTCAGAATGGTGGCGCGGCATGGGCTGCATTTGGGATTCGACGTGAACGCGTTGTTGAACAGCACGCCCTCGCGCGCCACGCGATCGAAGTTGGGCGTTGCAATCCAGTGGCAGCCGTACGCTCCGGCGTGGCCGTGACTCCAGTCATCGGCGATCACGAAGAGGATGTTGGGACGCTTCGCCTGAGCGGAGAGTGCGCCGGCCGTGGACAGCAGGAATGTGCGCCGATCGAGCATTCCATATAGTAAACTTTGCTTGTAATGGTCGTCTACACGGGACCGCTCGAGGACGCTCACGCGTTGATCCAGTTCTTCCGGCGCGAAGCGGCCAAGCTGCGGATTCTGCGCAAGCTGATCGTGACGCGCGAGAAGACCATCGTGCTCGACGTCAACAAGGATGGGATCGAATTCCCCGGGTTGACTTACGGCTGCGCGACGCTTGAAGAGCTGCTGCAAGAGCTGGGAGTCATATTCACTCCCGCGGCTCTGCATGACCCGGACGCGACGCCGGGCGGGATCAAGGAGTTTCGGCTCAGCGCGCGCTGGACCTGGGGTCACGACCGCGTGATGTAAAATCCTTCGCGCAGCGGAAGCCTATGTTTGGCCCGCGCTCTATGGGGCGAACCCACATGCGGTAGGCGCACGTCAGGTACTTCTCGACGTCCGCCCAGGAGCCTCCCCGTACTACGCGATACATGCCCTTGTCGGGGCCCTTCGGGTTTGCCTCCGGAGCTTTCTCGTAGTAGTCGATGTCGTACCAGTCGGCGCACCACTCCCATACGTTCCCGACGATATCGTACAGTCCGAAATAGCTGGCCTTGCACTTTCCTACGGGACTCGGGCCATCGATCCCATTGAATTTGGCGTCTTCCTTGGATGGGTTGCGATCGCCCCACGGGTAGGTCGCTTTCTCCGTGAGGCCGCGGCAGGCATGCTCCCATTCCGCCTCGGTCGGCAGGCGCTTTCCCGCCCACGCCGCGTAGGCTGTCGCGTCGGACCAGTCTACGTCTACTACCGGGTATTGCTCCTTGCCCTCCGGGATCTTGCCCTTCGGCCAGTTGTACGGTGGGCGGTGTTTGGTTTCGGTCACGAAGGTTAAGTACTGCGCGTTGGTGACTTCGTATTGGTCCAGATAGAACGGGTCTACGCGGATCGCGCGGACCGGGCGGTCGTCTTTCATTAACGCCGGCCACCACTTCAGGTTGTCGTCCGGGAGGGAATGGGAACGGCCGCGGCGGCCGCGGAGAAATTCGCCGCCGGGTATGAAGACCATCCCGGGGGGAGCGGCGAACAGAGAGCCCGATACGAGAAGACTAACCGTAAATAGTCGCGATGTCATCCGTCGGTATGTAGCCGTGTGGACCTAGCGGATCTACGTATGGATACGTCCTGCCGGACGGCGTGTTGCGGATCTCTTTGCTCCAGTCGATGCCGAGCGCCGAGTACATTGTCGCCAGGATGTTTTCCATGCGCGGCTGCTCTTTGCGCTTCCAGCCCGTCTCCAGGCACTTCGCGCCTGCCGTGTCCGTGCGTCCCAGGATCAGGCCGCCTTTCACGCCGGCGCCGGCGAACATAGCTGGGTAGCACTTGTTGTAGTGGTCGCGGCCTGCCATGTTGTTCAGCGCGCCAGGGGTGCGTCCGAATTCGCCCATCACTACTACCAGCGTTTCATCGAGCAGCGTCTTCGACGGGTTCGTTTTCGACGGGGTGGTGGCCAGATCTTCCATCAGGCTCGACAACGCAGGGTCGAACTCCTGACAGAGTACGTAGTGGTTCGATTTGGCCTTGCGGTCCCAGATCTGGACGTGGTGGTCCCAGCCGGGGTGGCAGACGTGAATGTAGTGCGTGCCGGCGTCCTGCGCCAGCACATTGCGGGCCAGGATGCAGGAGATGCCTACCGGGTTGTTGCCGTATCGCTTGCGGTCTTCCTCGGCGATCTTGAACGCGGTGGGCCAACGGTTGTCGCTTAGCAGGCGGTGGGCCGTGTCGTAGAAATCGTCGTAGCCGGCCATTTCCTTGCCGTACGTGGAGATTCGTACCTTCTCGGACTCCTTCAATTCGCGCAGCAGGCGCCAGCGCTCTTCTAGCAACTGGACCGCTTTCTCATCTAACGCGTTGCCTTTCACCGCGGCTTCGGGATTGATGTCTACTACCGAGAAGCGCGGCGGCAGGAAGCCGGTCGAGAGGGCGCCGGCTGCGCCCTTCTCCAGGTAGAAGGACATGTAGGTGGGGAACGTGTCTTCACGACGGCGGCGCGGCTCGAGCTCCATCGCTACTACCGAGCCGATCGAGGGGATCTCGCGCGCGAACGCCAGGTTTAGCTGGCGGCCGGTCTGCTGATAGTACTGGGCGCGGAAGTGCACTTCCTCGTGGCTCTGCATCGAGCGCAGGATGGCGAACTTGTCGAGGTGCTTTTCGAATTTGGGAAACAGGAGTTTTGAGAGGTAGAGGACGTCTTTGATTTTGCGGACGTCCAGGTCTTTGGGCGTGCCCGCTGTTTCTTTGAGGTCGAAACCTTCTACGTGGCTGATGGCGCCGGAGATTTCGTAGAACAGGATATTTCGGGCGTTGCCGCGGGGTTGCACTTTTGGCGTCGAGCCTTCGGCTGCGGCTATGTTCAGCGGCCAGATCGATTCCGCCGACGCGCCCAGGAGCCCTAGTCCACCTAGCTTGAGGAGATCGCGGCGGGTCTGGAAAATTTCTCCTACCGTTTTTGTGTTCATATACTGCGCCTCAGTGGTTGAAGAAAAACTCCACCTGGTTGATGAGCGCCCATTGCAGATTTTGCGCTCCTTCCACGCGGCCCTTGTCGATCGCCGCCAGAGCCACCTGCTTTTCATTGCCGGATGGCGGGCGCGAGAGCGTCGCAAGGAACAGTTCGTCTACTACGCGGGCGTTGTCGGTTTTGTAGGTGTCGAGCAGCCTCTGGACGCGGCTGTCTTTCGCCGCCAACACGCGGTCATTTACCACCGGAGACTGCATGAGCAGGATCGGCTGCAGCGGAGAGCCCGCCTGCGCGTGCGGCGGATTGCTGCGGTTCGATTGCCCGAACGTCTGCATGAAATACTTCACGTCCCCACCACCCGCGGGGCCGCTCAACTGCATCGACATCCCCACTTTTTCCGCTCCGGCTGCGAACGATCCCGGACGGCTCGTGGCCAGCGCGATCGAATCGTGCAGCTCTTCGGCGGTCAGCATGCGGACGAACTTCCGCGCGAAGTACTTGGTGTAAGACTCCTTCCATTCACCCTCGAAGCGCGCAGAAAGCTGATAGGCGCTCGACCGGCAGATGGTCGACAGCAGATGGCGCAGGCTGTATCCGCTGTTGCGGAAATCGGCCGCCAGCGCTTCGAGCAGCTCGGGATGCGAGGCCTGCAATTCCCAGCCGGCGGGCACGTTCTTGGGGTCGAGACGGGCCAGGTCGAATTCGTCGAACGGCTCGACGATGCCGAAGCCCATCAGGCGGGACCAGAATAGATTGACCGTGGCGCGAGCGAATTGCGGATTCGCTGTGAGAAGGCGTCCCAGCTCTTCGCGGGGCTCGGCGCCGGACTTGGGCTTTTCGCCGGTGAGGATGAAGGCCGGATTGTTGGGACCGCCGAAACGCGGCACGCGAATCATGCTCTCGCCCTTGGTGTTGTAGCCGGGATTGTGATCGTCGATGAGGAATTCGCCGGACTGCGGCTTGCCGTGCTCCCAATACATGAGGTAGCGCGAATTGCCCAGGAACGACGCGTTCTGGAAAAACTCCGAGCGCTTCTTGCCGCTCAGCCAGACGTTGACCTTCTCGAGGTGACCCTTGCCGTCGTGGCAGGAGATGCAGGAGAGGTTGATGCCGAGGAAAGTTTTGCCGTAGAGGATGGCCAGCTCGTCGTCGGTGTCGAGTTGCTGGACCATGCCGAGATCGTTGCCGTCGTCCGGTTGCGGCTTGCCCTGCACGTGCTCGCGGGCGATTACGTTCGACGCCGCGGAAACGTGGTTGCTCTTGGCGGATGAGGAAATGATGGAGCGGACTACGTCGTCATAGGGGCGATCGACGCGCAGGTTTTCCTTCATCCAGTAATGGAACAGATTTTGTCCGCGGCCCATCTTGCCGTTGGCGCGGAAGATGTCCATGAAGGTGTAGGCCCACTTGTCTACATACGCCTCGCTCGCCAGCAGCTTTTCGATGGCCTTGTCGCGCTTGGCCGGATCGGGATCGGCAGCGAAGGCGGTCACCTCCTGCGGCGACGGGATGCGGCCGGTCAGGTCGAGCGTGAGGCGGCGTAAGAATTCGTTATCGGACGTCAGCGCCGCGTGCGGCACACGGTCGCGCGCCATTTTGCTGAAGATGTGCTCGTCGACAAAGTTGCGCCGTGGGACTGGGGCCGAACTCGGTTGCGTGCCTGGAAGCGAGGCGGCGATGCGCTCGGTCAGCGCGCCGGCGTTGTTCGATTTGGGAGGCTGGAAGAGCGGGGCGTGGATTTCGGAAAACCGATCCTGTGACATCGGTTCGACCTGCGCTTTGCGCGGCTGGTCGTCGGCGGCCCAGAGCATGGTGGCGCCTAAGACCAAGAAGCCAGCGCCAACGGGGGCGAGTTGTCTCATTCGGGTCCCTCCTCAAGAAGGTGATTAAAGTATATGACAAACGGGGGCGGTTTCCAAGCGCAAGTGGTTGGTTCTTGGGTGTCGCCGCGCTGACAGGCTGCGTAGTAGGCGGCCGCAAGACCGCGCCGTTACCGTCGCGGCTCAGAATCGGCGGATCGGCGGGCGGGTCGGGCTCGGGCGGCGGGGGCGCGAATTGGCTTTGGTTTTGCATTCGTTTGCAAGTCGCTGAGCGCAAACGCTCTAGTTCGTGTAGGGCCTTGTCCAGGGACCGCTCGTAGCGGCCTTCGTAGCGGGAAATGTTCTCGAGGGTGTTGGCGCCAATGGAGTCGTTGCGGACAATGACTGCCAGGTTATCGCCTGACTCGAGGTTTTTGTAGTCGCGGCGTAATTGATCCTTCATGTCAATGCGGCGGATGGTATAGAAGCCGGCTTCGACGCGGGTAGGAGCGGTGTAGACGCCAGGTGGCCATGGCGATGCGGCGAACGATCGCTACCTCGGTGGGGGTGGTGGGCTGATGCTCGGCTTCGATGGAATCGAATAGAGTCTCGAAATCGGCTTCGCTTTCGCCAGGGAAGACTAAATCGCTGGCGGTAAGTCCGTGCCTGAGGCCGTTGAGGCGGACGGCGGCGCGTCCTTCAGGAGTTTTGGGGCCGGTGCTTTTTTGCGCGTTGAGGCGGTTGGCGTCGATTTGGTTTTGTGTGGCCATTTGGGGGCCGGATTTTGGATTTTGGATGTTGGTCCGTCCCGGCGTCTACATAGTAGCTTGGGGGTTCGGTGGTTTTGCGGCGTTTTGCGCGTGGAAACGGGGTAAGTGCGGTGTTTTCAATGGTGGATTTTCTTTAGATGCCGCGTGACTGGGCTGCTGTTACAACAACTCTTGCCGGGCGGCGCGTGCGGGGCTTGCTGCGGATGACGATCTCAACATCCTGGTCGAGCGAAGTGAGGAATCGCATTAACCGCTCGACAGAGAATCCCTCCAGTTTGTACTTGGAGAGGGCTGAGATCTTCGGTTGG
>WNFM01269499.1_pt1 | contig 10461 bp, 7 predicted proteins | sample 5400271 | NCBI WGS metagenome assembly WNFM01 (sample SAMN13153352, study PRJNA577476) | soil metagenome | isolation source: 60 cm saprolite on Douglas fir-dominated hillslope | place: USA:California | collected 2013-09-17 | reverse complement strand
ACAATGGGGATGTGCGGCCGACCCAGCAGGTGTTCGTGCTGCAGACCGACCACGTCCTGTCGCTCATGAAATGGGGCCTCGTTCCCGCATGGGCCAAGGACCCGCACATCGGGTCCAAGATGATCAACGCACGGGCTGAGGGGATCGAAAGCAAACCCTCCTTCAAGAAGCCGCTGCGCTTTCAGCGCTGTATCATTCCGGCCAGTGCCTTCTTTGAATGGAAGGGCAACCCTGGCGCAAAGGTCAAGCAACGCATCGCCCGCAAAGACGGTGAGCTCTTTGGCTTCGCTGGCCTCTACGAGCATTGGCGTGACCCCAACACTGACGGCGAGCTGACGACGTGTACCATTATCACCACGCAGCCGAACGCGCTCGTGGCGCCGATCCACACCCGCATGCCGGTCATCCTGCTGCCCGAGGATGAAGAGCAGTGGCTTGACCCGGATATGAGCGAGCCTGAAGCGATCACCAGCCTGCTCCGGCCCTACCCAGCCGACCTCATGCTGGCAAGCCGGGCATAGTCTACAAGCTTATTGCCGCTCCATGTCGCGATAGAGCTGGAGCGCCTCGGTCAGCCGCTGGAGCGCTTGGGCGGTGTACGGCTCGCATTGAAACATGATGTGCTGCACGCCGAGTTGCGCATAGCCGCGCATGGCCGCTGCGATCTCCGGTACCGTCCCGGTCAGCGGCTTGTCGAGGAAGCCCGGTTGCTTGGCTTGGAGATCGGGGAACCAGAGGCCGATGAGCGCCGTGATGCCCAGCGTCGCCGGGTCGCGCCCGACCTCCCCGCACGCGGCTTTGATTTTGGCGAGCGGCTGGGCCATAGTGTCCGGTTGGCCCATATAGCCTGTGTTCCACAGGTCGGCATACTGGGCAGTCAGCTTGAGCATGCGCGGACCTTCGCCTCCCACCAGCAATGGCGGCCCGTCTGAGCGCGGACCGCGCGGCACGTCCTCGCAGTTGCGCGCGTGATAATACCGTCCCGCAAAATCGACCTCCCCGTCGTGTAGCAGGGGCTTGAGGATCTGCAAGGCTTCTTCGAGACGGTCCACGCGATGATCGAAGGGCAGCCCGAACGCCTGATACTCCGGCTCGTTCCACCCCGCGCCAACCCCCAGGATCAAGCGTCCGTGGCTCACCTCGTCGGCAGTCGTCGCCATTTTCGCCAGGATCGCCGGATGGCGGAAGGAATTGCACAGTACCAGTGTGCCGATCTCCACGCGCTGGGTCGCTTCGGCCAGCGCCGCCAGCATGGTCCAGCATTCCCAGATGCCTCGGGTCGGCTCACCAGGCGTGCGATAGAAGAGGTGGTCTGCGAGCCAGAGGCTATCGAAGCCATCTGCTTCCGCCTGGTGCGCGACGGCGCGGATCGTATCATACGAACGCGTGCTGTTGGTTGCGCGGTCGTTGGCCAGGAAGACCATCAGCCCAATCTTCACGGCTTGCCCTCAGCTTTCGTCTGAACACGATAGCTCCCGACCAGAAGGGTACTGCTCTCGGGAGTGCTCATCCATCTGCTGCAATGGTACGCTGAAAACTGGACAGAATCGGTCCTGATTGATCGTGTTTTCACCCAGGAGCAGGAAAGTGGTCTATGTGCTCCCGTAGCTCCAGCTCCACACTGACACCAATGCCAAGCACTAGGTACGGCAGCCGCCTGCCAACCCGCCTAGCAGCCGCGCCGCTGCTAAGGAGCTTGGTAGGCGCTTGACCATGCCAAGCGCTCGGTATATACTGTAGGAAGCAAGCAACGAAAGGAATCGTAGGCAGGAAGAACACCAACCACAACACCAACCAGAACACCTCAAAGACCCGCACGCAGCAGCACTTGGACAACGCGGCGGTCAGAAGCGCATGGCGCAACTGAACACCCAGGAGCGCAGCACGCTTGCCAAGCACGCCGCCCGCGCACGCTGGCACCTGCTCGAAGCCAAAGCACGGCGGGAACGCGCTGAGGAGATCGTCTCCCTCATCAAACAAGCACTGAAAGATGGCGAGCAGCCTACTGGTATCTAGGCGGGGCAGGCGACAGGACGGTGTAATGGCCGGACGTATTACCTTCTGGCAGATACTCGGGGACAGCCCACAAGCACCGGGGCATCACCGTTGCCCCTCGCTCCGCCGTGAACAAACGCACCATCGCGCTCCTGAGCCTTGCCGCCATCGTCCTCCTGCTCAGCGCCTTTATTGGCTTCGGCCCCGCATTCGCCACGCAGCTCCGGTCATGCCAGAGTGCCACCAACAATCCGTACGCGTCGAACTGCCTTTCCTCGGCCAGCGGTGCCGTTATCATCGGGTTCGTGCTCTACCTCGCCGGTGCCCTTGCCGCCCTGGTGGCGTGGATCATGGGACTGATCACGACGGCGCGCCTCAGACGCTGGGGCTGGTTCGTCGCGGTGCTGCTCATCAGCCCGCTGGGTTCACTGCTCTACGGGCTGGCTGGTCCCACCCAGCGCAACGCCTGAGGACGACGAGGGCGCGGTCCGCTGGGAAGCACAGTCTGGCTTCCCACCTCACTAGCTCACCGGCTTGCCAACAGGCTCCTCGTTCGCTATGGTGAAGGCGCGCGTCCCTTCCCATCGTGCCACCGTGCCACCGCGCCACCGTGCCACGGTCGCTGCGTGCTTACCCCGGAAAGGAGCCGCTCATGCAACACGACGAGCCCACCCCGCCGGAGGTGCCGGAGGTGCCCCCTGCGGCGCAAGAAGCACCGGGAGCGCCCCCCCTCTGGCCGATGCCTACTGCAGGTGACCAGCGCTCACGCCCGCAAGTTCCCGTGGCCATCGGCTGCCTGGGCACTGCCGCGCTCGGCGGCTGTGTGATCCTCCTCTTCAGCGTCGGCGTGCTCCTCGGCCACGCCGGCTTCTTCCCGCTGGCCCGGTCGCCTGCCCACTCCGCGCCCGGGGTATCCATGCCGAGCCCAACGCTCAGGCCGACCACGACTCCGCTCGCTCGCTGGCTGCAGGTTGACCCGACCAGTGTGCACTTGGGCTGTGGCGAGGGCGGGGGCGGGGGCCAGCAGACCCAGGTCGTCGTGTTGGCCAATCGCGGTCCCCAGCCCGTGCAGTGGCAGGTGAGCCTGTCTGTGCCGACGGATCAGGCGGGGGTCGCGGTGTCCCCCTCCGAGGGCGAGCTCGCCAGCGGGGCCAGCACGACGATTCAGCTCCAGCTCCTGGACCAGGGTGCTGGCCAGCAGCAGGGCGTCATGCGCTTCGTTCCCGAGATTCCAGAGGCTGGCGCATCCCCAAGTCTGACCTACACGACAGTGGGGTGCACGTGAGGACCCGTCGTCACTAGGCCGGACCCGCCGCCGGACTGATGGCGTGCAGAGGTTGTATAGGAGAGCAAGTGACTGTAGACTACTTGAAGACACGACCCGCGAGGAGGATGTATGAGTACTCGCGACACGCGCACCCCACAGCGCACGACGCGCCTGCGCCTCTTGCGCCTCCTGCACCGGGCGAGTCTCGTCATCCTGCTGGTGTTCGTGCTCCTTCTGGTGGGGTTGCGCATCTATCCCTCACCTTGGCTCTTCCCAACACTCCCCAAAATCACCCATACCGCCAGGGGAGCAGCGGGCGATCCCCTCAATATCATCCTGGTCGGAAGCGCGTCACAGATTATGCAGAGCTTCGCCCGCGCGGGATGGCTGATTCCCGATCCCATTACGCCGAAAACGTCTGCGCGGATCGCCACCGCCAGCCTCGCGCACCAGCCGTACCCGACGGCGCCAGTCAGCGCGCTCTACGTCTTTGGGCGCATCCAGGACCTGGCCTTTGAGCGGCCGACCAACGACGTGCAGAATCGCGGGCACATCCGGCTCTGGCAGACCACTCAGCGCCTGGGCGGCCAGCCGGTCTGGCTGGGGCAAGCCTCCTATGATCACGGGATTGAGTTGAGCGGCACCAGCGCGCTCCCCACCCATCACATCAGCCCAGCGGTTGATGTGGAGCGCGATGCCGTCGGTACTGACCTGGCCAGGACGGGGCTGGTCGTGACGGAAACGCGCGAGGCGTTTACCCCGCCGGTGTTCGTCGCCTACAATGGCGGCGGCGACTACTATGCGAGCGATGGGGAGGTGCGGGTCGTTACCTACAGCCACACCCTGCTCCCACTGCCGGCATCCACCGGGTTCTCGGCCGTGGTCTCCGCGCTCAGGCGTGGGCTCTTTCGCGGCTACGATGCGGTGCTCACGACGCTTCCCTTAGCAGGAGCTGCCATCCTCGTGGGGATCGTACTCGTGGTGCTAGCCAGTTGGCCTGTCCTACGCTGGCTTTGGCAGCAGTTCCGCGCGCGTGGCGACAGGACATCTGAGCGCCGCCGTGCCGCTTCGAAAGAAACGACTGGGTCGGACGCGGCTAATCAGGGCAGCAGGTCGTAGCGAGAACGTCTCTTCACCCCGCGCTCCCTCAACAGGCTCTTGACGCTCGTCAATCCAACCCCGTACTGCTTGGCCAGCACACGTTTGGGCGTGCCGGCCTTGAACGGAGCAATGAGTTCAGCCAGGCTCTATGCAGCCACCGACTCATCTCCGTCCAGGCCACCGAGATGCCACACCGTCAGCAGCTTCGCCAGTGCCGCAAGCCCCTTTGTCAAGCGCCGCGAGTGCTTCACCCACACGCTCCATGCTCGCCCAAAGTGCAGACTCAATCCTGTGAGAAACGGAGCGCTCGGTCATAGCTAGTCGTCAACTTGACCTATAGGCTAAGTTGACGGCTAGCTATGATACGGATTTCGCGTCGGCAGTTGTCGTTTGACATTCGGCGATAGCACTTGAATTCAGGCTTTGGCCGGACCTATCTACAAGTGTCCTCGCGAACCTGATATGAGGGCGTCTGACTCTGGCACGCTTGACTTCTGCCGCTGCCCCCGCGAACGCATGACGGCCGATGCGCTACGCATCGGCCGTCTGCTCCAACACCGCTCATGTTGGGGAGTGTGTGGTGGGACGGGGTGGGCGGGACTTGAACCTGCACTCGCGGGCCCGCCGACACTGCGGCGCCTCCGACACCCCCTACGACTCGCGTCGGGCTGCGTCCGCAGCCTCTGCCAGTTCGCGCAGGAACGCGAAGAACGCGGGCGATTGGCCGCGGAACAACCCGTCGTCCGTCAGTGCCATGACCGCACCCATCGCGGCCCCTTTGGTCGCGGTGGGACGAATGATCGAAACGACAGGGAACTTGCGGTTCAGAAAGACCGTTGGCTCGGGCATGATCAGGTTGGTCTGGAAATCCTCCCCACCGAACGGCGGGGCATTGAGGTTTGGAAACTCCAGTCCATTGGTGGGGTCGGTTACGGGAGGCGCATTGCCGGCCTTGTCCTGCCAGGTCTGGAAGTGCTGGGTCTCGGTCGGGCCAATGCTGAGCAGGATGCGCAGCACCTCGGGATGGGTGACCCGCTGCGCCAGGGCGGGATAGAGGCTCGTGCCCCCTTGCTCGATGAACGCGAAATGGAACCCTGCCGTGTTGGCGATCGCCTGCAGATGGCGAGAGGGTTGATCAACGGTGCTCCCCGCAGTGTCCGCATCATCCTTGGGGATCGCCCGAAACCTGCCAGTAGCCAGACCCGGAATGGCCTGAGCAAACGAGTCGCCGAGATCAGGATTCTTCGTGCGGCTGCGATAGCGCGTCCACCAACTGGTGTCCACCGTGAGCTCCAGTAGGTTGGTGAGCCGTTTCTTGTCCTTCTGAGCGCCGGTCGCTTGACTGCCCGTCAAGGTGCGAAACCGCTCCAGATTGACGGGATCGGCGCCTTTGGATAGCAGGTATGCGTTGATGAAGGTGAAGTGGCTCATCTCATCTTCGGTGTTGTCGTGGATATACTGGTCCATGTCCCCGTCGAGTTGTTTGAGGGCGGCGGTGTAGAGGGTGTTGCCACTCCCCCCTGGAACCTCGCTGTCTGGGATGCCTCCGAGCTCGTTGTACTGCTGCCACAGATCGGTCTCGAGGATCTCCGCCGCCGACAAGAAGCGCAGAATTGCCGCGTCGCCTCGGGTGAGACCGCCATGCCGCGCCTCAGCGAAGGCGGGCGCCGCCGAGGCCACCAGTCCGGCGCCGATGGCTCCTGCTCCTCCGACCGCCAGCCCTGCGCGCAAGAAGCCACGACGGCTGGTACGAGTTGCCGGAGAGTCTGCTGGTGGCTGCACGTGTGGTAGGGATGATGGGGTTGGTAGGGCTGACGGTTGTGGTTGTGCTTGCCTGTCCATGCGGTGCGCCTCCTGAGTGCAGCCGGGCCTATCCGTGGGCACATGGTCCGGTGTGCTCTGTGTGAACGAGGGCTGCTCACGGCGGTGCGCGGATACCCAGACGCTCTGGGCACTCGCCCACGCAGCACCTCCATGCGTGTCGTGCTGGTTCTGACGATGTGGACTACGCAGCCGGTTACAGAAGGGACGTGCGCCAAGGAGACGCAAGCGAATCGGGCAACTATAGCTGGCAAGCAGGAGAGCAGGAGGAGGAATGCCCACGCCGACAACGGGATAGTGAGCTGGTTGTGTGGCGGAGCTGGAGCGTGACACAGCAGCTGTCTCCGTAGACAGCTTGAAAAACGTGCCTGTGTTCAACCTTCTCCGCAAGAGGGTGCAAAAGACTTCTATCTGGGGAGTGATACCAGTTTCGTTTCGGACCCTGTCCTGTGGCATTAGGCCAAGTCCAATGGATTCACAGCCCGATCTGGCCTTTCTACAACCTCCCAGGCGAAACTTGTATGACAACAACACAATGCTTGGCCATGGAAGTGCCCCCTCCGCCCCGAGTGAAGTCAAGCTATGAGATAGTGCACACCGCCAGGGCATATAGCATGCTCCGCTAGTACCCCACATCTACAGGCGATGCTACGACTCCGTTGATATTTGAGTGAGTCTTTGGCGCATCGATCTCACCTTATGCTCCTGACCCTTCATGCGCTCAGACCGTGGATTCCCCGGAATCCGCTCAAATTCGGTGAGTACAATGCCGGTCTTGTTGAGAATCGAGGCCGCTTCCCTATAATGAGGTGCATCGCCTCCCTCATCAAGACGAGCACGGTCAATCTCGGCCTCGGCGCGCAGCAATTGCAAGTCCACCCAGTCGAGTGGCGCCTGCGCGAGCGTAGAGACCTGTGTGGCTGCGGCTTTGGTGGTCTCGAGACAAAGTGAATAGACGTCCCACGCTTGCTGGTGCGATTCCGCCGCTGGCGCGATGATCAGCAGGGCACGCGCTAGCCCGAGCTGCGTACGTGACCAACTCACCGGCAGGTAAGAAGGGGCAAAGACGCCCTCTGCCGCGACGAAGTAGTTGCGTGCTTTCTTCGCGCGTTCGGGCGCTTCCTTCTGATCCGTGGGTGGAGAATTGACTACGACATCTATGTTGCCAGCCGCAGGCAGGAAGCACTTCGCCTCCATCAGCCAGAGCTCACCGTGACGACGCTGTATCTCTGCCCAGGCAGCGGGAGCGACCGTTTGTGAGTAGGCCTTTTGCGCTTCTTGGTAGGCCTTTCGCGCTTCATTGCAGGCGCTCAGCATACGCTTAATCTCGTCAACTGCATGTCGCTGCTCATGCCGCCTCGCTGCGGCTTCTGCGAGCTCGTAGAGCACATTGGCGCGATCGAGCTTGGTCTCACCCCACAACGGGTCGCTCAACTCACCCCACAACGGGTCACCTGACTCACCCCACAGCGAGTCACCCGGTGCGAGTTTTTGTGCCGCCTGCTCATAATACTCAGCCGCGGCCTCTAGGTACCTTGGGACCTCGTCGTCCGTGGCCTGCGCGGCCGCTGCATGGGCCGCGTCTCCACGGCCATGCCAGGCACGCGTGAACAGCGTCGTAGGAATCGTCGGCGCGTTGTGCTCTGTCACCCGCCTGAAAGTGGCATCCGCGCTTTGTGCGCGGCCCTCGCGTAACTCAGCGTTTCCCTTGCCCACCAATGCCGCTGCCCACGCGCCCGGAAATTGCGAAGGAGACGTATCCGTGTCGAGCTGCTGGAGCGCGGCCTCGTAGCACTTTATCGCGAGCTCGCTAGCATTGTCGAGATCCTCTCCAAGATGGCTCAGGTACGCGTCACCAAGCAGGATGAGTGTTTCCGCCGCTACTGGGTGTGCTGCAAGCGACTGAATGACCGTTTCGGGCTTCTGCTTCAGAGTGTCTGTCCTGGCGGCTGTGGGGGCGCGGCCACTCGCGGATCGTGAGTTTTCTAGATCGAGATAGTGGATATTGACGGGCACGACCACCTTGTCGGGGCGTGGGAGGTTGTTCAACAGGTTATAGCGCAGCCAATCTACAAAGTTGTATGGCCCTTCTCTAAGGCGTGTCTGCGCGTCGGCACGCTGTTCAGACCGCACAAACTTGGCCTTGTTCTGGCTGAGCGCGCTCACTGTATCCTCCCACCTGGTATCCTCCCACCTGGGGAGGCCCTCCTGGTTCGCTTCACGGTGCAGAAAATTAGGATACAGCACCCGGAGCACTTGATAGGGAAAGGTGAGCACACGCGCCGACTGAAGCCAATGCATCGCCTCAAGCACGCTCTTCTGGTCTGGAGGAAGGTTCTCGTACGCCGTCCCTGACTCCTTGCGCTGCTGCTCTAATTGCAGCGGTTCCTTCACGAGCACTCTTCGCTGCTGGAGCATCAACGCGCGGAAATAGCGTTCCGCCTCTTGCAGGTCGTGCTCATCCCGACAGCTCGCGAGCACCAGGATTTGCCGTCCCTCGTCGCGCACCTGCTGGACGAAAAGGGCGAGTGACGCGGCTTCCCCAGGATGCGCGAAGTCATGCAGGTTATCTACCCAGAGCACGACATGGTGGCCAAGGAGGCGAGCGAGGTTAGCTGGATGATCCATGTGGTGTGGCCACTGGACGAATGTCCACCCCTTGAGCTCATGGGCCATAGCATGCCAAAGGGCACCCGTCTTGTTGGATTGCTTTGGTCCGACCACCAACACGCCACAGACGGGGCTAGGGGTGGTGCGCTCGCTTTGCTCCAGCCGCCGCAACTCGACGCGGAGCGCCTGGCGTACCTGGTGATCCAGTGCGCAGATCTGGCTGTTGCCAGCGTGGTCACCCATACTATACTGGGGGATGAACTGGTCCTTGGAGAGTCTGCTGACACGCCGCGCGACATATTCCTCAAGCTGCGGGTTGAACCTGCCAGGATATTCAGCGTGATACGCCCTCGAGATCAGGTAGGAAAGATCGACAAGCACAAGCCCGCAGAGTGAAAGAATCAATCCAGCTGAGAGCGGCAGGTATTCCAGCAAAACGGCGGGCAACCCTATGAGCGCGAGTAGCGCCCCTGCAAGTGGCTGAAGGTAGGCTGGTCGTACTAGCTGACCACGACGTGGAAGCGATAATGCCCAGTACCACAGCAGCAGCTCACGGAGGCGCTTCCACGTCCGCGACGCCTCGCGGACGCGGCGAAGCCACCTACCACGGTGATGAGCTGCCTTCTGTGCTGTTGCCATAAATCTCTTGCCTCACTCCCCCTCAAGTACGCACAATAAAGCCTTCGTGCGGCGAAGAATACAGTCGAGCGGGATTATGCGCAAAGCAGCTGAAGTATGTCAACTTGTGCACTGCCACAGCGCATGAGTGACTGGCATAGTCGCTTGCTACGTGTGCAACCTTCTGTGTGCTGTCGCTCTCAGCGTGCGGATCATGGCCGATCTGCGTGGCCTACGCGAGCATGCCGAAAATCTCGGCGGTATGTTTGCCGAGCAGTGGTGGGCGCGTTCAGCTCAGCGGGCGTCTCACTGACACACACTGCCTGGCATGGCCTGATAGTCCACACGATAGGTCCCGTCCTGAGGCAGCAGGCGAGGACCATCTTCTACCCTCTGGCCTCCAGCGTCCAGTGAGCGGCCGAACGAGCGGCTGAACGAGCACCGGACGCCCGTCCCTTGCCAACCATGCGATACTGAGGCGACACGCGACGCCGAGGTGTAGGCACGGGGGCACTCCACCCATGTCCACGATGCGCATCTTCGTCAGCCACAGCCACGAGGACGACGCCTTCTGCCGCGCACTGGTGGACGACCTGCGCACTGCCGGGGCGGACGTGTGGTACGACGAGCACAACCTGGGCTCGGGCCAGCTCATGACGGTGATCCAGCGCGAGCTCGGCAGTCGCCCTGTCTTCATTGTCATTCTCACCAGGGCCACCTTCGCCTCCCACTGGGTGCGGCGCGAGACGCTATGGGCCTATGAGCTGGCCGACCGCGACCCCACGCGCATCCTCCTGCCCGTCACTGCCGGTCCCATCGAACGGAGCGACTTCAGCGCCGAGACTGAGTGGCTGTTCCTGCACGACTTCAAACGCATCGAGGCGCCAGGCTATCAGCCCTATCCTCAGGCCGAGGCGGTCACACGCACGCTGCATGCGTTGCAGTTGACGCTGCCAGGCGAGGCACCCCTATCGACCGGACCGCTGCCCGCCGACAGCGTAGCGGACCTCATCGGGCGCGGCCGGGCGTTGAATGCACAAGGCAAGTAC
>WNFM01056160.1_pt2 | contig 10461 bp, 10 predicted proteins | sample 5400271 | NCBI WGS metagenome assembly WNFM01 (sample SAMN13153352, study PRJNA577476) | soil metagenome | isolation source: 60 cm saprolite on Douglas fir-dominated hillslope | place: USA:California | collected 2013-09-17 | reverse complement strand
GGGGGCGGTGGAATCGGAAGATCGCGACTGAAAATGTTACGGCCACTGCTTTTGTAATCGGTTCTGCGGGCCTTTTCGACTGCGTCAGTATGGATATCGAGAGTGTCCACTGCAAGTAAATGATAATTCTGGGCCGCGGAGCCGGCATCGGTGGTTACGACGGGCTTGTCGCTATCGAAATAAAAATAACCAACGACGACAAGGATCAGCAAAAGCACGACGAGCATGAGGAGCTGTTTCTTCTGTTTCATGCCGCGGTCCTGAAATAGGTCTTTAGGTGCAAGGAAACCTTAATAGTACTTGTTGACGTCTGATTGGTGTTATCGGAGCCGAGGGTCAAAGAGTCCACGGAATAAAGATTCGCGGAACGCTGCAATCCGTTCAAGAAGCCGATGACGCTCTTATAGTTGCCATTGACGGTGGCATCGACGCTGACCTCGGTCATGCCGCGATTGGGAATCTCCGTCTGTTTGTGGGCGAGATCTTCGACCTGAATTCCGCTCTTCCTGGCCACGTCGTACAGTTCGGAGATGACGGCAGAATAGCCTGCGCTGGCAGGAAACAGCGATTGTTCGAAGCGGACACAATTTTTTTGGGTGGCAGGGACGTTGTCGCGAATCTGCTGGGCGCGCTTAATATCGGCTCTGAGGAGATCGCGCTGCTTGGTTTCCACGGCAAGCTGCTTTTCGGGCGCGCGCGGAGCCGAGGCCAGCTGCCAACTGTAAGCCGCAAGGCCGATATCCGCGAGCACAAGAAGAACCACGCCGACCAGGATGATTCGTCTCCGCCATGTGAAGTCGCGACGCATTAGGTTCTCGAATAAGCGGTGGTCAACTGCACGACCTCTTGGTCGCCGCTCGTAACAGAATTGGGCCTGTGGACACTGGTCACTTGCACTTCCGAAAACTCTTTCGAGTCTTCGAGGGCCTTGATGAATTTCAATTCGGTTTCGTCGCTACTGGCGCCGACAGTCAATTTCACTTCGACGTGCCCGCCCACTTGCTTGGGCTCGATGGAGATGACACGAACGCCGCCCGGAAGGATGTGCTCCAAATCCGGCATCCAGGATGTTATTGATGTACGCGGCGCGGTCGTGCAATTCGGCGATTTCCTTCTTGCTGAAATAACGCTCCAGGTCTTTTCGCTGCACTTCGAGCTTGGCCATTTCCTGGCGCATGATTTCCGTGCGAACGCGCTGTTCCGCGTTCACTTTGCGGGCAGAGTACACGTGCCAACCCAGCCCCAAGAATACAAAACCGGCGATCACCGCAGTGATACTAGAACCAGCGAGGAACCGTCTGTGTGTATCCAGCGGCTTAGTCGATAAGTTGAGCCGAACTTTCATCGCTTCGTCTGCCCTACTCCGGAAAAATTGATGCTAGCCACGCTGCAGCATCCACCCAATCAACCCTTCCAACTCACGATCGGCCAGCGGACGCGCATCTTCTTTGATGCGTCCATCCGAGACCGCAGAATGCAGCAACGAACGAACCTCGCAACCGAATTCATCCTCCAAAGCCCGTATGAAGTCGGGGAGGCGCGCGCCAAACCCCGCGACGCGGACGGACTGGATGGTCTCCTGCCAGGTATCCTGATAATAGGCGGCGACCGGAAAAACTTCTTCGAGAAGCATCTTTGGCGTGAGGTTTGCTCCCTGCGCCGGGAGTTCGGTGCAACGATAGCCGCATAAGACACCGCGCCGGACAATTGCAGTGGTAAGGGCGGAACCGGAGACGCGCGCCAGAAGCGTCGGTTTCTCATCTTCGAGCAGCGAGATGGCAGCGAGAGAAGAGCTCATGACCACCCCGGGGCGCAAGCCAATAACCTCGGCGAGGGATTCGTACTCCCGAATGATGCGCAAGCGCGCGAGAGCGGTTACAACGTCGATGCCCGACTCGCGGGGTGCCTGACGCATGTAGGAGATGAGCGTTTCATCGGCTTCGAAGGGCACGCTTTTTTTAAGTTTCCAGCGCAACATGGGCTCGGCTTCGGCGGCGGAACGCGGAAATTCCTCGAAGTGTTGCACGAAAACGCGAATCACGGTATCGGGAAGAATCATCGCGATATCTTCATCGCGAGCACGCAAACGCTCGCAGACGGTGGCGACTGCAGCTTTGACGGCGGCGACGTTCACAATGTTGGCTTCAACGGCGGAGGGAACAAGCGCGCCCCCCGGCAAAGATTCGACCGCATAGCCATCCAGCGACCCGGTGCGGCTCCAACGCGCGGCAGCAATGCGGTCCGGAGCAAACTCGATGGCCACGGCGGCATAAGGCATGGCATCGAGCCAGAGCGCGACGCGGCGGACCCATTCGAACTGGTAAATTCCCTGCCGGAATGCGCTGGAGCTACTCAACGAAAGTCACCTTGTTGATTTCCTTGACGGTGGTAATGCCGGCGCGAATCTTGGCCAGTCCGCTTTCGCGCAAAGTGATCATGCCTTCCTCGCAAGCGACGCGCTTAATCTCCGAAGTGGGCCGGCGATCCACGATCATTTCGCGGATGCGATCGGTCAAATCGAGCAATTCGCAAATGGCGGTGCGGCCGTGATGACCGGTGCCCGAGCACTCCAGACAGCCGGCGCCCTCGGCAAACGTGACGTTGGCCCACACGGCGGGATCAAGTCCGGCCTCCTTCAATTCCTCGGGAGAATAGCGCTTGGGCTTCTTACAGTTGGGACAGATAACGCGAACGAGGCGCTGCGCCATGATGCAATTTAGAGCGGAGACAAAGTTGTAAGGCTCGACGCCCATGTTGATGAAGCGGCCGATGACGTCGGTGACGTTGTTGGCGTGGACGGTGGTGAAAACGAGATGGCCGGTAAGGGCCGACTGGATAGCGATTTGGGCCGTTTCCTGGTCGCGGATTTCGCCGACCATAATTTTGTCGGGATCGTGGCGCAAGATGGAGCGCAAGCCGCGCGCAAAGGTAAGGCCTTTTTTCTCGTTAACGGGAATCTGAGTGATGCCGCGGAGCTGATACTCGACGGGATCTTCGATGGTGACGATCTTGTCTTCGTCGGTCTTGATTTCGTTGATGGCGGCGTAGAGCGTGGTGGTCTTGCCGGAACCGGTGGGACCGGTGACCAGGACCATGCCATACGGTTCGCGAATATAGCGGCGGAACCTGCGGGTTTCTTCCGCAGAGAAACCGACCACGTCCAGAGTCAGGCTCGAAAATTTCTCTGAAAGAGTTTCTTTGTCGAGGACGCGGAGAACGGCGTCTTCTCCGTGACTGGCAGGCATGATGGAGACGCGCAGGTCGATGAAGCGACCCTTGTATTTCACGCGGAAGCGGCCGTCCTGGGGAACGCGGCGCTCGGCAATATCCAAATCACTGAGGACTTTGATGCGCGAAAGGACGGTGGAATGCCATTCCTTGGCGATGGGCTGCATGGCGTGCTGGAGAACACCGTCGATGCGGTACTTGACGGCGACTTCCGAGTCGCGAGCTTCGATGTGGATGTCACTGGCGCGGCGTTCGAGGGCGGTGAAGATGATGGTCTCGACGAGGCGAACGACCGGGCTGGCAGTGCTATCGCGAGTCAAACGATCGCCGGAAATGGTCTCGTCGGCTTCGTCATCGTCCTTGGAAGTCTGAAGAGCGAAGGCTTCGGTGGCTTGCTCGAGGACGCGCTGGGATTGCTCGGTGCGTTTGAGAATGTCGCCAATCTGGCGGGCGGTGGCGACGCGAATCAACAGCTTTTTGCCAAGTAGAAGGGGCAGCTCATCGCTCATCTGCACCTGGCCGGGGTCTGCGGCGGCGATGGCCAAAACGTTGTTCTGAAGTTCGAGCGGGACGAAATTGTAACGGAACATCAGGTCCGCGGGAATGGTGCGGAAGAGTTCCGCATCGATGCGCTGCTCGCGAAGATCGATGAAAGCAAAGCGGTACCTTTCCGCGAGCTTGCGCGCAAACTCGCGTTCGTTCTGTTCATCACCGCCGCCGGGCAGCCCTGGGGCTGGAGGAAGTTGTTCCGTAGTAGCCATGGATCCTTACTTTGTCGCTCCCATCATGGAGAAAGAGAATATGGGCAGGTACAGGGAAATCAGAATAAAGGCAACTAACAGTCCCATAAAGATTAATAGAACTGGCTCGATAAGGGAAACCAGTGCGGTCAAACGCAGGTTTACCTCTTCTTCATAAAACTCCGCCACGCTGACCAGCATGGGAGAGAGAGCACCGCTCGATTCGCCGACCTCGATCATATCCAAGGCTAGCTCCGGCATGACGCCTTTCGAAGCCAGAGCGCCATGCAGAGATTCTCCTTCACGCACCATTTGGGTGGCCTGACTGACCGTGGAACGGAGCAATTTGCTGGTGATGGCATCGCTGGCGGTTTGCAAACCGGCCACCAGAGGTGTTCCGCCGGTCAAGAGTGTCGAAAGGGTGCGGGAGAACTGCGCAACTTGGAATTTGAGGAGCGTGTCACCAATCACGGGAAGCCGAAACTTGAAGCGATCGAAGGCCGTTCCACCTTCTTCGGTGCGGGACCAGACAAACACGCCCACCGCCGACGCGGCCAAGAGCAGAACAGCTCCGAGAACAACGAAGCGGTAGTCGACGGTCAAGGCTATCAACAATTTGGTGGGGCCGGGCAGCTCGACGTTCAAGTCGCGGTAAAGCAGAGCAAACTTGGGAATTACAGCAGTGACCAAGTAAGTGACGATGATGATGGCCACGCTGATCAGCAACACGGGATAGACCAGCGTCGCAAGAATTTTCTTGCGAACGCCGGTGCTCACACGCTGATAGGCGATGTAATAGTCCAAGACACCTGACAGATTTCCGCTCTTTTCGCCTGCAAGAATGGCGGTCGAATAGACCTTGGAAAACACGCCGGCTTCAGTGACAGCTTCGGAAAGAGATTTGCCTTCACGGACACGGTCGCGAATCTGGGCAATGACGGGGCGAAGCTTGGGCGAGGAAGCGCGGGTAGCGAGAAGATCCAGCGATTTCAAGATCGGCAAACCGGCTTTGATGAGGGTATTGAACTGCTGGTTGAGTATGAGGAATTCCGAGCCGCCAACCTGGCGCCCACTCTTCCGGCGAACCAGATCAACTAGACGTCCGCCACGGGATTCCACCGAGTAAACAAATAGTCCCCGGTCCACAAGCTTCTGGCGAGCTTCATCCAGGGAACTCGCGGGTTCCACGTGGGAGAAGACACGTCCATCAGCATCCGCCACTCGGCAGAGGAATTGACCCATACCCTTAGTTTACCTCAGATAGTTGATATGCGGGAAAGGCCCGGGAGGTTGGCTGTTCGTGTCAGGAAAGAGGAGCGAAGTGCCCGAAAAGCTAAGGGTTTACGCCTGCATTACCGGCGGGTAATTCTCCATTCACGATGGCAACCCCGGAGGGAGCATGAAAGTGGAACAAGGAATCGTCGACGAGGGGATCGGCTTGCCAGTTAGTGAAACGAAATTCGATGCCCACACCGCCCGGGTCTCTAACGATCACGCCAGCAAGTTCGCCAGTTTTCCTGACGATTTCAAGATACACGGACTCGCGAGGCTCTCGCGATGAAGGCTGAGCGCCGGAAGCAGGAGAATCTTGCGGCTCCGTGCCGGAACTGCGGAGTTCACAACGCAGCATGACGTCGTCGGGGGACTCGATTTTCTCGTCAGGAGCTGCCCGCACTTGGGCGCAGACGCGCGATACTTTCATTTCGCCGGCGAGGAGGGCCAGCGGAGTGCGCCAGTCCGTGCTGGCCTTGGCGGGAACGCGGGTGGCGGTGTGATCGGCGGGAACATAGAACCAGGCGTTTTTGCCGTCGACCAGGAATAGATTCTTCTCCGGGGCCTGGTATTCCCAGCGCATTTTGCCGGGACGCCGCCGGAAGTAGGCGGTGCCGGATTCCACGCGAACTACGCGGCCGTTCTCGGTGTAGCGCTCCAGAAAAGTGGCCTGGAGAGTGCGCGCGGCGCGATAGCGCGATTCGAACCGATCAACGAACGGCTTGACGTCTGGCGTGACGCCGGCAAAGGCAAAATAGCAGCTGAGCCAACTAGCCAGAACGAGCCACGAACCACAAAGCAGGAAACGCCGGGGCATCACATGATTCTAGCAGGAACAGCGGGCGATGCTTACCACTCCCCGCGAGGAGAGACACCAAATTCAAAGCGCCGATAGCGACGGCGTTAAATAGCCGGATCCGTAACCGCGGCGGGGGACGAGACATTCATTCGAATGACCGCGGTCTGATCGGTAAAGTAATACTTGCGGCCGCTGTAGCCAGGGTTCACCGGATTCGCGTTCACCGAAAAGCTCTGATAGCGGCTGGCCGCGTCAGGATTCGAAGGAGCATAGGTAAAGGTGTACCCACTCTTTGAACCGGAAGCGAGGACTGAGTCAATCAAGCAAGCATTCGTCGAGGATACCGAACCCGTGCCGCATCCGCCAGAATCACCCAGATTCGTGAGCGTGGCAGCAAAGCCGATGTTGTACTGGGTTGAGTAGACCACTTCGGCGGTAGTGATATTCCGGCTCTGCTGAACTGCCGAGGATTCATTGGCAGCCATGCGCGAAGCCATGAGATTAGGAATGGCGATCGCGGCAATAATCAGAATGATGGCTACGACGATCAGAAGTTCTATCAGTGAGAACCCGGATTGTGTTGTTTTCTTCATTTGAGTTTCCGACCTAACTCAGCTATCTCCAGCGAAAGAACGTTTAAGAATCACCCAGGTAAGGAGAGCATGTTATTGGCCAATCCGTTGGCGGTAGGTTCCTCGTAAACCATTGATTCTGCGCATGTTGAGTCAGGACAAGGATTCCAAATTGACACTTCATGCGTTCCGCTGACAAAAAACGTCACGTAAATTAAATCTTAAATCGAAGACACTAAGCGTCGCTGGAGAGTCGGAGACTTCAGCGGGAGTGCGGCGACGGTCGAAGAACTCAAGTGTACAAAAGAAAAAGCACGGGACCGAAGTCCCGTGCTTTTCGAAACCGGCTGCGGCCAAGAGCAGGCCGCAGGAGCACTTTACAGTGCGTTGGCCCGCGTTGTAGCGGATGACGCCGGATTGGTCGGAGCAGAACGCGCGCTGGCCGCTCTGGCCAACCACGCTCGGCAGAGCCGTCGAGAAATAGGTGACGGCCGGTGTGCCGCTGCCCGCCGCCGCCGTGAAGGCATAACCGCTCTTCACTGCCGTCGCTGCGAGAACGTTATCGATCAAGCAGGCGCCAGTGGAGGTTGCACCAGTGGCCGTCGCGCAGGTCGCAGCCGCGCCGCCGAGGGCGGTGAGAGAAGCAAAACCCTGCGTCGGGTAGGTCGTAGAATAGGTTACTTCCGCAGTGTTAATGGTGCGGAGTGAACCGACAGCCGAAGCCTCATTGGCGGCCATACGCGACCGGAGGAGGTTCGGAATAGCGATAGCCGCGATGATCAGAATGATCGCCACGACGATCAGCAACTCGATAAGAGAGAAACCCTTTTGCTTCTTCATGATGCTTAGATCTCCTTGAAAATTTTTATTTTGGTGCCAGAGCACACCATACCTATCGCAAGCGGGAGACCAATGCGGCAAAAAAGACCCAGAAGTGTCTCTATTATTGCATGTTATTGATAATACAAATGTTACAGGATTCTCGATGCAGGTACCTGATGGGTGGCTGTGGCCAACAATGGGCAATTTCTCATAAAAGTGACCTTTTTTGTCGCCCCCAAATTACATAAAGCGTCATCGACCCAAGGTAGGTGCTCCATCTACAGGTTGTGCTTCTTGGCGTAGTGCCGGAAAGAACGGTAGCTAATCTTCAAGAGTTCGGAAGCCCTGGTGCGAACCCCTTCGGCCTTATCCAATGCGAACTGCAGGTATCTGCGCTCGGTTTCGGCGATAACTTTCTCGAAATCCACGCCTTCGGAGGGAAAACCATCCGCCTGAAACCCAGGGGCTCCCGAGGAAGGGGTACCGGAATAGCCGGCGATCCTATCAGGTAGCACGCGAAGAGATATCTCTCTGCCGGACTCCAAGGCCACGGCCCGTTCCATGGTGTTCTCTAACTCGCGGACGTTGCCGGGCCAATCGTAGGATTCCAGTCGAGTCATGGCCTCTGGCGAGATGGCCTCGATGGGCTTTTCCATGGTCTTGCGAAAGCTCTCTAGGAAATGGCGCGAGAGAAGCGGAATATCTTCGCGGCGTTCGCGCAAAGGGGGAACCTGAATGGGAATGACGCTGAGGCGGTAGTAGAGGTCCTCGCGGAAGCGGCCTTCCGCAATCTCTTTCTCGAACTCCTTGTTGGTAGCGGCGATGATGCGGACGTCGACGTCGGATTCCTCGGTGCTGCCGATGGGGCGGACTTTGCCTTCCTGCAGGACACGGTAGAGCTTCACCTGCATGGTCAAGCTCATGTTGCCGATCTCGTCCATGAAGAGCGTGCCTCCATGAGCAGCCTGGAAGAGGCCCTGGCGGTTTTCGTTGGCGCCGGTGAAGGCGCCCTTCATGTAGCCGAATAGTTCAGACTCCAGGAGAGATTCGGGGAAGGCGCCGCAGTTGATGGTGATAAACGGGTTCTGAGCGCGCGCGCTGTTTTCATGGATGGCGCGGGCCACGAGTTCTTTACCGGTGCCACTCTCGCCGGTGATGAGGACGCGGCTGGTTTGAGGAGCAACGGTTTGAATCATGTCGAAGATGGCGCGCATCTTCGGGCTTTGGCCGATGATGTTGTCGAGGCCGGTGAGACGGCGGAGTTCTCGCCGGAGATACCCGGCTTCCTTCTTCCACTTGAGGCTCTCGGAGACTTCATGGACGGCGCGGCGTAGTTGGTCAACGAGTTCGTGGTCTTTAATGACGTAGCGGTCTGCTCCGGAGTTGATCGCGGCGATGGCGGTCTCAATGGTTGGTACACCGGTGATTAGAAGAAAGAAGGAGCCGGGAGCAATTTCCTTGGCAAATTTGAGGAGATCCACGCCGCCGGCACCAGGCATGCGGATATCCGAAATGATGATGTCGAAGATCTGCGATTCGAGCTTGCGCTTGGCGGCTTCCACATTGTGCGCCACTTCGACGCGGTGACCTTCCTTTCGGAAGGTAATTTCCAGCAGTTCGCAGATGGATTTCTCGTCGTCGACGACGAGAATATGGGGCATTTCGCGTCCCAATTCTTTGACTGCGGCTTTTGTGCCTTGCATAATGCCTCACGCAACTCGCGGCAGTTCGACGATGAATTCAGCCCCGCGGTCTTTCTCGGATACTACGCTGATCTTCCCACTGTGAGCTTGAACAATCTGATAGACAATCGAGAGCCCCAACCCGGTGCCGCCCTCGAAACCCGATTGCAGGGGCTCAAAAATCTTGGCGCGTTGCTTGGGGTCGAGGCCAATACCGGTGTCCTGAAAGGCGATGCGCAGCCAGAAGGGACGTTGTTCCAGTTTCACGGTCAGCGTCCCGCCTTCGGGCATGGCGCGGAGCGCGTTGTCGCAGAGATTCCAGAATACCTGCTTGATTTTGTTGGAGTCCACGCGCGCGCGCAACTCGTGCCCGTTGAAAGCACGCACAATCTGGTATTTGGAACCGATCTCCGGTTTCTTTTCCATGAGCATGAGCGTTTCATCCAGCAAGCCGCGGACATCGGCTTGCTGAAACTCGTAGGTTTTTTCACGCGAATAGTTGAGAAAGTCGGTGATGATATTGTTGAGACGTTCGGATTCCCTGCTGACAATATTGACAAGATGTTTTTCGTCTTCTTCGAGAGGCACGAGCCGCGCCAGCTCCTTCACCGCACCGGCCATGGCTGTCAAGGGCTGGCGAATCTCGTGGGCGATAGCGGCGGAGAGACGGCCCAGGGCGGCCATGCGCTCCTTGGTGGCTACTTCCTGCTCCAGGCGGCGAAGATCGGTGAGGTCCTGGAAGTTGAAAACGTAGCCGTCGCGTTCGGAATCGCGGGAGCGCAAAGGCGAAATACTGATGCCCAGATAGCGGACGTCGCCGGAGGGTGTGCGGAAATCAATTTCTTTGCGGAGCGAAAGCCGCTCGCAGTTTTGATACTGACCGGGCAGCCAGAATTCGTCATTCAACTCTTGCAGCTTTTTTCCGCGCAAATCAGCAAAACGATGTCCGAGGATGTCTTCGCCAGTGCGATTCAGCAGTAAGATGCGTCCCACCAGATCCGTGGTGATCAAACCGCCGCGCATGGAGTGAATGATATCTTCGGTGAAGTCCTGGAGGCTGAGTAGCTCCTCGCGCTTCTCTTCCAACTCCGCGCCTTTTTTTCGCAGAGATTGAGCGAGGAGGCTTGCCAAATAGACCACAGCCATAAATCCAAGGAGATTCATGACCAGCCAGGTGCGAAGGCTCTCCGTCGAAGACGGAGCGGAGAACGTGCGCGGAATCTTCTCCGCGTAAGCCAGCATGGTCATACCCACAAGCAGAAGAAAACAGGCTGCGGCGGTTAGAAAAGCAATCCGCCTGGAGAACAAGATGCTGGCGACGATGATCACCAGCAGATAAAGAGAGA
>WNFM01028892.1_pt1 | contig 10462 bp, 9 predicted proteins | sample 5400271 | NCBI WGS metagenome assembly WNFM01 (sample SAMN13153352, study PRJNA577476) | soil metagenome | isolation source: 60 cm saprolite on Douglas fir-dominated hillslope | place: USA:California | collected 2013-09-17 | reverse complement strand
CCCAGCCTTGGAAACACAGATGTAGCGCCGAACATGATTTATGACCACGCCTCAATTAGTTGAACCAATCACCGAATGATCGCGAAACGCCGCACATCCAAAATCGTATCGTGAGCGATATATATAGTATTGACGCATCGGCAGCCGCTCAGGTCAACGGATGTTGTAAATATTGCAAACAGGGTTTAAGCTGTATTTTCTTTAATTGAGGGATGTGTATGTCCACCAATTCTGCTGTTTTGTTTGACGAAATAGGCAATCAACCCGGCAACCGCGCACATCAAAATAAGCTCACTGGCACCCAGCGCCCTACCGTTTTATTGTACAACCCACGTAGCACCTCACCCGGAAAGCAGCGCCTGCCCCTGTCTCTTTTGAGCGTGGCTGCGGTGATAGACGCCGATTACGAAGTCGAGTTTATCGACGGTAATCTGGTTGCGGACCCTGCCAGCGCGATTATTGAGCGGGCCAAGGCCACTGGCGCCAAATTGCTCGCCGCAACCGTGATGCCCGGTCCGCAGCTTACCCAGGCGGTGCCTGTCTGCAAACAAGTCAAGGCGGCTGTGCCCGGTTTGAGCATCCTGTGGGGCGGCTATTTCCCGACGCAACATGCCGATGTGTGCCTGCGTAGCGGCTACATCGATTTCTGTATCGAGGGTCAGGGCGAGGTGCCGTTCCGCAAACTGGTCGATACGCTTTATCACGGCGGGGCATTGAGCGACGTGCCGAGCCTGTGGTATTTGGACGACCACGGCAGCATCCAGCAGACCGACCGCGCCTTGCCGGTATCATTGGATAATTTGCCCCGGCTGCCTTATCACCGTCTGGATATGGACCGTTACCGGGGCCGCAATTATCTGGGCAACAGCGTTTATAACCACAACACCAGCTTTGGCTGCCCATTTGCTTGTAACTTTTGCGCTGTGGTTGCTTTGAGCAAACGGCGCTGGATACCGGAATCGGCGGCGCGCATGGCGGATGTTGTGACTCACCTTCACGATAAATACCACGCCGACGCCATCGAGTTTCATGATATGGATTTCTTTGTCAGCGAAGATCGCGTGGCGGATTTCAGTGATCGCATCACGCAGCTTGGACTGCGCTGGTGGGGGCTGGGCCGCGTCGATACGCTGATGTCCTATGAGGACGACTCATGGCGGAAGATGAAGGCCGCTGGCGCCAAGATGATCTTTATGGGGGCAGAAAGTGGCTCCGATGAAACCCTGGCGCGCATGAATAAGGGCGGCAAGAGTGGCACCGCCCAGACGATGGCGCTGGTGGAGCGCATGAAGCATTACGATATTGTGCCGGAACTATCTTTTGTGCTCGGCAACCCGCCCGACCCGATGGCGGATATTGAGGCCAGCCTGACCTTTATACGCAAGCTCAAAAAGGTAAACCCGGCGGCGGAACTCGTGCTGTACATCTATACACCAGTGCCGCAGGAAAACAGCGAACTCTATGAGGAGGCCAAGCGGCTCGGCTTCAAATTCCCCGAAACGCTGGATGAGTGGGCGGGCGATGACTGGTCAACCTATGCGCTACGCCGCGACCCCGGCACACCCTGGTTCAAAGAGAACTCCCGGGTTAGGGTCCGCAATTTCGAGTCCGTCATCAATGCGTACTATCCGACGGTCACCGATATGCGCTTGCAAAGCAGCGGCATGAAAAGCCTGCTGCGAACACTTTCCGGCTGGCGCTACAAGATGGAGTTCTATCGGTGGCCCTACGAACTCAAGGCGTTGCAGCGGGTTATCCACTACCGCCGCCCGGAGACAACGGGGTTCTAGGCACGGTTATGAGCGCTATAATTTGACTAGTGGAGGAATCTGATTATGGCTGACATTACGATTACCGGGGAAATTGCCGAACGCCTGCAAGAAATAGCGCGAAATACTCATCAAGCAGTTGAGGAAGTGCTGCGCGAAGCGCTTGATCGTTATACTCAAGATGACTTGGCAACGCGTCCATCATTTGCCGAAATGGCACGCCTTGCATCAGAAAATCCCATTGAAGTTGGCGCGGCTGATATTTCAGAACGTAGCCGCGAAATTCTGGAAAATGAGTATGCACACTATTTATTAAAACATCTCCACGATGGAGAAGTAGATGAGTAGGGTGCTTGTAGATAGTAGTTTTCTGTTTACGCTATACAACTCGAATGACAACAATCACACACGCGCAATCACGTTTAGCCAACATACGCAGGATACGCCTTTAGTACCGGATGTTGTTTTGCCAGAAGTAACTTTCTTATTCCGTCGTGAGGGTGGAATACCAGCAGTAACAGCATTTTTAAGGCACTTCTCCATGGCCCCTGTTGAGACAATTGCACTCACCAAGCCCGACATCCAACGCACAGAAATCATTATGACTGACTATGCCAGTGCTAAACTTGACTTCGTAGATTGCGCAATCATGGCGTTGGCGGAGCGACTTAATATTCAAAAAATCGCTACGTTTGATCGCCGAGATTTTGCAATGGTTCGACCCGCGCATTGCGACTACTTTGAATTACTTCCTTAGTTGTCGAGCAACTATAATCGCTGCCGCCGAAAGCACTGCATTTGGCAACTACCTTCGTTAACGCCGTTGTCGTCCTGCCGCCGGATTCAGGCGAGTCGCGCCCGACGACGCTGCGCTTTGATCACAACCGCATTTTGGCACTTGATGAGGCTCCACATCGAGGCGATACGGTGATCAATCTGGCGGGACGGATGCTGTACCCTGGTCTGGTCAACGCCCACGATCATCTCGAATTAAACCATTTCCCGCGCAGCAAGTTCCGACCTGTTTATGACAATGCGCAACAATGGAGCCTGGACTTCCAGCCTAGGCTTGACGAGGAGCCATATTATTCGCTGCGGCAGGAACCGCTCGATCAGCGCTGCCGTGTCGGGGGCCTCAAAAATCTTATATCGGGTGTAACCACCGTCGCGCAGCATAACCCGCTACATAAGCCGCTGCGTCGCCGCGATTTCCCCGTGCGCGTCGTACAGCGTTATGGCTGGGCGCACTCGCTGTATCTTGAACCAGATGTCACCGGAAGTTATCGCCGCACGGCATCGTCGCAACCCTGGATGATCCATCTGGCGGAAGGCACTGATACGGCCTCAGCCCAAGAACTCAGTCAACTTTCCGCGCTCGGCTGTTTGCAAGCGAATACTGTACTGATTCACGGCGTCGGCCTCAGCGCCGAAGATCGACGCCAGACGATCGACGCGGGCGCGGGGTTGGTGTGGTGCCCGTCGTCTAATTTTTATTTGCTCGGCAAGACCGCTGAAGTCGGGGAGTTCGCTCGGGCGCATCGGCTGGCACTTGGCACGGATAGCCGCCTGACTGCGGATGGAGATATGCTAGACGAAATCAAAGCGGCTTTTGCCACCGGACAGCTTGCGCCGGAGCAGCTTTTCTATGCGGTGACCACAGATGCAGCTAACCTGCTGCGATTGAAACGTACTGGCGCGCTTCTGCCTGGTTATCTGCCCGATTTTTTCATAGCGGCTCCTACTAACGAGCCTGATCCATATCAACGCCTGATGACGCTGCGCCATGACGAGATCGAAACGGTGTATATCGGCGGAGTGGTGCGCTATGAGAGTGGAGCAAAAAAGAAATTTTCGAACGCCAGATAAAATCCGAACGAATTCGCTAATAAAACCAAATGGCAGCTAACCGTTTTACGGCTAACTGCCTTTTTTTGTTAAATTTATTGGGGCGAGTCTACTTGCTCGGAGTCATCCGTGTGTCAATGTACGTGACCGCATCGTTGACGGTAGTGATCTTCTGAGCTTCTTCGTCCGAGATTTCGCCATTGAACTCGTCCTCGATCTTCATGATCAATTCAACGAGGTCCAGCGAATCGGCCTTGAGGTCTTCACGAAAGCGAGATTCAATCTTCACTTCGCCCGGGTCTACCCCAAGCAATTCGACGATAATGTCTCGCACGCGGTCAAAGGTTGATGCCATATGGCTCCCTCCAGCTAATATGTGGGGTGAAAAGATAAACGCAGTCCCATTATACCAACGCACTCCACTGCCCGAAAGTCACATTATTGCTGGCGATTGCATCAAATGAGTTGACGTGGGGGAATGCTACGGGTACGATCACGCTGCACAGCAAAGGAACACTACCAAATGACGCAAGTTACGGAAGGGCAAACCGCGCCCCGCAAAGATGACCATATTCGGATCAACCTTGAGCAAAACGTCCAGTTCCCGAACCTGACAACGGGCCTGGAGCATTACCGCTTCATGCACGAGGCGCTGCCAGAAATCGATATTGCCGACGTGGATACCAGCGTCGAGTTGTTCGGCAAGCGCCTGACGGCTCCACTGCTGATCTCCTCCATGACGGGCGGCACCGAACGCGCCAAAGTCCTTAACCGCAAGCTGGCGACTGCCGCCCAGCAAACCGGGATCGCGATGGGACTCGGTTCGCAACGCGCCGCTGTCGAGCGGCCCGATCTTGAATCGACTTTTCAGATTCGCGACGTTGCCCCGGATATTTTGTTATTTGCCAACCTCGGCGCGGTCCAGTTCAATTACGGTTACGGCATTGACCAGTGTCGTCGTGCTGTCGATATGGTCCAGGCGGACGCACTGATCCTGCACTTCAACGTGTTGCAGGAGGCGGTCCAGCCCGAAGGCGACGGCAACTTCAAAGACTTGCTGCCCAAGATTGAGGCGGTTTGTAAGAAGATTGGCGTTCCGGTGATTGCCAAAGAGGTGGGTTGGGGCTTCAGCGAACGCGCTGCACGCCAACTGGCAAATGTGGGCATCTCCGCCATTGATGTGGCTGGCTCCGGCGGCACGTCGTGGAGTGAGGTCGAATATCACCGCGCGCCGACGGCCTTCCATGCGCGGGTCGCGCGCAGCTTTGCCGATTGGGGCATCCCGACGGCGGATAGCATTCAGTATGTGCGCAAGGCCGCACCCGCGCTCAAGATTATCGCCAGCGGCGGCCTGCGGGATGGCATCGACATTGCCAAGTGTATCGCGCTCGGCGCGACGCTTGGCGGACTGGCCTCCCCGTTCCTGAAAGCGGCAGACGAGTCAATCGAAGCAACGGTTGATCTTATCCGCGAACTGGATCGTCAGGTGCGCGTGGCGATGTTCTGCACTTCCACCACGTCGATCAAGGCGCTGCAAGAGACGCCGCTCACCACGTCGATCAAGGCGCTGCAAGAGACGCCGCTCATCAAAGTTTAAGCGCAATATTGCGTGAGTTCATCGCTAATCTGCAACTGGCACGAAGGTTGACCGTAGTATTGATGAAATGGCCTTCAAAAAGGTTGATGCAGGCAAATGAACGTCCATCATTTTGAGCCGGACGCGCGGTTACAACAGGATGTGAAATCCTTCTGGACCTTTGAGCAAAGTCAAGCCGATCACAACAGCGCTCCGGTCCTGCCAGACTCCCACGTTGAACTGATATTCAATTGCGGCGCGCCCTATGTGTTGCAGACTGAAAATGGCGCGCTGGTCGATCTGCCGCGCGTTATCGTCAATGGCTTGCAAGAAAAGCCCATACACCTTCGCGTAACGGGAGCCTGCCAATTCATCGCGGTGAGGCTCTACGGCTGGGCTGTGCGACCGCTGATTGATCTGCCTGACAACCCCTACGCCCTGCCTGTTATTCCACTCAACGGGCAGTGGCAACGCATTGCACAGACGGTTGAAGCGACAGTACGCCATAACGGTTATCAAGCCGCTGTAGACCTGCTTCAACAATTCATTCTGGATATTCAACACCCGCAGCCTGGTCTAGAGGCAATTCGAACTGCGGGCGCGATGTTGCATACGTCGTGCGGAAAAGTACGCTTGAGTGAGGTTGCCGCTCAATCTCATCTCTCGCAGCGCCAATTTGAGCGCCAGTTCAAGTATTGGATGGGTGTACCGCCCAAAACCTACGCGCGATTGATTCGCCATGAGGCTACCCGCGACCTGCTGTTCCGCGATCCGGGGTGCGATATGGTCATGGTGGCGCAGGACTTCGGCTATAGCGATCAGGCCCATTTCATCCACGACTTCAAGGCGTTCACGGCGCGTACCCCTCGTGAGTATACGACGCATATACGGAGCATGACCTCGCGCTAACCGGATGTCGATTTTCTACAATATCTAGGCAATGAGTGAGCCTACAATATTATCGCGGCTTGAGTTGGGCAGTTCTTGCATCAACCCGGCGCGGAAATCGAAATTTCACATCCCAAGTAGCGAGGAACGATGAATACCAATATCTTTGTCACCTTATTGCTGTTGATTCTGACGTTTTTGATGGCAGTCAGTAGGCCATCAGGTGCGGTTGCGGCAGCGCAACAAGCCACAGCGGCCCCGACAGAACCAGCCACGCCGAGCGCGACTGTTCTGGGAGTTGCGCCTGTGCCTGCGCTTGACCCCATGCCAACCGGAGACAATTTGGGCAAGGCTTATGTCGGCGCTGTGGACATGGCCTACGACGCGGGAGCGCGGGGTGTAGAACTCGACAAAACCTGGAAAGACCTTGAACCATCTCCCGGCAAATTCGCCCTTGATGATCTGGACATGGCTGCGAATTACATGATTGGTGAGCGCGGGTTTGAGATATTGCTGAACATCCAGTTGATCAATACTGTCTCTCGCCAGATGCCAGCGGATTTGGAGGGCAAGCCCTTTGACTCAGTCGCCGTTAGAGATCGATTCCATGCGCTAATTGATGCGATTGCGCCGCACATCAATCCACATTTCCAGTACCTCGCCGTGGGCAACGAGGTCGATGTGTACCTCGCCACAAAAAATGAGTGGAAAGCCTATCAGACCTTTTATGAGGATAGCGTCGCCTATATTCATAAGCTGCTGCCCTGGATAAAGGTGGGCGTTACCAACACATTTGATGGCGCAACGACGCGATCTGTGAAGGAGGTCGCGGCGCTCAACATAGCCAGTGATGTGTATATCATCACGTATTACCCGCTTGGCGCGGATTTTGTTGTGCGTTCACCCGATTCGCCGCTGACGGATTTCCCCAAACTGGTGGCACTGGCAGGGAACCGTCCGCTGGTGCTGCAAGAGGTGGGCTATCCTGCGTCAGAGACCCTTGCAAGTTCCGAGCAGCAACAAGCCGATTTTGTCACCAACGCTTTCAAGGCTTGGGCTGCCGCAGGGGATAAAATTCCCTGGCTCGACTTTTATATGTTGCATGACATGCCCGCCCAGATGTGCAACGACCTCAGTCAATACTATCGGCTGCCCAATAGCAAGAACTTTAAAGCGTATTTGTGTACGCTTGGCCTGCGCAAGTCAAATGGCGCACCGAGGTTGGCCTGGCAAGCCTTCGTGGACAGCGCAGCGCAAATCCGAAGATAGTGACGGGTAGGCGTTAAATCAGTATCCTAGCGCTTGAAGCGGCGCAGCACGGTCATTGGAATGCGGCGCGTCTCGGTAAGTCCAAGCGCCAACGCCACGATCTCGAAGACAGCGATGCCGACCAGCGCCCCGACGATTAGCACAACAATCGGGCGAGACTCAGCCAAGCGATCCGCGACAAACCAAACTACCGCGCCCATGACCAGAGACGCGATCAGGGTGCGTACCGCCATCCACAAAATCCGCTGGTCGTGCAGCGTGGTTAACCGCCGTCGCAAAATGATCCACAGGGCGAGGCTTTCAAGGGCCGTTGCCAGCGTGTTCGCCAACGCCAGCCCGCCGAAAGGTCCCTGCGTATACGGCTGGCCCTGCACCACACGGATCAACAGCAGGCTAAGGGCCACGTTGAGCAGCATTCCGCCTACGCCAATCGTGACGGGCGTTGCCGTGTCCCGCAGTGCGTAGAAGGCGCGCGCCAGCACTTCTTGCAAGGCAAAGCCCACCAGTCCCAACGCAAAGAATTGTAAGGCCCAGGCCGTCGCCAGTGTGTCGTCCGCCGTCCACTTGTTATGCTGGTAAATCGTGGCGACGGCTGGCACCGCCAACACAATCAGGCCCACCGACGCGGGGAGCGACAGGAACAGGATGCCGCGTATCGCATCGGAGAGCGTGCTGCGGAAGCCATCCATATCATCCGCGCCGCTGAGGGCTACCAGCGACGGAAATACCGCGGTCCCCACACTCTGACCCAGCACGCCGAGTACCGTAAACATCAGCGCAAAGGCAACACTGAGTGCTGTAAAGCTCCCGGCGACCATGCCCGATGAGAGAATTGTGTTGACCAGAAAATTGATCTGCACCACGGCAGAGCCAAGTACACGGGGTGCCATGAGCCACAGCACTTCACGAACGCCCGGTGTTTTGAAGTCCGGCAGCACTCTCAAGCGAGGGCTAATGTTTCGCAGCGCGGGAATCTGAATCCCCAGGTGGAACAAGGCGCCGAGCAACGCGCCGAGCGCCAACCCATACACGCCAAGCGTTGGCGCCAGAAACAGTGCCCCGACAATCAGGCCGAGGTTGTTCATGCTAGGAGCCAGCGCGGGCGTCAGGAAGTGCTGGTTGGCGTTGAGGATGCCCATCACCAGCCCGCTCACGCTGAAGATCAACACGGTACCGAGCATCACCCGCATCAGGTCCGCCGTGAGCGCTTGATGGTCGGGCGAAGCCTCTGGCACCAGAAAATGCGCGGTGATCCACGGTGCCAGAATTCCGGTAATCACTGCTAGCACAGTGGCGATGAGGGCCACGAGCGTCATCACGGCACTGGCAAGCCGCCAGGCCGATTCGGTTTCGCCTTTTGCCAGGAAGCGCCCAAACGTGGGGATAAATGCCGAGCCGAGCGCGCCGCCAGCGACCAGATTGAACAACAATTCGGGGATGCGAAAGGCCGCTAAAAACGCGTCGAGGTCCGTTCCGGCGCCAAAACGCGCCCCGATGATCGCGCCCCTGACCACGCCAAGCAGCCCGCTTAGCACAAACGCCGCCGCGATGAGTCCGGTGGCACGTTGAAGTTGTCCACCGCTGAGCGCGCCAGAAGCGCCTGAATTGGGCGATTTGGGTGCTGGTATCGTCATTGACTTGCCTCGCTGATTGTAGAATTGCACAAATAAACGGCGGACCGGGGTGTTTCCAGCCCGACCCGCCGGTTCCGAACAATCTTACCGCGAGATTTCGCCCTAGCCAGCGTCTTTTATTGGCTCAGCCCGAGTGGTTCCGGGAGCGTTAGCTGAATAGAGCCGAGGCTCAAGCCGTCGGCAGACATGGGGCCGCTGGAAATCGTCACCGTGCCTAAAAGATTCAGTATCGACGTCATCGTGGCTTTGTTGCCCTTGCTCTGACCGCTTTGCGCCACCATAGCCTTGATAGCCTCGCCGAGCAAGTTCCCATTGAGGTACATCAGGGAAGCAGGTTGCTTGGTGGTCGTTGTAAGCGCGGACTTCCACAGCGGATCGTTAATGATAACTCCATCGCCCTTGATTGCCGCGACGGCTGCATCCAGGCCCGTGGCGGTGGAAATGACGAATGTTTTCCCGACCAGACCATAACCGATCTCCACGCCGTTGCGGAGTTTCGCGGTAAACAGGTCAGTGCCTGCGGGTGCCGCTGAGGTCTTCATGAAATCCTTCACGGCATTGTTGATGTTATCGAGGAAGGCTCTCGTCTTGACTGGATCGCTGGTTTCAGCGATGAATGTGAGGTCCAGAGGCACCGACTTACCTTTGGGCAATTTGGTAAGGATACTGTCCGGGTTGTACGTCGCATAGAACGAGAAATCGCCATTCAACCAGCTCAGGAAGTCAGTACGCAGGTCCGCGCCGAACAGCAATTTGAAGCCACCGTCAAGCTGCGCCAGCCGCCGCGTGGTGAGCGTGAACTTGTTCATCGGATTTGGAGCGCTCGTGGTATCCGGTGGTGTCAAGTTGTACTTTTCGGTGACTTTAGCAGCAATCGTCAGCAAATCATAGACATTATTCAGGCCGCCAGCGTTAACGACAAACAGTGCTTTAGCCGGGATTTGCCCGAACAGCTTGGCATCGTATGGCTTACGCTTGATGGCGTTCATGACATTCGGCGCAATGCCAAGATCGCTAAAGAACTTGTTCATTGCTTGCACGTTGACCGCTTGAGCGAGGTCCGCGCTGAACAGCTTGCCGTCTCGGCGCAGCCCAAAAGCCTGACCGTCGAGCAGACCTATCATCGAGCGCAGTGTCGCCAGATTGGCCTGCATCTGAGCGGGAGTCATTGGTGTTTGAGCCAGGCCCGCAGCGTCCGGCGTAGTGCCATCAGCAACCTGTGTCGCTTCCGCAGCGGGCAGTAGGGCCGCATCGGGACTCGCCGGGGCAGACTTCTTTCCCATGCCTATCATTGGCATACCTGATCGCATCATCCCGGCAGAGATGCCCGCCAAATATAACCGGGGTGAAATGTACAGCGCTGCCAGACTATCAGGATTTAGCGCATTCATTAACTTGGTAAATTTCGGGTTGGCGTTGAGCTTGGGCTTTCCGGTCTTAAGCGTGTCCAACAGTGCAGTGATACTCTTCTCCTGACCAAG
>WNFM01025885.1_pt1 | contig 10462 bp, 9 predicted proteins | sample 5400271 | NCBI WGS metagenome assembly WNFM01 (sample SAMN13153352, study PRJNA577476) | soil metagenome | isolation source: 60 cm saprolite on Douglas fir-dominated hillslope | place: USA:California | collected 2013-09-17 | reverse complement strand
CGGTGCAAGAAATATAAAGGGGTTGTGCAGCAGCGCTATTAAATAGGGATTCATAAATCTAAATTCGAATTTATTTAGAGAGATCGCATCTAATCCCAATTTGAAAACAACGATTTTCGATCGCACCCGAACGCCTAGCGATCGATCCGGAAAACGACGACTACGGCCACGTTGGATGGAGCGCACAAACAGCGATACACGAAGGTGACTGCTACTCGGCTGGTTCTGGCGCCGCCCGAACCTGGCGATGGATTTGCTCGCCGTGACGAAGACGGCCGATAAAATCGCCCAACTTATCGAGATAAATATAAACCACCGGAGTCGTGTAAAGCGTCAGCAGTTGCGATACCAGCAGACCACCGACGATGGTGTAACCAAGCGGTTGGCGAAGCTCGGAGCCGGCCCCGGTACCCAACATCATCGGTATGCCACCAAGCAGTGCCGCCATCGTGGTCATCAGGATCGGTCGAAAGCGCATCACGCAGGCCCGATAGATTGACTCCTCGGCAGTCAGTCCCTCGTTATGTTCGACGTGCAGGGCAAAATCGACCAACATGATGCCGTTTTTCTTGACGATGCCAATGAGGAGGATGATGCCGACGATCGCGATCACACTTAGATCGTAGTGAGCCGCCATCAGCAGCAGCAGCGCGCCCAGGCCCGCCGACGGCAGAGTTGAAATGATTGTAATCGGGTGGATCAGGCTCTCATAGAGCACGCCGAGGATGAGGTAGATGACGAAGAGCGCCGCGGCTATGAGGACCGGCGTGCTCGAAAGTGACGCTCCAAATGCCTGGGCATTGCCCTGAAAGCTGGTCTGCAACGAGAGTGGCTTACCCAGCTCTTTTTCCGCGTGCTGAATCGCGTTTACCGCCTGACCGATCGCGGTGCCCGGCGTGAGATTGAACGAGATTGTTACCGACGGAAACTGGCCTTGATGGTTGACGACGAGGGGCGCCACTTTCACGACGCTGTCAACCAATGTAGCCAAGGGCACCTGCTGTCCGCTCGACGACGGGACATAGATGTTGTTGAGCGTTGCGGGGCTGTACTGGAATTGAGGCTCGACCTCAAGAATCACATGGTATTGATTGAGCGTCGTGTACATCGTCGAGACGATCCGCTGACCGAACGCATCATCGAGCGTGTTGTCGATGGTAAAGGGTTGAATACCGTAACTCGATGCGACATCGCGCTTGATCGTTATATCGAGCCTCGGCCCGGCGTTGAGTTGGTCGGTCGTGACATCGGCGATACCCGGGATCGCTTTGATCTTATCGAGGAAAAGTGCCGCCCAATGACTGAGTTCGCCAGGGTCAGCGTCGTCCAACGTATATTGATATTGAGTCTTGGAAACCCGCCCGCCGATCGTGATGTCTTGAGCGGCTTGCATGTAGAGCGTGATCCCCTGAATCTTGGCAAGGTTGGTTCGCAGCCGCGCGATGACCTGGTCGACGGGGGGGCGCTGATTCTCCGGCTTGAGCGCAATGAATACGCGGCCAGTATTAACCGTCGTGGTACCGCCGCCGGCACCTATCGCCGATCCGACTGAGGCGACAGCCGGGTCCCGCATCACGGCATCCAACAAGGCTTGCTGGCGTTCCGCCATCGCCCTGTAGGATATATCCTGTGCCGCCTCGGACTGGCCGATGATCATTCCGGTGTCCTGTTGCGGAAAGAAGCCTTTTGGAATGATAAGGTAAAGGTACCCAGTCAGCACGATCGTGCCGAACATCAACATCAGCGTCGCGAAGCGATGCCGAAGCACGATTTTAAGTCCTGCCTCGTAGGCGTTGAGCAGGCCGTCGAAGCCGCGTTCAAGAAAGCGGTAGAGCCACCCGTGCTCCTTGCTCTCCGGCTTAAGCATGCGTGCGCACATCATCGGCGTGAGTGTAAGCGAAATCAGCAGCGAGAGCACCAGCGACACGCTCACCGTGACGGCAAACTCGCGGAACAGCAATCCGACATAGCCGCTCATCAGGAAGAGAGGAATGAAAACCGCAATGAGTGAGAGGGTGATCGACACGATAGTGAAGCCGATCTCGGCAGCCCCTTTCATAGCCGCGTCGTGAGGAGATAGCCCGCCCTCCATATGGCGAACGATGTTCTCGATCACGACAACCGCATCATCAACCACGAAGCCGACTGCAATCGACAAAGCCATCAGCGAGAGGTTATCCAGGCTGTAACCAAACTCGTAGAGCACCGCGAAAGTGCCGATCAGCGACAGCGGCACGGTGATGGCTGGAATGATGGTCGCCCAAAAATTGCGTAGGAACAGGAAGATCACCATGACCACTAGCACCACAGTGAGCAGCAAGGTGAACTGTACGTCAGCAACCGAAGCACGGATTGTCTCGGTGCGGTCCGAAATGATCGATACATTCACAGCGGCGGGAATTGAGGCTTTCAGCACCGGCAGCATCGATTTGATCCGTTCGACCGTCTCGATGACGTTGGCCCCAGGCTGACGCTGGATCGCCAGGATGATTGCACGCTTCTGATTATTCCAGCCGGCAATCAGATCGTTCTCCGGCGCACTGATGGCGTGTCCGATGTCGCTTATGCGAACCGGCGCTCCGTTGCGATAAGCAATGACCAGATTGTTATATTTTTCGGGCGTAAGTAGCTGATCATTGGTGTTGAGCGTGTAAGTCTGGCGCGGGGTGTTTAGCGTACCTTTGGGGAGGTCGACGTTGGCCTGGCCAAGCACCGTGCGTACGTCCTCGAGGCTGAGGCCGCGAGCTGCCAGCGCCTGCGGATTGACCTGCACGCGGATGGCGGGCTTCTGCTGACCGCCCATACCCACGAGACCGACGCCGGATATCTGCGATATTTTTTGCAGCAGAATGTTCTCCGCAAAGGCGTCGACCGTGGTCAGTGGCAAGGTGTCCGAAGTCAGACCAAGAACCAGGATCGGCGTATCCGCCGGGTTGACCTTCCGGATCGTGGGCGGCCCCCGCCGCATTGATCGCCGATAATGTATCGCTGACCGCCCCATCGATGGCGCGGCTCAATTCGAACTGCAGGGTGATCTGGGTAAAGCCGAGCGCACTCGCCGAGGTCATCTGGGTGAGACCTGGGATCTGACCGAACTGCAATTCGAGGGGCGTTGCAACAGAAGACGCCATGGTCTGCGGATCGGCGCCCGGCAGCTGTGCAGTAACCTGAAGCGTGGGGTAGTTGACGTTCGGCAGTGCCGCCACCGGCAACAGCTGGTAGGTAACAAGGCCGCCCACCAACAGCCCAACCATTAGCAGAGCAGTTGCGATCGGCCGCTGGATAAACGGCGCGGAAATGTTCATGGGATCAGCACCTGCTGGGCGCTTTGTGCGGCGGCTTCGTCGGCCGCTTTTCCGTGGAGAACAGTGACATGTGTACCATCCTGCAACTTGTATTGGCCATCGACTACGACCTGCTCATTGGCCGTAAGACCGGAGTCAATGAGCGCTTGGCCCTCACTTATCTGAGCAACCTTGATTGGGCGATTTGTCACGGTGCCGTCGGGACTGACCACGTACGCGTAGGCTCCCTGCTGACCTTGTTGCACGACCGATGCGGGAACGGTCAGGCCGTCATGCCGCGTATCGAGTAAGAGTCGTACGCTGATGAGCTCGCCGGGCCACAGTCGATGGGCCGTATTTGGAAACTCTGCCTTGAGCCGTATCGAGCCGGTGGTTTGCAGGATCTCATTGTCGACAAGCGTGAGTTTGCCCTTATCGAGCTGGATCTTGCCGTCCTGGCTGTCGGCAAAAACCGCGAGCTGTCCGTTACCCTGCAATTTCTGTTGCTGAATTTCTGGGAGGTTGGTCTCCGGCAGTGTAAATATCACCGAAATCGGCTCGACCTGCGTGACGACCACGAGCCCGTTGACGTCGGTCGGATGAATGACGTTACCCACGTCGATCTGGCGGATGCCGGTAACGCCGTCGAACGGCGACGTGAGCCGCGTATAGCTAAGTTGTACGTTTGCCGCGTCGATGAGTGCTTGATCGGATTTGACGGCATTCTGCAACTGAGAGACTTGCGCCTTCTGGGTGTCCATAAGTTGCGGCGTGGCCCAGCCCTTCTGCCCAAGCGTCGTGTAGCGGTTGAGATTGTCGAGCGCATTCGTGAGCTGAGCCTGATCGCGATCACGGTTCGCGGTCAATTGCTCAATCTGAGCCTGATAGGGACGCGGATCGATCTGAGCCAACAGGTCACCGGCATGCACGGTCTGCCCTTCGGTGAAGTTGACGCTGGCGATCTGTCCCTGGATCTGGCTGTGAATAATGGCCGTGTTATAAGCGATAACGGTGCCGACGCCGGTCAGATAGATCGGTACATCGTGCTGGGCGACCACCCCGGCGACGATCGGTACCGGCGTTGAGATCGGCGATGCTATAGAGGTTTTTGATGTCGAATCGAGTTTGAACGCGAACACGCCGACGGCTAAAGCGACAATTGCTCCGACAGCTGGAATGATGATTTTTCTTCGCATGAGAATTCTCCGCCGAGTGTGTGCCTATCGTTCAGCAGCCGATTGAAGGCATGGATGAACCGGTTATCGAACACGGCATGCCGGCTCCGATTGTTGCCGGAGGAGAACTGGTTGTTGTTGGCATAGAGAAACTAGGAGCCGGAACGGCGACCGAGGGGCTGACGCCCGCGTTATTAATCTCGAATGAACCCAAGGGAATTCCAGCCGGAGAGGCGCCGCCCGGCGACGGTAGCGACGTCAGGGGAGCGGTGGACGAAGGACCACTGCTAGAGGTCGCGTCGCATGTTGCTGAACCGCCCAGCGACGTCGTCCCCATCCCTATTCCACCGCCGTCGTAGATTGCGCCAGTCCCGGAAATGCCCGACGACGAACTCCCTACACCCGAGCACATCGTGGCATTGCCAGTAGGTCCTATTGTCCCGGTGGGCGCTGGACTGAGGCCGGGTGAATCGAGCCCCGTAGCGCCGAATGGAATCCCTGTCCCCGCCACCGGCATGTTCCCGGAGAGGGCGAGCTGAGCCACAGCGGTGCCACTTAATAGGAGCAATGTCGCCATTGCGGCGAACGCTACCCGACCCGCGTTGTGCACAATTCTTATCTTTGCAACCATTGAATGATCCTCACTATCACCGCTGAACATAAACAGTCGGCCCGCCGGCGCCATTAAATTGCCGTTCAAGAAACTAAATTCGAATTTATGGGACGGGGCTTAAGCGGAAGGCTGGATCGGCTACTGGCGCGGGCACGGCGGCGTGCAGCGGTGCTCGTCACCATTCACACATGAGGAGGTGTAATTCTCGGTGGAGTTTCTGTTGTTTGGTGCGCTCGCTTGCGCCTTTAATGCGCTTGCGGGCAAACAATTTCCACGGTGCAACCCGGGCCGGCCGTTATCGCAAATTGGAAGCCGTGCAACTTTACAATCGCAGCGACCAGGCTGAGGCCCAAACCCAACCCCTCGGTACGCCGGCTTTTGTCTGAGCGATAGAAGCGCTTGGTCACCGCTTCACGTTCGATCTCGGGGATGCCAGGACCAGTGTCCTTCACCCGGATGACGGCCTCGCCTTCACGGAGAAGCATATTGATATCCACCTGCCCGCCCTTGGGGGTAAATTTAATGGCATTGTCGACCAAATTAGCGACGGCTTCGAACAGAAGATCGCGGTCACCATGCACCGTCGCTTCATCGGCGACTCCGGCCCGAAGGGTGACACCCTTGTCCTCGGCGATTGGGTCGTAGAGATCGCGAACCTCGCGCACCAGCGGGCCGAGCGGCACCTGGCTAAACCCATCTAGCCGACGGCTATGCTCGATTTCGGAAATGCGTAACAAGGCGGTAATAATGGCTAGCGATTGGTCGAGACCGCCGATCGCTTGATCGACGGCGGTGCGCAATTCATTCAAAGTTGCGGCATTCGCCCTCCCACGCTCAAGGCGTACCCGCACACGGGTTAGCGGCGTCCGCAGATCATGCGCGATGTTATCGCCGACACCGGCAATTTCACAGATCAGAGATTCAATATCGCCCAACATTCGGTTGACGCTAAGAGCCAGTTGATCGAACGGGTCACCGCGTCCGCTAGTCGGCAAACGCTCGCGCAAATCGCCGGCCACGATACGTTGGATTTTTCGGTTGACTTCCGAGACTCGATTTTGAGCACGCTGGCTCAACACCACTCCGACGAGAATCGCCATGATAAATGCCGGCAGCAGCCCCAATGCGAGGGCGCGCATGACGATTTGCGCGATCTCGGTGATCTCGTCGATATTGCGGCCGATCACAAGCCTATTGCCGTTCGGCAATGAACGCGCGGCGACCCGCACTTTCTGCACCTCACGGACGCCGCTATCGAGGCGAGTGACCACAGCGTTTGTCGGAATGTCCGGCGCTAGACCGGGCGGAGAGGTCTCGATGTTACCCGCGATACGGCTGCCGTCGGTACCGAACAGGCCCGCGATCTTGATGCGTTGAGGATCCTTGAGCAATCGATCGTCAATCTCCTGTAGCATTCGATCCGAGTTATTGGACGCAAAGACGGCTAGTTCCTCGACGAGTAGTACATCGTACTTTGACATAACGTAGACGGCCGTCCGCCAATATACGAAACCGAACAGCGACAATGTGCAAAGAAGGAAGGCGCTAGCGACAGTGATCGCCCAGCGAAACGTGGTCGTGCGGGCAAAATCAGGCAGGTGCACGGAGGATAAATCCGACGCCACGAACGTTGTGAATCATTGGCGGCTCGTTCGGCTCGTCCACCTTATGCCGCAGTCGCCCCATATGAACGTCGACCAGGTTGGTCTGAGGAACAAACTTGTACTTCCAAACCTCTTCCAGCAGCATAGCGCGCGTTAGAACCTGATCTTTGCGGCGCATCATGTATTCGAGCAATCGGAATTCACGCGGCAACAATTCGATGACGCGGTCCCCGCGCTTAGCGGTACGCTGCATCAGATCGAGCTCGAGTGGCCCCAACCGCAACACGGTATCGCGGCTGTCTGCCGGCCGGCGCAATAGCGCTTCGATCCGGGCGATGAGCTCGACCGTTGCAAATGGCTTCGTCAGATAGTCGTCGCCACCTGCGCGTAATCCGCGCACCCGATCATCAACCGCACCGAGCGCACTCAACACCAATACCGGCGTGCGCATGCCCTCGGTCCGCAATGCCTCGACAATCGTTAGACCGTCCATTCCCGGCAACAGGCGATCGACGACTATGACTTCTGCTTCACCCGACCGCGCTTTATCCAGGCCTTCGATACCGTCCGCGGCCCAGTCGACAGCGTAACCGCGGTCGCCGAGCTCGGCCTTGATTTCGTTAGCCGTCTCTTTGTCGTCCTCGATAAGGAGTACGCTAGCCATCGCCCCGTCCCTAAATCCTATATCCTCAGAGACAGTTTCGCTTTCGCCTGCTTCCAGTGGCGCAGCCGGCCCGCGGTTGGGTTTCTCAGCTCCGTTTGACTGGTCTTGCGACCCATTCTGCACCGCCGCCTTGCGTTTTTCCATTGGGCGGCAACCATAAGAAAGACCGCGCACGCCTAGGGCGGAGGCGGTCGAAGGCACGGTCCTCGCCTCGCGAGCGGTAGCATTTTCGTTAGTATTAGGCGCCAAAAGCACCGTTGCTCTCCTTTCCGCTTGCGCGCTCACTGACCTCCATGAGGTCGACACGCCCGCTGTTGTTCTATTCTCAGTTGAAATATAATTTCGATGTTACAAAGTGCTATTAAATTGCCTGTTAGATTCCGAACACTTATTTTTCACGCAACAACGGCCGGGTTCCGGCCAACCACTTTCAACTCTCACGGCACACGCGCTTAGCTCGGCAACTTACCGGTGCCATCGTTAATCTGACCGGTCGATGGAACAAAACCGGGGTCAATCGTCGACACACCGGCATCCTGAGCTTTCTGTAAAATAGCACCGATCCCCGCAGCACTGGCGAAGACCAAAAGGAATGCCGTAACGACGATGATTGCGCTCTTTATCTGCATAGTACGTCTCCAGTGCATGGGCGGTCCAATTCAGCCCCGATGTATCAGTACAGGTCCTCTGGCAATTTCCTGGCGTTGCTTGCCATTTCGAGACACGTGAGTAACTCGGTGTAAGTTGGCTCGAAGTCCATCATGGTGCGAACACAAGTTGCGCGGTCGGACACGTTGAATTTCGTCCATGTCCTTGCGAGTTGATCGTGAGCGTCCTGTTCATCCGCCATACAACCTTCCATCCTGTCTGTGATCGTGATTTGCGCTATCGCAGCTGCGCGGCAACTCGGACCCACGTCCAAAGTCGGCACGCCGCCACCCGAAGCGGCGATCAAATGAAGTGCAAGCGGGACTGCCAAAAAGGGACTTGCCATGATACTAATTCCGATTATTTGACGACAACGTCATTGTGACGGGCAACCGCTTCGGAGTCGGCGTCTCGGCGCAGTTTGCGACAACTAGAGGAGACGACCCTCCACGGTAATGGTAATTCGGGGAGACGAGGTAGGCGGGCTCAAGCCCGCCTACACCCGAATCCGGGACGCCTATTAATACTGCTTCAGTTCCTCATTGTAGCCGATGCTGCCGCCGCCCGTGTTGGCCGGGCTATCGGTATCGACAACAGTATTGTTGTGGGTATTTTTTTCGGGAGCTTGAGCGTACGCAGACATCGCGTCGGCGCGTCCGGCCTGCTGCTCTAACGCCGGCGTATCAATGACGTTGCCGGTGCCAAAGTCATGGCTGAACGATTGGGCAAATGCCGGCGTCGCGAGGACGGACAGCAAGCCCACGATGGTCAGAAACTTCTTCATGTCAATTCTCCTGTGGTCTTCCTGGATTTTGAATTCATTCGTCGAGTGGAAGAGTTGAGCTCGGCGACACAGGTGAAATAGCCGCCCGCGCCGCGGACACCACTAAAAAGCGGTTTAGAAAACTAAATTCGTTTTTATGGAGAGCGGGAGTTTCGAATTCATGCGAACGAATAACGGGCCGACGTAAACACTGTTCAAGAATTAGTTTCCGTGAGGCTAAATCTTTTTGGAAAGTAGACGAGCAACTTCGTTCCGATTTCAAATCTACACTCAGTAAGCTTGCGGGCGGCGAACATTTACTCAAGTCGCTCACATAAATAAAATTTAGTCGTCTGAACGACAATTTAATGGTGCTGGCGGTCTAGCCTCCTATCCTCAGCCATAACGATCACGCTGTCGAAATGGAAAGGATGACCCATGCTAAAACGGACCTTGACTCTCTTGATGGCTGCCACACTAGCCGGCGGTTTGTTTGCACCCGAAGCCCAGGCGCGCGGTGGTGGAGGCGGTCATGGGGGCGGACTTGGTGGGGGCCACATCGGTGGTCTCCACGGAATGCATATTCCAGGCGAGATACACGAGCCTCGCATCGGCAGCCACTCCGGCAGAATCCACATGGGTACCGGTTTCGCGCGCGACGATAGCGATCGCCCACATGGCCCTCACGCGTATTGTTACGACGACTGTGGGGTGGAAGGATGCCGGTATCTCTGGCAGTCGGCGAATGCCTGTTACTGACTCTGCGGCCAAGGCAAATGAGCCATACGATATAGCTGCCAGCATATCCTGCCCATTGCTTCAGCGTGGTCTTCAGCCACTCAACAGCTCGGCGAATATTGGCTTATTCAGGCTTCAAACGCACTCGGGATCAAATTGGTTTTGGCATTTATCGTGAATGCCTCGGACCTAAGGCTAAAAGCGAATTTAGTTTTCTAATACGCAATTTAATGGTGGCGCCATCGTCGCAGATTTAATTTTCGGGCGAGCGTTGTTCTATCGAACTGCACTGTACCTGTGCACCAATCATTCGAGGGCAAATAAGGAGGGCGCTATAATGTCGCGTACAATCGCATTGTCGGCACTTAACGCCGAATCCGGGCTTTCACACTACTTGGAAGACATCCGTCGGATTCCAATGCTGGAGCCGCAGGAAGAATACATGCTGGCACGCAGCTGGCGCGAGCACGGCGATCGTGAAGCCGCGCACAAGCTTGTCACCAGCCATCTCCGCCTCGTCGCCAAATTAGCAATGGGCTATCGCGGCTACGGCTTGCCAATTTCCGAGGTGATCTCGGAAGGCAATGTCGGCCTGATGCAGGCGGTCAGGCGGTTCGAGCCGGAAAAGGGTTTCCGCCTCGCCACATATGCGATGTGGTGGATCAGGGCAGCCATTCAGGAATACATCCTGCGTTCGTGGTCGCTCGTGAAGATGGGCACCACCGCGAACCAAAAGAAGCTGTTCTTCAATCTGCGCAAGGCGAAGAGCAAGATTTCGGCGCTTGAGGAAGGCGATTTACGGCCTGACCAGGTCCAGATCATTGCGAAGCGCCTCGGCGTGACGGAACAGGACGTCGTCGACATGAACCGCCGCCTCGGCGGCGACTCCTCGCTCAACGCGCCGATTCGCGACGATGGCGAAAGTGGCGAATGGCAGGATTGGCTTGTCGACGATGCGCCGAGCCAGGAACGC
>WNFM01191593.1_pt2 | contig 10466 bp, 9 predicted proteins | sample 5400271 | NCBI WGS metagenome assembly WNFM01 (sample SAMN13153352, study PRJNA577476) | soil metagenome | isolation source: 60 cm saprolite on Douglas fir-dominated hillslope | place: USA:California | collected 2013-09-17 | reverse complement strand
TGGCAGGTTGCGGCACTGATCATCAATACCGACAGCTTTCCGACCGCGCTGGAAGCGATCCGCGCGATCCCTTCCATTCTCGGCGACAAGGAGTCCCTGATCAACATCCTTGCATCGCTGCGACGCATGGCCATCGGCTTCGGCGTGGCGGTTGTCGTCTCGATCCCGCTGGGATTGATGATGGGCCGCAGCCGCGCCGTGGCGTCGTTTTTCAATCCGCTGCTGATGGTGACCTATCCGGTGCCGAAGGCGGCGCTGATGCCGATCATCATGCTCTGGCTCGGCGTCGGCGACATCGCAAAGATGCTGGTGATCTTCCTCGGCGTCAGCCTTCCCGTGATCTATCACAGCTTCCAGGGCGCAAAGGCGGTCGAGGAAAAGATGCTGTGGTCGGGCGCCGCCATGGGGCTGTCGGCAGCGCAGCGCATGATCCGGATCGTGCTGCCGGCGGCGTTGCCGGAAATTCTCACGGGCTGCCGCACCGGGCTGGTGCTGGCGCTGATCACCATGGTCACCAGCGAGATGATCGCGCGGCAATCCGGCGCCGGAAACATCCTGTTCAATGCGCTCGACATGGGACAATACGACACTGTGTACGCGATGATCATCATCATCGGCGCCATGGGCATCGGTCTCGACGCTGGATTTGAAAGGATACGCGGCAGGCTGGTAAAATGGTCCGAGCCGGACTTCGACATTCCATTGAGCTTTGCATGAAGGCGCGCGCTATCACAACAGAGGTTCTGCTCGGCATCGTTCCGATCGCGCTGCTGGTCGCATTGTGGCAAGCTATAGCCTCTTTCGGTTATGCTCCAGCGACGCTGTTGCCGCCGCCCGGGACGGTGTTCACACGTCTTGTGCAACAGCTCTTCACCGGTACCTTCCAGCAGGAGATCGCCGCCACGCTGTTCCGGTTATTCGCAGGATTCTCGATTGCGGTGGTGCTGGGCGTCATCATCGGTCTTTTCGCCGCGACGAGTCCCGCCATCAACGCCGTGGTGCGTCCCATCGTGCGGGTACTGGCGCCGTTGCCGAAGGTCGCGCTGTATCCGGCACTATTGTTGCTGCTCGGATTCGGTCATGAATCGAAGATCACGCTGGTTGTCGCCGACGCGTTATTTCCGATTCTGCTTTCGACCTATTACGGCGCCTCGATGGTGGAACAGAAACTGATCTGGTCGGCGATGGCGGCGGGCACGCCGCGCCGTCAAATCCTGTTCAAGGTTGTGCTGCCGGCGGCGATACCGTCTATCCTCACCGGCTGCCGGATCGGTCTCGTGATCTCCTGCATCGTGGTGTTCCTCGCCGAAATGATCACCTCGACCGATGGCCTCGGCCATGTGCTGGTGACGGCCGCCCGGACCTTTCAGGCCGTCGACATGTTCGTGCCGCTGATCACGATTTCGCTGCTGGGGCTTATTCTCAACGGCCTGTTGCAGGGGTTGCGGTCCTATCTGCTGCGTGGGTTTCCGGAGATCTGATGCAATTTTTGGAACGGAGATAAAACATGCTGGCGGATCGCATCGAAGCGAAATGGATCGACGCGTTCTGCGAGATCTTCGAGCGCTGCGCGGTCAAATCCGGCGACACCGCGGCAATCCTTTCGGAGACGCAGTCGCGCGCGCTCAATGTTCACCTGGCCGAACTCGCGTTGTTGCGGATGGGTGCAAAACCGTTCCACATCATCATGCCGACGCCGCGCAACAAACAGATCGTGCCGATCCGCTCCACCGGCGCCAGCGAGGCGATTCAGCGGCTTGCGCCTGTTGTTACCGCGCTCCAGCAGGCGGGCTTTGTGGTCGATTGCACCATCGAAGGATTGATGCACGCGGTGGAGACGCCGGAAATACTCAAAGCCGGCGCGCGCATCCTGGTCATTTCCAACGAACATCCCGAGGCGCTGGAGCGCATGGTGCCTGATACGGCATTGGAAAAGCGGGTACGCGCGGCGGCGAAGATGCTGCGCGGAACAAAGCGGATGCGCGTGACCTCCAAGGCGGGGACCGAGCTCGACGTCGATATGGTCGGTGCCTCGACGGTCGGCGTCTGGGGCTGGACCGACAAGCCCGGGACGCTGGCGCATTGGCCCGGCGGCATCGTCGTCAGTTTTCCCAAAAGCGGCACCGTCAACGGTACGCTGGTGATGGCGGCCGGCGATATCAATCTCACCTTCAAGCGCTATCTGACTTCGCCGGTCAAGATGACGTTGAAGAATGATTACGTCACCGATCTGCAAGGCGAGGGCGCCGACGCGGCCATGATGCGCGCCTATCTCGCAGCATGGGGCGACCGCGAAGCCTATGCGGTGTCACATGTCGGGTTCGGCATGAATCCGGCCGCACGCTACGAGGCGCTGACGATGTATGATCAGCGCGATACCAACGGCACCGAGCTCCGCGCGGTCGCCGGCAATTTTCTGTTTTCAACCGGCGCCAATGAATTCGCCGGCCGCTATACCGCCGGGCATTTTGATTTGCCCATGATGGGTACAACGATCGAACTGGACAATTTAGCCGTGGTTCGTGAAGGCGTGCTGCAGGACGTCTTCGGCTAATCGCGATCCAGCACCGGCGGTCTGGCGAGACCAAAATGCCTGAGCATATCGACCAGTGCCGCGAGCCGCTGCTCGCGGTAGGCATCGACATCGAGGCCGGTATAATCGAGAAAGCCGGCGCCGGTGCGCAGACCGATGCGGCCCTCGCGCATGTTGCGTGAGATCACTTCGGGAGCGCGATAGCGGTCGCTGCCGAGCGCACCCTCGAGATAGCGGCTCGCGTAATAAAGAATATCGCCGCCGCCCCAATCGATAAATTCCAGAAGTCCCAGCACCGCGTAGCGGAACCCAAAACCGTAGCGGATCGCATTGTCGATATCCTCGGCGCTGGCGACGCCTTCTTCCACCATCCGCGCCGCCTCGTTCATGGCGAGCGCCTGGATGCGCGGCACGATGAAGCCGGGCGTGGCGGCACACACCACCGGCACCTTGCCGATGCCCTCGAGCAACGTCTTCACCTGTTCGATGATGGCCGGACCGGTCGCGGCGCCCGGCGATATCTCGACCAGCGGGATCAGATAGGCCGGGTTCAGCCAGTGCACGTTGAGAAAGCGTTCGGGCTGCTTTACCGCGCCGGAGAGATCATCGACCAGAATCGTTGAAGTGGTCGAGGCGATGGTGATTTCGGGCCCGACGCATTTCGAGGCCGCAGCCAGTACCTCGCGCTTGAGGTCGACTACCTCGGGCACGCCTTCGAACACGATGCCGGCGCCGGCCAGTGCTGCCGCCATGTTTTGCGCCGGCGCCACGGAGACCCGCGCGAGCACGGCGTCGGCGTCATTTTCCGCCAGCAATCCGAACCAGGCCAGGCTTGCCAGCGTTTTCTTGATTTCACCGAGTGCTTCAGCTTCGAGCGCCGCGAACTGCTCCACGGATCGCGCCTTGACGTCGATCATGATGACGTCATGGCCGGCATAGGCGAAGGCCACCGCGATGCCGCGCCCCATGCGGCCGGCGCCGAGACAGGCAATAACAGGGCGAGCAGTGGTCATCGATTAAAACCTTCGCGCAACAGCGTCTGCAGCTGACGGCGGTCGAGGCCGCCCAGACCGAGACTTGCCAACGTACGTCCGCCCTTAAAAAAATCCTCACCGCAGATGGCGCGGCCGATGGCCAGAAAGGCGCTTGCCAGCGGCGTCGCGACACCCGCGAGTTCGGCCGCTGAAACCAGAAGCGACAGGCCGAGTCGAAGATCCTCCCGCATATAACGATGTTCCGTGAGCACGATGCGCTCGCGCCAGTCGCCGGAATCGGTCAGGCGATCGTGCGACCCGCGGCCATACATCCATTGCTCACCTTCGGTCGCGTAATGATGCGCCAGCGGAAAGTGCGGAGCGCCATAGCCAAAACCTTCGCGCACTGCGATGCGTTCAGCATCGAGCGCGTCGGTGACGCGGCGGATCGCAGCTTGCGTGCCTTCCTTGTGAATATCCCAACGCTCAAAATGCTCGATCGGGCCGGCATTCATCACAATCAGCGGCGGATGGATGATCGGCCCGGCATTCATCAACGCGCCTGACAGCGCGTCGCCGCAGGGTTCGATGACACCGGGAAACGCCCGTCCGATCACGTCGAGCGCATGATCCGCAGTCTTGAGCGGAAATACGCCGACCGGCAACCGCTTCGCTCGGATGGTGATGGCGACTTCGAACGGCCCGTGCTTGCGCGTCAGCCACGGCAGCGTGCCGGTCTCGGCAAAGCTTACGCTTGCGCGATTGCCGGCGTCATGGGCGGCCTTCGCAAAGATCATCGAGCCGAATGTCGCCGGCGGCAGGAACGCCATGTGCCCATCCCTGAGGTGTGGCGCGAGCAAGCTCGCAATATCGGGCTGCGCGAAAGCCGGAGTAGGGCACAGGATCAGTTCGGCATCGCTCACAGCTTCGGCAATGTCAGTCGTCACCAAGGCCAGCCGCACGTCGTGTCGGCCGTTTGCATCCTTGAGGATGATGCGTGACCCTGTCGCGCGATGCTCCGCTACCTCCGCCGCATCGCGCCGCCACAGCCTGACATCGTGGCCCCCAAGCGCAAAATCCCCCGCAGCCGCGAAAGAACCGTTGCCGCCGCCGAGCACCGCGATCTTCAAGACGCCTCTCCTTGTACCGGCGCGTCAAGCCGTCTCAGCATGAAATGCTGGACCTTGCCCAAGGCCGTCCGCGGCAGGTCATCGACGAACACGATATCGCGCGGCACCTTGAAGCGGGCGAGTTGCGTCAGCACATGCGCCTTCAAATTCTCCGCCTCCACAAAACATCCCGCCCGCCTGATGACGTAGGCCACCGGCACTTCATCCCATCTGGGATCGGGCCGGCCGATCACGGCGCATTCGACGACCTCGGGATGCTCCAGTAGCACGCGCTCGACTTCGGCCGGATAGACGTTTTCGCCCCCGGAAATGATCAGGTTCTTCTTGCGGTCGTGCACCCAGAAATAACCCTCGGCGTCGCGCAGCCCGATATCGCCGGTGCGATACCAGCCATCGTGCAGCGCTTCGCGCGTTGCTTGTTCATTGCCCCAATACTCACAGAATACGTTAGGGCCGCGTACCACGATTTCGCCGGGCGTGCCCGGCGACAGCTCATTGCCGGCCTCGTCGATGATCGCCGCCTCGCAGCACAGGCCGGGGAGGCCGGTCGAGCCGACGCGCGAATGATCACCGCCGAAACGAGTATAGACCGCGACCGGGCAGGTCTCGGTCGAGCCATAGACCTGAAGCACCGGCACTCCGCGTGCAACAAAACGCTCGATCAGGTGCGGCGGCACGATGGTCGATCCGGTCGAGACCGCCTTCAGGGAGGACAGATCAGTCGTAGCCCAATCGGGATGGTCCGTCACCGCCTGAATGATCGCGGGCACCAGCACCGTCAGTGTCGGGCGGTCGCGCGCGATGGCTGTGAGTGTCGTATCCGGCGTGAAGCGCGAATGGATCGTCACGCTGGCGCCATGGTGCAGCGCCGGCGTGGTCTGAATGTTGAGGCCGCCGACATGGAAGAAGGGCAGCACGGTAAGCACATGATCATCCGAGGTGAGACCATGCATGTGCTGGCTCATCACCCCGTTCCACAACAGCGCTTCCTGTCGCAGCACCGCGCCCTTGGGCCTTCCGGTCGTGCCGGAGGTGTAGACGATCAGCAGCGGATAGGTGAGATCGGTATTCGGATCGCGGCCGTCGCCGCGCGCCCGCGCCAGCAGCGCGTCGAATGTGCTTCCGCGCGCAGGTGCAAAATCTAGTCCCACGATGCTGGCGTCAGGCAGGCTTCTTTCCAGCGTGGGCGAAACCTCCGCAAAAGCCTGTTCGAGCAGCAGCACCTTTACTGAGGCGTCCGACAGGATGAACAATTGCTCGGCCACCGCAAGCCGCCAGTTCAGCGGCACCAGCATGGCGCCGAGCCGGGCACAGGCATAAAGCAATACGAGATAGTCAGGCCGGTTCAGGCTGAGGATCGCGACGCGATCGCCGCGGCTGACCCCGCATTCGGCCTTCAGCGCCCGCGCCGTTTGAGCGATGCGGGCATTGAACCCTGCGTAATCCAGAATCTCGCCCTCAAAAATGATCGCAGGCTTGCTCGGCGTGAACGCCGCGTTCCGTTCGATGAGATCGGAAAGGTCCATTTTCGAGCTAGTCGTCCGTCTCGCCGGTTTCGTACAGCGCCTCGCGGCCGATGCGGTCGAGACAGAGTTCGGCGGTCCACGGCAGCATCAGCGAGCCGCAGCGGCTGTCGCGATAGATCCGCTCCAGCGGCAGCGATTTCAGCATCGCTTGTCCACCGCAGGTGCGGATCGCAAGCGTCGCGAGCTCGTTGGCGCCTTCCATCGCGGAATATTGCGCGGCGTAAGCACGCAGCACCTGTTCCTTGGTCGGGTTGGCGCGGGCTTCGGTGACCGCCTGAAACCAGACCGCCTTAATCTGCTCGAGCTTGATCTGCATCTGCGCTACCGCGATCTGCTTGGTCGGATACATCCGGCGCTTGACCGGCGGGGTGCCCGGCACCTCGCCGCGAAGATAGCGCACGGTGAAATCATATGCCGCCTGCGCTAGGCCGACATAGGTCGGCGACAGCGTCAGGAACATATGCGGCCAGCGCATTGCCGCGTGAAAATAGACGCCGCGCGGCATCAGCGCCGCATCCTCCGGCACAAAGACATCCTTGAACAACAGCGTGCGCGACACCGTCCCGCGCATGCCGAGCGGATCCCAGTCGCCGACCACGGACACGCCGCCCGCCTTTGCGGGCAAAGCGAGATAGAGCGTATTGCGACGGGAGGCTTTTTCGCCTTCCGCGATTTCGGTACAAAGCACGCCGTAATAATCGGCATGACCCGAAAGCGACGCAAAAATCTTCTTGCCGTTAACGAGCCAGCCGCCCTTGACCGGCTTTGCCTCGGTACCGAACGCGACGCCTCCGGCGGCGGCCGCGCCGCCTTCCGAGAAAGGTTGCGAATAGACAGCGCCGTCCTCGACGATGCGTTTGTAATGCAAAGCTCGCCGGCGCTCGTGTTCGGCGCGGGTGTTGGCGTCCATGTCGAGGTCGTCGGCCAGCGGACCGGACCACAGCGTCGAGCAGACGTGCATGTTCCAGGTCAGCGCGGTCGCGCCGCAATAGCGGCCGATCTCGGCCGCCGCCAGCGCGTAGGTCTGATAGTCGGCGCCGAGGCCGCCGTGCTTTTTGGGAATGGCGATGCCCAGCAGGCCCGCGCGATGCAGATCCCTGTAATTTTCGGTCGGGAATTTTGCTTCGCGATCGTAGGCCGCGGCGCGGTCCGCGAACGCGCTCTGGCCAAGCTCGCGCGCGGTCGCGATGATCGCTGCCTGTTCGTCGTTCAGCCGGAACGCCGTGGGGTCGAAGATCGGCGCATCCAAATCGATCGCGTCAATCGCGGTTGCACTTTTGCTGGCTTGCATCGTCATCATGCCGTCACTTGTGTGGCAGCCGCATTGGCTTTCAGGAATTGATCGAGCGCGGCGTTGAAGGCGCCCGGGCGTTCGAGATTGGCGAGGTGGCCGACGCCGTCGAGTTCAACGTATACTGCGGTTGGAATATAGTTCGCCATCTTGGCCATCATCGGCGCGGGCGCATTGTTGTCCTTCGAGCCCGACAGCAGCAGCGTCGGCACGGAAATATTTTTCAGCGCGCCTCGCAGATCAAACCCTATCAGCGCCAGCATGGTGGCGCGATAGGTCGCCTCGGGAACGGAGGCCATGCAATCGCGCGCAAGCTCCATACCGCTGGGATCGGGATCGTCGCCGGCCAGTTCCTTCACCAAGGTCGGCGCGAGCGAAACCATGGTTTCGCCGCGATCGAGCGGACCGAGCCGCGCGGCGATGAAAGATTTCTGCCAGTCGCCATCGGGTTTGCCGAATGCGGGACTGGTCTGTGCGAGCACGACGGCGCCGGCGATACCAGGGTTTTTCGCCAGCAATTGTTGAACGATCATACCGCCGATCGAATGCCCGACCAGGATGGGTTTCGTCGCGGTGATCTTATGCAGAAAATCCTGCAAGGCATCTGCGAGAGAGGCAATGCTGACACTTGGAAGCGGCGCCGAGCCGCCATATCCCGGCATATCCCATGCGATGGCGCGATAGCGATCCTTGAAAGCATCCAGTTGGCCGCGCCATGCCCGCGCCGCACCGCCGATTCCATGCAGGAACACCAGCGGCCGCGATGCGGGATTGCCGGCGGCCTCATAGCCAAAACGGCCATCCCTGGTTTTTTCGGGGCGAGAAGCGGGCACGCCGGACCTCAGATGTTGTCGGACCATCCGATGCTAGCAGGACCTCGGCGTATGAAAAGAGATATTTTATATTTAAAGCAATTTTCCTGAGGGGACGCCAGGCTGCCCGATCATTCATTGGCCTCGGGTGGCAGGAAGTTCACTTCGTGCTCGGCGGAGATGCGGACGATTTCCGCGACATCCGTCAGATTGTGCAGCTGATTGAACAGCGCTTCGAGTTTTTGCGTCGGCGACACCCAGAACAGCGCCCGTGCCGGCTTATCCGACTTATTGAAATAACCGTGCGGAATGCCGCGGGGCAACCGAACCAGGTCGCCGGCATTGGCCTTCACCCATACGCCGTCCAGTTTGAGATCCAGCACGCCATCCTGCACCAGGATGAATTCATCCTGGGTGGGGTGGATGTGTACGGGCACAAACTGGCCGGGATCGCTGTTGGTCTCAAATGCAAAGGTGGAGTCGGTCACCGCCTTCGGGAAATAGACCTGCCCAAGAATATTCCAGGTCTTGCCGGAATAGCCCGTTCCGTTCCGCGTGATACCTTTTTCGAGCGCTGCCATGATACCCGTCCTCCTGTTTTGTCAATCCGACGCTACCTGCGGCGCTTGATCTGTCAAGCAACGGGAGCGCATTTCTTGCAAAAGCTTGAAGTTTAAAATATATGCAGGTCGTTGGTTGATAACGCCATTCGGGGAGGTCAGCGCATGTCCGGACTGCCGCGTTCCTCGCATGCGCTCGTCACCGGAGGCGGGCGGGGCATTGGCCGGGCGATCGCGTCCGCGCTTACGCAGGCCGGAGCAACCGTCACCGTGCTCGGCCGCAATCGCGCCACGCTGGATGAGGCCATTGCCGCCGGCGCCGCGCATTTTGCACGCGTCGCCGACGTCGCGGATCAGGCCGCTGTCAACGCTGCGGTTGCGGAGGCCGCAGGCCGCCAGCCGATCGATATCCTCATTGCAAACGCCGGCGCTGCAGAATCCGCGCCGTTCGCAAAATCCGATGCGGCGCTGTTCCACCGAATGATGGATGTCAACTTCATGGGCGTGGTCCATGCGATCCAGGCCGTGTTGCCGGCGATGAGGGACCGGCCGCACGGCCGCATCGTCGCCGTTGCATCGACCGCCGGTCTCAAGGGCTATGCCTATGTCAGCGCCTATAGCGCGGCGAAACACGCGGTGGTGGGTCTTGTGCGCTCGCTGGCACTGGAGCTGGCCAGCACCCGCGTGACGGTCAACGCGGTATGCCCGGGGTTCACCGATACCGATCTGCTCGCCGGCAGCATCGACAACATCATGAAGAAGACGGGCCGCAGCCATGCGCAGGCGGTAGCCGAGCTTTCCCGGCATAATCCGCAAGGCCGCCTCGTGACGCCTGCCGAAGTCGCCGATACCGTGCTTTGGTTGTGCGGCGAGGGCGCCGCCGCCATCACCGGACAGGCCATCGCAGTTGCGGGCGGCGAGATTTAGGGTGCGTGCGTAGCCCATATTTAAAACCGTCATTGCGAGTGCAGCGAAGCAATCCAGCTTCGCAACACGAAAGCTGGATTGCTTCGTCGCTTCGCTCCTCGCAATGACAATAATTGAAAGGGAGATTCCATGAGCACGCCAGCCAATCCCGTCACGCTGCCACTGTCGCAGTATGCGCCCAAACATTTTCTGCTGGCGGTGGCGGAAGGCGTGGCGACGGTGACGCTCAACCGCCCCGAGCGAAAAAATCCGCTGACCTTCGAGAGCTACCGCGAACTCACGGATTTTTTCCGCGCCTGCGCGTTTGACGACGACGTAAAGACGATCGTGGTGACGGGCGCCGGCGGCAACTTTTCCTCGGGCGGCGATGTGTTCGAGATCATCGGGCCGCTGGTGCAGATGAACACCAAAGGCCTTACCGCCTTCACCCGCATGACCGGCGATCTCGTCAAGGCGATGCGGGCCTGCCCGCAGCCGATCATCGCGGCGGTCGAGGGCATCTGCGCCGGTGCCGGCGCGATCGTCGCTATGGCATCGGACATGCGCCTGGCCGCCACCGGCGCCAAGGTCGCGTTCCTGTTCAACAAGGTGGGCCTTGCCGGTTGCGACATGGGGGCGTGTGCGATCCTGCCGCGCATCATCGGACAATCGCGCGCCTCGGAACTGCTCTATACCGGCCGCTTCATGACCGCGGAGGAGGGCGAACGCTGGGG
>WNFM01186958.1_pt3 | contig 10466 bp, 11 predicted proteins | sample 5400271 | NCBI WGS metagenome assembly WNFM01 (sample SAMN13153352, study PRJNA577476) | soil metagenome | isolation source: 60 cm saprolite on Douglas fir-dominated hillslope | place: USA:California | collected 2013-09-17 | reverse complement strand
TGTGACATCATTTCACCATGAGAGTGCCCCCTTGTGATCACCCGAGCCGGACTGGGCTGTGCCGAGAACGGCCAGTCATATTGTTGAGACAGACCCATTAACCCACTTAACCTCAGTAAGTTGGTTGTCTCAACTGACGTGAGATGGCCGTGAGACAGTGAAGATCGAGTCGTTACTGTATCACCCTTGTCTCACATCCAATGAGACAGATAAATAAATATAAATAAAGAGGTTTAACCTTGTTGTCTCACCAAATAGTTAATTCTGGTTGGTATCCGCTCAGGAGAACTCCATCGGTGCGGCAGCAGCACTGCAACACTGGCGCATGGTTGGGCGGACAAGGAACTCATAGGCAGTCCCAAGGATTACCTTGCAATCGGGCGGAAACATTTCGAGTGTGATATGTTTGTGATTGGCCGCCTAGTTCCGGTCTGATCCACCGGTACGAAGGCTGGGAACCCTGCCCAGGGGCGGCTACTCCACCTTCAGGGAATCGCAAAGGGAGCGATGGCAGCCGACCCGTTTTCAGCCCGCGAAATCAACGACAGCATTGCCGAAGAGGTAGCCCGAATCCATTCGGTTTGGCTGGAACGCTGCGCAAAACAGAATTTTCCGGCAGGCTATGAAGAAACAATCATCGAAACCTTCCTAAAGACGCTTGACGCACATGGCGAGGGTTATCTCAAAGCAGTTCTGGATTCCGAGAGTTTGAAAGTGTTCTGTCTTACACTACGATGGGTCGGCTCGACAATCCTCGGACTCGCACAGAAACAGGGTCCGCTTTCGAATCTCTTTCCGGATGAACGATTCCGTAAACTGGTGCTTTCATCATGGCCAATCATCAAAAAAATGATTGAGAACAGCAAAGTGCCAGTCGAACAGCAGGAACGAGCTATAGAGGCCCATATTGAAGCCGAAGTAGACCGCTTGCGGCAATCGACTATGCAACAAGCCTCAGATCATGACACTTGGCGGGTCAGCGTCCTCCGTACTGCCGAGATCCTGTTTGAAGCTCGGTATAAGCACTGGTACGCCGAGGCGTTGAAGAAACTGAGACTACAGAAGACGGATTCGGACGCCTCACCGAAGGCATCGCATTTGCCAAAGACGGAAACAGAGCAGTCCCATCCTTTGCGTGCGAAATGGCTTCAGGAGCGGCTGAAGGAGCGGGCATGGAACCGCAATGATCCCCACCGGCACGGTGGGCCGGACGCAAAGACCATAGACAAGATACTCGACGGTAAGTCTGTCAGAGAAGACGTTCTAGAGAAACTAGCGAAGGCTCTCTCGAATAAGAATCGTGCGGTGAACATTCTCGACATCCCCACCGCCTGATTCCAACGATTCCCTGTTGTTCCCCATCTCTCCCAGGGAAATTCCCACACCTTCCCAGGGTGAACAACGCAATCTAGGGGTGTCCCAACCGGGGGCAACCGAGGTTTACGCATGACAACGATTCACAATAGTCTCGATACCCTTTTGACTGAGCATGACGTAGCGCGCATCACCGGGTTGTCTGTTGCATCGGTCCGACGCTGGCGGCTATTCAGGCGGGGTCCAAAGTACCTGAAAATTGGCGTGGCCGTCCGCTACCGATCCGAGGACCTTACGGCGTGGCTGCAAAAGAGGCCTACTGGTGGTGAGCAATTCAAGGAGGCCGTCTAATGGCGCGGGTTTCAGCCTCCCCTGAAGACGCTACCAATGCGAGCAGTCAAGCCACCGAGGCGATCCGGAGTTACTTGGAGGCGATGAACGGTGAAATCAATTCGATTCATTCCAGGCGGAATAATGACTGCCTGTATCTGGGCGTCAGGCACGGCAATGATGCGGAACGTGGGTTCTTACTGCATCCGGCAGGACAAAAGCCCGAACGACCTGAGGATTTTGAGACACTCTCAGCGCAAGAACTCAGTGCGTATTCCTTTGATCCAGAGGCGGACATTCCTGTGGACGGCTGGTTATTTCAGGGTCTTTTTGCGGTGGGTGACCTTGGAGTCTGGTTGGGGCGCGAGAAGCATAGAAAATCGAACATGATCCTCCAGTTCGCAATGTGTTCCGCGCTGGGCAGAGATTTTCTGGGGTTCAAGTTCGTAGCGAGTAAACCGCTCAGAGTGGTGCTGATTGATTTTGAGTCCAAGAGTGGTAGCCTAAAGCAACGCTATGATGGGATCGCTGCTGCGTTGGGAGTTAGCCTATCCCAGAGCACGCTCTTGCGTGCAAACCTGAGAATCATTGAAGTTCGGAGAATTAGAAAGTCCGGTCGCTCATTTCCTAAATTCCCTCACAAAACTAAACAGGATGATGAGCTGAAGTTTTGGGAAGAATTAGTCGCGACCAACCCCGCTGACGTGTACATCATTGACCCGCTACGCACGCTTCACACGGCCGACGAGAACGACAGCAGTATTGAGACTCTGATGTCCGAAATGCACCGGGTATTTGGAGGGGCGGCAGTCATTGCGGCGCATCACATGAGGAAGCCATCAGACAACAACTGCGCCCTTTCTCAGGATATGCGGGCTTGGTCGGAAGGCGCTCGCGGCAGCTCCGCCATCAAGGCGCATTCGGACGTGATCGTGCTCCAAGAACGGACTGAAGACAGTAAAGGAGATGAGGTTGTCTATCTTGGAGCTTTCCTCAAGGACGGAGCGGACATCGAGCCTTTTCCCCTGATGGAGTCCGACCATCAGTCCTTCTATTGGAGCGTGAGTACGACAGTCCCGGATACCTTAAACGCCTCCTACATGGCGCTGACAAAAGCAGGAGGGCCTTTCAAAGACAAAGCGAAGGCCGTGGGGGCGCTCATCGAGTACGCCGGCGTATCGAGGGCGACCGCGTACCGGAAGGTCGAGGCACTCTTGCGCCTGAAACTGCTAATTGAAGACAGCGGTGGCTTACGGGTAAGGAAGACGCAATCGTGATTTCCCTCGGTCGTTCACGTGTGCGTCGATCCTTTGACGCGGGTCTCGCGAGATGTGCCGGAGTGAGGAAAGGCTACAATTTATCCAAAAGCTCAGTGTCGAAGTTCGGAGGGCCTCGCCGGCTCGCGGACAATGAACACCGGCTTCAATTTCGGGGCTATCCTGGATGCGGTCGCAACGGCCGTGGACGAGGAAGTCCGGGCGCAACCCGCCTACCAAGAAAAGAGAGTTGCCCTGGCGCGCCAATGACCGGAGCTGACATCCGCGCGGGGCTACTGACGCCTCAGGAGTTGGCACAACTCATCGGCGCGACCGAAGGTACGCTTAGAAATTGGCGCAGCCTTGGTAAGGGGCCGCCATTCTTAAAGCCGGGAAAGAAGATATTCTATGATCGAAAGGACGTTGACGTTTGGCTCGAATCAACGAAGGTGAACCATGGCGCAAATACGCAAACGACGAGGGCACTGGCACTATCGGGTCTGGGTGAAAGGAAAACCGTACACCGGGAACACCGGTTTGGACGACACCGAACGAAATCGGAAACCCGCGATGCAACTAGCGGAGCAGAAGAAAGCTGAAATGCGGGCGCTATTGGAAGCGCCAGCGCGGCAGGAGCCGAAGTCCTTCCGGGAGGCATCCGATGAATTTCTGAAGTGGTGCTTCGCGAGCGAATATCGATCGAAGCCAAACACAGCCCGGCGCCTCCAGACCTCCTTCGCAACACTCCGTGAATTTTTCGACGACAAAGACGTCGTTTCCATTACCGGAGGAGACGTCGAACGTTACAAAGCGTGGCGTGCTGGTGAGCACAGGGTTCGCGATATTACCATTCGTCACGATCTGCACGCCCTGTCGGTCTTCTTTGGTCGATTCGTCAAGAAGTTCGGATGGCGCGCGGACAACCCGGTCGATGAGGTAAAGAAGCCTTCCGATGTGGATTCGATCCGCATCCACGTCGTCACCGATGAAGAGGAGCAGAAATACTTCGAGGCGGCGCGTGGGAAGGTGAATCTCTATGATGTGGCGAGGCTGATGCTGTTGCAAGGCTGCCGACCGGAAGAGTTGATGGCGCTCCCGCAAGAGGATGTGGACCTGAAGGCGCAGACCATCTCGATTCGAGGCGGTAAGAGCAGGGCGGCGCGGCGGACGCTCAATCTGACGGGCGAGAGCATAGAGATCTTGGCGCGCAGGCTTGAGAAGCTGGACAGGTGGGTATTCCCGTCGCCCCGACGCCCAGGGCAGCACCTGAAGAAGCTGAACGGCCCGCATGATGAGACCTGCATTGCGGCGGGGGTCTCATTCGTGCTTTACGATCTCAGACACACCTTCGCTACGCGATTGGCTGACGCCGGCACGCCGATCACCACAATCGCGGCGCTGTTGGGGCATAGTGGGCTGCGCATGGTCATGCGCTATGTTCATCCGAGCGCCGACGCGAAACGTGAGGCCATGAAGAACTACGAGAAAATGATGAAGCCTCGCCTGAAAGTAGTGGGCAAGTGAAGTGGACGCGGTCCCGTTTTTTGCATCTAGCGGTCCCGGTTGCGGTCCCGGTTGGCGCTGCACGAACGGGTTTTGGGCTGATTCCGAGTGATTGAGCGTTACGTGTGATTATTTGGAATCAGCAATTTACTGATTTCTTGGAGGCGCGGAGCGGATTCGAACCGCTGAATAAAGGTTTTGCAGACCTCTGCCTTACCACTTGGCTACCGCGCCTTCTGGAAAGGTCTCTCCTTGGAACATACCGCGCCGGCCCTCTGAAAGTCAACGATTCGCAAGGCCGGCGTGAATCGGCCTCCCTACTCGGTCTTCGGCTTGGCGGCAGGCTTCGGCTTCCAGAAATCAGGATTCGCCGAGACGATCTCCTGCGGCGGATTGCTCAACTCCGGCAAGTAGCGGTTGATAATCGTCTCCTGACTCAATACCGACTCGGCCACAGTGCGGATGTACTTCTGGAATCCGTCTTGGCCCAGGGTCTGCGCGAGCGACTGGCTAGCGGCGGTATCGAAGTCCGCCAGCGACTTTCCAAGCTGGCTGACGTAGAACACGTACCCGGGGTTCCCGCCACCGACTGGGAAACCAGGACGACCTGGGGCGAGTGGGCCTTCTCCTGCGCGGCTTTGATCACGCGCAGTTGCTCCTGGTAGTCCCCCAGCTTCCCGGAGCGTACCCGCACCATCGTCGTGCGGATAAACCGGGACTGCGCCACCAGCTTGAGGACGCCAGCCGCGTCGGCGCCGGCGCTCGTGCTCAGATCGAAGCGACGCCGCCGCAATTCCGCCCGCGAGCTGACGATCGTGTTATTGAAATCCTGGAAGATCTTGGCCGCTCCAGCCGCGCCGGCCGGCTTGGCCAGCGCCCCCATGAAAGCGTCAAATCCCTTTTCGACATCGGCGTAGTTCTGGCGCTGCGAAGTGAAGTAGACCGTGTTCATTTCCCCGTACATGGTCTCCGCCGCCAGCCAGTAATCCCCTTTGCCGCGGCGGTTGAGATCGACCATCCTCTTGTTGACGGCGTCGAATTCGGCCCGTTTTTCCGGTTTCACCTTGGCAATGTACACGTCCAGATACCCTTCCGGGTTCTGGCCGATTGCGGCCAGGGAGAATAACGCTCCCAGGCACACCGTTCTCAAGGTTCTCGCTTGCTTACAACACTCCTAAGTCCTCGTTGAGGATACGTCATGATACGCCTGGGGCGGGCGGCGCGCAATGGTAGACTTAACCATGACCCAAATCCGGGTACTCGCCGCGCTGTTTTGCTTCCTGGCTTGCCAGACCAGCCGCGCCGACCTGACACTCCGCCACTCGCTCCAGATGAAATTCGGAGCGCTACTCCCACCGGAAGCCGTCGAGGCCGCCAAGAAGCAGATGGTGTCCGGGTTCCCGAGCGAGGTCATTACCCGTGTCAAAGGCGACAAAGTCTACTCGAAATCGGGGCTCATGACGTCCATCGTGGACTGCGGCACGGACCAGATCACCCTCCTCAACGCCGACGCCAAAAAGTACGCCACCTTACCCATGGCCGATTATCCCGGCAACCTGATGCAAGGTCAGACGGCGGTTCCTCCGGCGGTCCAGAAAATGTTCCAGGACTTGAAGTTCGATGTTCAGACGAGTAAGACCGGGCGCGGGGGAATGCTGCAGGGCATCCGCGCGGACGAGACTGAGACCGTCATTTCCATGGAAATGCCCGGTCCGCAGAAGACTACCGCCGGATTCAAACTGACCATTCAGCAATGGATCGCTAGTCCCGAGGAGAACAACAGAATTCCCGCCATCGGGGAGTTTGCCGGCTATTCGGCGCGGGTCCGGAGCAAGGCAAACTCTTACGACGTGATCCGCAAGGTCTTCTCGCAGCTCCCGGGCATGGCCGAGAAGCTCCAGGCGCCGGTCGAAGCGCTGCTGAAAAAGGATGATGGTCTTGTTCTGAGAATGCGCGAGGCGGCGCGCGCGCCGGCCATGGCCCAGCTCTTTCAACAAATGAAGACCGCGGGAGAGCCCCTCCCAGCCGGTTTTGATCCGGATGCACCCTTGTTTGAAGTCTTCATGGACCTGGCTGAAATATCCATCGCCACCATCCCGAACGCGGTATTTCAAGCGCCCGAGGATTATCATTGTTGAAGGCCGCCATGCCGTTCCGGCCAGTAACGGCGCCCCTTGCCAGCCATGACTGAAGATCCCAAGCCGCCCACCGGCCAGCCCGTCGAGCCCGCGCCTCCCGAACCGCCGACGAGCCAACAGAACGAAGAAGACATCGGCGATTTCATTACTCGCCACGTACTCGAAAAAGATTCCGTTTTCTTCGAAGGATAGCGGCCCCCTCGAACTATGCCTTGGAACTTCGAACTGATCGACAAACCTTATGGAGGAGTGAGCGAAGGGCCGGCCTGGGACGGCGCCGTGCTGTTCTTCACGCACATCCAGCAGAGCCGGATCATGAAGTACGATCCGCAGAGCGGAAAATGCACCGTCTTCCGCGAGAATACCAATTGCGCCAACGGTCTGAATTTCGATCGGGAAGGCCGGCTGTATGGATGCGAAGGCGGCGCCTCGATCGATGCGCGCCGCGTGGTGTGCTACGAGAAGTCCGGCGGCGTGACGGTGCTCGCCGGCGGCTTCGAAGGCAAGCGCTTCAACATTCCCAACGATCTCGCGCTCGACCCCGACGGCCGCGTCTGGTTCACCGATCCCTACTACGAAGGCGCGGCCGGCCCCTGGAGCTTCGATCGCGCCAACAAGGAGCTCGAGCACGATTCGGTGTATCGTCTCGTTCCGCAGCCGGACGCGAGCTACGCGATCCAGCGCGTGACCTTCGACACCACGCGCCCGAACGGCCTGCTGTTCTCGCAGGACTACAAGACGCTCTACGTCGCCCAGAGCGGACGGCAGCCGGCAGAGAAGCGCCAGTTGCGCGCCTATCCGGTGCGGGGCGACCTCACGCTCGGGGCGCCGGCCGTTCTCCATGATTTCGGCGAGAACCGTGGCATCGATGGAATGTGTCTCGATGAAGGGGGCAATATCGTAGCCACCGCAGGATGGGAGCTGGGCGGGCCGGGTCCGATGATCTACGTCTTTGCGCCGTCCGGCCAGGTGCTCGAACAACATCCCGTGCCGGCCAAGCGTCCGACCAACTGCGCGTTCGGAGGCGCCGGCCGGACCACGCTGTACGTGACCACAACCGAGGGCCATCTGTTCCAGGCGCGCACCAAGCGCCGGGGATGGCTGCTCTACCCGCCGCCGACGATAGGCACGTGAATCACGGTAACAACCGGCTCGGCGATCGCGCGGCGTAGTTCCTTGGCGATTTCCTCGGGCGTCGACACACGCACGCCGCGCGCGCCCAGCGATTCGGCCAGCTTATCGAACGCGATCGGACCGAGCGAGCTGGCGATGGGCTCGCCGAACTGCTTCACGTGCCCGCTACGGGTGATGCCCCAGCCTTGATCGTCCGCCACGATGGCGACGAAGGGCAGCTTCTGCCGCACGGCGGATTCGATGTCGGCGACATTGAATGTGAACGCGCCGTCGCCCGACAGGAGAATCACGGGACGCCGCGGAAACGCGAGCCGCGCCGCCATTGCGCCAGCGATGCCCCAGCCCACGACGCCGCTCCTACCGCACGTCAGCCAGTCGCCGGGATAGCGGTCCGAGCAGAGCAACTGGTGCGCCCACTGTCCGATGCTGCCGCCATCGATCAGCAGAACCGGATGCTCGGTGAACACACTTTCGATGGCGCGGATGATGTGGAGCGCGTGCATGCCGTCACGGCTCTGCTCCTCGGCGCGCTGGCGCACGCCGCGACGGAATTCATTGCGCAGATATATGCATTCGGCCATCCAGGCCAGACGCGCGCTGGTGTTCTGATCGTAGCAGGCGCTGGCCAGGGCATCCCAGCCTTTTCGAAAGGGAAGGACTCTGGCGCCGGCGCGCACATCGGGCGGCAGCAGGTAGCCAACCCGATAATCGATTTCCGCGCCCGCGAGAAGAATGCAGTCGGCTTCGCTCAGGATCGCCGGTCCGCCGGTCGCCGCTCCGATCACGCCGAGGAACACGCGGCTGGGCCGGTCGATCGAGCCTCGATCCCAAATGGGCGTGACCACTGGAATGTGGCAATCTTCGCAAAAGCAAAGCATCTCGTCGCCGGCGTTGTCATAGAACATTCCGCTGCCTGCGATGACCAGCGGCGTTTTCGCAATCGCCAAGGCGCGGGCCACTTCCTGAACGTTCGAATCCTGGGCGGCGGCGCGCCGCGGGACGGGCGCGGGCGGCGCGACGACGACATCGCCGGCTTCCGCCCTCTGCACGTCCATCGGAAACATCAAGTGCGAGGGGCCGCGGGGATCGGCCGTGGCGGTGTCGAGCGCCTCGTCCAGGATCTGGAGAGTGCGCGCGGCCGAATCGATGGATCGCGACAATCTGGTGATGGGCCTGGCCAGCGAAACCTGATCGAGATCCTGGAAGTGGCCCATTCCCGCGGTCGCCGAGGAGGCCGCGCCGCTGATGAGCAGCATGGGGCCCTGGTCGAACCAGGCGTTCGCCACTCCGGTCAATGCGTTGACTTGCGCGATGCCGCTCGAGACCGCGCAAACTCCCGGACGGCGGGTGAGCCGTCCATACGCATCGGCGATATAGGCGGCGGTCTGCTCATTGCGCGCGTCGATCAGGCGCATGCCGCCGTGGCGCGCCGCATCGAAGAGGGGATCGAGGCCGTGCCCGCACAGCGTCGCCATCCAGTCCATGCCGCGCTGCCGCAGACCCCGGACGAGCAACTCCGCCGCGGTCAATGATTTCTCCCGGACAACTGTCCATGATACCGTGGAACGGCAGGGGCGCCGGGGCGCGTGGCTTTCTTTGCGTCTTTGCGCCTTTTGGGAGACAGTTTGATTCTTTCACGCATGAATCCGGCCTTCAAGCGCGCCGCGCCTCGATCGCGACCATTAGCAGAGCGATCGAGAATCCTGTAAGGGCCGTCCATGCCTTCCACATGCCCGGTTCGTACCGAAACAGGACCTGGCGCTGGCCGGGCTTGATCAGCACACCCATGAAACCTGGAGAAAGCATGACGATCTTCTCGGCCCTTCGGTCGACGTAAGCTTTCCACCCAGGGGTGGTAGGTCATTTTGAAGAGGACGAAACACGGCCGCGCCGTTTCGAATTGGGCTGTGTAGACCTCGCCGTTGCGCTGCTCGCCCGAAATCTGTCCGGCGGGCGGCGCCACCCATTGGAACTTCGGCAGCGGCGCGCCGGCATCGAGGCGCGGGCGACCGGCCCAACCGGAGCACAGGGGATCGTCGGCCCGACCGGTCCCACAGGTCCACAGGGAGTGATCGGCTCCAACCGGATCCACCGGCAGCAGCGGCGCACAAGGCCCCACCGGCCCAACAGGCCCAACAGGCCCCGCCGGCAGCGGCGGTACGGGCGCGGCGCCTTCCGGAGTTGGCTACACCGTACAGCCACGCAACCTCGTGGGCGTCAGCGGAACCATTTACATGGCCCCTGCAGGCATCAACATAAATACCGCCTTGAACACCGCCAACACAATCATTCTTCCGACGGCCTGCAAGCCGACCGTGACCTTCTATTCCTATCTGGGGGTAGCGGCGACATTTGCGCTGTTCGATGTAGCGGTCTCAAGTTCGACAACCTTCACGTTAGGAAGTCAGATTACGACCTCGCCACGACGTGTAGCGCCACAACCACATTGGGGAGTTCGTGCACGTGTCGGCCACCAGCAATTCCAGCGCGGGACAGGTAATGACAATTCAGATGACCACCTCTTCGGCCGCGACCGCGCCGCTATATACGGCTTTCTCCTGTCAGTGAGAAGCATTTCGACGATCTGGGCAGCGGTTTCGGGGCGACAATCCGCTGCGGGTCAACCCTCGCCTCCGGCGCCCTACTCGGCGCCACTTACTGGCCATCGCAGGAATCCATCTTCCGCGAAGCCACCGAGACCAATGCTCGTCGTGCTCTTTCACCAGGCTCGCGCCGGACTCCGTCTGCGCTCGATTGCTACCAGTAGCGGCTGCGCTTCCAATCCGGTGAG
>WNFM01222520.1_pt4 | contig 10467 bp, 7 predicted proteins | sample 5400271 | NCBI WGS metagenome assembly WNFM01 (sample SAMN13153352, study PRJNA577476) | soil metagenome | isolation source: 60 cm saprolite on Douglas fir-dominated hillslope | place: USA:California | collected 2013-09-17 | reverse complement strand
GTGGCGGAGAGCGAGGCGCGCGGCGCCTTCCGCGACCTGCGCACCATCGCGGAGATCCAGGCCTGGATCCGGGAGAAGACGGCGGCGGTCCCGGAGGGGCAGTGGGTCTTCTCGCCCCGCGTCTTCCCCACCCGCCTCGCGGAAAGGCGGCTGCCGACGCGGGCCGAGCTCGACGATGCCGCCCCGCGCCATCCCGTCGTCGTGGACGCGGCCTACGCGTTCATGGTGAACACGGCCGCCCTGCAGGCGGCGGGCATCGGCCCCGACACCCCGTCTCCGCGCGGGGGGTCGATCGTCAAGGACACGCAGGGCCGGCCGACGGGCCTCCTCCGGAACGTGGGCGGCCTGCTCGACCGATACCAGGCCGCGGGTCGTCCCGATCGCGGGATCACGAGCGTCATCGAGCGCGCGGCCGACCTCGCCGGCTACCGAGCCTACGAACAGCTCCATGCGCAGGGCCGCCAGCGCGTGCGCGCGACCGTCACCCTTCGCGTGGACTCCGACGGGACGGTCGAAGGCACGGAAGCGTTCATCCGCTCGCTCCCGCTGCGGTTCGGCGAGGGCGACGACCGCCTCCGCGTGGGTCCGCTCAAGGTCTTCGCCGACGGCGGCATCCTGGCCGGCACCGCCTTCATGCGCGAGCCCTACGGTCCCGCCGCCGCGTCGCTCTACGGCGTGGCCGACCCCTCCTACCGCGGTTTCCTCACCATCTCCCCCGACAAGATCCGCAACATCATGCGCACCGGGAATCGACTCGGGTGGCAGATGTGCGCCCACGTCACGGGCGATGCGGGCGTCGACGCCGTCCTGGACGCGTTCGCGGCCGCCGACGCCGACCACTCCATCCGCGACCGGCGCTTCACGCTGATCCACGCCTACTTCCCGACACCGGAGGCCAGCCCGCCTGGTACTACAAGGATGCGGACGCCCTCCTGCCCGCGCTGGGCGAGCCGCGCCTGCGGCCGTTCCTCGGCCTCGCGGAGTGGCTCCGCGCCGGGGTGAAGGTCGTCCTCAACACCGACCACATGTTCGGCGTCGATCCCGATCACTCCCTGAACCCGTACAACCCGTTCCTCACCCTCTACGTCGCGGTCACGCGCCGGACGCAGGGCGGCCAGGTGATCGGCCCCGAGCAGGCGATCTCTCGAGAAGACGCTCTGCGTATGATGACGGCGAACGCGGCCTGGCTGAGCTTCGAGGAGAAGCGCAAGGGCTCGATCGAGGTCGGCAAGCTCGGGGACCTCGCGGTGCTGTCCGACGACTATCTGGCCTGCCCGCCGGAGCGGATCCGGGAGATCCGCGCGGTGGTCACGGTGCTGGGAGGCAACGTCGTCTACGAGGCGGACGCGCGACGGTAGCGGATCCCTACCGCACCGCCCACACGACGATCGCGCCCTCGGCCATGGTCGTGAGCAGGAGGCGGCCATCCTTCAGCGGGCCGCCGCCGTTGAATCGCTCCTTGGCGGCGACCTCGCGCGGGGGCGCGCCGTCGAGGGTCCAGGCCAGCGTCGGGCCCGACAGGTCCATCGATTCGTCCTTGAAGGACCCGCTCACGACCGTGCCGTCGGCGCGACGCGCGACCAGCCAGGCGATGGAGTCCGGCTGCTTCGGGAGCTGGCGCACGACGCGGCCGGTCGCGCCGTCGAGCAGGGTCACCCGCTTGTCCGCGCCGCCCAGGACGAGCTGCTTGCCGTCGGGGGTGAAGGTGAGGGCGAAGGACTCGAGGGGGAGATCCTCCACGGTGGCGCGCAGGATTCCGTCCGTGTCGTACATACGGATGCTGGTGTCCTCGTCCGCGCTTGCCAGCCTCGTGCCGTCCGGAGAGAAGTCGAGGGCGTTCGAGCCGCCGAAAGAGGTGGTCAGGATCGCGCGCTGTTTGGCGGAGGCGACGTCCCACAGCTCCGGGGGCGTGTCCATGGGAGCGACGGCGACGCGCGACCCGTCGGGGGAGATCGCGATCGCGCCCAGGCGGAGGTTCGCGCGCGCCTTGCCCCCGATGCTCAGCCGCGCCGCCGGCTCGCCCGTCCGCGCCCGGAAGACGGCGACCGTTCCATTCGCCGTGCTCGCGCCGACCCATGTGCCATCGTGGGAATAGGCGAGGGCGGAGATGGGCTCGCCATCGACTTCCAACATACGGAGGAGGCGGGACGGGCTCGCCGACGGCACGGACCACACGCGCAGCTTGCGGTCGCGGCACGCGGCCGTGATCTGCTCGCCGTCGGGCGAGACCAGGAGGAACCGCACCTTGACGTCGGCGGGGACGGCAATGCGGCCGATCTCCGTCATCTCGGCGACGGCCAGCTGCGGCGTGCCGCCGAGAGCGCACGCGACGAGCACGACGCCCAGGACGCGCCTCACAGGCGTTCCAGCACCAGGTCGAGCGTGACCACCGCGCGTACGTCGCCCGGATCGCCCGCGAGCATGACGGGGCGGACGAGCTCGGGGGTCATGATCAGCGGATCGCGCACGAAGTTCTTCCCCGGATCCCCTTCGAACACGGGATCGGTCGCGAAGTAGAGCTGCGTCACCAGCGGGCGATGCCCGGAAGCGGTCACCAGGTAGTGCACGTGCTGGCACACGCGATCGGGGTAGTGGCCGGGCATGATCGAGTCGAAGGCGTACTTGCCGTCCGTGGCCGGCTTGAGGCGCGATCGGTACCGGTAGCCGTCGATGTCGTAACGGCCGCGATGGTCGGTGTGCCAGACCTCGACCGTCGCCTCCGGCAGCGCTTCGCCGCGCGTGCTGAAGACCCCGCCCGAGACCGCGAGCGGCATCCCGGGGTCGCCCGCGATGCGCATGGTGCGCGTCTCCGGAGCGTGCTTCTTGTAGAACGGGCCCAACGCGTTCTCGGGCGTGCGCGGCCGCGGGGCCGCTTCGTCCCAGGCCGCGGCGATCGCGGCCGGGGTGAGGCCGGCGGCGACGGTGACGACGCCGAGCGCGATGCTCTTCTCCAGCAGATCGCGACGGCTCAGTCGGGCGCTGCGCATCCACACTCCCTTTCTCGTTGAGGGTGGCGGATTGTAGCGCAGGCACCGGCGTGGGCGGAGGTTCCCTACGGCTTGATCACGCTGATGGTGGTCCCGTTGCTGTCGCCGTCGGGGTCGTGATTGCTCGCCGGCCTGTAGACGAACGTCCCCAGCGCCACGTTCGTGACGGCGAAGTTGACGCTGCCGGTGCTCCGGGGAATCCCGGTCCTGGACCCCGCGCACTGACCGCTGGCGTTGGTGGTGCACGAGCCCGTGCTGCCGCCATTCCAGGCGCCGCTCACCGCCGCGTTCGCCAGCGGACCGTGGCTGCTCGTGTGGACGGTGATGGTGACCGTTGCCGTCCAACTGCCCTGTTGATTCGTGCTCGCGCGATCGAGGTCGCCCACGTGCATCTCCGGAGGCGCGACGGTGACACCCTGCGATGTGGTGCCAGTGCCGGCCCCGTTGTCGGTGACGGTAAGGGTCACGGTGTAGGTGCCGCCCGTCGCGAAGGTGTGGCTCACCGTCGCGCCCGAGCCCGTGGCCGCGTCACCAAAGTTCCAGGCGTAGCTCGCGATCGTCCCATCCGGATCCGAGGAGCCGGACGCGTTGAAGCTGCATGTGAGTCCACTGCACGCCGACGTGAAGGAGGCGACTGGCGGCGCGTTGACGGTGACGACGTGGGCCGTCTGACTGGTGGCCCCACCGTTATCCGTGACGGTCAGCGTCACCGTGTACGGGCCGCCCGGCGCGAACGTGCGGCTCGCCGTTGCGCCGGAGCCGGTCGTCGCGTCGCCGAAGTTCCACGCATAGCTCGCGATCGTGCCATCGGGATCCGACGACCCGGACGCGTTGAAGCCGCAGGTGAGTGCGCTGCACGCGGACGTGAACGACGCCACCGGCGGCGCATTGGGCGCAACCACCGTGACGGTGCGGCCCGTCTGGCTTGTGGCCGCCCCATTGTCCGTGACGGTGAGGGTCACGGTGTAGGTGCCCCCCGCCGCGTAGGTGTGGCCCACCGTCACGCCCGAGCCCGTCGTCCCGTCGCCGAAGTTCCAGGCGTAGCTCGAGATCGTCCCATCCGGATCCGAGGAGCCGGACGCGTCGAAGCTGCACGTGAGCCCGCTGCACACGGACGTGAACGACGCGACCGGCGGCGTATTGGGAGCATTGACAGTGACGACGTGGGTCGTCTGGCTCGCCGCGTTGCCGTTGTCCGTGACGGTCAGAGTCACCGTGTACGTTCCCTCCGCCGCGTACGTCCGGCTCGCGTTCGGGGGGATGGCACCGCTGATCAGAGTCGTCCCGTCGCCAAAGTCCCAGGCGTACCTCAGGATCCTCCCGTCGGAATCCGAGGAGCCGGAAGCGCTGAAGCTGCACGTGAGTCCGCTGCAGGCGAAGGTGAACGACGTGACCGGTGGCGCGTTGGCTCCCAAAATCACGGTCTGGCTCTGGGTTCCCTCGCGGTAGTCATTGCTGGTGACGACCAGCTTGACCGTGTAGGTGCCGGCGGCGAACGTGTGACTCGGGGTCGCGCCCAGGGCGTACCCTCCATCACCGAAATACCACTGGTATATCGAGATCGTCCCGTCCGGGTCCGACGAGCCCGACCCGTCGAAGGTGCAGGTGAATCCGTTGCACGTGTACGTGAACATGGCGATCGGCGGGGCGTTGACGACACTCACCGTCTGGAGCGCGGTGCCTCGGGTGCCGCTGTTGTCAATGGCGGTCAGTCTCGCGGAGAAGGTGCCGGTGCGGTAGGTGTGTTGCACCGTGGCCCCGGCATCCACGCCTCCGTCTCCAAAGTTCCAGAAGTAGCTGGCGACGGTGCCGTCGGGGTCCGAGGAGCCGGAGCCGTCGAAGGTGCACGTCGGCCCGCTGCAGGTGACGGTGAACGAGGCCCCCGGCGCGATCGGGCCGGGAACGATTACCCGTACGATCCCGGTCGCGCCGCTGTCGTCGGTGACGGTGAGGGACACGCCGTATTGGCCCGCCGTGGCGTACACGTGGTGGACCGCCGGTCCGGAATCGCTGGTCCCATCGCCCAGCTGCCAGGCGTAGCTCGCGATCGTTCCGTCGGGATCGAAGGAGCCGGCCGCGTCGAAGTCGCACGTCCCTGCGCTGCAGGCGTACGTGAATGCCGCCACGGGCTGGCCCGGTAACGGCGCGAACCAATTCGGGTCGCCTCCGCTCGCGATGGTCGTGAGCCCGGTGCCATCCGCGTTCACGACGTCCATGTCGTAGACGAAGTCGCAGAAGTCGTCCGCGTTGTGCGCCCCCGGCTCGAAATAACAGATGCCGGTCGAGAAGCTTGGAATCGTAGTGACGAAGATCAGCCGGTGACCGTCGGGCGACCACACCGGCTGCGCTCCGCCGGTACCCGCGGCCACGCGCGTGACGGTCCCGTCTCCGTCCATGACGGCGATCTCCGGACCCGCCCCGAACCGCTCCGTCATGAACGCGATCCGGCCGTCAATGGGCGAGAAGACCGCACCTGAGTCCCGTGCAGGGTCGCTCGTCAGGCGGACAAAATGGGTACCGTCGCCGTTGACGGCGCAAATGTCCGCGCCGCCGTCCCCGACGCAGTCGAAGGCGATCCGGCTCCCGTCGGGTGACCAGGCTAGGGGCCCCGCGAAGCCCGCATTGTTCGTGAGACGCGTGAGGTTCGATCCGTCGGCGTTCGTCACGTAGAGCTCGAGGCTGCCGTCCCGGTCGCTCGCGAACGCGAACCGGCCGCCATCTGGGGACCAGCCGAATGCCCCCGTGAACCCGACGTCGTGGGTGACACGTGTCGGGTTGGCGCCGCTGGCTTCCATCACGTAGATCTCGCGTGACCCGTCGCGGTCGCTGACGAAGGCGATCTTCCCGCCGTCGCGAGACCACACCGGCCCCCAATCGTTCGCCGGATGATTGGTGAGGTTGGTGATACTGCCGTCGGCGACGTCCCATACGAGAATTTCGGAGGGGTTTGAGTAGTTCATGTAGTAGAGGGCGCCGGGATCGTTCGCCCCCGTGAACACGATCCTCGAACCGTCCGGGGACCACTTGGGGCCGAGGCCGTTGGCGACGAGCGTGTCGTGGCCGTCGACGACGGTGCCGATGTAGCAATAGTAGTCGTAACTGCCGGCATCGGCCCAACACTGGTCGTAGGCCATCCTCGTCACGACCGTCTGGGCTACCGCCACGCCCCGCAGGCCGGGGACACCGATCAGCGCGATCGAGAGCAGCGCGACGGCGAGGTTCCTCATGGTTTCCGCCTTCATCGCTCCTCGGGGTCGTGTGGGTCGTTGTCGCCGTCGTGGTGGTCGTGGCCGTGGTCATCGCCGTCGCCGAGGTCGATGCGGAGAACCTTGCCTAGCGGCGTGTGTGCGCTCGTTGGGCTCGTGAACGCCGGAGAGGCGCCGTGGTTGGTGATGTACAGCGCGCCGTCCGCGTCGAATGCGAACGAGGTCGGCCCGTCGAGTCCGCCGAGGACCGTCGTCGGGTGGAGACCGTCGCAGACGAGAGGCCGGCCGCCGCAGGCCACGCGGATGAGCTTTCCGTCCACGGCATTCGGCCCGGTCGTCCAGTGCTGGAGGATGTACAGGTCGTCGCCCTTGAAGGCGATGTCGATGATCGCGTTGAACCCCGTCACATGACCGTCCAGGAAGACCGTCGGATGGTAGGGATCCTGTCCGGCCTCGACCCGGTAGATGTTCGATTTGTCCCGTTTGGGCCCAGTGAACGGTATGCCCGCCAGTTCGCTGACGTAGTAGGCGCCGTCGGGGCCCGCCACGACGGACGTCGGCACCGAGTCGGTCAGTGCGACCCCCCCGGGGGTGGGACGCGGGGGCACCGTGCTGCGAGAGGGAAAGACGGCGAGCAGGGAGATGTTGCCGCCCTCGTCGACGCGCAGCAGCGAGTTCCCACTCGCGTCTATGACCACGTCGCCCCCGCCCTCCTGGTCCTCGTCACCGCCCGGCCCCCCGCGGCGCTCCACGAGAAGACCGTACGGGTCGCTCTCGGCCACGCCCCCGTCAGGGCCGCCGCCGGTTTCGTAGGCGGCGATGTCGACAACCGGGCTCGAGCAATCGTGGTCGCACAGGTACGCGGACGGAGCGAGGAGAGCACTGGCCGGGATGTGGAAGAGCTTGCCGAGGTCCGGCCGGTTCTGCGTGTCGCGGCTCGCGGGGTCGTTCTCGAGGCCGACGGTGACGTGGGCGCCGCCTACGCCGAGCACCGAGGATCCCGCCCCCATCCCGAACCTCATCGCGATGTCGTGCGGCCCCCGGGCGCTCGCGCCGAGACGGAAGGAGACCGAGGGGAGCCCGCTCACGACCCGGTCCTGGCGTCCGTGCCACAGCCGGCTGACGGCGCCGGTGAGCCCGTAGCAATTGAACTGCGTACCGGCGGCGCAGGGCGCCCCGCCGTATCCCGCCTCGGCCACGAAGAGGGTGCCGCCGGGGCCGAAGGCGAGGCCGCGCGGGTCGTCGAGCTTGTCCATGACGACGGTGACGACCGGGCCGCTCCCGGCCTGGCCGCTCGCGGACAGGGCAAGGGCGAGAGTACCGACGAAGATGGAAGGAAGGTGCTTCACCGTGGACCTCCGTACCCGTTGCTCGGGGCGCGTAGAAGATGCCCGGATGGAGGGCGATGCACCATGGCAGGCGCCTGATTTGTCGCTGACATCCGTCTGACCTGCCCGTAAGTGGTGGCACGGTCACGGTGGGGCTCGCTTTGCCGACCCGCTGGGGGTTAGAGTGATGCGGGCCCCTCCATGGAAGCCGCCCGCCAGACATACCGATTCGGAGACTTCGAGTTCGACTCCACCTCGGGTGAGCTCCGCAAGGACGGGCTGAAGGTCCGCCTGCAGGAACAGCCGTTCCAGATCCTCACCCTCCTCCTCAAGCGTCCGGGCGAGGTCGTGACGCGCGAAGAGGTCCGCCAGGCCCTCTGGCCCGGCGACACGTTCGTGGACTTCGACGTCGGCCTCAACAGCGCGGTCAAGCGGCTCCGGGATGCGCTCAGCGATTCCGCCGACAGTCCGCGCTTCGTGGAGACCCTTCCCCGCCGGGGCTACCGCTTCATCGCGCCGCTGGAGGCGCCGCCCGTTTCCCCTCCGGCCGCGCCCCAGGCGCCGCCGCGCCCCGCTCTCCCTCCGCGATCCCGCCTCCCCCCCTGGGGCGGGGCGGCGGCGGTGGTGGCCGCGGTGGCTCTGGTCGCGGGTCTAATCGTGACCGGCACCTGGCCGCGCCTCCGCGGCCAGCTCGCGTCCACGCCGATCCGGTCACTGGCCGTGCTGCCCTTCGAGAACCTCACGGGAGACGCGGAGCAGGACTACTTCGTCGACGGCATGACCGATGCCGTGATCACCGACCTCGCCCAGGTCCGCGCCTTGCGCGTGATCTCTCGCACCTCGGTCACGCAGTACAAGCTCGCGAAGAAGGCGCTGCCGCGGATCGCCGAAGAGCTGGGCGTGGATGCGGTGGTCGAGGGCACGGTATCGCGCTCGGGCGATCGCGTGCGCGTCACCGCCCAGTTGATCCAGGCCGCCACCGATCGCCACCTGTGGGCGCAGAGCTACGACCGCGAGGTGCGCGACGTCCTCGGCCTTCAGAGCGAGGTGGCCGCGGCCATCGCCCAGGCGATCCAGGTCAAGCTCCAGCCCGAGGAGAAGCGCCGGATGAGCCGGACGCAGGCGCCGGTCCGGCCGGAGGCGTACGAGGCCTACCTCAAGGGGCGCTTCTACTGGAGCAAGCGCTCGCCGAAAACCTCGCTGAAGGCGGTGGACTACTTCCAGCAGGCGATCGAGCAGGATCCGGCCTACGCCCCGGCGTATTCGGGGCTGTCCGATACCTACCGCGCGTTCGACCTCCAGGGTCTGGCGTCTCCGCGCGAGTGCATGCCGAAGGCGGAGGCGGCGGCCCGGAAGGCGCTGGCCCTGGACGACACCCTGGCCGAAGCCCACGCTTCGCTCGCGGGCGTCCTCTACCGCTACGACTGGGACTGGGAGGGCGCGGAAAGGGAATTCCGGCTGAGCCTGGAGCTGGAGCCCAACTACGCGGAAGGCCACCGCGCGTACGCGGTCTATCTGATGACGGTACGCCGGCACGAGGAGGCGCTCGCGGAGGCGCAGCGCGCCCTGGAGCTGAGCCCGCTTTCCCTCGTCATCAACGCGGAACTGGGACTGGCCCTGGTGCGCCTGGGCCGGTACGACGAGGCGATCGAGCAAAGCCAGAAGACCCTGGAGATCGATCCGAAATTCGGCCGCGCCTACCAGACGCTGGCCTTTGCCTACGAGGGCAAAGGCGACTGGCCACGGGCGATGGAAGCTTTCGAAAGACGGGGGGGCGGGCAAGGCCGGCCCAATGCCTGGCTGGGGTATGCGTATGGAGTCACGGGGCGACGGCGTGAGGCGCTGGAGATGCTGGCGCGACTCGAGACGCTTTCCCATGAGCAGTACGTCTCGCCCCAGGGCCCCGCGATCATCCATCTCGGCCTGGGCAACAAGGACGAGGCCATGACCTGGCTGGAAAAGGCCTACGACGCGCGGGCGTTCGAGGTCCTCGGCTTCTCGGGACCGCTCTTCGATCGGCTGAGCGGCGACCCGCAGTTCCAGGACCTGCTGCGCCGGATGAGGCTGCCTACGGCCGATCGCTCGCAGGCCGTCCACCTGGAGGCGCAGCCCGCTGCGAGCGAATCGATCGTCCGCTGAGTCCGGGTCATGCCCTGTGACTCCGGCCACCGTTCACAGGTTGTGACGTCATTTCCCAGGCGTGCACACGCCCCCAGCGTTATCCCTTGTAGAGGGCAATCATGGCCCGTGGCCGGGGGCGCGGGTCTCGAGAAGGAGAGCACTCATGACGACGCATGACGTCCGGCGTCTCCGCACGGGCGGGCTCGCCGTCCTGGCCGCGTTTCTCTTGGTGGGTCCGGCCCTCGCGGACGAAAGCGTCCGCGCGGTGGCCGCCCCGCAGGCCGACGCGGACATCCAGTCGGAGGTGGTCGACGCGGTGCTTGGCTACGTCCATTACGGGGTCTTCGACAGCATCGGGGTCGGGGTGGAGGACGGCGTGGTGACGCTCACCGGCTCCGTGCTGGAGCCGTGGCACAAGGACGACCTCCAGAAGCGCGTGGCCCGGCTGGAGGGTGTTCGCGAGGTCAAGAACCAGATCCGGGTGCAGCCGGCGTCGATCTTCGACGACCGCCTGCGCGTGCAGCTCTATCGCCAGATCTACGGGGCGGGGATGTTCGAGCGCTACGCGATGCTGACGAACCCGCCCATCCACATCGTGGTGGAGAACGGGAACATCACGCTGACCGGGCTCGTGAACAGCCGCGTCGAGAAGGTGGCGCTGGAGTCGATCGCGCGCGGGACCCTCGCCTTCAAGGTGGACAACCAGGTGCAGGTCGAGAGCGAAATCAACAAGGAGCCGGCGAAGGCTCCCCGCCGGAGCTAGGTCCCGGGGGGACGGGCCGCGGGTCCGTCCCCCCGCTCTCAGCGCAGGGTCAGCAGCGCGCC
>WNFM01296097.1_pt1 | contig 10468 bp, 8 predicted proteins | sample 5400271 | NCBI WGS metagenome assembly WNFM01 (sample SAMN13153352, study PRJNA577476) | soil metagenome | isolation source: 60 cm saprolite on Douglas fir-dominated hillslope | place: USA:California | collected 2013-09-17 | reverse complement strand
GGGAAATGCGAGAGGTGTCGACCAATATGCTAGATGACTGTGTACAACGCAACAACATACAAATAGATACCAGTGGAACTATTGGATGGTGCAGTACAAACCTCTGGAGCTAGCTTGACTATACCACAGGCACCGCTAGATGTCAAGGGATTTTTCCAAGGGCGTAATATCAGGCTATTTTACCGGTAAATGAGACGATTACTGCTCGATCAGCATATCTCAGCATTATGACTTCTGTCGACGGCGAGTGGAACGGAAGGCACCCGGAATACCAGACCAACCAGATCTACACTCCATATCATAAAATGTAAACCACTGTTTGTCAATCCATGCATCGCACTGATGAACATATTCTCCTAGTCCGCGCTTTTCAAGTTCACGATTGACGACATTATTGGCGTGGGGATGCTTATGTAGACGTGGTAAAGGTGAGTAGACGTGGTAAAGGTGAGCCAAAGCCATGAGCGTAATGCGTCAGCTCGTGTGCAATGGTCGTAATCAGAATATATTCGGGCACTTGCTGGTGTTGCAGTAACGCATTGATACCAATGAATGATAGGGCATTATCTAACGATAAGCGAATCAGGCCGAGGCGGTTTTTCCAGGGAAAGCAATAGGCAATCTGGACTTCATTTACACGGGAAATATCAGAAAAATAGTGTTGCCAGATATAGTCAAGATAGGTGTCTACGTTTCGTGAAGCAAATAAGCTGTCAGCAGAATCTCTCCCCTGCTGCTCTAAAACAGCCACTACCATACTGAACTCAGGCTCCTTCGTGAAAGTTCTTTGTGACTTCAGTATAGCAGCAGGCTTGTTAGGTAGATGTCAATGTTATTTTTCTGTGGATGCAGGTTCTAGAGCATGTATATACGCGCCTTGTCATGACACTTTATAGGTGCCCACCTGTCATAAGAATACCAAGCTGTTCTTCTGTAGCCTCCGAAGAGACAATATCTACGATTTTGCCTTCGTAGATAACCGCAATACGATCTGACAGCGAACGAATTTCATCCAATTCGGCAGAGATGAGCAAAACGGCTTTACCGGCGTCGCGTTGCTCAATGATACGCTGGTGAATAAATTCGATTGCTCCAATATCGACACCACGCGTGGGCTGAGAGGCAATCAAAGCCGTAGGATTGGCGGAAAACTCACGCGCAATGATGATTTTTTGCTGATTACCACCGGAGAGTGAGCGGGCAGACACTTCAGCGGAAGGCGTGCGCACGTCAAACTCCTTGATCAGTTTCCTGGCCCAGGCCACAATATTCCGCAGCAGCAAGACAATACCATTCCTGGAGAATTGTGGCCAGCGCTGCCGTCCCAGGATCATATTGTCGGCGATGGAGTCGGTCAGGACAAGGCCGCTGCCACGACGATCTTCGGGAATGTGCGCCAGTCCTACCCGGCGTTCTTCACGCGCATTCATGAGCGTAATATCTTGCGTTTTGCCAGGCTGACCATCCTTATTCTCGCTAATAGTTATCTTTCCCTGGGTGACTTTGCGCATACCTGTGATAGCTTCCACAAGTTCGGATTGCCCATTGCCTTCTACACCTGCGAGACCAAGAATTTCGCCCGCGTGTACGTCAAAGCTCACCCCGTGTAGCACTTCCAGGCCGCGATCTGAGAGCGCGTGCAAGTCCTCCACATGGAGAATCACCGGTCCTGGATGAGCGGGGGTTTTATTCACCCGCAACAAGACCTCACGGCCAACCATCATACGCGCGATTTCAGCCTGGTTGGTCTGACTTGTCACCAGCGTTCCGGCGTTCTTGCCACGCCTCAACACAGTGATGGTATCGGAGAGTTCCAGCACTTCGCGCAATTTGTGGGTAATAAAAATGATGGTCTTGCCTTGTTTTACCAGGCCACGCAGCACACCAAACAGTTCAAAGGTCTCCTGCGGTGTCAATACTCCCGTCGGCTCATCCAGAATCAAGATATCGGCGGCACGGTAGAGAATTTTAAGGATCTCAACGCGCTGCTGCAAGCCCACTGAAAGCTTCTCTACATATACATCGGGATCGATGGGTAGACCGTATTGTTTGCTCAGTTTAAGGATTATTTCACGCGCGTGTTTGACATCGTAGGTTGAAACAATGCTGCCTGGTTCATGACCCAGCACAATGTTTTCCGCGACAGTCAAGGGTGGAATAAGCATGAAGTGCTGGTGTACCATACCGATCTTCAAGCGAATGGCATCGCGCGGTCCACTTATATGAGCAGGTTGACCATTGATCAGTATTTCGCCGCTGTCCGGATGAATCAGGCCATAGAGAATATTCATGAGGGTAGTTTTGCCCGCGCCGTTTTCTCCAACCAGGGCATGGATTTCTCCCTTGCGCACGGTCAAATTGACATGGTCGTTAGCAACTACACCTGGCCACACCTTAGTGATGTTGCGCATCTCCACAGCATACGGTATATCACGCTCTTCAGTCGGAGCTACCATAGTACTTTCTTGCATCAATTATGCTCCTTGTATACACTTTGGGGCACGCTACACATATATGGCCTCTTGGAGCTATTCTGCTCCTCCCGGTTCATATGGGATACCATCAGCGGCAGGCGCTACAGTACGTCCCACCAGACCGACCAGGGCCACCAACGTGAGCAAGTATGGCAATGTGCTAAGCAGGTTTGGTGAGACACCCGAATCTTGTAGGCGCACACTGAGGGCCTCGCCCAATCCGAAAATGATGCAAGCCCCGGCTGTACCCCACGGTGTATATTTACCGAATACCATCGCAGCCAGGGCAATAAAACCTGCACCTGCGGTCATATTTGAATTGAAAATGCCCGCAATGCCCAGCGAAAGGAACGCTCCCGCGAGACCAGCAAGCAGGCCACTGCTTATAACACACATATAGCGCAGCAAACGCACATTTATACCGGCAGTATCTGCTGCCTGGGGATGTTCACCCACGGCGCGAATACGCAAACCAATATTTGTGCGGAAGAGCAAAAACTGAATGCCCAGTAGCACCAGTACCGCTACATAAAAGATGATGTTCTGTTGAAAAAGCACCTGCCCAATAATGGGGATGTTTGCCAGGGGACCCCAGGATAAAGTCGGTAGGCGGAGCGCATCCGACAGAGTTGGTACGCCTTGACCTCCCGTCTGAATAAACAGCAGGTAGTTTGTCAAACCTAACGCGGCGATATTAATCGCGATGCCGCTCACGACCTGGTCAGCTTTAAAGTTGATCGAGACGATGGCGTGCACAAGGGCCATTAACCCGCCTGCGATCATCGCCCCGATCACCCCACCGATCACACTATGCGTGGCTAAGGCAGTCATGACACCAGCATACGCACCGGTAAGCATCATGCCTTCCATCGCGATATTTATGACACCACTGCGTTCAGAGATGACTCCTCCCAACGCAGGAAGCAGGAGTAGGGCAGCGAATTGCAGGGTGGATTGCCAGAGATCAGCAGATGGCAGAACACGGAATAATACTTGCAAGAACATGGCTAATCCTCCTCAATACGATGGATACTACTCTCATCCGTGGTTGAGGATGGGACGGTTTTACTATCAAACATATCTACATCCTGGATTTCAGAAGCTGCTGCACCATTCTGTGCCGCGCTATTATCAGGTAAATCAACCACAGTAGACCCAATCGTCGCCGGCACAAGAGCGGGTCGGCGCGCAAACTTTAATCCTTTAGGTAGCGAGCGCTGAATAGCTGGCAGGAATTCTGAGGCGATTGAGAACAGGACCAGGGCCTGGATGATGAAAACAAGATCACCTGGCACGTTGGCATTCAATTGCATGCCAGTACCTCCCTGGCGCAAGCCACCAAAGAGCAGTGCACCCAACAGTACCCCAAGCGCTGATCCACGACCCAGCAGAGCCACGCCAATCGCATCGAAACCCGTCGATTGAAGACTAAAGGTGGTGGCGATCAACTGGTAGGGGAACTGGCCCATGAGCTGCAGGGCACCCGCCAGACCGGAGAAGGCCCCCGCGATTGCCATAGTAATAAAGATATTGCGTTTAATAGGAATGCCAGCATACTTTGCCGCTTTGGAATTTTGGCCGATGACACGAATCTCGTATCCAAAGGTTGTGCGCGCCGTGATAAACCAGAAGACAATCAGCGCTGCCAGGGCAAAGAAAATACCAACATCTACCAGGTATTGATCAGGTTGATCAATCTTAGGCAGAAAAGCCCCCAACGTGGAGTTATAGAAGGCGGCAACATGAGGCAAAGTTGCCTGTGCAGGCAGCGAATCCGTCTGATTCGTTGAGTGAGGAGCCTTGAAAGGCCCATCAATGAGAAAGTCCGTGAAATAAAAGGCAGTCCAGTTCAGCATAATTGTTGTGACGACTTCGTGTGCTCCACGCCAGGCCTTGAGAAAACCCACGATACCACCCCAGACCGCGCCCGCTAGCATAGCGCCGATAATCATGAGTGGAACGAGCACCCATCCCGGCCATGTATTGACCTCAAAGGCAATAATGCCTGCCGTCATTGCTCCCACTGCGAGCTGACCAGCCGCACCAATATTGAACAGACCCACACGATAGGCAATAGCTACCGAGAGACCTGCTAGAATGAGTGGCGTCACGGTGGTCAGAGTAAATGAAAGGTTCTGTGGATTGCCAAAAGCACCGGTCAGGAGAGCTTGATAGGCTGCAATAGCCTCATTAAAGCGGTCTATTAATGAGCCAGGAGATGTGATCATGATCACGATGCCACCAGCAATCATCGCCAGGATTACAGCAAAGAGTGGACGCCCTACCGATTGACCAAGTTTACGCATGCGCATATCCAGATTTAACGCCAGAGAACGTTGTTCTGGCGCGCTGCTTGGAGCTGTAGGTACAGCCATAAATATTTCCTCCTATATGAGGAGATGGCTTTGCCGCCGATGTCCTCGACCAGGAAAACTGTTCTTGATATGATAACATCGAAGCACCTTAGACACAAGCATACTCAGACCAATAAAATATATATTATCTCATCAAATAGAGAGAATGGGACACCCGACTCAATCAGATGTCCCATTCTCTCTATTCTTTACACATTTTCCTCAAAGGAACAGAATATGTTTACTTCACAGTGTCAGGTGGAACCAGTGTACCGGCTTGAATCTGTGAAGCAAAAGCATCAGCCTTAGCCTTGGCATCAGCAGGCACATCGCTACTGACTGGCGCATAGCCAACACCATCATGAACCAGGTCGAATGCCGGTAGACTGTTGGTATACTTGCCATCTTGCGTGTCCTTGATGATGGTATACACAGCAGTATCGACCCGCTTGAGGGCACTTGTTATGACACTCTTATGCACAAATCCCTGGTCAGCATCAACACCAATTCCATAAACACTATTCTGATCGGCGGCATCAAGAGCACCGATACCACAACCACCTGCCACCTGGAAGATGATGTCAGCCTGGTGCTGCTTGATCTGGCTCTGCGCTACATCTTTACATTTCGCTGTTGCCGCGAAATCCTGTGAGTAGTTGACTATTACAGTAATGCTCGGATCAACTTTTTGCGCACAGTACTTATAGCCCGCGATATAGTGATTGACGGGAGGAATAGACAGACCACCGACAGCCGCTATAGTGTTTTTACCAAGCAGATGTGGTACTTTAGATTTACCATCAACCTCCATCTGACCGGCAATTGCACCAACGAGACACCCCGCCTCTTGCTCTTTAAAGCTCAGGGACGCGACGTTCGCCAGCGTCTCACAAGCACCTTTATTAGGATCAGGCACGGCGCAGCCATCCACAATCGCAAATTTCTTGCTTGGGAATTGTTTGGCTACCTGGTCAAGAGGCGTCTGCATCAAGAAACCTACCGCGATAACCAGGTCAGCCTGCTGGGCAGCAGAGGTCAGGTTCTTGACGTAATCGTTCTGTGATTGTGTCTGAATGACCTGTTCTTTGAAGCCATATTGCGTTTCGGCCTTCTTGTAACCCGTGTAGGCCAGGTGGTTGAAGCCGTTATCGTTCAGACCACCAATGTCGGTAACCAACGCCACCTTAATGGAAGGCGTAGTAGGAGTGTTTCCTCCCGGGGGAGGACTGCCGCTGGATGTGCCGCCACAGGCAGCAAGCAGCATAGCAAATATTGCGAGCAATGAAGCCATATAGGCGCGATTACCAATTCTTCGCATGTATGCTTCCTTTCCTCTCTGGCTTGAGAAATAACAAAAATTGGGTGTACTTCTATAAAATACGCCCTCCATGCCCATCGAAAGTCGAGAGAAAGCTTATCATTCACCTCCAAATATTCTGCAAGAAGGGAAAAAAGATCTCTCTAATTTGTCAATTTAGCATGAAAAACAGGCCCTGTGGCACTATTCCGAGTTACGGAACAGTTAACTCAAATGTAAATTACTGTCAAAATACTATACGTAATGAGGAGGTTATTTCTCACAATTTTTTGTATGTTTGCTCTCCATTGCCCTGCGGACTCTCATCTTTATTTCGTAGGATAGAGACAAAAGTCCTGGTCACTCAAGAAGAGTGACCAGGACTTTTGTCTCTATTCCTTTTGATTACGCCTTGATTACGCCCGAATTTCTTCAAGCATGCCCAGGTTGATAAACAGGTCGCAGCTCTGACGCAGGGTAGCGGACATAGACTCATCAAATGCAGCCACCTCGACGCGTACTCCGTGATCGGAGCAGTAGTCAAGCATGGGCATAAAATCGCTATCGCCACTCACTAGTACGATACAGTCAACCGCTTTGCCATCTACCAGGCGCACAACATCCATACACAGGTCAAGGTCAAGGTCGGCTTTTTTTGCGCCACTGGAGAAGGTTTTATAGTTCTTTGTCGTGATGCGATAGCCCAGGCCTTTAACCGCCTGCAAGAACATCTGCTCATCTCCTGGCTGCGGACTGGTTGGACAGTAAGCTTGAGCTCGCACCAGGCGACGATTTCCACGTAAGAAGTCCAATAGTTTGCCAAAATCTACCGTCATACGCAGGTTACGGGCTGAGTAAAGCAAATTAGCCACGTCCACAAAGACACCGACGCGCTCGGTAGAAGGAAATGGCGGCATGGAAACCGAAACATTCGTCGGACTCTGATTGGCACGACGCAACTCGCTTATCATACGATCGGTCTGCGTCTGAATCGCCTGCGCAACAATGTTAGCAAGCTGGTGTACCGAAGCCGCGTTTGCCTCAGTTGTGCGCACCGGATATGCAGGTGTACGCTGCACATCTGCCCGAATAGAGCGAACATTCTGCGCTGCTATGCTGCCGCGTGCGGGCGAGGGATCAGGTCCCATAAATGGGCTAACGCTGTCCTGCCCCTGATGCATTTGCTTCACTGTAAATCCCGAGGTGATCGCGAACTGGCTCGGTGTGGTAACACTTGCTGCCGGCGTACGCGGCACAGCGACGGATGGCGTAGCTGCCGGCCCCACAATCGATGTTATTGGTGGCGTCTCTGGCGCATTTGCCTTGCCTGGCAGCGAAGTTGCTGCCGCGGCAGGAGTGACTGTGTGGCCATTGGTATGGCGGCGACGGCGACGGCGTGAACTGGCTTTCTGCAATTCCGCATATTCCAATGGTGGCAAATCCTCCGCGCGTGTCTCTTCCACCTCAGGAGTTGTGGGTTCCTGTACAGCAGGAGTAACTTCAGCCGGGACTGCTGCCGAAGCGGCAGCCTGGCTTACCTGCTCTTTGCCGCGTTGGCGATCTGGACCATGGCGTTTGCGGCGCTCATGTTCGGGTGCGGGACTCGTTGAAGACGAGGCATCTCCCGCATTGCCCTCAGCAACCGCGTCCTTGGATATACTCTGCTCAGGTGCCTGTGTGTTACCTGGCCTGGCTTGTGGCTGCGCCTGGGCTTCCTTCTCAACTGCTTGCCCATTGGGGGCATGGCCATTTTCTGGACGCGTAAAGTTCAAGGCTGTAGCACGGGCCGGTATATCTTTGCTTTCTTCAGTACGAGGCTGCGCCTGGGATGCCTGTGGGACATTTACAACCGGTGATGATGCAGACACACCATTGGATGTTGCTGCCGCGGGACGATCAAAACGATAACGGCGCGCCGGGCGTGGTGGCTCCGGTGCCGTTGGTTCCACTTTTACCTCGGCTTCTTCGGATGGGGCTTCTGGCACTACTGGCTTGTCCGTTAGTACCTCTTCTCGATGCCGTCCACCTCCATGACGCGGCAAACGCAAGCGTGTCGCCGGGCGTAGTAGTGGGGATACAGGACGCTCGGATGTTGCAGCGGCTGCTGTTTTTTGCTCAGCACTCTCACTCGTGACCTGGAACCCCGGCTCGGCCTCTGCCTCAACAGCAGGAGTAGATGCTAGTAGTTCCTCTTGAGAAGATGCCGTTTCCGCCGCTACATCCTCAAGCGTCGTAGGGGTCTCTTCCTGGTACGCTTGCAAAGATGAACTAAAACGGGCTTCGGCTTGACGAAATTCTTCAATAAAATCGGTAAAAGGTCGCACTTCTTCTTCAGCAGCGAAGGCATCCACCAGGGATGTTTCATGCTCAGGGGAAGGAATGCTGCTTACTTCAGCAAGTTCGCTGCCTACTTCACTTCCAGGTATTTCAGATGCTGTCGCTTGAGTATCCGCAAATGCCGTGCTTACGGCTTCCATGACGGGTGCTTCAGCCTGGTTCTGCGTATCCGCTGGGGGTGTTTCTTCTACCTGGGAAGGCGCCTCTTGAACCTGTTCGGCCTGTATAACAGGCTCTGTTTGCTGCTCTTTCATCAGAGGTGTATCTATTACTGTCCCCTGGACAGACTCAGTTGTCTCTGATGAGGGTGTAGGCATTTCGACGACAGGTGAATACTCCACGACGGAGGATTCTACGTCGCTATGCTCAGAATGTGTATCATGTGTTGTCACTAAGATCTCCAGTCTCAGTATTGCGGACCGGAGCGCAGGTAATTGCCACAGAGAATGTTCGACTGAAGATGGTTAGAGATGAGATCCTACCTACCTTATCCTCGGGCTATTTTCTTTAACTACGCTACAAATTGTATGACCCGGTCCGACCTTCTTTGTCTACGCCGTTGTCTTCACTCTTGATGCACACCATTATTAAACGGCGGAACACTGGTGGGCATAGGGAGAACAGGAGGTTCTATCACCTCGCTCGTCCCTATAGTTGTTGGCGCGTGCCCATTATCTGCACTTGTATCTTTCATTAAGATAAGCGTATCGGATGAGAAGCCTCCTGCTTTACTTGTTTGCGCGCTTGGCTTGGTAATGCGTCGAACATAAACGATACGTTCTATAGCTGTCCCCTGTGATAATATTGCGAACAGGGTGAGAGCCCAGATACTCGTGCCAGAAATGAGCCCGAGAGCCAGTATAACGACACGTTCAGGGCGAGCAAGCAATTCAGTTTTGCACTCTAGCCCCAGTCCCTCGGCGCGAGATTTTGTATAGCTTACCATCGATGAGCCGACCACAACTATAAAAATCAGGGTCATCATCCAGAGTTGCTCATTCGCGAAGGGCCACAATACATCTTGGAGGCCCGGTCGTTGCAATGCATATATGAGCAAACCCAAAAAGATAATGCTCTCCGAATAGCGGTCTAGCATCGATTCGAAGAATGCGCCAAAGATAGCGGCGGTGTTACTCACACGTGCCATCGCCCCATCAAACATGTCAAAAATCCAGCAAACAGCACCAGCAAACCTCCAGCCAATAGATACCCCTTGGCAATCACCATGGCTGTTAATACACTGAACAGCAATCCGATTACGGTCAACGTATTTGGAGTGATCCCTAGCCATACAAAGGTTTTGATAGCAGAGTGACTAAGAATCTCGCTAGTTGCCGAATGCGTCTGCCAAACATACCCCTATTGTACCATACTTGGCCGCTTAAGGACTAGTGGTCTTGGCTAAAAAATTGTTCAGGCTTGACCTAAGGAGTTTTCCAGGGGAAATCCAGTCAAGCATTGGAGAAATGGATTGAGACCCCGCGCTGTTCAACCAGAGCAGTATCCTAGACGATGAGGTTTTGCGAGAGGACTGTATCAATGTCGTGGTAGAGGATGTCTTCGAATTCTTCATCACTTTGATATGTCTTATAGAGCCCTTTGAACTCGGCGTGTTCTCCCTCAAACCGCTTGAAAAAGGCCTCAACGGCTCTCAATTGCTGCGGGTCCGTTTCTGGGGGGTAAGGCTTCATACCTCGATACAACAAGATGTAGGGTTTCTCATGCCTCTGGTTGTGACGGTAGGCATCTAAAAACTCGTATTCAGTCCCAGATTGAAAGCGCTCACCTGTTTCCTCATGAATGACCGGTGTTCCCATCCGATGCCAAAGTATGCAGATAAAGAGGTCAGAACTCCCCGCCTTCATCATATGACGATCGACGATGGTCTGTGGTCTTTTACCCACCTCTGCCGGAGTCCTCTCCTCGTAGGCTAGTGGTCTTAAAACGTAGCGCTCAGTAAAGGAAGCGAGACTATTGCAGCGCTCAATGACGCGTTTGACAATGCG
>WNFM01269440.1_pt2 | contig 10468 bp, 7 predicted proteins | sample 5400271 | NCBI WGS metagenome assembly WNFM01 (sample SAMN13153352, study PRJNA577476) | soil metagenome | isolation source: 60 cm saprolite on Douglas fir-dominated hillslope | place: USA:California | collected 2013-09-17 | reverse complement strand
AGCCGTCTGCCGCTGATTGAAGTCCAGTTCAATCTGGAGAAAGTCGGCAGCAACCTTCATTTTGCCGGCCTGGAAGCCGCCGTCGACCCCAATCCCAAGGCATCCGTCAACTTCGATCTCTTCCTCAACATCATCGAGGGTGAAGACGGACTATCCATCGATCTTGATTACAACTCTCATCTTCTGGACGAATCCACCGTCGCTCGTTGGCTCGACGCATACGAGTCGCTGCTATTGGGCTTCGTCGCCAATGCCACCAGCAAAGTCTCTGAGCTTCCTCTCCTCAACGAAGTTCAGCGCCGCGCCTTGGCTAGCCATAATCAAACCGCAGCCGACTTCCCGCGGAATAAATCAGTGCATCAGCTTTTTGAAGAACAGGTTTCGCGCTCACCTGAGGCAACCGCTCTTCGATTCGAAAGTGAAACGCTCAGCTACGCACAACTCAATGCCCGCGCCAATCGTCTGGCGAATCATCTGGTAAGGATTGGCGTCCGTCCTGGCAGCGTCGTCGGAATTTTTCTGGACCGCTCTGTGGAAATGGTCGTCTCGCTACTTGCGGTTTGGAAGGCCGGTGCCGCTTACGTCCCGCTCGATCCGGCCTTTCCTCGTGAACGCCTCGCGCACATCCTGCAGGACACATCGGTACCGGTCATCATCACGCAAAAGAGCCTTCTGCCAGAAATGTTGGAAACTTCGGCTCGCTTGGTTTCCATCGATCGCGACGCGATTTTGATCAAACGCGAATCCGAGCTGAATTCAGGCCTTGCCGCCGATTCGAACGCGCTCGCCTACAACATCTATACCTCCGGCTCCACCGGTAAACCCAAGGGCGTTGAAGTCACCCAGCGCAACTTAGTTAACCTCCTGAACTCGATGTCCAAAAAGCCCGGCCTTAAATACGACGACATCCTCGTCGCCGTGACCACAATTTCATTCGACATCGCGGCTCTGGAAATTTATCTTCCACTCATTACAGGTGCCACGCTCGTTCTAGCCAGCCAGTCCGTTGCCAGCGATGGCGCGCAGCTGCTTTCGCTACTCACGCGCAGTGGCGCCAGCATTATGCAGGCTACGCCGGTTACTTATCGCATGCTCTTGGAAGCCGGCTGGACAGGAAATCCAAAATTCACGGCGCTTTGCGGCGGTGAGGCCCTCCCGCGTGAACTCGCTAATCGGATTCTGGAATGTGGCGTTCCGCTCTGGAATATGTATGGACCCACGGAAACCACCGTTTGGTCCGCCGTATCGCAAGTTAGCTACGGTGACGGCCCCGTCTCTATCGGTCCACCAATCGACAACACCCAGTTTCATGTTCTCGACGCCAATCTGCAGCCGCTCCCTCTCGGCGTGCCCGGCGAACTCCTTATCGGTGGCGAAGGTGTTGCCCGCGGCTACTTCAAGCGCAGCGAGCTAACCTTAGAGAAATTTATTCCAGATCCAGTTGGTAGCGAAGCGAACTCGCGGCTCTATCGCACTGGCGACCTGGTTCGCCTGCGCCCCGACGGCGGCTGCGAGTTTCTCGGACGGCTGGATAGTCAGATCAAGCTGCGCGGTTTCCGTATCGAACTCGGCGAGATCGAAGCTGCCATCGCCTCGCATACCTCGGTGAAAGCTGCCATCGTCGCACTCCGTGAAGACACACCAAATGAGAAACGCCTGGTCGCCTATATGATTCCCAATCCCGGAGGCATTCCTGCGTCCGGTGAACTTCGCGCGTTTCTTCTCGACAAGCTTCCGGACTATATGGCGCCCGCGGCATTTATCACACTCCCATCATTCCCGTTGATGCCTAACGGCAAGGTCGATCACCGCGCGCTGCCTGCGCCGGATTGGGCCAAGCAGCCTCGTGCAACTTCCTTCGTCGAGCCCTCTACCACTGAAGAGAAAATCATGGCCGCCATATGGGCTGAAGTTCTCCGTCTCGAAAAAGTCGGCATTCACGACAACCTCTTCGAACTCGGCGCGGACTCTCTACATGTCTTCCAGATCGTTGCCCGTGCAAACAAAGCTGGTCTTGACGTCTCACCTCGTCAGCTATTGCAATTCCGGACTATCTCGGCCGTGCTGGCCGAGCTCTCGAGCGCTCCGGCATCCGCTACAACCGCGCCAACGCTTGCCCCGGTCTCTCGCGCCAAGTACCGGTTGCTGCGTCAGACTAGCTAAAATGTTTCAGGTTTGTTTGGCCCCAGGAGCCTAACGCCAATCATGGATTTCGATTCCAACCGGGAAAGCGCTTATCCCTCCGGCTCTTCGCCCGAAGAATCGGACGAAGTCACCGCTTTTCCCCTTTCTCCTGCGCAGCGAAAAATTTGGGAAACCACGCGGACCAACCCTTCTGACACCACGTATAACGGTTCGTTCCGCATGAATCTGGCTGGTCCCGTTGATGCCGTACTTCTCGAGCGCAGCCTCCAGGAAATTGTTGACCGCCACGAAATCCTGCGTGCTTCCGTGGAACTGTTGCATCGCGAGCCCACCCAGATCATCGCCCCGGTTCTTCCGCTTCGGCTACAAGCCTTCGACCTTCGTGAATTTCCCGGTGAGCACCGGGAAACCCATATGGACCGACTCTGTATGGACGAGGCACAACGTCCTTTCGATCTGGCTAACGGCCCGCTCATTCGCTGCGGGCTCATTCGCATGGAGGATCAGCGTTACATTCTCATGCTCACCATCCACCAGATGATCTGCGATGGCTGGTCCATCGGCCTGGTCATGGAGGAGCTGCAGAAAATTTACGCGGCTCTGGCGGATGGTCGCGAACCGCTGCTTTCGCCGCTCTCTCTGCAGTTTGGAGATTTCGTAGTCTGGCAAAAAGATCTTGCGGATAGCCCGAAGTGCACGCAACAGTTGAATTATTGGAAAAATAAGCTGCGCGGCTATCGCCGCAATGAATTGGCGTTTGATTTTCCCGGCGCAGATCGCGCCGCGACTTCCGCAACGATCGTCTCGCAACTGCTGCCTCGCGAACTTACCGACAAGCTCCGTGATTTTTCCACTCAGCAAGGCGCCACGTTTTTCATTACCACCCTGGCTGCCTGTCTCACGCTGCTTTACCGGTACACCGGCGAATACGATCTCAGCGCCGGTTCGCCGCTCGCGGGCAGAAATACCACCGAACTCGAATCGCTGGTCGGCCAGTTTGTGAATCACGTGATTTTCCGTGCCGATGCTTCGGGCGACCCGCTTTTCCCTGAGTTTCTCACTCGCGTTCGCGATTCTGTTTGGGAAGCATTGGCCAATCAGGACGTTCCGTTCGAATCCGTCCTGCAGACCGTTCGGCCTGTCCCGGATCCGGCCCATGATCCGGCATACGTAATCAATTTCATCTGCCAGCGCGAATACGGCCGCGCTTCCACGTTTAACTTCGATTTCGCCGGCGTGCGCATGTCCACCATGCCCTCCAAATCGCAGGGCGCTCTTTACGATTTGAATTTCTTTTTGGTCGAAAGGGAAGTTGGCTGGCGTCTTTCCGCCGAATACAAAACCGGCCTTTTTAAGGAAGAAACGGCCAAAGGCCTGCTCGATCATTTCCGCGAATTGCTCGAGCAGATCGCTGCCAATCCCGCTTGCAAACTGTCGGAATTTTCTCTCTCTGGTGATTCGCCCCGGGTCCAGGCTGGCAAGGAAAAAATCGCCGCCCGGAAATCATCCGACGCTCCGTTCCTTGCGCCAGGCGAAGTTTTTGCCATGCCCGCCAGCATTGTTCAGCAGCGTTTCTTTCTTCTTGCTTCGTTGGATCCACGTAGTGCCTCGTTCAACATGCCGGCATGCGTTCGCATCGCCGGGCTCCTGACTGTTGAGGCTCTCGAACGGAGCTTTCAGTTCCTGATCGACCGTCATGAAACGTTGCGCACGACATTTGAAGAGATCGACGACGAAATCGCGCAAATCGTCTCTCCTCCACAGCCCTTCCAGCTTTCGTTCACTGATCTTTCGTCCGTGTCTTCCGGCCAAAGCGAAGCCTCGCTACACTCGAAAGTCCTTGAGGCTGCTGAACTTCCTTTCAATCTTGAAAAAGGACCGCTGTTCCGTGCTCATCTTTTCCGGCTCGACGCCGATCACCATGTTCTGGTTACCGTTACGCATCACATCCTGACCGACGGTTGGTCCAACCGGGTTCTTCAAGATGACTTGTGGGCAAGCTATGCGGCCTTTTCCGAAGGCCGGCGCCCTCAACTTGCTCCGCTGCCTCTTCAATACAGCGACTTCTCTACCTGGCAGCAGGATTGGCTTGCCTCTCCCGAAGCTCAGCAGCACACCGATTTTTGGCTCAAGCAACTGCACGGAACCCTGCCAGTCACGAATTTTCCGTTGGACCACCCGCCCTCCGCTAAGTCCGCGCCGCACGGCGCCATCGAAACGTACCTCCTACCTGCGGATCTCGCTGCCGCGCTCAAGTCTTTCGGCCAGTCGCACAATGTCACCATGTTCATGCTGATGTTATCCGCGTTTGGCGCGCTGCTCTCCCGCTACTCAGGCCAAAGCGACTTACTCGTCGGTTCTCCGGTTGCGAATCGCCGCACGGAGACTGAACTTCTTATCGCACCATTTTCCGGACCACTCTGCCTGCGTCTTGATCTTTCCGGCCAACCCGCTTTCCAGGAATTGCTGGACCGGGTCCGCGACGTCACTCTCGATGCTCTCGGTCACACCGATTTGCCATTCGAAGTCCTGATCGATCACCTCAAGGCGCCGCTCGAACGCGGTCGCAAGCCTCTGTTTCAGTTTTATTTTTTCTATCAGTCTGCTTTTCTCAAGCCCCGTCACGTCGGCCCGCTCACCATCACTCCAATGCCCACATTTAGCACTGGAACACCCTTCGAAATGCAGCTCGGCATCATCGAACGTGAAGAGGGAATCCGCGCCCAGCTGGAATACAATGCCGCCCTATACAATCCGGAGACCATCCGTAAGGTTCTCGAAAATTGGGTGAGCATCCTCCGCGCAGTGGTGGCACGTCCGGAGTTGCCGATCGATTCCATTGTATTGCCCGGACTTCAGCCATAAAGGTGCAGCAAAATCGGTGGCAATGCTCTGCAAGACAAGTTGAGAACTTAACGGAGTAAGATCATGACCAACGTATTATCCCGCTCTAATACTCCTGCCTGATGAGCGCACCTTCACTATTCATTCGATTGCGCCTGCTTCAGATCCGCGTCCTGGCCAGATTGCTTGAAGTGATTGGCGTCTCTTCTGGCGGCGCCGCATTCATTGTGCGGCTTCGTCGGATTCCAATCCTTGATGATCTTCTGCGATTTCTCGTTGGCTACCGCCGCACTTTTCCTTCTTTCGGCGCTGCTCAGGACTTTGCCCGGCGATTCGTCCCCGCGGGTCATGAGCACCCTGACGTCGTCGCATTCCATTCATCCATTGCTGACACCATCCGTGAAAGCGATTTCCCGGTCCTGTTCTACCTTGCTCCTCTGCTCTCAGGTTTCAGAAAGGTCTTCGACCTCGGTGGCAATGTCGGAAATCTTTTCTACGCGTATCAGAAGGAAGTCAACTTTCCGCCGGAGCTCAGTTGGTACGTTCTTGATCTTCCTGCAGAAAAAATGGCCGGCCAGGAACTCGCTCGTCAACGAAACGAAACGCGCATTCGGTTTGCCGATTCCTTGGCGGACGCTTCAGGCTGCGACTTGTTCATCGCCTCTGGTTCGCTCCACTATTTCGAGCAGCCTCTTGACCAAATGTTGCTGGCTCTTGGCGAGCTTCCGCCTCACGTCATCGTCAACCGTACTCCATGTTTTCGCGAGCCAGCGTCGCCTGCAAACTCCGCCAACTCTTTCACTGAAGATATGATCACTGTTCAGGACAACAGGACTTATCTTGTTCCTTGCATCATCCACAATGAAACAAAGCTGGTCGCCTCCATGCGCAAAATCGGTTATACCCTCCGGGCCCGCTGGTCTGTCCACGAGCGAAAACTATGGGTTCCGCTCTATCCTGACCGCTCCTCGCAGCTCTATTCCGGATTTTATTTTCAAAAAACGGATTCTCACTCCTAGCACGACCATGGCTGGGTACGTTTTCTGTTGGGAAACCAGAGCGTGCTGTTGCCGACTATTTCAAAGGACTTGACCTTACGTCGCCGGACTTCCGCAAAATGCCCTGGACCGGCCTCAACGAGCAAACCAGTGCGCCGAGATAGGTCCCGGCGGTATTTGTAATCAGGTCGGTCATCCCCGACGTCCGGGACGGAATCCACGCCTGCAAAAGTTCAATGAGCAGACTCACCGCAAATCCCAGCAGTATGATCCTCGCCATACTGCCCTGCTGTCCGAAGCGCTTCGAAATTAAGGGAAGAAAGACAAACCCGAGCGGCATGAATCCGACAACGTTCACTAGGATGTCCTCGACATACAGACGGCTCGCTCGGAATTCCTTCCACGGCGGCGTAAGTAGTGGTTTCCGTGGGATCGTGAAATGCCTGGGAATCTTCAGTTCGGGACTCTCCGGCAAATCAGCCTGCGCAGCGCTTCCCAATCCCTCCCGAAACCAGTACGCGCCAATCTCTCTAGGAATAGATGGGGCCCCTCGCGCCGCGATTCCCGCCACAGAGTTCGCCTGGATCTCGCGTTCATCCAGCTTGCGGCCGGAAATTCTGATTCCTTTCAGCTTTCCCTGCCACGTCGCAAACCGCGTCGTCGCCGTCCCGAAATATATCCTTCCATCCAAATCCGCCCGGGTCATTCCAAACCGTGTGGACTTGCCCGCTATTCGCCCGTCGACGTAGGCTGTGGTGCCGCTCTCGTCCCCCGCAATCGCAAGGTACAGCGGCTGGTCCGCATGAAATACATGCAGCACTTCAATCTCCGCAACCCTTGCGGCGTGCCCCTTCCTCAGGATTTCCCTCTGGAACAGCACCTCGTCCCCGTACTGCGCCATGCGGAATCGCTCCGCTTGTTCTGGCGTGTCGATCGCCAGAAAAGTATTGTTGTCATCTCCGCTTTCCGGCACCAGCCACAACTCCAGGGTGCAACCATTGCCGCTCCCTGCTCCCTGAATCGGCAGCGCGGTATCGGTCCACACAATTCCGTGTAGTCCGAATTGCAAGCCATTTTCTCCGCTCAACCAGCTCACGTCGTTATGTGGAAAAGGATTGAAAGGCCACAATCCGGCAATGAGAATGATCACCACCACCGCTAGTCGTAAAATCGGCATGCACCGCCCAATTAGCCGGTACACACGTTTTCGCACTTGTGAATTGTCACTCACGATGTTTTTGCTGTTTTTTCGGAATTCGGTTCCGCCATTCGCCCTTGATCGCCCTCAGCGATTCGCGGATGTCTCGATTACTTTTCCTGGCTGGTGGGAGCCAGCGCATGCAGCGAAGAGTCGCGATTTTCGTAATATTTGGCGTAGTAGGACCGGTAATCGCCGCCGCGCACCCTTGCCAGCCATGCCGAATTATTTTTGTACCAATCGAGCGTTTGCCGCAACCCGTCTTCCAGCTTCACTTCCGGCTTCCATCCGAGCTCCCGCTCGATCTTTGTGCAATCCAGCGCGTATCGCCGATCGTGGCCAGGTCGATCCTTCACGGACGTCATCAGCGAGTCCGGTTTTCCCAAGGCGCGCAGCACCCGCTTCACCATCGTCAGATTTTCTTCCACATCCAGCCCGCCGATGTTGTACGCCTCGCCGATTTTCCCCGCTTCCAGTACCCGGAAAATCCCCCGGCAATGATCTTCCACGTGCAGCCAGTCCCGTTGCTGCTTTCCGTCTCCATAAATCGGCAGCGGCTTGTCGTCCATCGCGTTCGTTATCATCAATGGCAGAAACTTCTCGGGAAATTGAAACGGGCCATAGTTGTTCGATGCCCGGGTGAGCACTGCGGGGAACCCGAACGTCCTCCCATCCGACCTAACCAGCAGATCCGAACTCGCCTTTGACGCCGAATATGGGCTGCTCGGCTTCAGCGGAAATTCTTCCGTCGCAAACTGATCCGCTTCCATATCGCCGTACACTTCATCGGTCGAAACGTGTACGAACTTCTCAATCCCTGTTTTCCGCGCCACCTGCAGCAAAATAAATGTTCCGGTAACGTTGGTCTCGATCACCGGAGCCGGCTCGTAAATGCTGCGATCCACGTGCGATTCCGCAGCGAAGTGCACTACGGCCTGGCACCCGTTCATTGCTTCTTCCACCTGCACCGGGTCGCAGATGTCGCCCTTCACAAATCGATAGCCCGGGTCATTTGAAACCGATTCCAGGTTCTCCAGATTTCCGGCGTAGGTCAGCTTGTCGTAATTGACGATTTCATGCTTCGTTCCAATCCCCAATACCTGGCGGATGAAATTCGATCCGATGAAGCCCGCGCCTCCCGTAACATCTTCATCGCATCGCTCCTTGCTTCCCCTGGCCTTGCACGCTAGCCACGTTCATCTTGTTCGCGCCAGTCTCTGCCACCAGATTGTTGGCTTTCAGCAGCGACTCGAACTGTCCCGCGTCGGTCCACCAGCCATCCAGAAATTCGTAGGTCAGCGTGCCTTCCTCGACGTAGAAATTGTTCACGTCGGTAATTTCTAGCTCGCCGCGTCCCGATGGCTTCAGCCTCTTGATCTTCTCGAATACCGTGGCGTCGTAGAGGTAAATTCCAATCACCGCGTAGCTCGATTTCGGATTCTTCGGTTTCTCTTCGATTCCGATCACTTTTTCACCGCGCAGCTCGGCCACTCCGAATCGATTGGCATCCTCTACTTTTTTTAACAGAATTTTCGCGCCCTGGTCCTGTTTTTGGAAATTTCGCACCGCGTGCGCGATATTGTTTTCAATGATGTTGTCGCCTAGAATCACGCAGATTGGCTCGCCATTCGCGAAGTGTTCGGCCAGGCCCAGCGCCTCCGCGATCCCTCCTTCGCCCTCTTGGTACGTATAATTCAGGTGCTGCAAACCAAAATCCCGCCCATTCCCCAGCAGCCGCAAAAAGTCTCCCGAATTCCGTCCTCCCGTGACCAGCAGGATCTGCTCGATTCCCGCATTCACCAGCGTCTGAATCGGGTAATACACCATCGGCTTGTCGTACACCGGCAATAAATGCTTGTTCGTCACTCGCGTCAACGGGTTCAATCGGCTTCCCGTTCCGCCTGCCAACACTACGCCTTTCATGGGTTCTCCTGTCTGTTGCCGGCGTTCAGTTCATTCGAAATCATTCCACCACCCTATTATCTCTGAAACAAAAAGAGTGTATCGACTTCGGGCACATCACTGTCGCAATCAGTTATTGTTATCGACCTGATTTTCGCTCGCCCCAGGCTAGGCCCACGGTTTTCGGCCACGCAGGATATTCTTCGACCACACCGCCGGAATAACAGCCACCCTCTTGAGTCCGTCCACCGCCGGCCGCTGTCCCGGAGGTGTTGGACGCAGTCCGGCTTTGCGCAGCAGATAATTCATCCTGTACACATTGGCGCGTGCGCTGTCGCGATACTGAAAATTTACGTTGAGTGAAATCGAAATATCCTCGCCGTTTTTCACCCAGTGTGGGAAATTTACGGGAATGTGCACTCCGGTTCCCGGCCGCAACGGGTAGACCGTGGCGTGATTCTGAAACTCCGGCTTATATCGCGGCGCGTTGTGATCCACCGTCCAGAACTTCTCTATTTCTTCTTCGGTCAGGATGTCCCGGTCGTTGCGGTTGAAGATGTGGATGTCCTTGCTCCCGCGGATCTGCATCAGCAAGCTGCATTCCCGGTCGATATGGTAGGTCGTGATTCTCTTTGGCGAAGTCACGAACACGATCACTTCCTGCATTTTCATTACCCGATTCAGATTCAGACCGCTAAGATCCTGCAGTTCGGCCATGCACTCGTCGAGCAGTTTGCGGTAGTCGGGGTCTTTGTCCGCGCGCTTCAGAACGATCCAGGCCCCGCATTGTTCAATGCGCTGCACCGCTTCGGCCGCGCTGAACTCCGGCTTGGGCGATTCGCTCCAGCGCTGGTTCAAATCTTCGGTACCAGCGTCGTAGAACAGGTCTACGGGACGCTCCGCCTGTGTGACTCGCGCCAGCTCGATCAGTCGGTCCAGGCCGAACAGCGGGTGCTGCGCTAAATTGTGGGCAAATTCAAAGCTTTCTTCGTCGAACTTTTCACGGAAAAGCTTTCGGTCCGCGTTCATGTGGCGTACTTCGGTACTGCCCGCCGTCAAAGACTCCGCCGCTCTTGCCATTTTCCTGTACCTCCGAATTGCCACGCTCGCTTACTTCCGCTCTCGGGTCGACGACGGCACCTGCGGGCTCATCCGGAATCGCGACAGCGCTTCACCCAGGTTTTGGATGAACGCTTCCGACTGAAAAACCTCTGCGTCCTGCCGCATGCTCGCTGGCGGTGCGATCGGGTCCAGTTCGTCCAGTTGAAATTCCCGTGCCACGTCCGCGATCACTCTTGCCTCGATGATTTTCTGCTGGTCAACGAAGGAATTAATCAACGAGTGTTCGCACAGCAAATTAATCACGCGGGGGATCCCCATC
>WNFM01322176.1_pt1 | contig 10469 bp, 13 predicted proteins | sample 5400271 | NCBI WGS metagenome assembly WNFM01 (sample SAMN13153352, study PRJNA577476) | soil metagenome | isolation source: 60 cm saprolite on Douglas fir-dominated hillslope | place: USA:California | collected 2013-09-17 | reverse complement strand
AAGAAGCGGCCACCTCAGGGTGACGGGTCAAATAGTTTGGCGTTGCAGCCATCACGCGGCCTCCGCGTCTCGTCCGAGCCAGGCGCGCACCCGCGCGTCGGGATCGGCATTTTGGGTGATGTCGCTGACGACTGCGATGGAATCGGCGCCGGCAGCAAAAATCTGGCGCGCCTGTTCGAGCTTGATGCCGCCGATCGCGACCAGCGGGATGTCGCCGATGCGCTTCTTCCATTCGGTGATCTTTGGAATCCCCTGCGGTGCGAACCGCATCGATTTCAGCGTGGTCGGGAAAATCGGCCCCAGCGCGATGTAGTCGGGCTCGGCGCGCAATGCGGTTTCGAGTTCTTCATCGTCGTGGGTGGAAAGGCCGAGCGTGAGACCGGCGTCGCGGATCGCCTTGAGGTCGGCGTCCACCAAATCTTCCTGGCCGAGATGAAGATGATTTGCCCCGGCGACGACCGCCGCGCGCCAGTAGTCGTTGACCACGAGTTTTGTCGGCGTGCCTTTTGTCACTTCGAGCGCATCGCTGACGATCTGCAGCGATTGGGCGTCGTCGAGGTTTTTCGCGCGCAACTGCACAGTGCCGACGCCAAGCTTGGTCAGGCGCGCGACCCAAGCGAGGCTGTCCACCACGGGATAAAAGCGGTCAGGATACGGCATGCCAGAACGGGGTCCCAACGACAGGGGTTGAAGGCGAGGCAAAATCGCGGGCTTCCAGCAGCCCGGCCTCGTAAGCCGTGCGGCCGGCCTCGACGCCCAAACGAAACGCATTCGCCATTGCCACGGGGTCAGCGGCTTTTGCGATCGCGGTGTTCAGGAGCACGGCGTCATAGCCGAGTTCGAGCGCCTGCGCCGCGTGCGACGGCGCGCCCAGGCCGGCATCGACCACCAGCGTGATATCGGGCAGCCGGTCGCGCAAAAGCTTTAGGGCATCGCGGTTGGTGATGCCCTTGGCGCTGCCGATTTGAGACGCCCATGGCATCACCACCTTGCAGCCGGCATCGACCAGCCGCATCGCGACGCTCAAGTCTTCCGTGCAATAGGGGAACACCTCAAAACCATCCTTGATCAGGATCGCGGCGGCTTCGACCAGGCCGACCACGTCGGGCTGCAGCGTGTCGTTGTCGGCGATCACCTCGAGCTTGATCCAGGAGGTGGCAAAAAGTTCGCGCGCCAGTTTTGCGGTGGTCACGGCCTCACGCACGGTGCGGCAACCGGCCGTGTTCGGCAGCACGGTGACGTCAAGCTCGCGGATCAGGGACCAGAATGCGTCACCGGTCTTGCCGCCGGCGGCTTCGCGCCGCAGCGCCACCGTGACGATCTGCGCGCTAGAGGCCCGGATCGCGCCCTGCATGATCGCCGGCGACGGATACAGCGCGCTGCCGATCAAGAGGCGGGACGAAAATTCGCGGTCGTAGAATTTCAGCATGGCGTTAGCGTCCTTGCTTGCCGCAAGCCGCGGCCGTCATCCTGAGGTGCGCGCTCTTGCGCGCCTCGAAGGATGACAGCCACGTGCACGCGGCCATCCTTCGAGGCTCGCCGAAGGCGGCTCGCACCTCAGGATGACGGCGGAGTTTGTTGCGGCGTACCTCAAGCATCCTCACCCTCCCTGCCGCGGCGTGATGATCTCGATCTCGTCGCCGCTGTTCAGCCGCGTCTCTGCCCATTTGCTCTTCGGCAGCACGTCGAAATTCAGCGCGATCGCAAAATGCGTGCCCTCATATTCGAGCTCGCTCAGCAGCGCATCGACGCTCGCCGAGGAGACTTCCCGCTGCTCGCCATTGACGGTCACGCGCATTGCATCACCTCATTGTCGATCTGGCCGCGCTCGACATAGGCAAGCGTCAATTCCGCCAGCGCCGGCGCGATCAAAAAGCCGTGGCGATAGAGGCCGTTGACCGCGATGCGCTGGTTGTGAACCGCGATGCGCGGCAGGTTGTCGGGAAATGCCGGCCGCAGGCCGGAGCCGAATTCGATGATGCGCGCTTCGGCGAAGGCCGGATGCACCGCATAGGCCGCGCCCAAAAGCTCCAGCGCGGAGCGGACGCTGACGCCGGTGTCCTCGGCCTCGATCGAGGTCGCGCCCAGCATGAAAAAATTATCCTCGCGCGGGATCACATACAGCGGCCAGCGCGGATGGATCAGGCGCACCGGCCGCGACAGTTTTATCTCGCAGGTCTCGATCACGATCAGTTCGCCCTTGACGCCGCGTAGCTCGCGCTGGTCGTCACGTGCGGAAAGTCCGCGGCAGTCGATCACGATGCCGTTGATGTCTGAAGGTGCTGGCTCGCTGTTGAATTTGATGGTGCCGCCGGCGGCGATGATCCGTTCGTGCAGCTTTGGCAGCACGCGGCGCGGCTCGACATGGCCCTCGCCGGCAAAGAACAAGCCCTCGCGAAAACGGCCCTCGAGCGAGGGTTCGAGTTCGCTTAAATCCCGCGCGTCCAGCCGCCGATGGCCGGTGGTGAGTTTCGCAAAACGCTCGAAATCGTTGCGGTCGCGGGAATGCGCCACCACCAGCGAGCCGTTGAACGGGGTATCCGGCAATTCCCTGCGCCAGAGATCGAGTGCCCGCAGGCCGAGCCGGCTGATCACGGGCTCCGATGACTCGGTCTCGCACCAGGGCGCCAGCATGCCGCCGGCCCAGTGGCTGGTCGCGAGCATCATGCGCTCGTCGCTGCGCTCATGCAGCGTGACGTCGTGGCCGGCCTGCGCAAACAACAGCGCCTGCCACGCCCCGGCAATGCCCGCGCCGATCACGGCGACGGGGGATTCCCCCCTTGGCGCAACGGGCCCTTGCCCGCGCTGTGCGCTAAAACTCTGGTACATCCCTGTCCCTTCGCCGGCATGACCCGGATCAGGTTCAAAGGGTCACCGCGGTCTCGCATCCCCTAAACAAGCGGGACTTGAGCGTGCGGTCTCTCAGCTCCTCATCGGAGCTCCCCTCGGAACAGGGCTAATGTAGGCCGATGGCAGGGCGTGTCAACGGACCCGCTGCCGTTTCGCACTGGCTTACGGCTTGGGAACCTGCTGCGCGTTGGCATCGGCAGGGCCCCTCGGCGGTGCACTCGCGAGCACCGGCTCGGTATGCCTGACATGTTCGCGCCGCTGGTGCTTGGCGACTTGGTAGTAATACCCGCTAGCGTAATAGTGCATGGCGCGGTTGTGGTCGCCATTTGCGGCGCGATAGGCGCCGGCGAGATATTTTACTGCATAAGTGAGATTGGTGTTGGGATCGCGCAGCCCTTCGGCGGTGCCGGTGTAACCAAGGCTGCGTGCGGTCGCGAGCTTGATCTGCATCAACCCGATGGTGCCGCCGCGCCCGACCAGTCTTGGCTGATAACGGCTCTCGCGGGTGATCACACGATGCACCAGGGCTTCCGGCACGCCATTGGCGTTGGCATGGGTGGCGACCAGCGCATCATATTCGGCGCGTTGCGCCAGCGCGGTTTGCGAAAATGGCAGCGCAGCGATGATATCGCGGGTGTAACGCTGCGATTCGACGAAAGACCCCAATTGCCGCAATCGCCGGGCAGCGATATGGCCAAAATCCGGCTTTCTCGGGCCGACGTCTCACGTGCCCCGGATGCAGCGCAGCGCGCCGCTTCTTCGCGGCGTGGTGCGGCTACTGATCCGGGGCCCATGAGAGTTTGGCTCCCGGTTCTGCGGAGCAGCGCAAGAGCGCGCACCGCGCCCGGGACACGAGTCTTTCGAGACACGAGTCTTCGCCGTCGAAATGACTTAATGCTGCCTATAAATTGCGCGCGACAGGACGGTGCACGCGTTTTCGGCAGCAGTCCTGTCCAATTCGCCTTTAGGGCAGGCAACAAACAAAAGCAAAAGGGAGTCGCGCTATGGCGAGAATAGATTTCGGCTACGTGCCCCAAGGAAATCCCTGTGCCCAATGCGGCAAGCCGATCGCCGCCCCCGAATGGGTCGAGAGTGGTCCGCGCCGCACTTCGTATCTCTGGCATTGCTGGGCCTGCGACTACAAGTTCGAGGCGATGGCCTTTTTCGAGAATCAGGAAGCCGATTCCAAGGCGCTCGCGGCTTGAGCCTTGCGGCCTCAGGCGGCCGATTGCCGCGTCTCCTGGCGAACCGGCAAGTCAACGCGAACGATCAATCCATGAGGCTGCCGGTCATTGAGTGACAGCGCGCCGCCATGCGCCAGCACGATTGAGCGCGCGATCGAAAGCCCGAGGCCGAAGCCGGCGGCTTCATCCATGTTGCGGGCGTCGTCGCCGCGCACGAACGGTTCCAGCATGACATCCTTGCGCGCATCGGAAATGCCGGGACCATCGTCCTCGACATCGATCGTCAAATGATCCGGCAACACCGCGAGGCGGATGGTGGCCTCGGCGCCGAACCGGACCGCGTTTTCCACGAGGTTGGTGATGCTGCGATGCAGATCGTCGGGCCGGACCGTGGCCATGGCGTGTTCGGGGCCTTCGTAAGTGACCTTGTGGCCCATATCGGCGAATTGATCGGTGATCAGCTGCAGCGAGCTCGCGATATCGACCAGCGTCATGGATTCGAGTTTGCGGTCATTGCGCAGGAAGGACAGCACCTGTTCCAGCATCGATCGCATCTGGTCGAGATCGCGCAGCATGCGGCTGCGGTGCGCGTCGTCCTCGATGAATTCGGAACGCAGCCGCATCCGGGTGATCGGCGTCCTCAAATCGTGGCTGATTGCGGCCAGCATCTTGGTGCGGTCGTCGATTAGGGTTGAGATGCGCTCCCGCATCCTGTTCAGCGCTTTTGCCACCGAGCGAATTTCCTCGGGGCCGCGCTCGGGCAGCGGCGCGGCGGCGCCGTTCAGGCTAAAACTTTCGGCGGCTTTGGCAAACGCCGACAGCGGCGCGGTCAAGGCTCGCGCCGCCCACAGGCCCAGCAAGGTGAGGCTGATGACGGCAAACAGCAATGTCATGATCCACGGTCCGCCCCAGAACGGGCGTGGCCATGGGTCCGGCAACAGCTTTGCCGAAATCATCGCCCCATCAGGCAGCGCGATGCCGATCCGGTCGCTGCCCGGCTCGCCGCCAAGCGAAAAGATCCGGTAGCTGCTGCCGAGCCGGCGATGCAGGCTGTGCACGGCGCGGCCATCCGCTTCTGCCACCGCGGGCACTGGCCCCGCGGCAAGGCTTTCAGCTGGAAGGCTTGCGATGTCCAGTTGCGGAAACGCGCGCGCGATGTCGTCGAACAATCTTGGCCGCCCGTCCGCGGGCGCTGCGCCGAGAAGCTGGGCCGCGGCCGCGAGCTGGCTGTGGCCGCGGTCGATCCAGGGATCGAGCTGGTCCGGCCGATGGATCAGGAAGGTCGCGGTGATGATCAGGTGAATGGCAATGATCGAGGTGACCACCAGCGCCGCGATTTGTCCACTGATCCCCTTCAGATTGAGAAAACCGAACAGCTTCATGATCAGCCGTTTGTCGGGGTCGTCACCGCTTCCACGGTGGGGGTGAACATGTAACCGCCGGAGCGCACCGTCTAGATCATGGTGGCTTCTTGCGGATCGGCTTCGATCTTGCGCCGGATACGGCTGACCAGCACGTCGATGCTGCGTTCGAACGAGCCGGCGTTGCGGCCCTGGGTCAGATCGAGCAGGCTGTCGCGCGACAGCACACGGCCGGGCCGCTCGCAAAAGGTTCGCAGCAGGTCGAATTCGGCGCTGGTCATCGCCACCCGCGCGCCGGCCGGATTGCGTAATTCGCGCAGCCTGAAATCGATCCGCCAGCCCTGGAACGTCAGCGCGGTCGCGCCATTGGTGGCGCTCGCGGTCTGCGCTGCCGCCTGCCGGCGCAGCACGGCGTTGATCCGGGCCAGCAATTCGCGCGGATTGAACGGCTTTGCAAGGTAGTCATCAGCCCCCATCTCGAGGCCCAAAATCCGGTCGACGTCCTCGCCGCGGGCGGTCAGCATGATGATCGGCATTTGCGATTCGGCGCGGACCTTGCGGCACAGGCTGAGGCCGTCTTCACCGGGCAACATCACGTCCAGGATCAGAAGATCGACGCGGCGGTCGGTCATCGCCCGCGCCATCTCGCGTCCGTCGGTCGCCGTGGTCACATTGCAGGCGTTGGTCCGCAGGTATTTTGCGATCAACGCCCGCGTTTCGCGGTCGTCTTCGACGACAAGAATGTTCGGCGATGCCGTGGCCATCTGCACGCTTTGCCCCTGATTCGTGGAAACCGGCGAAGGATTTTTGTTTCAAGATGTTTCTGACATTACCCTCGCAACACAGGGCAACATGCCGAAAGGGCAATAAAAAGGCCTCGTTAACAACCTTAACCATAACGTCGAGGGGTCTCACAAGCACCTTCGGAGCCATCATGACCTCTATCTCTGCGACCACCAGTAGCACTTTCACCTCGCCTCTCCAGAAACTGCAGGATCAGCTGCAGGCGGAAGTAAACTCCGGCGCGGTCAGTTCGTCTGATCAGAGCGCGCTGTCCTCCGCGCTGAACGACATCAACTCATCGCTGCAAAGCGGCAGCGCGAGCGATTCGAGCGGCGGCTCTAATTCGTCTCCCGGCGATCTCAAATCGAAGATCGATGGCCTGATTGCCAACGAAGTCTCGAGCGGCAAATTGACCAGCGATCAGGCGACCGAACTGCAGGGCGTCTTCAAGGCCGCGTTCGCCAATGGCGCAGGCGGTCCGGGCGGCGCCGGCGGCGCGCATCACGGCCATCACGGCGGTCCGCCGCCGACCGACGGCTCATCCTCGACCGACGGCTCGTCCTCGACCGACAGTACCAGCAGCAGCAGCAGCAGCAGCAGCAGCAGCAGCACCACCACCACCAGCGCCGACATCCTGCAGCAGTTCCTGCAGTCGCTGCAGAATTCGCTGTCGGCCTCGTCATCGACCTCGTATGGCTCAAACGGCAGCACCACTACCGCCGGCGACAGCAGTTCGTCGTTCTCGGCGCTTCTGATCAACTATCAAAGCTGACGCCACGCTCCGGCGGAAGGCGGCGCCGGCACGAACCGGCCGCCGTCGGTTCCGCAATCCCGCATCGCGGCGATCCGGCTCGGCTCGAGTGGAACCGGGCGGCTGCCGACGCGTTGGTTCCATCTCATCAACCCAAAAAGGGAGGGTGATGATGATGACCGACGTCATGACAAAACCGCACCAACTGATCGCGAGCGATCGGGTCGAGGGCACCGCGGTGCGAAGGCCGAATGGGGAGCGGATCGGCCACATCGAGCGGCTGATGATCGATAAAATCAGCGGCAAGGTATCCTACGCGATCCTCAGTTTCGGCGGGTTCCTCGGCATCGGAACCAATCTGCTTCCGCTGCCGTGGGGACGCCTCAAATACAATCCGAGATTCGAGGCCTACGAGCTCGACATCGACGATGAAGAGCTGCGTCGCGCGCCGTCATTCCGCGCCGACAAGGATTTCGATTGGGGCGATCGCTCGCAGGAAGCGGAGCTGCATCGCTATTACGGAATACCGCCGTACTGGGGCGGATTCTGATCGCTCCTCGATGGTTGCGTAAAGCGAGAATGTCGCAAGGCGCGCCGTCGTGCGCGTGACATTCACACCTGCGGCTGTCATCGCCCGGCTTGACCGGGCGACGCAGTATTCCAGAGACGCTAGTGATTGATCGAGGGGCCGCAGCGTGCTGGATCCCCCCGCTGGAGCCTGTCATCGGGCTCGCCGAAGGCGAGACCCGGTGGCGGGGGATGACGACCGGTTATGTGGCGCGCTCTGCGTTCTTCCTCACGCTGCAAATGTTGAAAATGCATTGCAGCGAAGATGCGCTGCAACGTCGAAATGCATTCGGTAACTGGAACGGCCGACGCATTGCCGTGTTTTCTCCGAGCAACAATTTCATATCAGGGAGAAAACAAAATGTTTGCAAAATATATGACGGCCGGTTTGGTGGCGTCCGCGTTGTTTGCGAGCGTCGCGTTCGCGCAAACGCCGACCACAACCACCGACCGCGCCAACATGACGCCGCCATCGGCGGCATCGAATTCCTCGTTCCAGGGCGACTGGCGCGCATCGAAGCTCGTCGGGCTGAGCGTCTACAATGACAACAACGAAAATCTCGGGTCGATCAACGATCTCTTGACCGACAAGAATGGCAAGATCCAGGGTGTCGTCATCGGTGTCGGTGGCTTCCTCGGCGTCGGCAGCCATCTGGTCGCCGTTCCCTTCGAGAAGATCAAATTCGTTAACGAGGCGATCGCTTACACCGGCGTGTCGGGTGCCCCGAACGCGCCGGGCAGCCGCCCGCCGTCATCGACGACGACCGGCTCCGCGACCACTGCACCTGCGGCAGAGTTGAAGCCCAACCCGTGGTATCCGGATCACGCCGTGTTCAACGCGACCAAGGATGAGCTGAAGGCGATGCCGGAGTTCAAATACTCGACGTAACGCGGTCACCGAACAGAAAGGCTGAACTAACAAGCGCGTCCGGTTTTGCCGGGCGCGCTTTGTTTTGGGGGACTTGCGGCTTTCCCGATGTTAGGCTCGTCGGCGGCAGGAGCACCTGCCTCCTGCCTAATACCGAACGGGAGGACGATATGACTGATAGCGTCTATAAAGTCATCGAGCTGATCGGTACCAGCACGGACTCATGGGAAAGGGCAGCCGCGGCAGCGCTCGAAAGGGCCGGGAAAACTCTCCGGGATCTTCGTGTCGCCGAAGTCGTCAAGCTCGATTTGCAACTGGATGCCAAAGGCAAGGTCGAAGCCTACCGCGCTAAACTCAACGTCTCGTTCAAATACGAGGACTGAGGAAGTGTGTCTTACCTCGCCCCGCTTGCGGGGAGAGGTCGGCGCGCATCGTCAGATGCGCGACGGGTGAGGGGGACTCTCCGCGAATGCGAATTTGGGGAGAGAGCCCCTCACCCCAACCCTCTCCCGGCGAAGGGCGGGGCGAGGGAGAAGAAGCACCTCAATTCGTCTTCACCAGCGGGCAGCCACCCTTGTCGAGCGGACGGAAGGCTTCGTCGCCGGGCACGGTGGCGATCAGCTTGTAGAGATCCCATTCGCCCTTGGATTCTTCCGGCTTCTTCACCTCGAACAGATACATGTCGTGGACCATGCGGCCGTCGATGCGGATCTTGCCGCCGTGTGCGAAGAAGTCGTTGATCGGGGTCGAGCGCATCTGCGCCATCACCTTCGGCGCTTCGTCGGTCCCGATCGCCTCGATCGCTTTCAGATAATGCATCGTCGCCGAGTAAAGCCCGGCCTGGATCATGGTCGGCATATGACCCACCTTCTCATTGAAACGTTTCGAGAAAGCACGGGTCTCGTCATTCATGTCCCAGTAGAAGGCGTCGGTGACGATCAGGCCCTGCGTCGCCTTGACGCCGAGCGCGTGGGTGTCGGTGATCTCCTGCAACAGCGCGATCATCTTCTGGCCGCCGTCGGTGATACCGAATTCGGAAGCCTGCTTCAGCGCGTTGGTGGTGTCGCCGCCGGCGTTGGCGAGTGCCACGACCTTGGCCTTGGAGGCCTGCGCCTGCAGCAGGAAGGACGAGAAGTCGGACGAGTTCAGGGGATGGCGGACGTCGCCGAGCACCTTGCCGCCGCTCTCCTTGACGACGTTCGCCGCGTCGCGTTCCAACGCCATACCGAACGCGTAGTCCGCCGTGACGAAGAACCAGGTGTCCTCGCCGCGCTTGACCATCGCCCGGCCTGCAACATTGGAAAGCGCGTAGGTGTCGTAGGTCCAGTGCACGGTGTTCGGCGAGCAGGCGATCCCGGTGATATCGGAGCTGCCGCCGCCCGAATTGATGTGGATCTTGTTCTTCTCGCGGGTCAGCGCGGAGACCGGCAGCGCGACCGAGGAGGTCGGCACGTCGAAGATGGCGTCGACTTTCTCGTTGTCATACCAGTTGCGCGCGATGGCAACGCCGACGTCGGGCTTGTTCTGATGGTCGGCGGCAATCACTTCGACCGGTTTATCCTTTACCTTGCCGCCGTAATCGGCGACCGCCATCTGGACCGCGGCCAGTGAGCCCTTGCCGGTCGCATCCGCATAGAGGCTCGACATGTCCGTGAGCACGCCGATCTTGACGACGTCGTCCGAAATCTGCGCGTGTGCCGCCCCGCCGGACACGGCGAGCGCAAGGCCTGCCGTGACTACGGCTGCAAGTGACTTCATGGTTTCTTCTCCCAGGCTTCTTGTTTAAGGGCTTCGGTTGAGGTTTTTCTTCTAGCCGGCTTGGCAGGCGGCTGCAAAGCCAAACAAAGGGCGGAAACGTCAGGGGAGACCAAAAAGCGGGCGGCGTTTTTTCTTACCTCGCCCCGCCTGCGGGGAGAGGTCGGATCGCATCGGAGATGCGATCCGGGTGAGAGGGACTCACCGCACACGTTATATTTCAGCATGCGCGGAAAGAGCCCCTCACCCCGACCCTCATATGCGCTAGGTTAAGCGTGCGTTGAGATAGTCGCATTGTTTTCGGCGGCGGCGCGGCGGCTCACAGAGGTGGCGACGGATTCGGGTGAAGA
>WNFM01284871.1_pt1 | contig 10469 bp, 11 predicted proteins | sample 5400271 | NCBI WGS metagenome assembly WNFM01 (sample SAMN13153352, study PRJNA577476) | soil metagenome | isolation source: 60 cm saprolite on Douglas fir-dominated hillslope | place: USA:California | collected 2013-09-17 | reverse complement strand
TACGCCATCGAGCAACCAGCCGACGTAGAAATCGGCGAGGCCGTCATCCGGCCCACGGCTCTGGACTTCTAGCACGGAGACAAACTATGCGACCTTTACTGCGCGTCACGTTGTCCAGATCCTTGCAGCCTTCCGGCATGACTTATGCAGGAGGAATGCGATGAAAGTCTTGTTCATATCCTTTGTAGTTGGTTTGGGTGTAGGGATTTTGTACGGTCTTATCCGAGTGAAGAGTCCGGCGCCGCCCATCGTCGCCTTACTCGGCCTCTTGGGAATGGTGCTTGGCGAGCAGCTTGGGATTTGGGTCCAGACGAAAAAGCTGGACGTTTCGCATGCCGCATCGGTTTGCCTTGTCGGTGAACGCTACGACCGGCCGCATCCGTCCGAGACTCCTTAGCGCAGACAGGCACACGAGTGTGTTTCGTGGGACTAGATGATCAGGAATTTAGGAGAGACAAGTGCGCTTGAACAAAATTCTCGCCGGAACATCAGTCGCGATACTTCTCACGATTGGGTTTGCGAGTGAATCGCAACACTTCAGCACATTCGCCCAGAGTTCACAGGTAGCCCAAACGACTGGCGTAGCTGTCGGCCCGCAGTACGACACCACGCATGTCTACGTTGCTCCACAGGACTTTGACCGTTTTGTCGCGAGCCTGATTGCCACATTCGGTGGCACAGCAACCAAGCAAGGCGTTTTCACCGTAACTCCGACACCTAGCAGCACCATGTCGCAGCTGCAGCTGGTCATGACTCCTGTAGGCACCGTATCAGTATTCGGATTCAAGACGCCGGTTCCGTATCCATTCGGGTTGGAGCGCACAGGCTATCTGGTCACTGATCTGGATGACGCGATTCGCGCCGCCAAAACGACTGGCGCAGACGTGTTGGTCGCCGCTTTCAACGATCCGATTGGACGAGACGCAATCATTCAATGGCCGGGTGGCGTGAACACCCAACTGTATTGGCACACCAGCGCGCCGTCCTATGCGCCTCTCCAGACAGTCCCGGAGAATCGGGTCTATATCTCGCCGGACCGAGTTGCTGCGTTTCTGCGCAGCTTTCTGGCCTTTTCCCACGGGAGTGTCGTTTCTGATGAACCGCATGCGCCGGGCGTCGAAATCGGAAGACCTGCAGAGACCTATCGGCGAGTGAGGATCGAATCTAAGTTCGGCAAATTGACCGCGCTGGTTACCGACGGTCACCTTCCGTATCCGTACGGCCGGGAGACCACCGGATATGAGGTGACGAATCTCACGGACACTCTCACTAAGGCCAAAGCAAGCGGCGTCGACGCGCTCGTACCTCTATATAGGACCGACGAACGCGAAGCCGCTGTCGTGCAGTTCCCCGGAGGATACGTCGCGGAAATCCACTCGGTAACCAAGAGATAGGACCCGCAAACAACTTTCGACGATGGTAGACGAAAAAAAGGCCGCGCTTGGGACTGGAACCAAGAGATACATGCGAACGTTGACGATTTTAATGGTCATTTCTTTAGCGATTCCGGCACTTTCGCAAGGTCAATCGGTTCCTGCCTCTGAATCCCCGGCACCATCAAGGATCTACCACTTGCTCCGCGAGGACGACGACTGGAGTTTTCTTGCTGACCCGGCTGCGCGGCAGGAGTTTTGGGATCCGCTCAAATACATCCGTCTCCGGCCAGGTCGGGATGACTGGTTCCTATCCATGGGCGGCGAAGCTCGCGAGGTTTGGGAACAGATAGGAAACGACAACTGGGGCCAACGGCCATTCATGAATGGCTATTTCAACCAACGCTACATGTTTTATTTCGACGTTCATTATGGCAAGCACGTCCGCTCGTTCGTCGAGTTCAAAAGCGGTTTGAATTCTTACCGTATCGGTGGTCCGAGACCGATCGACGAAAAAAAGCTCGATTTCCAAGCAGCATTTCTTGAAGTCGGAACGGGGGATGAACACAACTGGATCAAGTTCAGAGCCGGGAGACACGAACTGGAATATGGCTCTGGGCGCCTGATCGATATTCGCGAAGGTCCCAACGTGCGCTTGAGCTTTGACGGGTTCAAGGTGAAGGCTGGTGTCGGTTCTTGGCAGATTGACGGCTTCGCCGTGCGCCCGGACATGGACAAGCCGGGGATCTTCGACAATGCCCCCAATCATACAGTCGGATTTTGGGGCGTATACGGCGTCCGACCGCTGCCGAAGACCATCACACTGGACGCTTACTACCTTGGCCTCAATCGAAAAACAGCTACATTCAACCGAGGTGTCGGCCACGAAGTGCGGCACACCATCGGTGCGCGTCTCTCTCGTCCCATCGCCGAGAGGAACCCCGGCTGGGATTTCGACTATGAAGGGCTTTGGCAATTCGGAAGCTTCGGATCCGCAAATATTCGGGCATGGACAGTGGCATCGGAAACCGGTTACCGGTTCCCGACCGTTCCGCTGAAACCGCGATTCAGCGCTAAAGCGGACATCTCGAGCGGCGACGATCCGAGGACGAACACCCTCGGTCGGCACATTCAATCCGCTATTCCCCAAGGGCAATTATTTTGGCGTTCTCGCCACGGCTGGCCCCGGCCCCATCAACTTTATTGACGTACACCCTCGCGTTGAAGCGACGCTGCCGCACAGCGTGACTGCCTCCGTCGATTGGATCTTTCAGTGGAGGGAGAGCCTGCGAGACGGAGTGTACTCCGTCCCCGGATTTCTGATTATTCCCGCAGGAAAGAGTAATGCACGCTTCGTCGGACACCGTCCGGGCACGGAAGTGCGCTGGCAGGTGAATCGACATCTATATTTTCAAGCCGACTACGGAATCTTTTATGCAGGCAAGTTCGTGAAAGAAAGCCAGCCAGGTCGCAACCTCAATTACTGGGCGTTATGGATGGGATACAAGTTTTAGGGGCAAACAACATGAATCGCACCTACTCGCTTTCCTCGTATGGAAGGACGCTCGGCCCAGTGGTGCAAATGATGTGTAACTGGGGACGCTCGCATTTGAAGCGTCTGTCAGCAAGACGGTGATTCAAGAACGCTAACTTGCAGATGACTTTCGTGTTCCCTCGGCAATAACAAAAGAATGGTTGAAGTGCCGGCGAACCAATCTGCTATTCGGTGGTCCGCTTATTGTGAGCGTTGATCACTTGCTTGCGGCCATGGCTGGCGTCTGGGCGCCAATTTTGGACGAGTAAAGAATGTATTTGAACGGGTCGGTGTTTTGATATTTTTCCATCAGTTTGAGGTAAACGAGGCGCTTGACTTTGATGATGGACTCAGTGGGGCCAAACCGCGCTTCGGACGATTTGAGCAGCGAGGCGGCGAGTTCATATTTGCCGTCGCCGGCCATTTGTTCTGCCGCGGCGACGAGCCGTTTTTCTGAGAGGCCGAGGTAGTCAACGAAAAGTTCCGCTCGGTCAGAATCGCCAAGATGGTCAAGGCCTTCGAGGTCGGCCTGCCAATAACCGACATTTTGGTGATAAAGCCGGTCAATCGCATGTTCTCGGAGGATCAGGTAAGGCAAGAGCACGTCGGGTCTGCCGGTGAGGAGTCCGGGCGGAATCAGATTTGCACGATGGATTCGCGCGCGCGCGTCGCCACGGCGAATTGCGGCCAGCACCTGATCGCGCAGCCAGCCGAGGTCTATCTTCAACTGGGCCAGCATGGCGGGAGAAGAGAAGTTCCGCGTGAGCGGCTCATGACCGTGCAGCATGTATCGTGGATTCTTCCGTACAACAAGGTCGATCGCGTCGAGCAGGCCCTGCATGTCACCCTCCACAGCAAACGGCGCGCCCAGGTACGGCATGATGAAATCGCCGACAAAGAGAACGCCCAAATCGGGGAGATGAATGAACATGGCGTCGTGCGTTTCACCGCCATGGACGGGGATCAACTCGATGCGCGTTCCGCCGATTTTGAGTTCTGTGGGACGGTCGATCGTCGCATCCGGCTTGAAATTGCGAACATCCTCAACGTTGAAGTGCTCACCGAAGAAATGTTTCGCAATAGATCCTGGCGCATCGAGTTCGCCGGCAATCTCTTCCTGATAATTGCTTCTGGCGTAGAAACGCGGCCTCGGATTCAAAGCGCGAAAGTAAGCCTGTCCGCCAATATGGTCCCAATGGGAATGCGTGATGAAGATGGTGGTGAGTGCAGGGAGATTAGGTGCGTAGGCGCGCAGCGCTTCGTAGGCGGTTTTGGCGGAGTCGGCACGGGTCCCAGCGTCTATACCGATCAGCTCCCGGCGATCGTCGGAAACCACAAAATAGTATTCCGTGAACTCGAAACCCGACAGCGCATAGACCCGGCCGGGAATAATCTCCGCAATGCGCGGTGAAACAAAGGCGTGCCCAGACAACGTGTCTTCTGAAAATGGCGTGGTAAGGACAACCGGCTTGTCGAAACTCTTAAAGCCGCTCTGGCGGAGATAGTCCTGCGCTTTCGCTTGGTTCCCATCGGCGAGAGCAAGCGTTCCCAAACGAAAATCCACTTCCCGCAGCCAGCCGATGTCGGGCGCTTTGGCGACATTCGCGGCGCACCATGTCAAATCATCCTCGGCGGCCTGCTTCTGATGGAAGAAACCCGGGAGTTGCGCACGGACGACACCGGAAACCCAGGTTACGACGAAGATTTGGCCGCCGGAGAGCCGCTTGGCCTCGTCGAGTTGCGCAATCGTGTCTTTCACGTAGCCGATGCGACGGAACAAGGAGACCGAGGAGGCATGTTGGGCCCGCAGCAAACCGATGGCGCTCAGATAAAGAGCCTTTTGCGGATCGCTGAGGCGAGGGCCGAACTCGTTCAGACGCGCGGAGAAGAATTCTGCGCCTTCCACCTGCTGGTTGGCACTGGCGTATGCTCCCATGAGAAGGAAGAGCAATTGCGGATCCTTTGGGGACGCAGCGCTGTTGACGGCTTTTAGATATTCGAGCTCCGGGCGGGAGGAGCCGGATTGCGTCTGGTCAACGCTGCCTCTAACCGTCCTGTCTATTGGGAAGCACGCGAGAAGTCCCGCGCCGACGACCAGCACCGCGAACAGAAAGATGAGTTTTTGCATGGGGAAATCCTTTCCGAGGCTTTATCTTTCACTCTAATAGATGTATATACATCTAATTGGGGTACAAAAAATTACGCTTCTGTTGCTGCGTTCGTGACCTGGGCCACAGTGGCCTCCATTCGGTTCCAGCCCGAAGGTCCCAGCATCTTCCGCAAGCGACGTTCCGCCGCCTGCCAATGTGGCTCGGCGGCTGCGATTTGACGCTTCCCTGCTTCGCTCAGACGAAAGACGCGTTCACGTTTGTCCTTCCCGGGCCTGACGTGGATCCAACCCTGCTTGCGCAACAGGGCCAAAGTGCGGGTAAGCGTTGTGCTGTCCATGGCAAAGCCGGCACTCAGCCTCTTCTGGTTCGCCTCGACGACAATGCCGAGGGCGGTCAGCAGACCAAACTGGGTGACTTCGATGTCGGCCTTGCGGAGTTCCTGGTCGTAAATCCGAGTGACCAGTCGTGTGAGGCGACGAAGGTTCTGACAAGCACAAGTGAGCGGAAAGAGGCGGTTCCCACGATGATCGTTAAGAAGCGGTGCGCTCATAATAGTATGTATATACACCTTATTTCGCTTTGCGTCCAGTCACCCATTGGCTTTGCGGTCAGATAGCGGTTTGAGATTTTGAGCCGACGAGAATCGCGTAGCCAAGTTGGCCCTGTCGAATCACAGAGAACGCGCTCCTCACCAGTTGTTTCGCATTGCTGAAATCTACCGAGGGAAGATCCAGTTTTTGCAAGCCCACCATGATTTCGGCACCCAGCAATTTCATCCTGATCTGTTGAACCAGTTCGGTGAGTGCCTCATCGTGCGGTTCGACGTCTTCTACTTCCAGACCTGCAGATCGCAAATACGCAGCATCCAAACCTTACGTTTCGGCTATGCCAAAATGGCAGAACCGGGATCAATACCGAGAGTGTCTAGTATTCAGTTCTGCCATGAGGCTTCCGCTATCTGTCCTTGCGTAGCCGAGTATTCCCGCTCTGCCTTGAGGCTTGGCGAGAACCCTCAAACCAAGTTACTCAGCGCCCAAACACCAGCACTCGAAAGTTTCCTGGCTTTGGTGTCGGTTGCGGATGCGGTTGCTTTTCGGTTGGAGCGGCCGGCGGATTGTAATCCGCGGTGCTCAGAAACAGCTTGTGGGTCTTTGGATCAACCTGAATCGTTCTTGCCCCGAACTCACTCTTGACCGTCTCAACCTCGCTGAGTTTGTCAGGCGAGTCTTCGTGAAAAATGTGAATCATGCCTTCGCGTGTGGATACGAACAACATCCCCGTTGCAGGCTCAAAGGCGTTCGCATCGACTCCGGCAGAAATAGGAAATGTCTGGAGAACTTTTCCATTGTCCGCATCGATCATGGCCACCATCTGAGGACCGCGGCCCGCGGAGAATAGCCTGCGATTCTTTTGGTCGATCGCCATGGAGACGGGCTGCCCTTCCGGTGCCGTCGGCCAGCGCGCCTTCAAAGTGTTCGTGCGGGCGTCGATCACCAGGACCTCATTTTTTTCCTGACCATTGTCGTAGACCATTCCCTTGCCATCAACGGCCGGAAATTGGACGGCGCCCCCCAGGTCGATGTTCGTTATAACGGTTTGCTTCACTGGATCGATAACGGTCGTGTTGTGGCTATCTCCGTTGAAGACAAAAATGTGCTTTGATACCGGTTCGTAGATGATGGCATCCGTGTCGATTTGGCCGGTCTTGATTTCGCCGGTAACTTTTAAGGTCTTCAAATCGAAAACGACGAGCTTCTGGACATCCGCGGCAGTCCGGGCGTCACCGTCGGTAACGAATCCCTTGCCAAGCTCCTGGACGAGAGCGATTCCGTGAGAGCGGACCAGACCGCTAATTCTGCCAACTACAGAGTAATCATCGGCGTTAAGGACGACGACTTCCGCGCCATGTGATATGTAGACGCGGCGCGCATCGGCATCAACTGTGATGTAGTCATAATATTCGTCGCCGCCTGGTGCTGGAGGCAAAGAAATCGTCTTAATCAGATGATAGCCGGAGCCTGACGGTTTCTGTTGAGCATGGGCGCCCAATAGAAAGCAGATACTGAACAGCGTAAAGAACAGACCTACTGCGAAACGGCCAAAGCCGGAAAACTTCATGGAATCGCTCCTTTTAAGTAGTGTGCTTCCGAGATCGTAGGCACTAACGAAAATGTCCTCAGTTCAGTTCGCTGGCCAATTTCGCGTCTGGTTTTCCTGGCCCGAATTGGCGACGCAAGCAGTTTCGGCTTAGACAAAAATCTGATGTTTGGGCACGCTACGCCGTCAACACTCCGACATGCTCGTCATAGTGCGTATCGGAGGTTTTATCACAGATGCCGCGTCACTTCCAGTCATGCGGATTCGTTTTATGTGTGATGTCGAACATGTCGTTGTTGATTCAGGTCTGGGCAGGTCCAAGTATTTTGCTGACGCGTGCCATTAATCCCTGGGCGTCGAAAGGCGCTCGAACCTTCGCGTCGTTATCGAAATATATAAATACATCGCGGGGCTGCATCTGTGATTTCCCAGGCTTGATTATTTGTTCGGCATCCGCCGGTTGTTCTCCGCGAGCCCAAGAAGCTACTCGAGCGGCCCACTGATCGAGAGCTTCGTTATCGTATCCGCTGGCATAAAGCTGCTCCGAGCCATGCAGCCGGCAATAAATAAAATCGGAAGTGACGTCCATCAGGCGGGGCCATTCCACTGTGTCGGCGCACACGAGCGCAACGTCATACGCGCGAAGCAACTCGATAAACGCGGGTGTAACAAAACTGTTGTGGCGGATTTCCATGGCGTGACGCAACTGCCGCTTGGCGTCCGTTTTCAGCGCGGACCGGCCGCCCAAGCGCTTATCATGGCGACGTGCCAATGTAGCTGCGGCCTCTGTGTCGTGCGGCAACATTTTCAGGAACGACTCAAGTTTTTTAGGGTCGAAACGAAAATTCGGCGGAAATTGCCAGAGGATCGGTCCGAACTTCGGCCCCAAACGCAGAACGCCGGATGCCAGGAAATTTGCCAGGGGCGCCTTTACATCTTTCAGGCGCTTGATGTGCGTGATGAATCGCGGCGCCTTGACGGAGAAAACGAAATCATCGGGCGTTTCGGCGGCCCAAGCCTCAAAATATTCAGGACGCTGTAAGGAATAGAACGTTCCATTAATCTCGATGGACCGAAAGATATTTGCCGCGTAGGCGAGTTCGCGTTTTTGCGGAAGCTTTGGAGGATAAAAGACTCCGCGCCAGGGTGGATATCTCCAGCCAGAAATTCCGATGCGCACTGTGCCAGGGGGTGCCATGAATATTCCGCAAGGGGGCCCGTCAGAGAATTCGCGCAATCTTTTTTAGATCGGTGATGAACTGTTTCATGGCATCGCGTCGAGCCTGTTCATCGGGCGCGCGCAATATGGAGGATGGGTGCACGGTGGCCATCACATAGGGCGCAAGCTCGGATTTCAGGAATTCGCCCCGGTGCTGCGTGACGCGAAAATCCCGGCCCAGCAGGCTTTGCGCCGCCGTCGCTCCCAGCAGGACAATAATTTTTGGGCGAAGCGTCGCGATTTCCGCGTCCAGCCAAGGCCGGCACGCGGCAATTTCCACGGCATTTGGTTTTTTATGGATGCGACGCTTTCCTCGCGGCTCCCAACTGAAATGTTTTACAGCGTTTGTTACATATACTTTCTTGCGATCGATTCCAGCGTCCTCGAGAGCCCGATCCAGCAATTTCCCGGCTGGTCCAACGAACGGCCGGCCCTCCAGATCTTCCTGATCGCCCGGTTGCTCGCCTACAAACATTATTTTTGCGTTGGGCGCGCCCTCGCCAAAAACGGTTTGCGTGCCACGTTTCCATAAATCACAGGCTTGGCAATTTTTTGCGGCTTTCTTCAGATCTTCCAGATTCCCATGGAACGGCAGCAACGGATTTGCGGGACCAGGGTTGGAACGCTTGGCCATGATAAATAATTAGATGCGCGCCTGAAAATATCGGAATATCCCTACAGGAATATAGAAATAAAACTAAAGGAAATGTCCGGGATTGACAGCGACCAGGAACTCAGGGAAAATCTCTATGGGCGAACAAAAAGCGAATACACTCTTGCCCCTTTGGACTGCCCATTGGCTCCGCTATGCCTGCAAATCTTGCCGCATTACGCGCTCAAGTCGAACTCGCCCTGGCCGGGCGCGTTCCCGCTCCTTTCACCATTCGCGACCGTCAGGTGGAAAATGTTCCCACGGGCATTTCTGAAGTGGATGCATTGGCTGGAGGGTTGCCGCGCGGAGCGCTCACGGAAATTTTTGGTCCTCCTTGCTCAGGCCGCACAAGTTTATTGTTCTCCGCTTTAAGCGTCCGGACAATGAATGCGGAAGCATGCGCGCTGATAGATGGGTGTGACGCGTTTGACCCCCACAGTGCGGAGGCCGGCGGAATTGATCTGAAACAATTGCTGTGGGTGCGCTGCCGCACCATGGAACAAAGTTTTCGCGCCACTGATTTTCTGCTGCAGGCGGGAGGATTTGGTTTTGTTGCACTCGATCTGAGCGACGTTCCCCGCGAGATGGTCCATCGAGTTCCGCTGGATACCTGGTTTCGTTTTCGGCGCGCTGTGGAGGGCACGCCGACGATTCTTTTGGTTCTGGAACAAGAGCCTCACGCGAAAACATGCGCTTCACTGGTGCTGCGAGTAAACGCAGAACGCTCTCGTTGGAAAACTGCAAACTCCGCGGACGTTGCGGATTTTCCCCGCAACCCGTTTTCACGGCTTCTCGATGGCTCGGAAGTCCACGTTGAAATAATTCGCTCCCGCAGTCATCGTGGCATCAGAACTGATTTTCAGAATGGGCGGGATCCTTGTATGAGAGATAACTCCATGACAATTTTTGAGACAAAAGAAATTTTTGGTTTTTAGGGGGCCGACCTCTTTCACACCCACGGGCCAGGTATACGCAGCGTCGCAAAATTCTCTGCAACTGAAACGGAATGAGCGGGTGAGGTTATCAAAATTTCTTTATGGCGTTTGCTTCTATTTACGTTCCCGATTTCATGGTGCAAACCATTGTGCGCGCCGAGCCCGATTTGCGCGATCACGCGGTCGCTCTTGTGGATGGATGTCCTCCCTTATGGAAAATAGTTGCCGCGAACGAAGCCGCGTTGCGTGAGGGGATCGAATTGGGCATGGGAGGATCGCAGGCGCTGCAATTTTGCAAAGTGGAAGTCCGGCATCGTTCTCCGGAGCAGGAAAAGGCTGCCCATGCAGCTTTGTTGGACGTGGGGTGGTCTGTATCTCCGCGCATCGAAGATGCCGCGCCGGGCACGATCGTTCTCGATCTTTCAGGCCTGACCTCGTTATTTAAATCCCTGGAAAATATTGCCGTCATACTGGCCGAGCGCTCCTCCCGTGTCGGCTTACGTCCCAATATTGCCGTGGCCTCCAACATCGAAGCCGCAATTCATGCC
>WNFM01220968.1_pt1 | contig 10470 bp, 9 predicted proteins | sample 5400271 | NCBI WGS metagenome assembly WNFM01 (sample SAMN13153352, study PRJNA577476) | soil metagenome | isolation source: 60 cm saprolite on Douglas fir-dominated hillslope | place: USA:California | collected 2013-09-17 | reverse complement strand
CCGGGCTACCTGGACATCTGCATAGGATTGACGTCAAGATCAAGCAGCTCAAATCCTTGCTGGTCCGCGCTGCCGATGCGCTGGAGAACGGCCGGAGCGAAACGGATTTTCAATTAGTCCGGGAACTGCGAAAGGCGGGAAGTAAACTACCGACGCTTCCTAACATTGAGTCATCGGGGTCTCGCGAGAGGCTGTCCGTGTGAAGCACCAACGACACGAAGTTCTTGGTCTCAAAAGAGCAAACAGGGACTCCGTTCTCCGAAATGGTAGGTCACCTCTGAGGCGGCCTGCTACCTGAGCTACCAGGGGAGAAATCAAAAAAGGGGAATTTACGCACGTTAGAAACTTCTTTTCCCTAGTGAGACTGTGAAGTGAACTTAAGCTTAGCCGGCTGATCGCGGCCTCAAATTAACACTTTTAATATTTGGAGGCTGGAGAAATATTTATTCATAAGACTTTCCGGGGCCCCAAAATCGAAATAGGCAATAAAAACTCCGGTTCAGAAAATTGAAGGCGATCGAAAAAACAACGCCTTCCAGTGAAACTGGCGATGCAGAAAAATGTACGCTCGGTGGCTCAGTTTTGGGAAGAATGATCCTCCCCTTTAGGCAAGAAAAACAAAGAAGGAATAAGATGGCTATCTCTAAAGAAACCAAGGAGCTAGCGGATGCGCTCTTTATACGAGTCATGTCAACGGCCTACGCGAAATTCGCGCAGGAAATGCCGTCCGGCACGGAATTGGCGGAGCTGTGTAAAAACGCAGCGGTAGAGTATGACGACTACTGGGAGGATATCCCAATCATCGACGAACCGGATCCAGATCTTCTCTGGGTCGATCAAATCCAGGAAAACTTGAGACTCTATCTGCCGGGTGGCGTCGCTCCGCAGAATGAGAAAGAGCTAGTCGATCTCTTCCGGCTGATGTCGGAGAATTATTTTGGATATACCAACTGCACGATTCAAACCCGCTTTCCTGATTGCATTGCCCAGAGGGACGGCGAGGATCCAATCAGAATAGAGTTTGAGTATCTTTCCAGCAATTTCTCTGAGCATAAGCACCAGCGCGACGGCTGCGATGCTGTTTTTTGCTGGATTGATGATTGGCCGGGAGTGCCCGCTGGAATAGAAGTCGTTGAGCTCCAGAACCTGTTCGGATTCGGCTTTAACGTTTGGTTTCAATCAGTCAAAGACACCTACGCAGAGAGAATTGGTGAAATGGACGAGGACGGCGTGTGGTCCGTTGCTCGACGCGCCCGTAAAGGGGATTTGGTTCTCTTTTACCGAGTTCTTCCTGAGGGCTTCGTGGCCGACATTTTTCTAGTGGCTGGGGAGGTCACAAATTATGAAGAAGCCGGTTGGAAGGAAGGAAAAGATTGGATGGCCCCGATCACCAGGGTTTGCAGGTTGGCCAACCCGCTTCACTACAAAACTATGCAATCGGACGTTCGCTTGAAAGATTCTCCTTTGATGAGAAGCCAGTTGCAGGGACGCCCGAAAGCGAGCGCTTACTGGGACGTGCTTCTAGAGATGATTGTGGAAAGCAATTCCGATCTCGCTTGGCTGAAAGATGTGTATGGCCCACAGAAACTCGGGAGGGTCTAAATCTTGTTAGAATTACCGGCCCTCTCCGGTCAATACCTTCCAATTCAAAGTATATCAATACGAGGACGGGGCCGCTAAAGAGAAACGCGAAGAGTCGTACCACTTCACCGTAAGCGTCAGACCAATTGCATGTCTGTCGATGCAGTAGGTCTGATTTGGTCTGGCGCTTACGCCGCTCGTTCCACAAACTGAGCTGCGACTGGAGTGGCAAGGGCAATGTGGCTATTTGGTTACGGCTCGACGCACCTTGGTTCGAATGATGGTATCTGACCATATCGTCCTCTTTCGGGCGAGGTAGGCCACAATATTGCGGAAGATCCGGCCACCGGCACTTCGGTTGGGGTAATTGAAATCCTAGCTTCCGGAATCTACCTAAAGGATGTCGGCCGGCAGAGATTCTCTCAACAATGGCACCCGCATTAGAGAGGTAATATCACGAAACGATTTAGCTTACTTAATCCATCGACCCAAACATTTGCTAGTCTTGTGCTGACATTCAGTCTGTTTGGCCTTTCTTTTTCACATCACGCGAAACCGATGACTCACAACACTCGGGTCGATCTGGAGATGAAAACAGAAGGCTTGCATAACGATCCCGATAAATCCGGCCCGGAATATCGGTGGTTTTATTAATGCCCGATGGCTGCAAAAGGTCCAAGCCAGTGTTGGCTTTTTGTAGCCTTCGCAAAAGGTCTCTCGGAAGCATTAGTAATTCTGATTCTGGCTCTAGAACCACCAGAATGCAGCCCTCCAGCAAGAACGCTTAGCGGTCTCTTACCAGAGCTCCTGCGGCTCTTTGGTCTGCTCGGTGGCGACTGCTGGACAGTTTATCGGTTTCTCACTCAACATCACCCCGCGCAAGCCACGCGGAGAATTCAAGTCGAGCGAGATCGAAGGCGCCAATCAGAACTGGGGTCAGGTGGTTCCGGCTTTATTCTGATCCTTTGGGATTTGGATTTTCGGCGAACCGGTTCAGTCCAAATTCCGATATCCGGAATTTGCCCTCCAGGCCGAACCCGATGCTTTGAAATGATTCAAAGCACCTCTTCGGGGCGAGTGATCCACCTATCGATCTTGAGGAGGCGGATCGATTTGGCGTGATCTATTTCGGCACATCACTAAAGGTCTGCTTCCTGGAACGAGTGTAAGAGACGGGCGAAATAGCCAGGTAAGGATGTCCCAATCCCATATAGCGAGCTCGAAGGTTTTGAGTTGTATTCGTAACCGCAGATTAAGCTGGGCCAAACGCATTTCCGTCTTCAAAATCGAAACATGGCCGGTAACATTTCTTGGAAGGAATTCGAGGCTATCGTTGACCGTCTTCAACGCGCTTTTAATAAGGCGGGCACAGTCACGCGTGACGAAAAACTCAAAGGAAATGGATCCGGCCGAGCTCGTCAGATTGATATCTGCATTCGTACGACCATTGGAACAGAAAATGTTCTGATAATAGTTGAGTGCAAGAAGTGGAACAGAAAAGTTGACGTCCAGGCGGTGGAAGCATTTGCGATGGTAATAAAGGACGTTGGAGCGCAAATCGGCGTCATGGTTTCGACCGCCGGATTTTCCAAGGCTGCCTATCAGAGAGCTGAGGGGGAAAATATCAGTCTGTATAAATACAAAGATACCCTGAACGAGACTTGGCCTAGTGGACTGGAAACCAACGTCCTCTTGGAGATTTGGGAACTTACCCCAACAGGAGCTTGCTTTATTCTTGAGGATGGGACTGCCGAGCCGCTCACGACTGATGAAGGCTTGGATTTCATGGAAACCAGAGGCAACAAGCCCTGTAGCATTGCGTCGGTTTTACGTAAAGCTTGGGACGAGACTCCTGCGGAAGAAAAACGTGAGAAGTCATGGGTTTGGGAATTCCCTTGCACTGCTCCTGAGAGACCAGAAATCAAAAAGCTACAGCTAGGAGCGCAATCCAAGTTCATTCGTGGAATTCGGAAAGGCCGAATTCATTTCGAAGGTCTTGTAAACGAGTTAGAGGGGCACGCAAATGTCGAGGGATGGCAGATGGTGTTTGATGGGCAAATGAGACAATGGCCAAAAGATAGGGCCGTTCCTTCTACCGAAAGCTATTCTTTGCTCATCAAAAGCGTGTTCATTAAAACGGAAAATACAAAAAGTCAGATGCTCCAGGGACTGATCTATAACGGCGTGATGGCGATGGACGTGAAGGGAAAGGACGTGCTCAAGCTTCCTATCGGTCGCGGTTAAATCGGAGTACTGCTGGTCCTGCTTCGCGATGAATACAGCTTGTCCTGGGAAAGGACTGGAACGATTCGGCGTGGATTAAGGAAATACATAGGGTGTGCACGCATCGTTACGTTCACACTTTAAGCCTTGCCCCGCACTCTTCTCATTTGTCACCGACGTCTTCCCTTGTGGCAGACTTTTCCTCCTCAGGTGATCCCAGCCGATAAATTGCTCCAAGACTGGTCCGGCGAACCGGTGATGGTAACTCTTTTTGGACTGTTGGCTTGCTGTCAGGCGAAATCTGAAGATTCGAGTTCTTTGGAACGGAAGAAGTAAGTAACTCTAACGAAGAAACTGCTTTTAGGTGAGGGGATGGTAGAAGAGTAGACGGCGAAGGCATTAAATCGGCCTTCGGCGGGAACCAAACTGTCGGAAAAATCTCGGCAAGCACTTCTTTATTTTCCCAGAGCTTCAATGCTCCGCCCGACCGGGAACACCTTGAGATCTTATTCAGTAAATAAATCTTCGGAATAACTTGGATGTTTCTGATCAGCCCGGGGTTTTCGACAAAGGCGTTCGTAAAAACAAGGATCGGTTTGATCCAAATTTTTGCGCTAAGTTTCCCTTCCAGCTGTTCACTCAGCCATGCCGTGTTCCTCACGACTTGCGCGACGAAGTCTTTCTCGGGCGGCTGATTGTTAACTCGTATCTCACCGTTCGCGACGCTGACTCGTCCGCCATGCGCCTTCGTCTCAATCAGGAAAACGGCTTCTCTGGAAAGTACCAAATGATCGATGTTTCCGTACGGCGAAGGAAGGTCATGGAAAATCAGAAAGCGATCACCGAGTTCTTGGAGCATGGCTCCAACTAATTCTTCACCTCTAGCACCGCGAACTGCGCGCCGTTGTTCTTTGACGCTCAGATCGATGCGTCGGCCGACGGCCTTGACGAGCATAAGGGCAATGAACGGAACAATCAGAGCACCGAATCCAAGATTTGAGTGGAAACCCACTGACGCTAGGAGAATTAAGAGCGCTCCGCAGATAAGCAGCAGGATAAACACATATTTTTGACGAGAAGTATAGCGGCGATCAGCAAGATTCCGCGCTCCCTTGCCCGGTATTCCGCGACCTTTATTCATCGCAGTGGATGGTCAATAAAAGGAGTCGATTTTAGCTTTCATCGTGAATAATCGAAGTCCGATTAATGAAGGGACTGGTTGACATGGATTGTGATTGTAACCACTAACTCGCGCTGATGCTGATTCCTGGAGCTCGATATATGTAATCATTCACCCGCCTGTTAAATGAGTCGCCGGCCCGAGGTGCTCTCAGACATTCATATTAAGACAGGATCGGCTCAATGAATCGAGCGTAATTATTTCTCGCTCTCGCTCGCCGGCCACTGATTCGTCGAGGCTTCATTGTTTTCCCTCTGGCAAAGAGCCTGATGCTCCGTTGGGATCTGACGGGGATGAGTTAAACTTGGGTCACTGCTATTCCGTGTTCGCCCTCGAGGCGCCGACAATACTATGAATCGAGCGCCATGCTGTCACACACAGAGCACATTGACGAATTTCACCTCAGGCTTAGCCGCACCGAAAAGGAATTGTATGAAGAATTCCTGAAGACCGAAGAGGCAGCGCTCGCGCTCGAGATGCAGCAATATTTTACTCAAGCGAAAGGTCACGCCGGTGGCATCAGGTTCGACCATACTAGTCTCTGGTCGAAAATCGAAAAACGAGTGGGGGTCTGGTTCGCGGAGGTTCCGCGGACGCGAGCAGGAATGCCGAGAACACTATCGAGCAGCGAAACCAGTCCAGGACTCCTGGAAACCCTAATTACATGTTAGCAGTAAACCGTCGTGTGGTGACCCCCAAAAACGCTACCTTAGGAATTAGCGTCTCATATGGGCATAGCCGGCTGCAAGTAAGAATCGTTATTGCGGCCAGACCATTTAGTCCCGAGCAAAATCTGGCTAGTGTTTCTCGCAGAAAAGCAGGCTGTCAATGCGGCGCCAGAATCACGACTCCACCCGCGATTCGACCTGCCCGAGAAAAACGACCGGCTACGCCGACCTTCCCGTTAAGCCGTCGGTCGCACTCCGGCGCGAAAATCGCGCCCCTTGGGGGCTGGATGTCGATCAACTGCAGGGAATTCTTACGCGGAAGTGTGCCCGCAGCTTTTGGGAAAGCTTATTCCGCAAAACATCACGGATAAATGATGGGCCAGCGGCAGGCAGGAAATGGTTGGCAAAACACTAAGTTTAGCAACAAGTCAATTCACGTATAAGTCTGCCTTCTTTGTGGTGGTTCGACTCGCTGCATTTATGGTATCCATTTAGTCGGAGGCCTAATAAGGGATGTACATAACGGCCGGATTCCAAATAGGATCTCATCAGAAATGCAAGAAAATATGAAGAGTCAACTCACCCAGTTGAATCTCTCGTCAGGAGGCATGGTCTGGATCGAAGCACAAGAGGTTCAAGGTGAAGTCCGAGCGGGCATGGGAGGATCAGTGACCAAAAGCTTCGAGGAAGCTTTTCAGGCGCTGCAGGTAAAAAGCAGTGAAGTGAAGTTTGGGACCGTCGTGGGAGCGGAAGCAAACGCGTGGATCGCTAAGGCCAGCGGCCAGGCGCTAATCTGTAAGGTTGGCCTATAACCACTCTAACCCTCCACTAACCTATATGAAACTTCTCCAATGGTTTAATCGTCCAAGCATTCTTCAGCCACGACAGATCGCGTTCGCCAGCGCGCTGCTGCTCGGCATCGGGATGTCCGGCGTCACAGTTGTTCGCGGCGCCGGAAACGGGAATGGCAACGGTAACGGAAATTCCTTTGGCATCTCTGGTAATACACCCGGTTTTGTTGCCAAGGCCACTGATCTCGGACCGGTGGACCCGAACACTGTAATTGCTGTGACAGTGTGGCTGACGCTCCACAACGAAGCCCAGCTGGATAAGCTGGTGGCGCAGCAGCAACAGCGTGGCTCAGGACAATACCACAACTGGATCACGCAGGATCAGTTCAACGCCAGTTTCGGACCCACTTCGCAGGAATTGAACTCCGTTCAGAACTATTTAAACGCTAAAGCACTTTCGACCGTTTTCGTAGCTGAGAACAATATGTTTATAAAGGTGCAAGGAACCGTGGCCGCGATCCAGAATGCTTTCCATGTCCAGATCGACAATTACGATTTTGTCGGCCAAACGTATCGTTCAAACACGGCCGATCCCTCAGTTAATGATCCTAGCGGCGCGCACATCGCCGCGATTACGGGAATGGACGACTACGGTTTTCAACCCAACGTTGCCCAGCCAACTGACGGCGACGGTAATCCGTTTCCTTCCCGCCCGCTAAATACAGTCGTGCCAAACGGCTTGTTTTTTGAGGCTCATGCATTCCGTCCTCCTCAAACTGTCACCTTTACCGGCGGAGGCCATAGTGCAACCTATACGGGTAATCGATATGGTGCCGACATCACCAACACCAACCAGGGTCATCTGCCTCCGCAGGGATATCAACCGAGTGAAGTGCAGACTGCTTACGGCTTGAACGCGGTGTATGGGGCGGGTCTTAACGGAGCCGGGCAAACGATAGTTATCGTCGATGCCTACGGTTCATCGACCATCGCGCAAGACGCCGAGGTCTTTTCGACGATCTACGGCCTGCCCGACATCACCTCAACAAATTTTCAGATTGTGAAGGCGCCCGGCATATCCAACAACCCGCACGGTGTCCAGCGAAACTGGGATCTTGAGACTACGCTGGACGTCGAATGGTCCCACGCGATCGCTCCTGGCGCCAACATTGCGCTTGTCCTCGCCACCGATCATGGTTCGCTTGACGAGGCGATTAATTTCGCTGTCGTCCATCATCTGGGCAACGTCGTTTCCAATAGTTGGGGCAACTTCGAAGCGCTCGGCAACCCAGCCCGATTTAATCGTGATAATCGCATCCTTGAAATGGCGGCGGCGCAGGGAATAGATGTCAACTTCTCGACGGGGGATTTCGGCGATAACAGTCCTTCCCTCGGTTTTGTAACAGTCCAATTCCCTGCGAGCTCACCGTTTGCGACAGCGATTGGCGGCACCAGCCTGGCGCTAAACCCCGACAATACTATGGCCTTTCAGACCGGATGGGGCACGAACCTGACTCGGATCGCAGACACGGTTTCTCTCGGCAGCCCTCCAGTTGTTCCGCCGCTAAAAGTTCTTGGTACCGGCTTTAATCCCCTCTTCTTCTTGGGCTTCCAAGGGGGCGCCGGCGGCGGCGCAAGCGGTGTTTTTCCCAGACCATCGTTCCAGAGTAGTTTGTTAGCGCCCGGGAATACACGGCTATTGCCTGATATTTCCTGGCTCGCCGATCCATTTACCGGGGTTGAAATCATCATTACTGATCCCGCTTCGGGTCAACTTTCCGTAACAGTAATTGGGGGCACGAGCCTGGCCTGCCCAATGTTTTCTGCACTAATGGCTATAGCGTCAGAGAAGGCAGGCCACGGGTTGGGACAAGCGGCGCAATTGGTGTACAGCCTTCCAGTGGGCGCGATAACTGACGTCACAGCTGTTAGTTCTCCCAACGACGTGACCGGCGTGATCGATGGCGGTCCCATCTCGGCCGACGCGCTCGCCTCGCCTCTTGGCAACACGACCTCTTACTTTAGCGCTCTCTACAACAGTCCCTTCTCGACGCGCTGGTTCGTGATCACTTTTGGTACTGACACATCACTCGCAACGGGTCCAGGCTGGGACAACGTTACTGGCGTAGGCACTCCCAACGGCTTGAGCTTTATAAGCGGTGTCACACAGTAGCAGAAGCAACGGCAAACCGTCGACTGACTTGTACTGGCGAAGGCTTTCGGTTTTTTAGGAGGCTCCTCTGTTTCACTCCCAGCGCTGGACCAACCCCTTTTCGACTAGTAACGATTCAATCGCTTTGATTCCGAGGGTGAGATCCGAAGGAACGGCTTGATGCCCGTAGTAGTGGTTTGCCGCTTTCATGGTGATCTGGAACCCATTGGTGCCTGGCGTATGGCGTAAACAATACCACCCAACTGCTTCGATGGCGGGTTTCATGGGGTCCGCACACGAAACGGAATTTTAAGGACGGTAAGGAGCTCTGTCTCCTCGTGGGCGGCAGTGCGAGGGCACGTCATGAGGAACGCTAAACCTCCACCACAAAGCAGCGGGTCTCCAGCACCAGGCTTCGCGTAAAACGAGCTGTAATCGAGTTCTGGAGCGTTTTCTCTTAGTCGAATGATCCTTGGAAGGCCGTACGATTTTTTCCGTTTCGCGAGGTCAGGCGATCATGATACGGCATTACCCAAGATGCAAGCTTCTACCACCAAGCCGTTCCTCTAATATAGAGCAGAGGTGGCTGCACGCTGGTCGATGAGTTCACTCGCGATCATCTAAAGTCGTCCGCGACCCCGGGGATGAAGAAGCATTAGACCATTTCAGCGATCACTGACTAACATCCGTAGGTTTTATAAAATAGCAGACTCGTTGGTGGAGTTCCGGCCTGTGTATGCACCAGATGGACCAGGATCCAAGCAATAAATCTCGATCGGCTTGACTGTTGGTTAGATTTTAAAAGGTCCAAAAGGGGCGGCACAAGATCAGCGGGTCGATGCAATCGCCATCTTTCTGAGTTGGTCATTGGGGTCCGCACACGACTCTTTGATTTGCTTGGTGGCGATTCGTGGACCGTTCGGTTTCTCACTCAGCATCACCCGGAGCTGGACGGAGATACCGCACTCTCGGCTTTGCAGCGCGGCAAAGTCGAAAAAGTCCTTGCTGCCGCTGAAAATACCGCTGGCGCTTTTTCCTAATCTGTGGCTCGCCGGTTGCCTCCCAGGAGATTCGAATCGAGCGAAATTGAACTCGCGTCGGTCAAAACAGGAACCAAGTGGTTCCGGCTGTATTCATCGCGCTACCCCGATCCGCTTGGCTTTGGGTTCTCACCAAGCCGGTTCAGCGATCCCCGTGTTGCTCTAGCCGAAAAGGATCGCTTCGGGGTTATCTACTTTGGTTCATCGCTGAAGGTCTGCTTTCTCGAACGAGTCTTGAGAGACCGCCGAAACGGTCGGCTAGGCGATGTTCCGATCCCGTATCCCGAGCTTGAGCGATTGATGTGTGCCGAAATAACAATCGTACGGCCATTAAACCTGGTTGACCCCTGCTGCGATAACCCAGTTAAGATGGCGTTCCAACCGATGCCGTTCGAGCATCGAGTCACCGGCTGGGACAAAAATGGTCGCTTGCCTTCTGGCTTCACAAGCAGCGTCTTGATGGGATTCTTTATCCTTCTCGGCTCAACGAGGAGATCAATCTCGCTTTATACGATGTTGCGCTGCCGAATGTGCGCTTATCTCGAACACGGCCCTTCCTCGAGTATACGGCCGAGGTGGCTGCGCTGATTCGCGAGTTTAAGCTCGCCATTGTTTAAGCACAACAATGAGGAAATCCACACTATCGCCGATCTTCTGGCAACTCCTCCAGTAACACCGCTGCGAGTCGGCACGTCTTAATCGCTGATACATCCCGGAATCTGACAATCTTTATAAGAAAACCTCTATGAAGAAAATTGCTATAACCCTCTTGGCATCGGCATACGCCGCGCATTTGTTCGCCCAGGCCGCTAATCCAAGCCCCACAGATCAAGGG